>ENA-UERK01000499-UERK01000499.1-human-gut-metagenome-genome-assembly--contig:-NODE-499-length-33896-cov-4.126911_pt1 | contig 33896 bp, 28 predicted proteins | sample MGYA00242957_ERZ507957 | MGnify/ENA primary metagenome ERZ507957 (study PRJEB26167, sample SAMN06115538) | human gut metagenome | host: Homo sapiens | place: China:Heilongjiang | collected 2015-11-06...
AGCACAGGTTTCCAAGGTTCTTAGTGAAGTGGCATTCGCAGTTATCAATGGTAACTATGCACTGGATGCAGGTCTGAATGCACAGACAGACGCTCTGGCATCTGAGACATCTGATTCCCTTGCAGCACAGACCTATGTAAATGTCGTTGTTGTTAAGGAAGGCAATGAGGACAATGAAGGTGTTAAGGCACTGGTTGACGTTCTTAAGTCTGATGATATCAAGAAGTTTATCGAAGAGACCTATGAAGGAGCAGTTGTTCCTTTCGAAGGCTAATCGGTAGCTGAAAACTGAACAGAGACTGAAATGATAGGCGGACCGCTGCGAAAGCAGTGGTCCGTTTTTTCTGCTGTGCCAAAATATTTTTCAGAGCTGTTGACACATATTCCAATTGGTGATAGCATATAGTTAACACGTGTTAAATGAAAAATGAAATAGGCAAAAGGGTGCAAAATGGAAGAAGCCTCCCGTATGACATTAGAAGAAATATCTAAAAAAATAGGTATTTCACGCACAACAATATACAAAGTGCTTAGAAACAAAGACGGTGTCAGCGAAGAAACCGTAAAAATGGTACAGGACGCGCTGGAAAAGTACCATTATGTACAGAACAGAAATGCCCGTAATCTGGCTATGAACCGCCATTATACGATCGGGTATGTGGGATTCCGGTCAAAGAGTGCCAATTACTTTGCAACGGAAGTAGGCAGGGGACTTAAGAGGGCACTGCAGGAATTTGGAGACGACGGACTGACGCTCATGATCTCTGAATTTGATGTGGAGAAGCCTTCGGAGCAGCTTGCAGCTGTAGAAGAGATGAGACAGCAGGGTGTTGACAGCTTTATCCTTTCCTATTCCAGCCATGAAGTGATCCTCCAGATTCTGGAGAGGCTTGAAAAGGAGAACTGCAGGATCGTATTGCTCAGCCGTGATGTGGCGGAGCATCCGGACAATTATTATGTGGGCGTGGATTATTACCGCAGTGGCATGCTGGCGGCAGAGCTTCTGATGAAGCTGATGCCGGAGGGGGGCAGAATCTTTGTACCGGTGACAGAAGAATATAAAACAAATCAGGATATCCTGAGCAGACTTTCCGGGTTTCAGGACAGACTGAAAACCTGCGAAAAGCTGGAGATGCTGCCGCCATTCTTTGGGCTTACCGGAGAAAGGGAGATAAAGGAAGCACTGGAGAAGCTTTTACAGGAAGAACCAGATAGGAAACCGGATGGTATTTTTGATCTTACCTACCGGCTGGATGTGATCGCAGATGTCCTGAAGCGGCAGAAGAAAAAAATTCCGCTGGTTGGATTCGATCTGTTTGAGGAGATCAGAGGCAGTGTGGAGGATTCCACGATCGATGCACTGATCTATCAGGATCTGAGCAGCCAGGCATACCGGGCAGTGAGAATGCTGTTTGAAGAGATGTGCTACGGCAAGGTCCGGAGTGAAAAGAAGCATTATGCCAAGCTGGAGATCATCATGAAAGAGAATCTCATTTATTTCTGAGGATTTTTATATAGAACGATGGAACAGAAGGGTATCAGAAGAAAAGGAGGAGAGAAATGTTATACGTAGGAATTGATTTGGGAACCAGCGCAGTGAAGCTGCTTCTGATGGACGGGGAAGGAAAGATACAGAAGATCGTATCCAGAGAATATCCCCTGTATTTCCCGCATCCGGGCTGGTCAGAGCAGAAGCCTGAGGACTGGTATGAGCAGGTTATGGATGGCATGAAGGAGCTGATCGCGGAGGCAGATAAGAGTAAGGTTGCAGGTATCAGCTTTGGCGGACAGATGCACGGACTTGTCATTCTGGATAAGGAGGATCAGGTGATCCGTCCCGCAATCCTCTGGAATGACGGAAGAACCTATGAAGAGTGTGATTATCTGAACAATGTGATCGGCAAGGAAAAGCTTTCCGAGTATACAGCCAATATTTCCTTTACCGGATTTACGGCACCGAAGATCCTCTGGGTGAAGAATAAGGAGCCTGAGAATTTTAAAAAAATTGTGAAGATCATGCTTCCGAAGGACTATATCGCCTATAAGCTGACCGGTGTGAACTGTACGGATGTATCAGATGCTTCCGGTATGCTGCTGATGGATGTGAAAAACCGCCGCTGGTCAAAGGAAATGTGTGAGATCTGTGGTATCAGCGAGGAGATGCTGCCAAAGCTTTATGAAAGCTATGAATGCGTAGGCACAGTAAAGCCAGAGATCGCAAGGGAGCTTGGTATTCCGGAGACAGTAAAGGTGGCAGCCGGCGCAGGTGACAATGCCGCAGCAGCAGTAGGAACCGGAACTGTTGGAGATGGTATGTGCAATATCTCCCTTGGAACAAGCGGAACCATCTTTATCTCTTCTGAGAAATTTGGTGTAGATAAGAACAATGCGTTGCATGCCTTTGCACATGCAGACGGACATTATCATCTGATGGGATGTATGCTCAGTGCAGCTTCCTGCAATAAATGGTGGATGGATGAGATCATCGGTACCTCCGACTACGGCGCAGAGCAGAAGAAGATCGGGGCACTTGGAGAAAATCACGTGTATTTCCTGCCCTACCTGATGGGCGAGCGTTCCCCTCATAATAACCCCAATGCCAGAGGAACCTTTATCGGCATGACCATGGATACCACCAGGGCAGATATGACCCAGGCAGTGCTGGAGGGCGTAGCCTTTGCACTTCGTGATTCCTTCGAGGTAGCCAAGTCCCTTGGCATTAAGATTGAGCGGACGAAGATCTGTGGCGGCGGTGCGAAGAGCCCTCTCTGGAAAAAGATGATCGCCAACATCCTGAACCTGAAGGTGGATGTGATCGAAAGTGAAGAAGGACCGGCACTTGGCGGAGCCATGCTGGCGGCGGTAGCCTGCGGGGAATATAAGAACGTGGAAGAAGCTGCCGCTAAGATCGTAAGGATTGTGGATACCGTAGAGCCGGAGGAAGAGCTGGTAAAGAAGTATGACGAGCGTTATCAGCAGTTCAGGCAGATCTATCCTGCCAGCAAGCCGCTGTTTGATATCATTAAGTAATTTTATTTTAAAGAAGGGAGAAGGAAAATGAAGATTTACAGTGTAACAGATGAGAGATTCAAGACCTATGGAAGAGTTGTTACCGGGATCGACTTTTCAGAGCTCTGCAAGGCCATGGAAGAAACACCCTGTCCTGAGGATGTGATCTATGTACCGGGAGATCCGAAGCTTGAGGCACTTCCGGTTATGAAGGAGCTGACAGATAAGACCTACGGAGAGCTTCAGGTCCAGATCGGTTACTGCAACGGACACAACTGTATGCTGAATGCTTTTGAATATCACAGAAGCTCAGAGATCAATGTGGCAGTGACAGACGCCATTCTGATCCTTGGCAGACAGCAGGATATCACGGAGGACTTTACATATGATACCTCTCTGGCAGAAGCATTTCTGATTCCTGCGGGAACTGCAGTAGAAGTATATGCAACCACTCTGCATTATGCACCCTGCGGCGTAAATGGACAGGGCTTCCGTGTGACAGTAGTACTTCCGAAGGGAACCAACCTTGATCTGGAAGCAGCCCATACAGAGGGTGAGGACGGACACCTTACCGCAAAGAACAAATGGCTCCTTGGTCATCCCGAAGGAGGACTTCCGGAGGGCAGTCCCATGGGACTTGTTGGAAAGAACCTTAATATCAATGAATAAAACAATATAAGAAAACAGGAGGTAGGTAATCATGAACAATTTACCGGTAGTAAAACTTGGTATCGTGGCAGTCAGCCGTGACTGTTTCCCGATCGAATTATCACAGAAGAGACGTGCAGCAATCAAAGCTGCCTACAAGGGTGACTTATATGAGTGCCCTGTTACTGTGGAAAATGAGCAGGATATGCTGAAGGCAGTAGAGGATGTAAAGAAGGCAGAGTGTAATGCTCTTGTAGTATTCCTTGGAAATTTCGGACCGGAAACACCGGAAACCCTGATCGCAAAGAATTTTGACGGCCCCTGCATGTTCGTAGCAGCAGCAGAAGGTGACGGCGATATGATCAATGGAAGAGGCGATGCTTACTGTGGTATGCTGAACTGCTCCTATAACCTGAAAATGCGTCATCTGCAGGGCTATATTCCTGAATATCCTGTAGGAACCGCAGATGATATCGCAAAGATGATCGGCGAATTTGTACCGATCGCACGTGCTGTCATTGGTGTCCGCAATCTGAAGATCATCACCTTTGGTCCCCGTCCTCAGGACTTCTTTGCCTGCAACGCACCGATCAAGGGCTTATATGAGCTTGGCGTAGAGATCGAAGAGAACTCTGAGCTGGATCTGCTTGTTTCCTTCAAGGAGCATGAGAATGATCCCCGTATCCCTGAGGTATGTGCAGACATGGCTAAGGAAATGGGCGAAGGCTGCTACTACGAAGACCTCAATGTCAAGATGGCACAGTTCGAGCTTACCCTGCTTGACTGGGCTGAGAACCACAAGGGTGCAAGAAAGTATGTTGCCTTTGCTGATAAGTGCTGGCCTGCATTCCCTTCCCAGTTTGGATTTGAGCCCTGCTATGTAAACAGCCGTCTGGCATCCCGCGGTATTCCAGTATCCTGCGAGGTAGATATCTACGGTGCTCTCAGCGAATACATCGGACTGTGCATATCTGATGATGCAGTTACACTGCTTGATATCAACAACTCCGTACCGAAGTATATTTATGACGAGGATATCGCCGGCAAGTATGATTATGCTTTGACAGATACCTTCATGGGCTTCCACTGCGGAAATACACCGGAGTGCAAGATGTGCTCATCCAGAGCTGTTAAATATCAGCTCATCCAGCACAGACTTCTTGAGCCCGCTGGAAGCGAGCCTGATTTCACAAGAGGAACCCTGGAGGGTGATATCGCAGCTTCTGACATTACCTTCTATCGTCTGCAGTGCAATTCAGACGGAGAGCTGGTTTCCTATGTGGCAGAAGGTGAGATCCTTGATGTTCCGACCAGATCCTTCGGCGGTATCGGTATCTTCGCTATTCCTGAAATGGGAAGATTTTACCGTCATGTACTGGTTGAGAAGAATTTCCCTCACCATGGCGCTGTTATGTTCGGACATTACGGAAAAGCAATGTTCGAGGTACTGAAGCTCCTTGGTGTAAAGCTTGACAGCATCGGTTATAATCAGCCGAAGGGAGTTCGTTATCCTTCTGAGAATCCTTTCGCATAAGAAATCAGACAGACTGAAAAGGTAAGATGAAATAAAAATAAGGCTGCCGCTCTTTTCCATGACAGAAGGCTGTATGGAGAGGGCGGCAGTTTTTTGATGCATAACAGAAGAGATTTTTACTTTTTTTGTAAGAAAATATACTAGATTTCTGACAGGAAGATGAGTATACTCTAACTTGCTTCAGTAGAGAAAACTTCTATTTCAGGAGGAGAAGAAAATGGCAGGAAGTTCAGCAAAGGATATGACAGTTGGTTCACCGATGAAGCTGATTCTGGGGTTTGCAGTGCCCCTGTTGTTCGGCTTTCTGTTCCAGCAGTTTTACAGCGTTGTGGATACTATTATTGTTGGGAAGACACTTGGTGTTGATGCTCTTGCCGGTGTAGGTGCTACCGGTTCCGTGAATTTTCTTGTGATCGGCTTCTGCATGGGTGTCTGTAATGGATTTGCAATCCCGGTGGCCCAGAAATTTGGTGCCAAGGATTATGTGACCATGCGCCGTTTTATTGCGAACAGTGTGTGGCTTTCTATAGGATTTGCTGCTGTGATGACCGTACTGGTATCGATATTCTGCAGGCAGATCCTGACTCTGATGAGAACACCGGAGGATATTCTTGAATACGCCTATTCATATATCCTGATTGTATTTATCGGGATTCCTGCCACTTATTTATACAACCTGTTGTCCGGCTTTATCCGTTCCATCGGGGACAGTAAGACTCCCCTGGTATTTCTTGTGATCTCTTCCGTTTTGAACATCGGACTTGACCTCCTGATGATCATGGTCTTCCGGATGGGAGTGGCGGGAGCTGCAGTTGCTACGGTGCTTTCCCAGCTTATTTCAGGAATCCTGTGTCTGATATATATGTATTATAAATTTGACATTCTGATTGTGAAGAAGGATGAATGGAAGGCGGATACCCATCTGATGAGGATTCTATGCAGCATGGGTGTTCCCATGGGACTGCAGTATTCCATCACAGCGATCGGATCTGTTATTCTTCAGACAGCGGTCAATACCCTCGGCTCGGCAGCAGTAGCGGCCATGACAGCAGGCTCAAAGGTAAGTCTGTTTTTCTGCTGTCCCTTTGATGCCCTTGGCTCCACCATGTCAACCTATGGAGGACAGAATGTGGGAGCAAAGAGGCTTGACCGGATCGGCAAAGGTCTGCTATCCTGTAGCATATTGGGAATTGTTTATTCTATTGCAGCCTTTGTGATCCTGTATTTCTTCGGGGATAAATTTGCATTGATGTTTCTGGATGCAGGGGAGACAGAAATTCTGCAGAATGCACGGATGATGCTTGTGATCAACTCAGCATTTTTTATTCCACTTGCGTTTGTAAATGTGATCCGCTTCCTGATCCAGGGAATGGGCTACAGTACCTTTGCGATCCTGGCGGGTGTATTTGAAATGATAGCAAGGACGCTGGGGGGTGTTTTTCTGGTACCTGTGTTTGGGTATACCGGAGCCTGCTTTGCAAGCCCACTGGCCTGGATCCTTGCTGATCTGTTTCTGTTTCCGGCATATTTCCATGTGATGAAGAGGCTGCATAAGATCCTGAAAGTGTAGTCCCCGGAAGGGGAGAAGGGCTGTGCATATTTTGGAAGGCGGCACAGAAGAGCGGAATGAATGCAGAAGAAGAACAAATGAAAAAAAGGCTCCGTGAGCTGGCAGAAAGATCGTACAGGGGAAATTGTTATACCTTTACAGATTTTCTGTCGCTTGCGGAGCTTTCCTGTTACTACGAAATGGAGCGTGAGCTGTCATTTGCCGGAGAGATGGTATCAGGTGGCAGTGAAGGGCGGGAGCGGTGCATGATCCGGTTTGGAAATCCGGGAGAGCTTGGTTATGAACAGGATTTTCCCATTGTATGTCTCAGGATAAGACCACTCATGAAAAAATTTGCAGAGGATCTTACACACAGGGATTTTCTTGGTGCACTGATGAACCTTGGTATTGAAAGAGGTACTCTTGGGGATATTATCCTTCAGGAAAAGGAAGCATTTCTGTTCTGTAAAGAGATCATTGCACCTTATATTATGGAGAACCTGACAAGGGTAAGACATACCGCTGTCCTCTGTGAGGTGACAGAGGAGATACCGGTGGAAGGAGAGGCAGAGCTTAAGGATATCAATATACAGATTGCATCAGAACGTATTGACGGTGTGATCGCAAAGGTGTATAAATTATCAAGAAGTGACAGTGCAGCCTTGTTTCTGCAAAAGAGGATCTTCGTGAATGGAAGACAGTGTGAAAATAACAGTCATATGCTGAAGGACGGAGATCAGATTTCTGTACGTGGCTATGGAAGGTTTATCTATGCAGGAGGCCGGGGATTAAGCAAAAAGGGGAAGCTGAATGCATTGATACAGATTTACGGCGGATAAGAAAGGACAGAAAACCTATGCTGCTTTTACAACAAATGATTATCATGTTTCTGCTTATGAGTGTCGGCTTTGTGGGAAGTAAGATCGGAATGATCACAGAGGAAACCTCCAAAAGGCTGTCGGCGATCGTTGTGAATATCGCTAATCCGGCGATGATCCTTGTCAGTGGGATCAGTGACGAAAGAATGGAAGGCAGGGAGCTGCTTTCACTGACAGTAGTAATCCTTGCGATCTATGCGGTACTTTTGCTGCTGGCTTATCTGCTGCCGGTATTGCTGCGTGTAGATCCAAAGAGCAGGGGTGTTTATCAGGCCATGACGGTATTTTCCAATATAGGCTTTATGGGGTATCCCATAATTGCAGCCCTGTATGGAAGCAGCGCCATTCTTTATGGAGCACTGTACAGCATCCCTTTTAATATATTGATCTATACCTTTGGTGTCTCCGCACTGCGGAAAAAGGAGAATGGTGAGGAAAAGAAAAAGCTTTCGCTGAAGGAAGTCCTGAATATCGGGGTGATCACCAGTATTATTTCACTGATCCTGTATCTCTGGCAGATCCGGGTACCGGGATTTCTCACAGATACGCTGAGTTATCTTGGAAATCTGACTGCACCTTTAAGTATGATGGTCATTGGCGCTTCCATGACAAGCATCAGTCTGAGGGAGCTGTTTACGGATGTGAGGCTGTTACTCTTTTCACTGATCAAGCTGCTTCTGATACCGGTTCTTGGTATGCTGCTGATCCGGCAGGTAGTGACAAATGAGGTGATCTGCGGTGTATTTATGATCATGCTGGCAACACCGGTAGGAAGCATGACTGCCATGCTGGCACAGGAGTATGACGGAGATTATGAGACAGCATCAAGAGGTGTGACATTGACGACGCTTTTGTCAGTCATTACCATGCCTGTGGTATCGCTGCTCCTGTTTTAGGACTTTGCGGATATGAAAATAAAAGAAAACACAAAATAAAAGAGAAAAATAGAAGCAGGGAAAGGAAGGTTTAAGATGGAAAAGGTTACGGATAGGTTTTTGCGTTATGTACAGATAGATACCCAGTCAGATGAAGAGGGAACAGGTACGCCGACTACGGAAAAGCAGCATGAGCTTGCCAGGCTCCTCGTGGAAGAGCTTACAAAAATGGGAGCAGAGGAGATCACCTATGATAAGGAGCACTGCTATGTATATGCTTCCATTCCTGCCACAGAAGGGATGGAGGGAAAGCCGGTCATGGGCTTCATTTCCCATATGGATACCTCTCCGGCAGTAAGTGGGGCGAATGTAAGGCCGCGGATCATTACTGCTTATGACGGAGAGGATATTGTCCTGAACAGCGGGCTTGGCATTGTCATGAAAACAGCGGATTTCCCGGAGCTTAAGGAATATCAGGGAAAGAGCCTGATCGTGACAGACGGAACTACGCTGCTTGGCGCAGATGACAAGGCAGGTGTTGCTGAGATCATGACCATGGCGGAGTACCTGCTTTCCCACAGGGATGTTCCCCATGGAAAGCTCCGGATCGGCTTTACCCCGGATGAAGAGGTGGGAGCGGGAGCAGATCACTTTGATGTAGAGCTGTTTTCAGCAGACTGTGCCTATACGGTGGACGGCGGTAAGCTCGGGGAGCTGGAATATGAGAATTTCAATGCGGCAGGCGCCAGGGTAACCTTCCATGGGAGAAGTGTGCATCCGGGAGATGCCAAGAACAAAATGAAGAATGCATTGCTGACTGCCATGGAATTCCAGGGAATGCTGCCTGTATCTGAAAACCCGATGTATACGGAAAAATATGAGGGCTTCTACCATCTGGATGCACTGAATGGAGATATTGAAAGGGCAGTGGCAGATTATATCATCAGGGATCATTCCAGAGAAAAATTTGAACAGAAAAAGGCATTGTTTGAGAAGGCTGGTGCATTCCTGAATGAGAAGTATGGGGAAGGCACAGTGGAAATAGAGCTTAAGGATTCTTATTACAACATGAAGGAGATCATAGAGGATCATATGGAGCTGATCGACCATGCCATGGAGGCGATGAGGGAAGCCGGGGTAGAGCCGGTTGTGGTTCCCATCCGGGGCGGTACGGATGGTGCCAGACTTTCCTACATGGGGCTGCCCTGCCCGAACCTCTGTACAGGGGGCCATAATTTCCATGGCAGATTTGAGTATATCTGCATAGAATCCATGGAGGCAGTTGTAAGGATCCTTCTGAACCTGGCAAGGGGGTGAATGGTATGAACATATACGATATTATAGGACCGGTTATGGTCGGTCCCTCCAGCTCCCATACAGCAGGTGCTGCCAAGATAGGCTATGTATCAGGAAAGCTTCTTGGCGAGCCGGTAAGGGAGGCAAGGATCCTGCTGTATGGCTCCTTTCTGGCAACCGGTATCGGACATGGAACAAGAAAAGCGATCATAGCAGGACTTCTTGGAATGAAGCCGGATGATACCAGGATACCGGAAAGCTTTGCACTGGCAGAGCAAAGAGGGATCCGGTTTTCCTTTGGGGAAGCGGAGCTGAAGGAGGGGCATCCTAATTCTGCTGAGCTGCTGCTTACCGGAGAAACGGGTAAAACGCTGGAAATTGTCGGTGAGTCTCTTGGTGGAGGCAGGATCAATATTGCGAGGATCGATGGGATCGCAACCAATTTTTCAGGAGATTATCCTACGCTGATCGTACATAACCTGGATCAGCCCGGACATGTCACAGAGGTTACGTCCATGCTGGGACATAAGTCTGTGAACATTGCAACCATGCAGCTTTACAGAAGAAGCCGGGGCGGTGATGCGGTTATGGTCATTGAGTGTGACCAGGAGGTTCCGGAGGACGGGATCCGTTTCCTGACACATCTTGAGGGAATCCAGAAGGTGACGTATCTGAGCCTTCTTTAACGGAGGCTGTGAAAGAGAGGGAAAGAGCAGATGATCTATCATTCCATAGAAGATATTAAAAATCTGGCAGAGGAAAAGCAGGTGCCCATGTGGCGTATCATCATGGAAAAGGACATGGAGGAGAGACAGGTTACGGAGGGGGAAACCTTTGAGGCCATGAGAGCCATGTACCTTGCCATGAAGCAGGCTGACCAGTCCTACAACGGAGCGCTTTCTTCTCCGAGCGGTCTTGCCGGAGGAGACGGGGAAAGGCTTCATGCATACAACCAGACAGGGAACAGCCTGATGGGGGCTTATCCCTCCCTTGTCATGGAGAAGGCGGTAAAGATGGGAGAGTCCAATGCCTGTATGAAAAGGATCGTTGCGGCGCCTACAGCGGGCTCCTGTGGTGTCATACCGGCAGTCCTGCTTGCCTATGAGGAGGTGTTTGGGGAAAAAGAAGAGAAAATGGTGGAAGCGCTTTTCCTGAGCGCCGGCATTGGGGAAGTGATCGCGGAGAATGCAAGCATTGCCGGTGCAGCCGGAGGCTGTCAGGCAGAGATAGGGTCTGCCAGTGCCATGGCGGCAGCGGCAATTGTTTATCTGCAGGGTGGCAGTCATGAGGCAATGATACATGCCACAGCCCTGGCACTCAAAAATATGCTTGGTCTTGCCTGTGATCCGGTATGCGGACTGGTAGAGGTTCCGTGTATAAAAAGAAATGCGGCAGGGGCTGTGAATGCTGTAAGTGCAGCACAGATGGCACTGGCAGGAGTACGGAGTGCGATCCCGGCTGATGAGGTGATCGATACCATGCGCAGGATCGGTAATGAAATGCCGATGGATTTAAAGGAAACAGGAGAAGGAGGTCTTGCTGTTACGGAGACCGGAAAAAGGCTGCGTACTCATTTTGAAGCAGAAAACAAAAATTAACTACTTATAAATAAGTAGAAGGAGTAGAAATAATTAGTAACAATCTGCCTGAAAATGCATTATTAATGATAATTGACTTTGCATAGATGCGAGATTACAATAACTGTAAACTTGATGGAGAGCTGACTGGCTTGAAAAGGAGGAGCTGCAATGAAACATTTTGTAATTGCAATCACAAGAACCTGTGGAAGCGGCGGTACGACTATTGCAAAAATGCTTGCAAATGATTATCAGATTGATATGTATGACAGAAAGCTGCTGCGACTTGCTTCGGAAGACAGCGGAATCAATGAAACACTATTTGCAGCAGCAGATGAAACAACGAAGAAGAAGCCGTTGTTCAAGGCATTTAAAAAGGTTTTCAATGGAGAGCTGATCCCACCGGAAAGCAATGATTTTACCTCAAATGATAACCTGTTTGCTTATCAGGCTAAGGTATTAAAGGAACTGACAAAAAGAGAATCCTATGTGGTAGTGGGAAGGGCAGCGGATTACGTGCTTAAGGATTATCCTTATCTCGTGAGAGTTTTCATTCATGCACCCTATGAGAGCTGTGTACTTCATGAAATGGATTTCCAGAGCTGCACAAGAAAAGAGGCAGTCGATGAGATTGCCAGGATGGATGCTTACCGAAGTGCCTATTACAAATACCATACCGGCAGGGAATGGCAGGATGTAAAGAACTATGATCTGTCGCTGGATACCGGGATATACAGGTATGAACAGTGTACTGAGATCATTAAGAAATTCGTGGATTTTAAGCTGGGTATTTCCTAGGATAGGTACAAAATAACATAATGAAAACAATACTTCGCAGGTGAAGACAACCGGCGGAGTTTTTTGTTTTACAGGGTATCGTTACGGATACCTTTTCTATGAACAAGGATTGTATACACGTATGCTATAATGCAAAAGGAGGATTAGATTATGAAAAGAAAAGTGATTCAGAAGCTGGTGGCACTTGTCAGTGCCGGAACAATGACAGCAGCACTGCTTGCAGGATGTGGAAGCACCGGCGGAGCAGCAGAAAGTGCCGGCAGCAGTGATACTGCCGCAGAAGCAGGCACAGCAGCAGATGGGGACAGCATTACGGTCGGGGTGATCTCACCCAATACCGGTAATCTTGCAACCTATGGAGAATCCGTTCTGAATGGTATTAATCTGGCAGTAGAGGAGATCAATGCAGCAGGTGGTGTGCTTGATAAGAATATTTCCATTATATCCTATGATGATAAGGCAGATTCCACAGAGGGTGCAAATGCCTTTAACAGACTGGTAGGTGATGGTGCCTGTGCCATTATCGGTTCTGTAACAAGTGGTGTTACCGCTTCTCTGGCACCTCTTGCAGATGAGAGCCAGATCGTACTTCTGACACCTACCTCAACAGCAGATACCATTACCGAATCAGATAATTACGTATTCCGTGCCTGCTTTAAGGATTCCTACCAGGGCAAGATGGCAGCCAAGTTTGCGGCAGAAAAGCTGGGAGTAAAGAAGGTGGCTGTCCTGTATGCTTCCGGAGATGCTTATTCGGCAGGTGTAAGAGAGTCCTTTGATGCAGCCTGCAGCGAGCTTGGACTGGAGATCGTGGCAGAAGAAAGCTCATCCTCAACAGATGATACCGAATTCTCTTCCCAGCTGACCAATATTGCAGCAAGCGGAGCAGAGTTCCTGTTTGCACCCTACTACTATAATGCGGCAGGTCCTTATATCATTCCCCAGGCAAGAGCAGCAGGCTTTGAGGGTGTGATCATGGGTGCTGATGGTTATGATGGTACGACAGAATCCATGCTGGATGACAAGACTCTTTACAATAATTGCTACTATACCAACCACTATTCACCGGATGATACCTCTGATGTAGTACAGACCTTTGTTACTGCTTACAATGATAAATATGGTGCAAAGCCAAATGCGCTGGCAGCACTTGCATATGATTCCACCTATATGATCAAGGATGCAATTGAAAAGGCAGGCAGCACAGACAGAGCAGCGATCCGTGATGCCATGTCAGGCATGAACTTTGAGGGCGTTACCGGTAAGTTCATCCTGGATGAAACAGGTACACCTGAGAAGTCAGTTGCAGTTATTGAATTTAAGGATGGAGAAGCTGTCTGGAACTGCACACTGGATTAACAGCTGTCAGGCAGTAAGAAACCAGAAAGGCACCGCCGCCCCGGCGGTGGTGCCGGTTATAAAGGAGAACGACTATGGGAACACAGATAAGCATATTCATACAACAGATCATAAACGGATTGAAAATCGGCAGTGTGTATGCGTTAGTAGCACTTGGGTATACCATGGTTTACGGTATCATCAAGCTGATTAACTTTGCACATGGAGATTTCATTATGGTTGGAAGCTATGTGCTGCTTTACACGATTCCAATCATGGTAGCAGGCGGACTTCCTGCATGGGCGGCTGTAATTCTTGCTATTATTGCCTGCTCGGCAGTTGGTATTACCGTAGAAAAGGTTGCATACAAGCCAGTAAGGGAAAAGGGAACAAAGATGAGCGCACTGATCACCGCAATTGCCATGAGTCTTTTTCTGGAGAATCTGGCACAGACGTTGTTTGGCGCTTCACCAAAGTCAATTTCAACGATCTTTAATTTCCCTAATCTGGAAATCGGAGGTACCAAGCTGAATGGAAATACGCTGCTTACGATCGCAATTGGCGTTGTAATGATGATTGCTTTGCAGCTGTTCGTAAAGAAAACCAAAATGGGAAAGGCAATGCGTGCAGTATCTGAGGATGGAGAAGCAGCGATCCTTATGGGGATCAACAAGAACCGGACCATCAGCATCACCTTTGCCATCGGATCTGCACTGGCAGCAGTCGCTTCTCTTATGTATTGTGCCTCCTATCCGCAGGCAACTCCCACACTGGGTTCCATGCTTGGTCTGAAGGCCTTTATTGCAGCTGTTCTTGGCGGGATCGGGATCATACCGGGTGCCATGCTCGGCGGTATCATCATAGGACTGGTAGAAAGCCTGACAAAGGCATATATAGGAACACTTACAGGCGGTGTGATCACCTCTGCATTTTCAGATGCGATCGTATTTGGCATACTGATCATCGTCCTGATCGTAAAGCCGGCAGGTATTCTTGGTAAAAATATTGGAGAGAAAGTGTAGGTGGTGACTGTGAGGATACCAAAAGAAAAAGGAAAAGCAATGATAGTAAACCTGGCGGGAGTACTGTTACTCTTTCTGCTCCTTGTCATTCTGAGAGAGACAGGTGCCCTTTCCAACTATATCAGCGGTGTGCTGATGGTATGTGGCATTGCCATTATTATGGCAAGCTCCTTAAATATCACAGTAGGCTATCTGGGACAGGTAGCACTTGGCGGCTGTGGTTTCATGTCAATTGGTGCATATACAGCGGCACTGATCACAAAGGCAATGGAAGCATCCGGAATTCTTGTGGGAGCAGGAGCACCCGATACGCTGCGGTTCCTGATCGGAACACTGGCAGGTGGTGTACTGGCAGCCGTATTCGGTGTTCTGGTAGGAATTCCTGCCCTGCGGCTCCGTGGAGATTATCTGGCGATCATCACACTTGGCTTTGGTGAGATCATCCGGGTTATCATCCAGAATCTGAAATTTGCAGGCGGCAAGGGCTTTTCAGAGGGGCAGGCAGGCCAGGCATTAGTGGGGATCAACAGACTGGCTGATATTTATGTAGTGTTCTGGATGGTAGTGATTTCGGTAGCACTTCTTTACACCTTCATCCGTTCCAAATATGGAAGAGCGATCATCGCGATCAGAGATGATGATATTGCAGCCGGAGCCTCCGGACTGAATACCACCTTCTACAAGGTACTTGCATTTACGGTATCAGCATTTTTTGCAGGAATTGCAGGCGGTATTTTTGCACACTATATCGGATCCTTAAATGCAGCTACCTTTGGCTGGCTGAAATCAACCGAGTACGTGATCATGGTAGTATTTGGCGGCATGGGATCCCTTACCGGTTCCATTCTGGCAGCTATTGTACTTTCTGCACTGCCGGAGCTTCTTCGAAGCTTTTCCGAGTACAGAATGCTCGCATATTCCGTGGCTCTTGTACTTGTTATGATCTTTAAGCCTACAGGGCTTCTCGGAACCTATGAATTTTCTCTGTACCGGCTTTTAAACCGGATCTTTCATGGGAAAAAGGCGGAGAAAAAACAGGAGGTGAAATAATATGGCAGAGGTTATTTTACAGGCAAAGCATCTTGGCATATCCTTTGGCGGCCTGAAGGCCGTTGATGATTTTAATATTGAAATAAAAGCCGGTGAGCTGATGGGACTGATCGGACCAAATGGTGCCGGCAAGACAACCGTCTTTAATCTTCTGACTGGTGTGTATACACCGACGGAGGGTGCATTTTTCCTCTGTGGTGAAAAGATGAATGGAAAGAAGACCTATCAGGTCGTCCAGGCAGGAATTGCCAGAACCTTCCAGAATATCCGTCTTTTTAAGTCAATGACGGTAATTGAAAATGTTATGGTAGCCTATGGCATGAGTATTAAGTACAAAATGCCGGGTGCTCTTTTCAGGAGCAGCACTTATTGGCGTGAGGAGGCTGAATACCGGGAAAAGGCCATGGAGCTTCTGAAAATCTTCGGTCTGGAGGATAAGGCAGATTTTGTGGCAGATAATCTTCCCTATGGCCAGCAGAGAAAGCTGGAGATCGCGAGGGCACTGGCAACCGGGATGAAGCTGCTTCTTCTGGACGAGCCGGCAGCAGGTATGAATCCTACGGAAACCGCTGATCTGCTCCGCTGCATCAATGTGATCAGGGAGCAGTTCGGGATTGCGATTCTTCTGATCGAGCATGATATGAGTCTTGTTATGAAGATCTGTGAAAGGATTGTTGTTATTGATTATGGCGTAACCATTGCCACAGGACTTCCTGGAGAGATCGCATCCAACCAGCGGGTTATTACTGCTTATCTTGGAGCAGATGAAGAAGAGGAGGGTGCATAATATGCTCAGAATAGAAAATGTAAATGTTTCCTATGGCTCTATTCATGCGCTTCATGATATCAGCCTTACGGTGAATGATGGTGAGGTGGTATCCCTGATCGGTGCTAATGGTGCCGGAAAAACCACAACCTTGCATACGATAACAGGACTGAAGGGTGCAACAGATGGAGTCATCGAGTATGATGGAAAGGATCTGCGGAGGATGGATCCCAGCCATATCATCCGGATCGGAATGGCACATGTGCCTGAGGGAAGACACGTCTTTACCCAGATGAGTGTGCAGGAAAATCTGGAGATGGGCTCCTATATCATGAATGATAAGAGCCAGATCAAGAAGAATATGGATATGGTCTACGAGTATTTTCCAAGGCTTCTTGAGAGAAAAAAGCAGCTGGCAGGAACCCTGTCAGGAGGAGAGCAGCAGATGCTGGCAACAGGAAGAGCCCTGATGAGCAATCCCAGAATTGTGCTGATGGATGAGCCGTCTATGGGACTTTCACCGCTCCTTGTAAAGGAGATCTTTCATATTATAAAGACGCTTCATCAGAATGGGATCACCGTCCTTTTGGTGGAGCAGAATGCAAAGATGGCACTGGCTGTATCAGACAGGGCGTATGTCCTTGAAACTGGAAGGATCAGCATGAGTGGTAAGGCGTCAGAGCTGCTTGCAAATGATAATATCAAGAAAGCATATCTTGGCGCATAGAAAGGAACAGGAGGCAGTTTTATGATTTCACCAAAATTCAGAAGTATGTTAAAAGGAGAATCTGTGATCAGGAAGATGAACAGCCAGGGAAATGCGATCGCAGAGAAGATCGGTGCAGAAAATGTATTTGATTTTTCTATTGGAAATCCCAGTGTGCCTGCACCGGAAAACCTGAATGCAGTTTTTGAAGAGCTGCTGACTGGTATGGATTCAGTGTTGCTGCATGGCTACAGCGAAAGTCATGGTATCCTGGAGGTCAGAAAGCAGATCGCTGCGTCATTGCAGAAAAGATTTGGGATACCCTTCAGCTACAGAGATATCTTCATGACAAGCGGCGCCTGTGCGGCCATGGCACATGCTGTACGTGCAGTTGCCAGTCCCGGGGAAGAGATCATTACCTTTGCACCATATTTTCCTGAGTATAAGCCCTATATTGAAGGAGCGGGTGTGACGCTGAAGATCATACCTGCGGATACAGAAAGCTTTCAGATTAATTTTGATCTGTTAGAGCAGGAGATATCAGAAAAAACAGCTGCAGTTCTTATCAACACACCAAATAACCCGTCTGGAGTTGTGTATTCAACAGAAACGGTCAAAAGGCTGGCAGCACTGTTGACGCAGAAATCAGAGGAGCTTGGACATACCATTTATCTGATCTCAGATGAGCCATACCGTGAGATCGTTTTTGCGGGAGTGGACAATCCCTTTGTCTCCGACTATTATGCAGATACGATCATCTGTTATTCGTTCAGTAAATCGTTATCCCTGCCGGGGGAAAGAATCGGATATGTGGCAGTGAACCCGGCCTGCAGCATGGCTGAGCTGATCATTGATATGTGTGCGCAGATTTCCAGGTGCATAGGACATAACTGCCCATCCTCTCTTATCCAGTATGTGGCAGGAAAAATGTGCGGAGAAACTTCTGACTTGACGGTTTATGAAACAAATGCCAGAATGTTGTATAAAGAGCTGACGGCTATGGGCTATACCTGTCAGGAGCCGGGAGGAACCTTTTATATGTTCCCCAAGGCACTTGAGGAGGATGCAATGGCATTCTGCCAGAAGGCACTGGAATACAATCTGGTACTGGTTCCCGGTGACAGCTTCGGATGTCCTGGATATTTCCGGATATCCTATTGTGTGCAGACAGAGAAAGCAGAAAGGTCAGTGGAGGCATTCAAAAAGCTGGCAAAGGCCTATGGTCTGTAATGAATATGACCTGAACGCGGGAGGACAAGAAAGAAAATGAAGATACTGATTATTGGTGCAGAGGACCGGTACGCAAGACATATGCCGGAGGATATCCCTGTCACCAGGACGATAGAAAAGATATTCCTGCCAAGAGGAGCTTCTGATGAGGAGATCATTGCTGCCGGAAGAGATTGTGAGTTTCTTGCAGCAGACCCTATGACAAAGGTCAGCAGAGCTGCCATAGAGGGACTGCCACATTTAAAAATGATCCATTCAGAAGGAGTCGGATTTAACGGCTTTGACGTGGAAGCAGCCAGAGAGGCCGGGATATATGTGTGCAACTGCAAGGGCGCCAATGCCGGGGCAGTTGCGGAACAGACAATTCTGCTGATTCTGGGCTTCCTGCGGCAGGTAACAGAGGGAGACCGGAGGGAACGGATCGGGGAACAGATGCAGATGAAGGAAGCCATGATGGTAAAAGGACTGAAGGAGGTATCTGACTGTAAGATAGGTCTGATCGGCTTTGGGGATATCGCCAAAGCAACAGCAGAGAGACTCCATGCCTTTGGCTGTGAGCTGTATTATTCCTCTCTTCACAGAAAGGATCCGGAAACAGAAAAGGCATTTCATGTGACGTATCTGACGCAGGAGGAGCTGCTCTCTGTCTGTGATGTGGTCAGCCTTCACTGCGCAGTAACTGATGATACAAGGAATATGGTAAATGCAGAGTTCCTCACCAGGATGAAGAGAGAGGCGTTTCTTGTGAATACAGCCAGGGGGGATCTGGTTGATAATGAAGCACTGGTGCAGGCGATCGTGGAAGAAAGGATAGCCGGAGCCGCACTGGATACGGTGTTCCCGGAACCGACAACAATAGAAAATCCGCTGCTGCATCTGCCGGAGGGATTTGAAAACAGGATCCTGTTTTCACCGCATGTCGGCGGAGCCACAGCAAGCTCCATGAAGCGGTCCCACAGAATACTCTGGCAGGCAGTACAGGACATGACAGAGGGCAGAAGACCGGAAAATATCGTGAACCAATTATAAAAAAGTCCGTGAGGGCTTTTTTTATTGCATTTTTTGTTGCAATTCTGAAGGAAATAGGATAAGCTTATCATAAAATCGGAACTAGTACTGAAGTACCAGAAAGGAGAAGCTTATGGATTTGCAGTTGTGGATCATGATCAATACGGCATCGGTGATCGGATTAATTTATTTGTTTGTCTTTTTATATACGAATACCTCTATGGAAAAAAAGCTGAAGTATAATTTTTACTGGATCATGGGTCTGGAGCTGCTGGAGCTTATTTTCTATAATTGTGAGCTTGTAACAGCAGGGCTTCCCTATCCGACAATGCACAGGATCCTGCTGTCAGCACTGGGATATACGATAAGGCCGGTGCTTGCCTTCATGATATTGTGGTGCACCATGCAGAGAGAAATCAGCAGAAAAAGAGGGATCCTGCTGCTGATCCCTCTCTGTCTTAATGCACTGATCGCTTTTTCTGCATTTTTTACAGATATTGCTTATTCCTATTCACCCGATAACAGATTCATCCGGGGACCTTTAGGTTATTCTTCCCAGATCATTACGGTTTTTTATCTGCTTCTGGTGATAGTTTTCGCCATCCGTAATGCAAAGGAAAATCCTGTGATGGAGTCTGCCATTATTATATCAACGGTGACGCTGATCATTATAAATATGGTGCTTGAGGCAGTGATCAAGGTGCGTTTCACGGGACGGGCTGTGATCGTGCTTTCTACGATCTTTTATTATATGTATTACCAGACACAGGAATATAAGGAGCATATGCAGGAGGGACAGCGCCTGCGGACAACACTGGAGAAGCAGTCACAGACGGATGGACTGACAGGTCTGCTGAATAAAGACGCATTTAAGAGGGCTGCCGAAAATGTGCTGTCCAGCTCAGAGGATGTCAATATGGCGCTTGTTTTCTTTGATATGGATAATTTCAAGCAGGTGAATGACACATATGGGCATGTGGCAGGAGATGAACTGCTGAAAGAGGCAGCAGACAGGATGAAGAGTACCTTCCGGCAGGAGGATCTGCTTGGCAGATTTGGCGGAGACGAATTCTATGTCCTGCTGCATGGGATCACTTATCAGAATCTTGGCAGGAGGCTTCAGCTTCTGATAGAGGATATGCACCTTAAGAGTGAAGAGGGAAGTCTGGTGACGGCAAGCGTTGGCTGTGCCTTCCTTGCTGGAGGCAGACAGGCGGATGTGGAGGAACTGATCCGGATAGCAGATGAGGCGCTGTATGAAGCGAAGGAAAAGGGACGGAACCAGTATGTGATCCGAGAGGTAAAAAATAGAGGCAGATGATAACCGCAGTATAATAAAAAAGACGGATAAGCAGTAGCGGTCTTGAATTTACGGCACTTGCAAAGAGGGTTCAAAGGAACCCTCTTTTCCTTTGTAAAGGGGTTCAAAAAAATTTGATTCTGAGGTGAGAGTTTTTCGGATTTCATGTACCTATATAAATAAGATGTTTTTTATCGTACGTTCCGAACGATTCACCTGAACGATCCGGAGAGGAGGAGAAATTATATACTATGAAGAAGGCGATATCCTTTTTATTGACACTGATCCTGCTATTTAGCGCCCTGCCATTAGAGACGCTGGCATTTGCAGGAGATATCTGGCCGACAAACCCTGCAACCGTGGAACAGATCACACTGGAGGATGGGGCGCTTGTCCTGCAGAACGGTTATATCCGTGTGGCGCTGCGCAGATTTTTCGGCTCCACACCATACCTTACGACAGTCCCGACCGCGAAGCCTGATGGTGAGGACAATATCTTCTGTAACAGCCAGATTATGTGGTGCAATTTCATCATGTATGAGAACGGGAGTGGTAAAGAGGTTGCCGATCCTGCGGTGGTGGAGCTGAAAAAGGCAGAATTTACAAAAAAGACACCGAACGGGTCTACATCGGCGATCAAGGCAGAATATTCCCTGCTGACAGCAATGAACCACATCACTGCAACGATGACGGTCTATTATGAGCTTGTGCAGCTTAAGGAGAGCGGGTCATCCAAAAAGGGCACCTGGGGAGTACTGTCTTCGGTCAGCGATGTTCTCATTGATGAGGACAGCATGCCAGAGGATGTAGATTATAATATTACCTGTGGGTATTCGATCAACGGTTTTACCGGCATGGGTCATAGCTCTGTCCTGGAAAAGCCAGGCGGTCCGGCCATTAAAATGAGCCGTACGACAGTACCGCAGGAAAAGGATGGGAAACCGCTGAAGATCACTACGGAAAACTCGGTATTCACCGCTCCGGTGGAAAATCTGAATACAAAGACTGTTCCCAAGGGGTATTCCGAGTGGGGAGATGTAGACGGTGTTTACATTACGGAGGCCTATGTGGATGCATATCCCTGGGCAAATCCCTTTGCAGGGCTGTCGGATTACTATGAAAAGGAGATTCAGTCCTCTTCCGGCAAGGACAAGCCAATCCGTGTGGCGCTTCCAACGTCTGTCAGTGTAGAGCCGGGTGATAAGCCTATAAATACCCGTGTGGAGTTCGGAAGCACTGTTGGACACGATTATAGCCGGGAGTATATTTCAGAAGGATCGGCTCACTTCCTTTGGGGATTCCGTGAGCTGAAGTCAGCAGCCGCAACGGTGCCTTCTGAACCGGACAAGGTTGATTCTTCCATCTATGCGAAGCAGCTTGCTGCCTTTGCTGATTCAAAGGGCGGTGTGAGAGTGGAGCCTGTGGCAGATGGAGCTGCACTGGAGGCACTGAAAAAGCAGTACGGTGCCAGTCCCATTGCACTTATTAACGGAGACTATGAGAGCAAAAACGGTGAAGCCTTTACCTTCACTGGCGGTGCCGCCATGCTTTCCCCATCTGTCGCTGCGACATGGGATACTAAAAAGGGAAGCCTTGTCATCCATAGGGATGGCAGTGTGGAACAGAAGGGCGTGAGCCTCAACGCACCGACCTTCAAATTCTATCAGCCTAAAAGCGACGGAGGGAACGAACTAAAGATTACGCTTGTAAAGGAGGGATTCCAGTTCGGGATCAATCCTGATAAAAACGATGCTATCGTCTTCGTGGATATTCCCTATGCTTCGGTGAAGCTGAAGCAGGCGGATACTGATACAGAAGGAAATCTTGTCTTTAACGGGGACATCGGTTTTCAGACAATTTTTGATGGTGCGGAGTTTTCCCTTACAGAGCTGGGATATGGTTTAAATGAGAAGCATGAGTTTAAGGTCAACGGTATCCATGCTACGGGCAAATTCAATACTGCCAGCCTGATAGGGCTGGAGCTTGCGGAGGTGGAGGGCGAGGTCAATACCTTCAAGGGCAGGGAGCTTTACGCCTTCAGCCTGAAGCTGAATGCCATGGATCTTTTTGAAACAGAAGCGGAGCTTGCACTGGTGCGCAGCAAAAAGGACGGATCCCTGCTTCCGGATAACCTGTGGTTTTATGTCAAGGCGAGTCCGGGTATCGTTCTGATTCCTCCGATTCCTGTCGGACAGCTCAATGGAGGAGGCGCAGGCTTTAAAAATCTGGCAAGCACTGTGAACGGTGACTACTTTGCTATCCCGCCGATCAAGCTGCGCGGTGCCCTGACGGGTACCTATATGCATTTGATCGAAGGAACCGGCAATGTGGTTCTTGGACCAAGTGAAATCTCTCTTAAGGCGACCGATGTCGGACTTGTAGGAACGAATGCATCGATCGTGGATAGCTTTGGCTACTCCCTTAAGCTTGAGGGGCAGGAGCGCAGTTACGGAAATGTCAGCTACAAGGGCGTGTATTTTGTTGGCTCGAAGGAGCTTGAGGTGGCTTTGCCCAGCACAGAGATCAATGTCATCAAGCTGGACAGTGCGATCAGGCTTGGAGCCTTTGGCGGTGTGAATAACAGTAATGACCGGGTTTATCTCGGTATCGGGGCGAATGGTACAGTAGGAGGAAGAGTACAGATCCCGGAGAATATACGCGCTATTGGCGGTCTTGGTGTTGACGTTGCAAACATCAATCTCATCGTGGGCGGTCAGACAACCTTTCCGATCAGAAACGTCAGTGTTGAGGAAGGCATGAAGCAGGCCTTTGAAAATGTCGATGTTTATATCGGTGCGATGGCCTATGTCGGAAACTGGCTCGCCAATGCCAGGGTGTGGGTACTTGTGCCGCAGATTGTAGAAACCGACTTCAGAAAGGGCGGCGGCTGGGATATTGAGGTCAAGGTGTTCGGCTATCTGCCCGAGTGGAACTGGGAGGACAAAGGCGTGACACCGATCGTACAGGGAATGCTGTTAGAGGACAGCGGGGAGGATATACTGGAGATATATACTGAAGAAACCGCGCAGGAAACTGCCGTGCCGGAATCCACAATGGAAGGAAATGGGGAGACTGCCACAGAGACCCCTTCTGGTACACCTGTCGAGACCCCTTCCGGAGCACCTGTCGAGACCTCTTCCGAAGCACCCGTCGAGACCCCTTCCGAAGCACCTGTCGAGACTCCTTCCGCTGCACCTGTCGAGACTCCTTCCGAAGCACTTGTCGAGACTCCTTCCGCTGCACCTGTCGTGGAAAGCACAGGGCAGGAAGCTGCCGCACAGGAAGCTGCCGCACAGGAAGCCATCGGTGGGATAGAAGTGCAGGAAGCAGCCGCACAGGAAGCCATCGGCGAGATAGAAGTGCAGGAAGCAGCCGCACAGGAAGTCATCGGCGGGACAGAGGTGCAGGAAGCAGCCAAGCAGGAAAACACCAGTGAAACAAAGACAGAAGCGCAGGAGAGCGAGGAAGAAACTACAGTGAGCGGAAATACAGCCGGTACGGAGACAGAGGAAGCACCGGCGTCTGAGGAAGAGGTAGAGGATGTAAGCAAGCGTCCTGTCAGAAAGGCTCCTGTACCGAGAAATGGCGGTAAAATCCAGGCAGAAATCACGGTGGATGGAGGCGAAGGAAAGACGCCGTATATCCTGCTGGCCTTTGACGGTACTGCCACGGAGGAAGAGATCAAGGATAATCTGAAGATTCAGAAGGATAGTAAAGACATCAATATCAACTGGATAGAAGAGGGGAAAGATCCCACTGATCCTGATGCAGAGATCAATGCGACGATTATTGCCAATATGAAGAAATCGGAGGATGATGGCAAGGTATATCATCTGGCTCTTATGAGGCTGAAAGAAGGCGGCACTTATTCTGTCAGTGCAGAAAAAGGGTTGAGCTTTACGGATGAGAAGGGAATTGATGTGGAACCGTTTGAGGAGCTTAAGCTGAATCTGGACAGCAGCAAGAAGGAGCTTTCCGGGCAGGTGAAGCATCCAGCAGAAAATACGACCTATGTGCTGCGTACATATTTTGCCAATACTAAGGGGGGAGCAGATTACCTGATTGACGAACGGCAGATTAATGCTCCGGATAGTATTTCAGTCAGTATCCCAACGGCTGGTGCACTGGCACCAACGGGCAGCTACTATGTGACCTCCTTCCTGATGATGGAAAAAAAGGCGGATCTTGATGGGGATGACGTGGATGAAACTGCCCTGGCGGCCATTGCCAATCAGCAGTTTGATGAGCAGATTTCTTATATAAACAGCAATCAGCCAGGCACTCCTCAAAATGTGACACTGGAGCTTGCCGGAAACGAGGTTATGAGCGCCGGCTGGAAAGCCGTAACAGACGCTGATGGTTACGCTGTGCGGATTTATCAGCAGAAGGGAAGCGACTGGGTCGATACCGGATTTGGCTATGACCTTGATAAGAAAACAACCTCCATCAATATGGCGCTGACCGTGGGCGGAGAAGAAACAGAGGAATCCAAAAACCTGTCTGCAAATGAAACATATAAAGTCGGTGTGAGAGCATACAGAACTGTTGAAAAGGGAAAGTATTACAGCGAGGAGACATTTTCGGCTGATAAATATCTGCCGGAATATCAGCCGCTTGATTTTATGCTCAAGGTCAATGGAACAGATTGCATACCAGATGAAAACGGTGTGTTCCACGCTTATATTGGCGGTGCTTCAAATACGCTGTCTGTGAGCAGCAATGTGCAGGGCGCATACTTTAGGGTAACGAGAATGGACAAGGATGCAGGAAACGTGATTACATCTGATGGGAACGGCCAATATACGATCCCCCGTTTTGAAGGCAGTCTGATGCTCAGGATCGATGGGATTACCGGGATATCAGGCAGTTCAGCTGAGGATGTGACCAGTAAATTCCTGCTGGTAAGCAGGGACGATACAGCGCCCATGCTTACACTTTCCGATCCGATGTTCTACGCCGACAGGACTACGGGAAAATATCAGATCACAGGAATGGCGGATGCGGGAAGTGAGATCCTTTACGGCAAAGATGGCAGTGAGAGCACCCGTGCCGCAGCCGATGGCAGCTTCACTATCACTGGTGTACTGGATGACAAAAATAGTGATTCCCTGTATCTGACGGCAAAGGACAGCGCAGGAAATGAATCTGCACCACAGCTCGCACTGATAGCGCGGCAGACGGTAAAGGATACTGCTACTGAGAACGGCAGCCATGATCAAAATCCAGGAGCAGGAGAGCGTTTGGGATCCGATGCTTTCGGGCAATGGAAGGAAGGTACCGGCGATGCAGAGCAAAGCATTGCCAGAATCTGGCAGGGAGGCTTGAAAGACCAGGCTGTGACAACGGGAAGCTTCCTTGATATCGAAGAGGCAAAGAATGACCGGGATATGACTGACACAGGAAATATTGGCGGGACAGAAACGGTTCCCGGAGCAGACAGTACGGTCAGCTCTGGAGAGCCGGAGAGCACTCCTGATACCACCGGCACTACGGAAACTACCGCCGGCACTACGGAAACAGGGAAAACTGCTGACAGCAGTGGTGGCCGGATCCTCTGGATCATCTTACTGACCGTCCTTGGCGGTGGAATAGCTGGCGGTGCAGCGATAGTATTTATAGCAAAAAAGAGAAGCAAAGACAGATAAAAACGGAAAAATTATACAATTATTTTCCAAAAAAATAAAAATTTTTGGTTAATCTGTTTTGGATATGCGTGTTATAATACATCTGTAACAAGGAAAAAGAATACTTAACACGAGGAATGCTAAGCAATTCAGATTTTTGGAGGAAAAGACAAATGAATACTTTAAAAGCTGAAAAAAGAAGCATGGAGATCAAAGCAAAGAGACTGAGAAGAGAAGGCTATGTAACAGGCAACGTTTTCGGACGTGAGATCGAAGGATCTATTCCCGTTAAGATGAACGCGCAGGAAGTAAACCGTATTCTTACTACAGATCATAAGGGCAGCCAGATTATGCTGGAGGTAGATGGCAAGGCATATGATGTACTGATCAAGGAGATCGATTACAATGCACTGGCGAGAAGAGTAGATGAGATCGACTTTCAGGCACTGGTACAGGGCGAGAAGGTACATTCTGTTGCAGAGGTTATTCTGGTGAACCATGATAAGCTGGCAGCTGGTGTTGCACAGGAGCTTCTGAAGGAGGTTTCCTACAAGGCACTGCCTTCTGCACTGGTAGACAGCGTTAAGGTTGACTTAAGCACCCTGAAGATCGGTGATACCGTTAAGGTAAGAGATCTGGATATTGCCAAAGATAAAGATATCGTTCTGATGACAGATCCAGACACACCAGTTGTTACTGTAACAGCAGTACACAATGTAGTACCTGAGACAGAAGCTGAGGAAGCAGCAGAGGATGACAAGGCTGCCAAATAGATTTCCGGGAGTGCCGGAAACGGAATTTTATAAAGAACAGAGAGAAGACCTGATGGTGAAAGCTGTCAGGTCTTTTTGCGTCACAGCAGGCAATCTGGCAGTTTCAGATACAATCTGGCATTTTTTCTTGTATCATACAGCGTATGTCATGTATAGTCTGTAATATGGAGTTATACTGAACTTTGCAGAATGACAGGAAAAGAAGGGGATTACAGAAAAGGGATGAAGGTAAACAAAGGAGTTTGGAAAAGAAGAATAAGTATTCCGGGGCTTTTGGCATTGCTGTGCCTTTTGACAGGAATGCTCAGTGGCTGTGGTTTTATTGAGTGGCTTCTGGAGGATGAGGAAGACTTCTATGAGGAAGAACAGGAAACAGAAGGAGAAGATGGAACAGAAGATAGCGGGAGCACTGTCAGTCTGTCAGAGAGGGGAACTGTCATATCCCAGGAAAACGGGAAGCTTGTGATCGACAGAAGATCAAGAGAGCAGGAAATTCCGATGGGAGAGGATGGCTGGACGATCTTTGTGTATCTTTGCGGAAGTGATCTTGAGTCTGACGGAGGAGCAGCCAGTGATGATATTGAGGAAGCACTGGCTGCATATCCGTCACAGCAGATCCGGGTAGTTTATCAGACGGGAGGCTCCAGTTACTGGTATCAGGATATTTCGGATGATAGGCTGGAACGGTTTGTGTTGGAAAACGGAGAGCTGCAAAAGGTAGATGAAAGACCGAATGCCAATATGGGAGATGCAGGGACACTGTCAGAGTTTCTGATATGGGGTGTGCAGCATTACCCGGCTGAAAGGATGGGAGTGATTCTGTGGAATCATGGAAGCGGCAGCATTAATGGTGTGTGCTTTGATGAACAGTATGAATATGATAGTCTGAGCGTTGCTGAAATGGCGGCTGCCTTTGACCGGGTCTATGACAGTATGACAGACCGGTTTGAATTTATCGGCTTTGATGCCTGCCTGATGAGCACATTAGAAGTGGCTAATCAGCTGGTGCCATATGCACGTTATCTCTATGCGTCTGAAGAGTATGAGCCGGGAACGGGATGGGACTATACAGGAATGCTGGATTATCTGGCTGAAAATCCGGCTGCGGACGGAAAGGCACTGGGAAAGCAGATCTGTGAGGATTATTATGTCCACTGCCGGGAGGCAGATGCACAGCAAATGGCAACCTTTTCTGTAACGGAGCTGTCTGGGATCGATGATCTGGTGCAGGCATGTAATCAGGCTTTTCAGGTGGTATATGAACAGGATGACCTGGGAGATGCGGCAAGAAAGATCCTTGGGGCAGATAATTTTGGAGGAAATACGAGGGCAGAGGGTTATACCAATATGGTTGATCTTGGTATGATGCTGGATAATCTGTCTGATTATGGAGAGGAAATAGAAAGAGCAAGGGAAAAGCTGGAAGAGTGTGTGGTCTATAATGTGAATGGGCGGCTGCATAAGCAGGCTGGAGGACTTTCTGTTTATTATCCGATCTCTGTCCAGGGATCGGAAGAGCTTCAGACATTTGCGCAGCTGTGTCCGTGCAATTATTATTATGCACTGGTGGATAAGGTGGCTTACGGTGCCGGAACAGGAAGTGCACAGGATTATGACAACAGCTCCCTTTTACAGGATATTGCAGATCTGGCAGAGCTGTTTGGAATTTCGGCAGCCGGTATTTCCAATCCTACGACAAATATAGGGGAATTTGCTTCTGTGGACGAAAGTGAACTGGGGATCGCAGATATCTATTTTGACTGCAATGGAAATTATGTTGTGGAATTTGAGGATATGGATGAGCTGGCCTATGCCTGCTGCAGTGTTTTTGTGAATGATGGAGAGGATGGGATCTTTTATGTGGGGTCTACAGAAGAGATTTATTATGATTACGAAAACAATCTGATCAGGGATGATTTCGATGGACTCTGGCTGACAGCAGATGGAGTTATGCTGCCGCTTGAGCTGGCAGAGAGTACGGATACCTGCAGCATTTATGCCTGTGAGATCATGCTGAACGGGGAATACGACACAGCACTCAGGATAGAATATGACTGGGAGTATGGAGAGTGGTCGGTGATCGGGATATGGGACGGTATCGATCCGGAAACCGGGGCAGCCTCACGTGAGGTTTACGAACTGGAGGATGGAGACGTGTTCGAGCCGGTTTATTACTGGACGTCTTTGGATGATGATACAGAAGAGTGGTATCTTGGAGATGCCTGTACAGTAGACGGGGAGGTAGAGCTGACGTATGATTATCTGCCGGCAGGGTATTATTTTTACAGCTTTGAGCTTCATGATATTTATGGAAATGTGTACTATACACCTTATATCACGCAGGAAATAGATGAGGAAGGGAATATATGGTTCTATCCGGAGGATATGGAAGATACGTGACCACAGGATATAAAACGAATTTACGTAAAAAGAAAACCGATTATTTACAATTTGGCAGTTTGCGCTACAAATTGGCAGTCAGGGGTTGTAAAATCGCCTGGAATTTCATATAATCTCATCTGTGTGAAAGATAAACATATGTAAAGGAGAAAAAAATGAAAAAGAAAATTTTAGCAGTAGTATTAGCAGGTGTAATGGCGATGTCCATGCTTACAGCATGTGGAGGCTCTGCAGAAACCGCAGAAACCACAGAAACCGCAGACGTAGAAACAACAGAGGACGCAGCATCCGATGAGGCATGCTCTGATGAGACCTTTGCAACACTTCAGGATAATTATGCTATCATGGTTGATGCTTACAATCAGGTGAAGGATCTGTATGAAAGCGATGAGATCGCTGGTGATGCTGAGATCGAAGATCTGATGAACCAGGCTGCAGATGTGATCAATGAGATGGGAGAGATTTCCCAGGATGCGATTACAGAGGCAGATGCTGATACCTTAAATGGTGTAATGCTGGACATCCTCGATGGACTTTCTGGTATCGTTGATGCCATGGAAGTAAACGGAGATGGAGAGAGCACAGCTGATGAGGCATGCTCTGATGAAACCTTTGCAGCACTTCAGGACAACTATGCAACACTGACCGATGTTTACAATACGGTTTACGATGCTTATATGTCCGATGAGATCGAGCAGAATGACGAGATCGAGAATGCACTTGCTCAGACCGCAGACATAATGAATGAGATGGGAGAGATTTCCCAGGATGCGATTACAGAGCTGGATGCTGAGACATTAAACGACACCATGCTTACATTACTTGATGTACTGGATGCCGTTGTAGATGCTATGTAAAAAATCAGGAAGCTGTCTGCTTTCGGTGAAAGCAAAGTGATCTGTATCAGAAAAGGAGAGAACTGCCCGTTGGGTGGCTCTCTCCTTTTTTTGAAAAAATATAAGCAATCCGCAGGTCAGCCCAGGGGCTCCCGGAGATTTTGACAGATTGCCTTGCGCAGCCTTGACGGGATCAGGATCACCGTGGAATCGGTCATGGTGATCTCAGATTCTGTAAAGGATGAAATATAAAGCCGGTTGACCAGATAGCTGTGACCGACTCTGATAAAGTCAGGATTATCTGCAAAATCCGTACAGACCTCCGAAAGTACTCTGGTGAACGAAAGCACCTCGGAGGGAGTATGCAGAAGGGTCACATGTCTGCCTGTTTCTAAAAAAAGAATATCCTTCAGGGGAATCTGCACTTTACTGCCCTTGGACAGAAAGGTATAGGTTTTGGAAGCATCCTTCAGAATACCGGAGCAGCGCTTTATGGCATTCAGAAAGTCTGTGCTGTCATAGGGCTTTTGCAGATAATACAGGGCGTCTACGTTATAGCTGTCCATGGCGTGGCTGGTGGAGCTGGTGGTAAAAATAATGCCGCCGGTAAAACCATTTTCACGGAGCGTGACGGCAGTCTGCATGCCATCACTGTCCGGCATATAAATATCCAGAAAGAGCAGGACAGGCTTTTCTACGGCAGCTGCAAAGGCTGTAAGAAGATCCCTGCCGGAAGTAAAAGACTGGATGGTTACTTCTGTGCTGAGGTGGGAGATTGCCCTGGACAGATAATGGGAAAGCCGCATCAGATCAGCCTGGGAATCATCGCAAAGGTAAATAATCATATAGTTATCCTTGTAAGTAATTAATAAGATAATAACAGGGTGACTTAAATAGTTAACCCTGTTATTATAGCATAGAAAAATATGAATAATTATATATGTTTTTACAAATTCATGGCAAGAATGATATCGGCAGTATTCTGAGCAAGCGCCATGCACTTCTTCTTGGCACTGCCAAAAGCACCGGAAAGACCGGTCAGACCATCTGTCAGCTTTTCAAGAGCCATATTGGCGACCATCTTATCAATGCCGGCTGGCTGGACACTTCTCTGAACGTAAAAGAGGCCTTTATTTCCAATAATCTGCACCTGATTATTCCTGTCAATCTGAGGAAATGCGATCACATAGGTCAGACCATCCTTGACAAGAGCAGGCTTGCCGGCATCAAAGGGTGTATCCTTGATTTTTTCAAAAAATTCTTCCAGTGAGTAAGGGGACGAGGTGCTGATCTTGATCGTCCTGACCCCCAGTATTTCTCCAATTCCCATAGCTTCTCCATTCCGGATGTGAAAATCCTATTACATTGTCTGAAAATATTATACAGAGTATGCCGGAGAAAATCAGGAAAAGTGCCAAAATGTCAGAAAAAATGCCAAAATGTATGCGGATGCCCATTATGCCGGTATCATAATTCCTGTTCAGAAGCTGCAGGAACGGGAATCTTGATCACCTTCCTGTCATAGGTCATAAGACCGTTGACCTCTTCTTCTACGTCCGATACCTGTGTATATACTGCTCCGGAAAGTCCTTTTTTCTTCAGGGGAAGGAGAGAATCCTGTATGAGCCTGCTGTAAGCCTCCTGAAATTGTGGCAGAGTGTCATAGTGTTTATAGCCAAAGATCCGGTCAACACTGGTGTGCCCTTTGATCTGGCAGGCAAGACCACCGTATTCGGACAGGAATCTGGCTCTACCGTCCGGACAGGAATGGTTCTTCAGACGTTTCCCCAAAAAGTGTTCCACAGGAACGGAAAGCTTCCGGAAATAATTATGGACACTGACAAAATCCCCACATCCCTGATCAAACCAGCCACTGGCAGAGTCGATCAGCCTCGTGGGATCCAGCTGCCTTATCATGTCTGTGATGCGGATGGCATCAAATTGTCCCCAGCCTTCGTTAAAAGGGCAGTAAATAGCAATGGAAGGAAAAAATTTCAGGTAAGCAACAGTGTCCCTGCATTCCTGCTCAAAGCGGTTCCTGTGTGTCTCATCCTTCCGGGAAAACAGAGAATAATTGTGATCACGGATCTGATTGCATAGGGTCTGGGAAACGGTAGGAAGGTAGCTTACAAGGGGCATGGAATAAGAGCCGCCCCCATTAACCATGTCCTGACAGACGATCATGCCAAGACGGTCACAGTGGTAATACCAGCGTGCCATTTCTACCTTGATATGCTTACGCAGCATGTTATATCCCAGAGACTTCATTACCTTGATATCATAGATCAGTGCTTCATCGGAGGGAGCTGTATACAGACTCTCCGGCCAGTAGCCCTGATCCAGGGCGCCCATCAGGAAGCAGGGTGTATGATTCAGACAGAAAACAGGGATATCTCCGGGCGCTTTTGATTCAATGGAATAAAGACGCATGGCGAAATAGCTGGAAACCTGATCCCTGCCGCAGGAAAGCTTTGCGTCATAAAGGAAAGGATCTTCCGGTGTCCAGGGATGAAAGTCTTCCTCAGAAATGGAGAAGACGGCAGTATATGTGGACAGGGCAGCCTTCTGTCTGGATAATTCTGTGGACAGCAGCTCCCTGTTACCGGCGGTGACCCTGATAAATGGTGCCTGCGAGGGAGCAGAACCGGCAATCACAGCAGTTACGGTAACGGTCTTATTGTCATAGGAGGGCAGGAAGTACAGCTCTTTAATATAGCTGCCCGGAACCTGCTCCAGCCATACGCTCTGCCAGATACCGCTCTGGGCTGTGTAGAAGATGCCGCCCCGTTCAAGACTCTGTTTTCCGCGGGACTGCTGTGTCCTGTTCGTATCGTCCCGCACGCGGATGGACAGATGGTTTTCCCCATCAAGGAGAAAGTCTGTGATATCTGCGGTAAAGGGGAGATATCCGCCGGTATGATGGAGTACCTGCTTGTGGTTCAGCACAATATCAGCTTCGTAGTCAACAGCACCAAAATGGAGGAGAAGCCTGTACCCGGAAGGAAGGCGGCAGAAGTCCTCCGGGAGAAGCCTGTGATAGTAGAGATATTCACCGGGCTGCAGATTCCGTCTGACTCCCGAGAGGGAGCATTCCGGGGAAAAGGGAACAAGGATCTGCCCGTCAAAGGAGGTGGGCAGCATCCTGTCACCGGTAATAGCATAGTCCCAGAGACCGTTCAGGCTGAAATAGGAATCACGGACAAGCTGGGGACGGGGATATTCCTGCCAGGGCTTTTCTCTGTCCATGGTTTCAGAAAATACTGTGGAAAGCGGTGCAAGGACATCATCGGTGTGAGGCTTGATGATACTGCGGATTGCATCGGAAATATTCATAAAATCATCCATCCTTTCCCTGCGCAGCACCCCAAAAGGCGGGCAGGCATCTGCTGATTAAAATGGTCTACTTACAGTATATGACAAATAGAGAAAAGAAACAAAAAAATCTTCCGCTGCCACGGAAGATTTTTGAGAAAGAGATAGACAAACGGACCCTTATTTCCGGATATTTTCTTCATAAAAGGCCCAGATCATACCAACAGCCATAATGATAATTGCAATAATGGAATATGCATCAATATTCATAATAAAACCTCCTGCTCATGGTCTTACCATAACAGGTCAGGACAGCGGTTACAAGAAAATGGGGCGTTCCTTAAAAGAAGCTGTACGGTAAAGTAAA
>ENA-UERK01000504-UERK01000504.1-human-gut-metagenome-genome-assembly--contig:-NODE-504-length-33632-cov-8.094770_pt1 | contig 33632 bp, 22 predicted proteins | sample MGYA00242957_ERZ507957 | MGnify/ENA primary metagenome ERZ507957 (study PRJEB26167, sample SAMN06115538) | human gut metagenome | host: Homo sapiens | place: China:Heilongjiang | collected 2015-11-06...
CTTTTTGTTTAACAATATTCTTTAGCGACAGCAAATGGACTTTAGATAAAAATAGTCTTCAGAATCTGTCAGTAGGCTTTTTCTATAACTATAATCAAGGTGTTGCTTAAGGTATGAGCGATTTGGATTTTAATACTGAAATAAAAAATTATAACTTGCACGTGTTGGGACAATAGCTACATTGTACTATCCTGATTTTGGTTGACTGTTTTGGGTGCTATCCCTGATGGGGTTGACTCGGTTATAGTTTTCATATACGATAGGACAAAAAAAATACCACCTCGCTGTCGGCAGTGAGGTGGTACATCAATAGGTATTATTTAGGAATTGAATTTAGAATTCTGCGTTCTTTGGCGTGCGTGGGAATGGAATCACGTCGCGGATGTTCTGCATACCGGTCACGAACAGGATAAGACGCTCGAAGCCGAGGCCGAAACCTGCGTGTGGGCATGTGCCGTATTTGCGGGTGTCGAGATACCACCACATGTCCTTGGTAGGAATATTGCGGCGTTGGATTTCGCTATTGAGTTTCTCCAAACTTTCCTCACGAACTGAGCCGCCGATGATTTCGCCAATTTGTGGGAAGAGCACGTCGGTGCCTTGCACGGTGCGGCGTTCTTCTGGCTCGTCGTTTTGCTTCATATAGAAAGCCTTGATTTCGCGTGGATAGTTGTAGAGAATCACTGGCTTCTTGAAGTGGGTTTCCACCAGGAAGCGTTCGTGTTCGCTGGCGAGGTCGCCACCCCAACTGATTGGGAACTCGAATTTCACGCCGTTCTTTTCTGCCTCTTCCAGAATCTTGATACCCTCGGTGTATTCGAGGCGCACGAAGTCGTCTTTCAAAACACCCTCAAGGCGTTCGATAAGACCCTTATCAATCATCTTGTTGAGGAATTCGAGGTCGTCTTTACAGTTGTCGAGAGCCCACTTCACGCAATACTTGATGAAGTCTTCTTCCAAGTCCATCAAACCGTTGAGTTGGAGGAATGCCACTTCTGGCTCAATCATCCAAAACTCTGCCAAGTGACGTGGGGTGTTGCTGTTTTCGGCGCGGAATGTAGGTCCAAAAGTGTAGATGGCACCGAGTGCTGTGGCGCCGAGTTCGCCCTCAAGCTGACCGCTCACGGTGAGCGAAGTCATCTTTCCAAAGAAGTCGTCGTCATACTTGATGCTGCCGCTCTCGTCTTTGTCGAGCTTGTAGAGGTTTTTGGTGGTCACCTGGAACATTTCGCCAGCGCCTTCGCAGTCGCTTGCAGTGATGATTGGTGAGTGGAAGTAGAAGAAACCGTGCTGGTTGAAATAGTTGTGTACAGCCATTGCCATATTGTGGCGAATGCGGAACACGGCACCGAATGTGTTGGTGCGCAGACGCATGTGGGCGTACTTACGCATATATTCGAATGTTTGGCCCTTCTTCTGCATGGGGTAATCGTTGGGGCATGTGCCGTAGAGCACGATGTTTTCGCCTTGGATTTCCACGCTTTGACCAGCGCCTTGGCTCTCTACGAGCTTACCAGTGGCACCGATACATGCGCCAGTGGTAATGTCTTTGAGCAAATTCTCGTCAACCTTTGCTGGGTCGATCACGATTTGCACATTCTTGATTGTTGACCCGTCGTTGAGCGCGATAAACTGCACTTGCTTGTTGCCGCGGCGAGTACGAACCCAACCTTTCACGCACACTTCTGTGCCGATGAGTGCAGGGTTGAATATGTCAACAATTTTTGTTCTTTTAATTTCCATGATTTCTGTGTTGGAAAACAGATGTATATATGTGTATGAATTATTCAAAAGAGTTCTGTTTCAAGAAGTTTACCTCTTCCTGAGTGAGGTAGCGCCAGCGTCCGCGTGGCAAGTTCTTCTTGGTGAGACCTGCGAAATACACACGGTCGAGCTTCACAACGTGATAGCCGAGCGATTCGAAAATGCGGCGTACCACACGGTTGCGACCTGAGTGGATTTCGATACCGGCTTGCTTGCGGTCGGTAGGCGAAACATAGCTCACTGCGTCGGCGTGGATTGGACCGTCGTCGAGTTCAACGCCGTCGGCGATATGTTGCATATCTTCTTCGCTGATGGGCTTGTCAGTCCATACTTGGTAGATTTTCTTCTTCACGAATTTTGGGTGAGTGAGTTTAGAAGCCAAGTCGCCATCGTTGGTGAGCAAGAGCACACCTGTGGTGTTGCGGTCGAGACGACCCACTGGGTAGATGCGTTCTTCGCACGCGCCCTTCACAATGTCCATCACAGTCTTGCGTCCGTTAGGATCGTCGCTTGTGGTCACACAGTCCTTTGGCTTATTGAGCAAAATGTAGATTTTGCGCTCGCTGGTCACAATCTTGTCGTTGTATTCCACAGTGTCTTTTGCTGTGATTTTCACACCGAGTTCGGTAACCACTTCACCATTCACCTTCACCAATCCCTTGGTGATCAATTCATCTGCCTCACGGCGTGAGCACACGCCAGCGTTTGCCATAAATTTGTTGAGGCGTACTTCTGCATTTGGATCGATGATTGCTTCCTCATATTCTACTGGCTGAGGACGTGGCACAAAGCGCATTTGTGGGCGTGGACCTTGCTGGCGTTGTGGGCGTTTCTTGTAGCCGCCTTGTTGCTGATAGCCACCACCTTGTTGGTAACCGCCTTGCTGACGATAGCCACCACCTTGCTGCTGACGATAGCCACCACCTTGTTGCTGACGATAGCCACCGCCTTGTTGCTGACGATAACCGCCACCTTGCTGCTGACGATAGCCGCCACCTTGCTGCTGACGATAACCGCCACCTTGCTGCTGACGATAGCCACCACTTTGCTGTTGACGATAGCCGCCACCTTGTTGCTGACGATAGCCGCCACCTTGCTGCTGACGATAGCCGCCACCTTGCTGCTGGTAGCCACCACGCTGCTGGTAACCGCCGCGCTGCTGATAGCCGCCACGTTGTTGATAACCGCCACGTTGTGGTTGATAATCGTTGTCATACCCTCCTTGACCATCTTGATTTGCATTTTCATAGCGTGAGGGTTCGTTTTCCTCAATTGCAGGAACAGGACCACTGATGCGTGGTCGCTTTGGCTTTTTCTCTAAATTCTCTTCCATCGTTTTACGGAATTTGGTTTTGATTTTTTCAATAATAAAATTATGGCCTCTCGGCCTTGATGTGTATATACTTGTGTTATACTTGTCAAAAGTTTACGACAAAGATAAATATTTTTTTTCACATACAATGTGTTACGCACACTTTTTTTGAAATCTATTCATCTTTGCCGTAAATCTTTAGGTGTGATTAATAACCGGTGTAGCTGTGTGGGGTGATGCTGCGAAGCTCGGCTTTCACCTCATCGCTCACGTTGAGTGTTTCCACAAATTCGGCAATGCGTTTTGCATCCACCACCTCGTTGGTGCGAGTGAGTGCCTTCAGCGTTTCGTATGGCTTTGGATAGCCCTCACGGCGCAGAATGGTCTGCATAGCCTCAGCCACCACGCTCCACATGCTGTCGAGGTCGGCATTGATGGCGTCGAGGTTGAGGATAAGCTTGTTCAAGCCCTTCAGTGTGCTGGCAAGCGCAATCATCATGTGCCCCATTGGCACACCCACGTTGCGAAGCACCGTAGAGTCGGTGAGGTCGCGCTGGAGGCGTGAGATAGGCAACTTCATGCTCAAGAACTGGAGAATGCTGTTGGCGATGCCCATATTGCCCTCGCTGTTTTCGAAGTCGATAGGGTTCACCTTGTGAGGCATTGCGCTTGAACCCACTTCGCCTGCTTTGATTTTCTGCTTGAAGTAGTTCATCGAAATGTACATCCACATATCGCGGTCGAGGTCGATGATGATGGTGTTGATGCGCTTCATGGCATCGAGCAGTGCGCCCAAGTTGTCGTAGTTGGAGATTTGGGTGGTCCACTCCTCACGCTTGATACCCAGGTATTCGTTGAGGAACTTAGCGCCAAACGCACGCCAGTCGTAGCCAGGGAATGCGATAAGGTGGGCGTTGAAGTTGCCGGTGGCACCGCCAAACTTTCCGCTCACAGGCACAGCCTTCAGTTGCTTCAACTGCTCTTCGAGGCGGTAGGCAAACACCTTGATTTCCTTGCCCAAGCGTGTGGGCGACGCTGGCTGGCCGTGTGTCTTTGCCAGCATTGGAATGTCGTACCATTCGGTGGCGTGCTCGTTGAGCCATGCAATCACATTTTCAAGCATGGGGATAAACACACGCTCGGTGGCGTCTCTCACAGCCATTGGCACGGAGGTGTTGTTGATATCTTGCGAAGTGAGTCCGAAGTGGATAAATTCCTTGTATTGCTCCAGTCCGAGCGCGTCGAACTGCTCTTTCAGGAAATATTCCACAGCCTTCACGTCGTGATTTGTCACGCTCTCAATGTCTTTGATGCGCTGTGCGTCGTCAACGCTGAAGTTGCGGTAAATGTCGCGAAGTTTTTCCTTCATTTCAGGAGCCACGCCTTCGAGTTGTGGCAGAGGAATCTCGCAAAGGGCGATAAAATATTCCACCTCCACATTCACACGGTAGCGAATAAGGGCGTACTCTGAAAAATAAGGAGCTAACGATTCTGTTTTGCTGTGATAGCGTCCGTCAATGGGAGAAACGGCGGTAAGAGGACTCAAACTCATAGTCTAAATAAAATAAATAATTAAAAAATCCACGGCATCATTTTCTTGAGGAAAAGCCCTCATATAATAATGTGTGAATGTCGTATAATTTGTTTATGCAAAGTTAGTGATAAAAAAGTTTTTTGCAAAAAAGTTGTCAAATAATTTGCGGTTTCAAAAAAAAGCAGTACCTTTGCATCGCAATTAAGCAACAGGGCGTTTAGCTCAGCTGGTTCAGAGCATCTGCCTTACAAGCAGAGGGTCGGCGGTTCGAATCCGTCAACGCCCACAAAACCAAAGACTCGACTACTAAAGTCGGGTCTTTTTTTTATCCCCACCCCCACCAAAAATGCCCCAATCCATGGCGAAACGGTTCAGTGGAAGATTCCTGGGTATAGATTATGCATTGTTACCGAATCGTCAATGGAATAAAAAACAAAAAACACAAAAAAAACAGCCTTGGAGCAAAGTGGAATGCTTCGCATTTGGCGGTGCGACTGTGCGCTTTGCGTCATTGGAAACGAGTTTCCATGCCGCCAACCACACAATCACTCCGCCACCCTCTTACGAGGGCTATCCACTTTGCACCAAGGATAAAAACCGCTCGCCGTTTCACGGCGAAAAACCCCAGATGATAAAATAAATTCTTGGTAAAAAAACCGCATCAAATTACCCAAAACGATAACGCCATAGCGTAGGGACATGCCTTCGGCATGTTTCCAATGCGTTGATACATTGCTGTTTGCATCGAAACATGCCAAAGGCATGTCCCTACGTTATGATGCGATTTTTTATTCGCTTTTTCAGATAATCTGATTTCTGAAGTTTGGTTTTTCGCCGAAGGCGAGTGGTTTTTATCCTTTTGGCGATGCCACCGACCTCGTAAGAGGGCGGCGTTGGTGATGTGGTGTGGCTGATTCAAGCACTGCTTGAAATCAGACATACCGCAACACTAACGACAAGTGCGAAGCACTGGCATCGCTAAAAGGCTGTTTTTTCTGTTTTTGTTTCAGTCCCCCCAGTATTTATCCATTGATTCCAAGTTCGCCACGTCATACTCCACCCCAAAAAATCGATTATTTTTTAAACCAGTCGGTTTCGAGAACGATGTCGGAGATGCGTTGCTTTTCTTTTGGGGAAAGGCGATGCGATTTGGGGTTGAACAAGTCTTTGCCCACACCACGCCAACTTTGGTTCACGTGAAGCAATCCCAGAAGCGTAGGATACACATCTGTTTGGTAAATCTGCGTTTTGTCGTGTTTCTGGACAGGAAGTTTGTAGCCGCCTGTGATGATGAGCGGTATTCGGGCATGTGCCCTATCGGTCCAGTCGCCATCGTGATGGTCGGAAGCCAGGATAATCAAGCTGTTATCCCATTGCCCATTCTTGTGCAGCGCATCAATCAGTCGCCCAAGGTGGAAGTCAAAATAGTTGGCGCGCTCGAAATAGAGCAGCTGCTGCTCCACGAAGTGCTTGTCTTGATAGTCGCGAAGGCGTTTAGAGAAATGATGAGAATAAGGCGTGTGGGTAGAGATGGTGATGGTGGTGATAAATGACCGTTTGTTTTTATAGCTGTTGAGCACATGTATAGTGCTGTCAATCAACGCTTCGTCGTAGTCTTGACCATGCTTGACGGTGTTGTAGAGCGAGTCGATGCCATAGGCTTGGCACATGTCGTTCTGATGCCACACATGTTTTCCCGTAGGAATCACCATCGCTGTGGCATAGCCCAATTCTTTGCACACACTACCCATGCCACGGAATGAATTGTAGGTAAAGGCATTCACCGTGAGTTTGATGCTGTGTTGCAGTATTCCTGTCATATAGATGAGTTGCCCGTCGCTACTCCAGCCGATGCCCACCTCTGATGCCATATTCAAATTGCTGTACTGCGCCTCGTTTGCCAGTTTTGCGAGGTTTGGCATCACGCTGTCGCCATCGCACACAGCGGTCACGGCTTCCGACATGATGCTCTCCATCAACACAAAAATCACATTGTCGGGCAGCGGGGCATCGGCGGCATATCGAACCGCCTCGCTCTTTCTCTGCTTTTCAAGCGACTGCATGGCCTGCGCGTCGGCATCAGTCTTGTCGCGATGCATATTCAGTGTGTAGAGGTTGCTATAAATAAAGTGAAAAAAACCATATCGGTAGGCTGTGACATAGGTGTTTGAGGTGAAATCGCCACCCCACCATGAGAAAGTCTTGAAGAACGATGACGACTGTATGCGAGAATTGGCATAGTATATACCGAGAAACGATAGCACAATCGGCACGAACATCCAATACCACTTTATCCACTCCCTCTTGTCGGTCAATCGGTATATCACCCAGTAGAACGCGCCTAAGTATGCCGCCGACACCACGAAGTCGCGCAGACGGATAAGTGCCCAAATGCTCTCGCCAAGCATATCAAAATTCCTCACTTCGCCAATCATGGTTACATCCACATAAGTGTTGAAATGGCGAAGATAAACCACATTAACCATACACCACAGCCAAAACACGCCAGAAATAGCCATCTTCGCGTGCTTGTTTTTCACCGTGTAAACGATAAGCGTGACGATCGACGCATCGAATCCGATAGTGAACAAATTGCAGAGGATATAGATAAATTCTTTCAATTCACCATCGCCCATCACTATATAGTCGTAGTGGGTATAGAGCAAAAGCAGACAGTTGACGAGAAGGGTCAGTAGTAGTTTCATCTTAATTGTAGTGTATAGTCGCTGTCAAAGTTACTCCAAAAAATGCGTCTAAGCAAACAAAAAAAGCAAAAGTGCCACCCCTGCTATTTTTTTACAAAGGCTTCACTAAAGCCACTCCCTACACCACTCTCCAAAGGAAAATCCCCCAAAAATCAATCACAACTCCCACCCCACCCTACACCCCTAAATTCACCGACAAGTGCCAAAAATGTGTAAAATTACACGAAACCATGTGCCAAAAACGTGTAAAATTACACATTTTCGGCACATAACACTTGCGTCACGCCGTTTTATTGACTATATTTGCATAGTCAATTTTTCAATCAAATCAACATGCCAAACGAAATCAACAAAACAGAATTAAAGCGAACCCTTATTGACGACCTCATAGCCTGGAAAAGCAAGCGCAAGCGTAAGCCGCTGATTCTCCAAGGCGCCCGACAAGTGGGGAAGTCTTGGTTGCTACTGAAATTTGGCGAAGTGGCATTCGACAACTACGTGGTGGTGAATATCGACCGCGATGTGGCGATACGCAACCTGTTTAGCCAAACGAAAGACCCTAAACGACTTGTTGAGCAAATCAGCCTTATTAAAGGCCAGCCTGTGCTACCCGAAACCACTCTACTGATTTTTGACGAAATTCAAGATTGCGATGAAGTGCTCAACTCGCTGAAATATTTCAAGGAAGATGCTCCAGAATACGCTGTGGCATGTGCCGGGTCGCTTCTTGGCGTGGCAATGCGAAAGAAGGGGCGTTCGTTCCCTGTTGGGCAAGTTGATTTCATGACGCTTTACCCATTGAGCTTCGCAGAATTTCTTAACGCCACCGACCAACGGCTTTATGACACGTTATTAGCGTACCATCAAGCAGAGGCACTCCCCGACATTCTTCTCGACGAATTTCAGGAAAAACTAAAAATATACATGGCTATAGGTGGTATGCCTGAAGCAGTGGTGGATTGGATAGAGACACGCGATTTAAGTGTGGTAGATGAAACATTGACAAACATTCTGAAATCATACCCATTAGACTTTTCAAAATATGCGTCGTCGGCTGAAGTTATTCGTATCCAGCAAGTGTGGAACAGTATGAGCAACCAGCTCTCGAAAGACAATAAAAAATTCAAATATTCAGAAGTGCAAAAAGGTGCTCGCGCACGAGAATACGAAACCGCAGTTGAATGGCTTTGTGCCGCAGGTCTCACGCACAAGGTGTGCAATACCGAAACAGTGAAAATTCCAATCAAGGCTTACGAAAATTCATCTGTGTTTAAGATCTATTTGAATGACGTGGGGTTGCTTCGCATGATGTTTAACCTCGACAGCAGCACCATTATGGAAGGCAACAACCTGTTCACAGAGTTCAAAGGCATTATTGCCGAGAATTATGTGCTGATTAGTCTTCTGCAACAAGGCATAAGCCCCATGTATTGGTCATCTGGCAATCAAGCGGAAATTGAGTTCATAATGGAGCAGAAAGGAAAAATCATTCCCATAGAAGTGAAATCGGGTAAGAGCGTGACGGCTAAAAGCCTTAGCGAATTTAGAAAAAAATACACTCCTGAACTCGCCGTTCGCCTTTCATTAAAAAATTTGCAGTTCAGAGACGGACTACTCAATCTCCCTCTCCCATTTGCCGACAAACTTTCAGAATACATAACTTCAAAATAGGAACCAAGTGCCTAAAATGTGTAAAATTGCACAAAAACAAGTGCCAAAAACGTGTAAAATTACACATTTTTGGCACTTGGTGGTTTGCGAGAGGGGTGTTTGGATTCTCGCAAATGGTGTGGGGTGAATGTTTGCTTATTTGTAGATTTCGTTGAGCAGGTGGGCTAAGCGGAGGCCGCCTTTGAGCAACTGCTGTTCCACAGTGGTAGCGTATTTTGCAGCGTAGTCGTAAGATACGCGGGTGCCTTCTGGGGTGTCGGCATAGATGCCGCGTGCAATGTTCACGCACTCCTTTGCCCATGTGTCGAAGTCGCCTGCCACAATCTTGGCTTCTTCCTCAGCCGACGCACGGTCGATTTGGTATTGCCATTCGCTGTAGCTCCACTTGTGCACAAACTCCACGATTTCGCTATCCCAGTAACTGTGAAGGTTGGTGTTGCGGTTGAAACTGGTGATTTTCACTTGGTTGCCGCCACGGTCGCTTCTGTGGCCCATGTGCAATGGCTGGTGCATATCGCCCACAAGGTGAATAATCATGCGCAGCGCAATGTTCTCGTCTTCATGGCTCAATTTGCCGTTTTTCAATTTAGCCACAATGTCCTTCAATGCCACCACCACGTCGCCAGTGGTAGCCAACTGAGCGTTTTCGTAGGTTTCGTCAGCGTCCACATTCTTATAGTGCCACGTTTTGGTGTAGCGATATTCCTGTGTGTTGCTTGCATTGTCGAGCCAGTTGGCGTAGTACACGAGTGAATGCCCGTCGAGGGCTGCCACAATTTTCGACTTCGCATTGTCGGTAAGGTGGTTTTCGGCGATGAAAGCCGTTACATCATGTCCTTTTTGTCCCCATGCAAAAGCTTGGGCGGTGCAGAAAAGTGCTGCAACTAAAAGTAAAAAGTTACGTTTCATATTTTTTATTGTGTATTGTTTTGGTCAAAGTTACTCCAAAAAATGCGTCTGGGCAAGCGAAATTTGCGAAAGTGGTGCCGTTGGCGTAAATTTGTGGTAGTAAATGAATCGCTATGCGCAACAATGTAATCTCCATTTGTAAAGGTATCGCCATCATATTGATGGTGCTTGGCCACACCGAAGGCCCCGGTTTTCTGATGCACATCGTGTATCTTTTCCACATGCCCATCTTCTTCATCACCGCCGGCTATTTCTTCAGCCGCAAGTATCTGTCAGATCCATGGACATTCGTGGTGAAGCGGTTTAAGGGGCTGTATGTGCCAATGGTGAAATGGGCGCTTTTCTTCCTCGTTATCCACAATCTGATGTTTAAAATCGGACTGCTGAGCGAGCAGTATGGCAACTGGGAGAATGGTGTGACGCACCCCTACAACCTCCACGCCTTCCTTCAGCGCGCAGTGAGCATCGTCACCTCCATGTCGGGCTACGACGAGTTTTTGGCTGGTGCCTTCTGGTTTTTCCGTGCGCTGCTCATTTCAAGCATTCTGTTTATGGCACTGTATTATGCGCTCGACGGGCGATGGAAACGCCTGCGCGGCAATGGCATCGTGGCGCTGATATGCGTGGGCGCTTTGGGCTTTGCGCTGCTCAAAATCGGCAACGGACTGAAAGTGGTGAATGTGGTGCAAGGCGGCATACGCGAAACTTGGGGCGTGTTTTTCTTCGGCGTGGGCGTGCTCTATCGCTCCTACGAACACCGCATCAAAGAACACTGGTCGCTGGCGTTGGTTTACCTGTGCATTCTGTGCATCGCCACACAATTAGGGTGGCACGGCATGACGCTCTCGCCATGGGTGCAAGATGTAGCCACACTCCCCCTCACCGGCATCGCGGGCTTCCTGATGGTGCATTATGTGGCAAAGTGGCTCGACAGGCACGACGGCATAGTGAAGCGTGCTTTGGTACACTGCGGCGAAATGACGCTTTATATATATGTGTTCCACATCATATCGTTTAAGGTGGTGAGTGCCATAAAAATCGCCTACTACGGACTGGACTGGGGGCAGATGGGCTGCCACATGGTGGTGCACGAAAACAGCAAAACCGACATTTTTTGGATATTCTACACCATTGCAGGCACTGCGCTTCCGCTGCTGTGGATGTGGGCGTACAAAAAGGTAATTCCACCCCTAAACACAAGATTAAAGATATATATTTCTAAATATATGTCAATAAATCAAAAATAGTGTTTACAACTGAACAATCTTCGCATAAATGCACTAATTTTGTGGTGTTAATCAATTTTACTACTCAAAAGGATATCACAAAATCATGTTGACCCAAATATATAATGGTCACATCCTCACTCCAGAAGGATGGGTTAATGGCGGTTCGGTTTTCATGGACAATGGTCGAATTGTTGAGATTACCAACAACAGCAATATCGAGCCAAAAGCCGAACTCACTATCGATGCTAAGGGTATGCACATAGTGCCAGGCGGTATTGAACTCCACTGCCACGGTGGTGGCGGTCGCGACTATCAAGAAGGCACAATCGACGCTTTCCGCGAAGCCACACTTGCGCACATGAAGCACGGCACCACAGCCATGTTCCCTACCCTTTCATCATCTACCCTGAAGATGATTGAGGACGCTTGCGAAACTTGTGATACTCTGATGAGCGAACCAGGTAGCCCAATCATGGGTCTGCACCTTGAAGGCCCTTACTTCAACTTGAAGAAGGCGGGTGCACAGATGCCTGACATTATTCGCAACCCTAACCCAGAGGAATATCGCCATATCGTAGAAGACTACAAGTGTATGGCTCGATGGGACGTGGCTCCCGAACTTCCTGGAGCTATCGAAATGGGTCGTTACCTTGTGGACAATGGCGTGCTTGCGTCAATCGGCCACACCGCAGCTGGCTATCCAGAAGTGAAAGCCGCTTACGAGGTTGGTTATAGTCACGCTACCCATTTCTACAACGCAATGACCAACGTGCACAACGATCGTGAATTTAAGCACGCAGGCACAGTGGAAAGCGTATATTTGATGGAAAACATGACTGTGGAATGTATTGCCGACGGCATCCACGTTCCTGGTCCAATCCTTCAAATGGTTTACCGCAATAAGGGTGTAGGCCGCATGGCTTTGATTACCGATGCGCTTGCCGTATCATGCAGCGACAGCACCAAGGCATTCGACCCACGCGTGATTATTGAAGACGGTGTGTGCAAGTTGAGCGACCGCTCAGCATTGGCAGGCAGCATTGCCACCATGGATCGCTTAATTCGCACAGCGGTGAATATCGCCGACATTCCGCTGATGGACGCTTGCCGCATGGTGAGCGAAACACCAGCCCGCATTATGAACATCTACGACCGTAAGGGCTCGCTCCGTAAGGGTAAAGATGCTGATATGCTTATTCTCGATGCCGAACTCAACCTCCGCGCAGTGTTCGCGATGGGCGAGTTGGTAGAAGGCACTAATAAATTGTAAACGCTAACTAATTATCTAAAATATCAACTTTGCGGTGACGCGCCTGTGACAGGTCCGTCACCGTTTTTTTATTCCCCACCCTACCAGCCAGCACCACCACCGGTCAGTGGATAAATGCTGGGGGGACTGAAACAAAAACATAAAAAACAGCCTTTTAGCGATGCCAGTGCTTCGCACCCGTCGTTAGTGCTGCGGCATGTCTGATTTCAAGCAGAGGCTTGAATCAGCCACACCACACCCCTAACGCCGCCCTCCTACGAGGTCGGTGGCATCGCCAAAAGGATAAAAACCGCTCGCCTTCGGAGAAAAACCAAACTTCAGAAATCAGATTATCCGAAAGCGCAAATAAACCAAAGCAAACCAAAGGGACGGTTCTTTTGGTTCACCTTTGGCATATGTATGGTGCGCATACGGCATGCAGACCAAAAGAACCGTCACTTTGGTTTGTCCCTTTGGTTTGACAAACAGGCTGCATCACGCAAGCCCTGCACACATTGCGCCAAAGCCAAGGCCAATCACAAGTCCATTTGCACGTTTCTTCATCATCTAATCTCAAAATTCGAGTCTTACAACTCCCCAAAGTTAATAAAAATCGGTAATAGCAATGCCAAAAAGCAAGCGAGCCGCATTGCCACAATGGCAATCACGACTCGCTCAATTCATATCATTATCCGTTTTTCTTCGAGAGTAATGCGTGTGTGCTTATTAGCGCACCACCACCTTTTGACCGTTGGCTATGTATATGCCGGCTGGCAGAGCCACGGTGTTGTCGCCGGCCACCACGCTGAGTTTTGCCACAAGCGAGCCAGTCAAATTATACACATTCACTGTGGTTGCTTCCTCTGCCACCACGTGCAGTGTGCCTTGTGTGCCATAAATTTTGGCCTCGGCCTTTGCAGCCACGTTGTCAACTGCAGTGTAGATCTTGAACGGCAACTTGAAGCAAGCATACATCGAAGCGAATTTCGACACTGAGAACGACTGGTCCAAACCTGTCAATTTAATGTCGCCACGGCCACGTGCCACTATATATAGCTTATCACCATCTACTGCCGATGCAAATGCTGTTGGCATTGCTCCGCTCATAAGTTTCACCTGGGTGTCTTTATCTGTTGTGAGGTCTTTGTTATATTCTCTCAAGAACACACCATCGGCTCCAAAGTTGTAGCCATACACCCACACCTTGCTCTTGTCTGTTTCGCTGCCAAACAGTTCGAAGTATCCTGTGATTGCCGTTGTATAGTCTTTAAGTGCCGAAACAGCGTTAATCCACTCACCGTCTTCTGCATTCAAACGAATGATGAATGCCTGGTTGTTTGTACCTTTCATTTCCAATTTCTTGGTACCATCTTCGTTACTCAACGTATATTGGCCCATACCGGTCACCCACAAGTCATCATCAATTTTGTTAAGATGCATATATTGCAGAATACCAGTACTGTTTGACTTTGCGTTTTCACTTCCCTTGAAAAGGCGCGACCACTTAACGTTCAAGTTCTCGTCAAGCTCTGCCACAAGTGCACTGACATATGAAGGCACCTCGTAGGTCTTGTCACCAATCTTATAGTCCTTGCAGATTGAGTTCTTTGCGCTCTTAACAGAAGAGAACAAGTAGAATTTGCCGTCTTTCACACAAAGTTTTTGCATTGTTTCACACGCCACAACGCCCGTCGTGGTCAATGTCTTCTCTGCATAGCCATTCAAGTCAAACTTCGTCACATACATGTCACCAACGCTTTGCTGCGAGTCACCGTTCCAGCCCACAACATTGTGAGGAGTCAGGTCTATTGTTGTGCCGTCAGCCTTTGTGAACTTTGTCAAGGCCGTAAAGCGGCCTGCCATATAGATGGCATTGTCGGTCACTGCAAGGTCATACACATATATAGGCAGTCCGTTCACCTTAGTTGACGATCCGGCAATAGGGCTTGGGTCTGCATACACTTCGCGAATCCATTGAATTGCTCCGGCAGCACTCACCTTCATCAGCAAAGCCTTGTAGTAGCGATGCTCAATGTTGTCTATCGAGCTGATGCAATTCCAGTCAGCCAGTTTGGTTTCATTGCCTGTTGCGTCAACGAAGCCTGGAGTCTCCGTGCCGCGCGAGTCAGTGTGGCGCATCAAGAATGCTGCATATATGCTGCCGTCCTTGCCCACTTTCACCCAGTCGTTGTTAGAGCAAATCTCGCCGTTTGTTGAATAGATGCTCCACTTCACATTTCCCGACTTGTCAGTCTTGGTCATGGTGAATGTTTCGTTGCCAGAACTTGATGTGCCGGTATATACAGTGCCTTTTCCTATCACTGTGTCGCCCAGCTTCAAGCCGTCTTTGTCAGAGTAAGAGCCCACGTGGCCAAGCCACACCACACCGTCGCTGGTCACAGCCAAAGACTCCGTCATTGATGTGCCTTCTCTGTCGGCATAATTTGCAGTGAGGACTTTTCCCCATTCTGCGGTTTGTGCAGTTGCGAGCATGCTCATTGATGCCAACGCCACTGCTGCTAACGTAAAGATTTTTTTCATATCTGTTAAAATTAAAATTAGTTTGTTATTATGTTTTTCGTTTTTTCGTATGCAAAACTACTCGTTTATCGCTTGTTTATCGCTTGCAAAGTTACTTGCATTTGTCACGTTGATAAATACCAAGTAATGATGATTTTGCTTCTCCAATTAACCACTATTTGGTATTGTAAGGCCTTTGACACTCAACTAATTTTGCAGTCACATTAAATAAGGTATTGATGAAGAATATTTTTATCACTCTAATTTTGCTTCTCACGGCTGTTTCTCATGCGGCAGCGGCCGATTTCGCGTTGCGCGGCACCGTCACCGTCAAGGGCAAGGCCACTCCGGTGGAGTTTGCCACTGTGGCAGTCTCGCCGTCGGGCAAATCCACCGTCACCGACGATGCCGGACACTTCTCCCTGTCGCTTCCCGAAGGCTCCTACACGCTCAAAGTGTCGTTTGTGGGCTACAAGACAGCCAGCATCAGGGTCAACTTGCATGCCGACCGCACCGTCAGTGTGCCGCTCGAAGAAAAGACAAAGGTGCTCAACGAGGTGGTTGTGACTGCCAAGGAATCCACCGGCATGACAAGCAGCTCGCACATCTACCGCGACGCCATGTCGCACCTGCAGCCCACAAGTTTCACCGACCTGCTTGAATTGCTGCCCGGCAACATTTCCAAAACGCCCAACATGGGTGCTGCCAACACCATCAACATGCGTGAGACCGGTGCTCTCTCCGCCACCGGCAGTGCTTCGTCTAACAGCGACTACTCCATCAGCTCGCTCGGCACATTGTTCATGGTCGATGGCGCACCCATCAATGGCGACGCCAACATGCAGCACATTCCCGGCACCACCGACACCTCATCGCCCGAAGCCAAGCGCGACATCACCAACAAAGGCGTGGACATGCGCACCATCTCCACCGATAACATCGAAAGCGTGGAAATCGTGCGCGGCATTCCGTCGGCAGAGTATGGCAACCTCACAAGCGGCATGGTCAACATAAAGCGCATTCGCCGCACCACTCCGCTCACAGCGCGTTTCAAGGCCGACGAATACAGCAAACTCGTGTCAGTGGGCAAGGGCTTCAAACTGGGTGGCAGCAACCACATCGTCAATCTCGACGGCGGTTTTCTTGATTCCAAGGCTGACCCTCGCAACAATATGGAGAACTACAAGCGTGTCAACCTCTCTGGCCGACTGAATTTCAGGTTCAACTACGCTGCAGTCGAAACGTCTTGGATTACCGGCGTTGACTACACCGGCTCTTTCGACAACTCGAAAAATGACCCCGACCTTAATCACAACGCTATCGACGACTACAAGTCGTCATACAACCGCATCAACTACACCAGCGACCTCACATTCAAGTTCTCAAAGATAGAATGGCTGTCGTCTGTCAACCTCAACACCTCGGTCAGCTATCAGCACGACCGTCTTGAGCGTCACAAAGACGTTGCTCCGCAGCGCGCCTCGGTGGCTCCCACTTCCATGCAAGAGGGCGTGCACGACGGCCACTATCTGCTCAGTGGCTATCTGGCCGACTTTGTGAGCGACGGCAAACCTCTCAACTTGTTCGTCAAGCTCAAAGCCGAGGGCAGTGCCACCAGCGGCAAGGTGAAAAACGAATACAAGCTGGGCGGCGACCTCACCACGTCTAAGAACTATGGCGACGGACAGGTCTATGACCTCACGAAACCGCTGTCGGCGAGCTGGTCAACACGCCCCAGAGCCTATAAAGACATTCCTGCGCTCAACGTTCTCTCGTGGTATGCCGAAAATGTGTTCACATCGCCTGTGGGCAACTGCAAGCTCAACCTCCAGACAGGTGTGCGCACCATTCAGCTCGTGGGGCTTAACAGCAGCTACAGCCTTAGTGGCAAGACATATCTTGACCCGCGTCTTAACTTGAAATTCGATTTCCCCTCCACCTCTATTGCCGGCCACAAGTTGAGCACCTTCATAGCCGGCGGTTATGGTTTGACGACCAAAATGCCCACTATAGCCTACCTGTTCCCTCAAGTGCAATACACCGACTTCATTCAGCTCAACTACTACAACGTGTATCACCCCAACGAGTTAAGCCGCATCAGCTTGCGCACCTACATCGACGATGTGACCAACTATCAGCTCAAGCCGGCACGCAACCACAAGTGGGAGGTGCGCTTTGGTGCCACCATTGGCAAAAACTCGTTGTCAATCACCTATTTCAACGAAAAGATGACTTCCGGTTTCCGTTACTCATCGTTCTATAAGCCTTATTCCTACACAAAATACGACGCCAGCGGCATCACGGCCGACCAGGCTCAAAACATGACCAAGCCTATCGACCTCTCCACCCTGCCGTCAACACAGGTCAAGGAACTTAGCGGCTACAGCAAGGCCGCCAACGGCAGCCGCCTCGACAAAGAAGGCATAGAGTTTGTGTTCAGCAGCGCACGCTGGCAGCCGCTTGCCACCGCGCTCACCATCACCGGCGCGTGGTTTCACTCCACCTACACCAACTCACAGATGCTGTTCGACCCCGTGAGCGACGTGGTGGGCAGTGTGCCGGTGCGCAACAACTACATCGGCTACTACAACATGAACGACGGCCGTGTCAACGACCAATTTAACACCAACTTCATGTTCGACACCCAAATCAAGCGTTGGGGGCTCATCTTCTCCACTTCCATTCAGTGCATGTGGTTCGTCACCACCAAGAAACTTTGGCAAAACGGCACGCCCGACTACTATCTCGATGTGGCCGACGGCCAGCTGCACCCCTACACCGAGGAGCTAAAGCACGACCAAACGCTCCAGTTCCTCGTGCAGACCTACAATAGCGACACCTATCGCCGCCAGACCACCCCAATTGCCATGTACGTCAACCTCAAGGCAACCAAGGAAATCGGCAAGCACTTGCGCATCGCTGTTTTCGCCAACCGCATGCTCGACTATCTGCCCGACTACAAGTCAAACGGCCTCATGGTGCGCCGCGTCACCGACCCCTATTTCGGCATGGAGCTAAACTTCAGTTTATAACACACATAGATAAACACAAGAAACTAAAAAACACAACGATATGAAATTATTACGATTCTTTTTTATGGCAATACTGATTGCTGCCACCCTCACGGCTTGCGACGACAAGCTCGCCGACTCGGTGACCACCATTGCCCCCACCGTGTCGGTCAATCTGCCGCAAGACCTGCAAGGTGCCACCATCACCAACGAGCAAATTCAGGTGAATAACGTCTCCACCAAGCAGACCGCCACATTCACCTCGCGTGCCGACATAAAGCTGCTCACCGGTCTCTACGACATCAGCTACGATGCCGATGCCTCTCTGCCCGGCGACACCACTGTTCACCACATCAAGGCTTTCAGCCCGTCGGTTGAGGTGTCGGCCGCAAACCAGGCCATCACTTTCGACACTTTTGAAGCCGAAACTAACGACGACTTCATAATCAGCGAAATTTTCTTCACCGGCACATTGCGTTCCACAGGCAAGCAATACTACGGCGACGATTATGTGAAGATTTACAATAACACCGACCATGTGCTCTATGCCGACGGTCTTGCCCTCGTGGAGTCAAAATTCACCACCACGCAAAAGTTCAATTATCGCCCCAACATCATGGACACTGCCATGACCGTGCAAGCCATCTATGTGATTCCCGGCAGCGGCAAGGAGCACCCTGTGCAGCCGGGCGAAAGCATGATTCTTGCCGACACCGGCATCGACCACCGTGTGGCAAACCCCAACTCTTTCGACCTCAGCAATGCCGACTTTGAGTGGTACGATGTGTCAACCGTGCCTGCGCACATGGACATCGACAGCCCCACAGTGCCAAACCTCGACAAATGGTACTGCTACACGCTCTCCTTCTTCGTGCTACACAATCGCGGTTTCCGCGCCTATGGACTTGTGCGCTTCCCCATTGACAAAGACACCTATCTCAACAACTACCGCTACACCTACAATTACGAGATTATTGTGCCAGCAGGCACATTCCCGATGTCGCAAACGGCCTACTATGTGCCAAACAAGTGGATTGTCGATGCAGTCAACTGCAGTGTAGAGGCAAAATACGTATGGAATGTCACATCGCCCAAGCTCGACCGTGGCTGGACATTCTGCGGCACTATGGACCACGACAAGACACGCTACTTCCACGCCGTGCGCCGCAAAATGCTCTATCTGAAAGACGGCCACCCGTTCCTCAAAGACACCAACAACTCGTCTGAAGACTTCAACGGCTATGTGGTTCCAAGTGAAATTGAGCGTCAAGGCACAGCCATCGACATCAACGGCAACAAATGCACCCAGCACACTTGGGACGGTGTAACTCCAATCAAATAAAGCATGAACTATCTATCTTTTTCAATATCTCTCATCTCTCTTGCAGCAGCTGTTTTTCAGGCATCGGCAAGTGGCACAGTTCGCACCGACTCGGCTTCGGTCATGTCGCGCATAGCGCGCCACTCCGCCCTCGACGAAGGGCTAACCACCACAGCTTGGAAAAATCCGGCCATTTTGCAGTTCAAGCGCAACTACTCGTTCAGCGAGGTTGCCTTGTCTTACAGCCACGACAAGCAATCGCAGCCGATCAATGCCATGCGTGGCGACGGCAGCTCCACATGGGCGTTCGATGCCGACTCACACATGAAATACAAGACCTCCACCATCTGGGGACATGCGCTTTATCGCAACTCTCGCACATTTCACGTCAAGTGGTGTGAGACGAGCGACCTCGATGTTGTCTATCCTTATGTGCAGGCCGACAGCATCGGCGGCAAAATCAACAATGAGACCTATGGATTCATGGGCGGATATGCCGACTTCAACGGTCATGTGGCTTGGGGCGGCACCATCGCCTACACCGCCGGCCTCAATTATCGCAACGTTGACCCGCGTCCGCGCAACGTCACTGCCGACCTCGCCGTAAGTGCCGGAGTGGCATTGCCGCTGGCATCGCGCTACCTTGTGGGTGCGTCAGCCAGCTTCAAGAAATACAAGCAGACCAACGACATCGACTTCTACAGCGAACTTGGGCACGACAAGGTGTTTCATCTCACCGGTTTTGCCAACGACTATGCTCGCTTTGCCGGCACTGGCCAAGCCACTTACTACAATGGCTATTTCTATGGCGGTGAGCTTAACCTCCAGCCAATGAGCAACCGTGGCTTCAGCGCCGCAGTGGCAGCAAGCAGCTTCTCGTTCGACAAAATCCTCACCGAGTTCAATAAGCTCCCACTCTGCCATGTGCGGCACACATCGCTTGAGGCCGAGGCTGCGTGGAAAGCTTCATCATGGGGCGTGGTTGCCAACCTTGAGGCATCGCGCCGTGTGGGCACAGAAAACGTGTTTGGCGACCCTGCTGCCAGTGTGTATCTCAAAATTGGAGCTATCGACCAGTTTCACGAAAACCGTGTCAACATAGCAGCCAAAGCCTATTGGCAGCACTTTTGGCAACGTTTCTACCTCGGATTGCAGCCGTCAGTGGCTTATTCTCACCTAAACACCATCTATGCCTCACCGGCAAGCCAGGAGCAAATCAACTCTCTCACCACGTCGTTCCTTGTTCGCGGAGCATTTCAGATCAATTCTGCCACTCGTGTGCAGCTCACCGCCGCGGCACAAGTTCTCTCGCCATTAAGCGACAAGTGGCAAGTCGTCTCCACCAGCAGTGAGCTTAGCGGTCTGCTCGCCACCATCTATGGCACGCACCAAGTGCTGTCAGACAACAACGCCTCCACAACCGCGGCTCTCCATGTGTTTAGAAGCATCTCGTCGCGCTATGCCATCAAGGCCGGCGCCACATGGCAACACGCCCACTACTCTTGCGGCAGCATCAGCGCCAACACCGTCACGGCGCAAGTTGCCTTCATTTTCTAACTCTGAATTAAATTATCACATTTTCAAAAAAAGTTATATCACAATGAAAATTCTTTTTTCAAAAACATTGCTCGGATTGGCTCTCGTCTTGGGAGCTTCTGCCACTGCGAGTGCTTATGAAATCATCAAGCCCGACCCACAAGTGCGCGTCGGCAAACTCGACAACGGACTCACCTACTACATCAGACACAACAACTATCCCGAACACCATGCCGACTTCTTCATCGCACAAAATGTTGGTTCTATTCAAGAAGAGGATAATCAGCGTGGACTGGCCCACTTCCTTGAGCACATGTGCTTCAACGGCACCAAGCACTTTCCAGGCAATAGCCTCATCTCCTACATGGAGTCTATCGGCGTGAAGTTTGGAGTTAACCTCAACGCCTACACTTCCACCGACGAGACCGTCTATAACATATCCAACGTGCCCACCGCACGCCGCTCGGCGCTCGACTCCTGTTTCCTCGCTCTAAGCGACTGGAGCGGCAACTTGCTGCTCAAAGGCAAGGACATCGACAACGAGCGTGGAGTGATTGAGGGCGAGTATCGCTACCGCCAAGGCGCGGCCAACCGCATGCTCGAAAAATCAGCTCCCATCATCTATGCTGGCTCAAAATATGCCCACCGCTTGCCTATCGGCCTCATGAGCGTGGTCAAGAATTTCAAGCACAAAGACCTGCGTGCCTACTACAAAAAGTGGTATCACCCCTCCAACCAGGCCATAATCGTGGTTGGCGACATCGACCCCTACTATGCCGAGGCAAAAATCAAGCAGCTGTTCAGCGGCTTCAAAAACCCGGCCAATCCTGCACCTGTCGTGTCATCACCAGTGCCCGACAATGAGTCGCTCATCGTTGATGTGCAGACCGACAAGGAGCAGACCACCACACTTGTGCGTCTGTTTTTCAAGCACGACGGTCTTCCCGACAGCGACATGCCCACCACTCGTTTTCTTGAGAACAAATACCTCAACAATGTGGTTTCTGCCATGTTCACTGCACGTTTCGACAACTTGTTGCGCGACCCACAATCGCCTTTCACAAGCGTGGTGGGCGTTTACCGCAATTTCCTCATATCCAAAAACACGCAGGCATTCCAGATTGTGATGCGTGCCAAGCCTGGGCAGGCTGCGCAAGCCGTGCAAGTTGCCACACGGGAGCTGAAGCGCGCCTACACTTTCGGCTTCACCGAGGGTGAGTTCCGCCGTGCGCGCATCAACTATGAGACTGGCGTGGAAGAACTTTACAAAAACCGCAACCGTTATAGTAACACTCGCTATGCGCGCGACTTCGTGAAAGCTTTCATCAGCGGCGAGCCCATTCCGTCAGTCGAGGAATTCGCCAAGATCTCTGGCGAAATCACAAAGAGCGTGACACTCTGTCAAGTCAACGCCTATTTCAAGTCAATAATTTCACCCGACGACCGCAACGTGGTGATTTCTGCCTATTGCCCCGACAAGCAAGGCATAGCAGTGCCCACTCAACAGCAACTCGCCGACGCTTTCCATACCGCCAAAGCAGAGACCCTCACCGCCTATGTCGACTCCGTCACCTCCGGCAAAATCCTCGCCAAGGAGCCAAAGCCAGGCAAGGTGGTTTCTTCGTCAACGCTTCCACAGTTCCAAGCCAACATGTGGACTCTTTCAAACGGTATAAAGGTGTATTACCGCAAAACCGACTTCAATGCCGACCAAGTGCTTATCGGCGCGTCAGGCCCAGGCGGCTTGTCGCAAGACTACACGCCTGCCGATGCCCCGTCGTTCAAGGTGTTTGGCAATGTAGTGGCTCTTTCTGGTTTCGGGCCGTTCACTTCTGTTGACATCAAGAAAATGCTCGCTGGCAAAAAAGTTAAAATCAATCCGTTTGTTAGCCACACCGAAGAGGGCGTGTCGGGCAGTTGCTCGCCAAAGGATTTGGAAACTGCCCTCCAGCTCATGTATCTCAAACTCACCTCCCTACAAAAAGACGAGAAAGCGTTTGAGCAATTCTTGGAGCAAAACCGCAATCGCGTTCTCAACCAAAATGCCGACCCCAAATTTGAGTTTGCCGACTCCATTTTTGCCTGTGTGTTCAATCATCACCCTCTTGGCGGCGAGCGGCTCAACAAGCAAGAAATAGAGCAAGTCAACTACGACCGCATTTTACAAGTTTACAAAAATCGCATGAGCGATTTGAGCGACTGGAATTTCTATATAGTGGGCAATTTCAATGTAGACTCGCTCAAGCTGCTCACCGAACGCTACATTGCCTCGCTTCCCACAGCCAGACGCATCGAGAAACCTCGCGACATAGGTTATCGAATGTTCCCTGCCGACACAAAGCGCGCTTTCTCACGCAAAATGGAAAATCCACAGGACAAAGTATATTTCTTCTGGACTAACAATAATGTGCCCTACTCGCTGCGCACCAATCTGCTTGCCAAAATCTCAGGACAAGTCATGTCGGCCATTTTCCTCAAGGAAATCCGCGAAGACCGCGGCTGGACCTACCACGTTGACACCCACTGCAGCATAGTTGCCGACCTCAACGGTCAGGACACTCCTGTCATTTTCATGCCGCTCAATGTCACCATCACCGCCGGCAAGGCCGCCGAGTGCCGCAACCTAATTTCCGCCACCATGGCTTCGGTTGCCAAAAACGGCATCACTCAAGCCCAACTCGACAAGGTGAAACGCTACCTCAAGAAAGTGTTTGGCGAAGATGTCAAGGAAAACAGCTACTGGCAAGTGATGATTAAGAACTATCTCAAATATGGCATCGACTTCAATCAAGATTACCTGTCGATACTCGACAGCATAACCACAACCGATGTGCGCGACTTCGTTAAGCAATACATCACTGGTGGACATCACCTTGAGTTGACCATGACTGCAGAAAAATAAACAATAGAACGTAATAATTTTTCACCTACCCACAATGCGGCGGAGCCTGCCAACCCACGGCTTCACCGCGTTGTCTTTTTGCCTTGTGACGGTCATCATGACGCAGATATATGGGTTCAGTGGAAAAATGCAGGGGACTGAAACAAAAACATAAAAAACAGCCTTGGAGCAAAGTGGAATGCTTCGCATTTGGCGGTGCCCCAAGGCTGTTTTTTATGTTTTTTGTTTTTGATTCCATTCACGATTCGGCAACAATGCATAATCTATCCCCACTAATTTTCCACTGAACCGCCACCACCAAAAAACCAAAAATTCATCAACAACCGTTAAAGAAATAAAAATTCTGCGCAAATCAGATAAAATTAGGCAAAATCGGTGATTTTTAGATTTTTCAAGGGCTTTATCAGGAAAGTCAGACTTGTCAGACTGGTCGGACTCGTCAGACTGGAATGTGCGATTTTTTTGTGCGATTTTTTTTGGCTTATCGAAATGATTTTTGCCCGAAAAAGTTGCACAGATGAAAAAAAAGATCTACCTTTGCACTCGTTAAATCAAAACATGGTGGGATTAGCTCAGTTGGTTAGAGCGTCGGATTGTGGTTCCGAAGGTCATGGGTTCGAACCCCATATTCCACCCCACTAAAAAGAGACTTGCAATATTTGCAAGTCTTTTTTCGTTTATACCCCAAAACCACGTCAAAAAAAACATTTTTCACATATATGGAACAAACTATTCACCAAATCACATTCAGCCCCACAGGCGGCACACGCCGCGTGAGCGAACTGCTGTGCGCAGGATTCGAAGCAGAAAGCACGCTGACCGAACTTTGCACCCCGAAAGACGGTTTGAAATATCCGAGCATCGCAGCCGATGATTTGGTGGTGATTTCCATGCCTGTGTTTGCCGGCCGTGTGCCAGCCTTGGCGGTGGAGCGATTGAGGCACATTGAAGCAAACGGCGCGAAGTGCGTGATTGTGGCTGTTTACGGCAACCGTGCCTACGACGATGCTTTGGTGGAAATGGAAGATGTTGCCACCGAAATGGGCTTCCATATCATTGCCGCAGTCGCAGCAAATGCCGAGCACAGCATCGTGCGCAAATACGGTGCAGGCCGCCCCGATGCCACCGACGCAGCCGACCTGAAAGCATTCGCCTCAGCCATTGCCAAAAAGATTGCTTCAAACGACACCTCCACACCTCAAATCCCCGGTAATCGTCCATACAGGCAACCGATAAAAGGTGCGCAGCCCACCGCTCACCGTGGGTGCAACAAGTGCGGTCTGTGCGCCAGAGAATGTCCCGTTGGTGCCATCAACATCAACGACCCCAAGAAGGTGGACGCAGACAAGTGCATTTCGTGCATGAAGTGTGTGGCTGTATGCCCCACCCACGCAAGAGGCATCGGCAAAGTGAAGATGGCTATCATCACGCAAATGCTCAAAAAGCCCTGCGCCACAAGAAAGCCAAACGAACTTTTCATCTAAAAAAATGAACGGCGAAACTGTCTATATCCAGCACTACGATTCGCCATGCGGAAAAATGGTCTTGGCATCGGTGGGCGATGAGTTATGCCTTTGCGACTGGAGCGAAATGCCATGCGCCGAGCGCAACATGCATCGCCTTGCACGCCTGATGCACGCCTCTTTCAAAACCGAGTCCACAAGAGTGCTGGAGCAAGCCATGGCACAACTCAACGAATATTTCGCAGGCACTCGCACCACTTTCTCCATTCCGCTACGCCCTGTGGGCACCGATTTCCAACAACGTGTGTGGAACGCCTTGCTCCAAATCCCATACGGCACCACACGCAGTTACAAAGATATTGCCATAAGCGTCGGCAACGCAAAAGCCATCAGAGCCGTGGCGCAAGCCATCGGGGCAAACGGCATCAGCATCTTCATCCCATGCCACCGTGTGATAGGCACCAACCGCTCCCTCACAGGCTACGCCGGAGGCCTCCCCACCAAACACGCCCTCCTCTCCCTCGAAAATCCCCAAAAACCATAGAAAATAGCCAAATTTTGAATAGAAAACTAATGTTTTCTTGCTTTTCTGTTCAATTTTTGACTTTTTCGGGGGACTTATTGGATTTTTGTTGAGAGAATTGGAGATTCAATGGATAAATACCGCTCGCCTTTGGCATGTTTCGATGCAAACAGCAATGATTGCAAAAACGCCAATTTATTAACGCATTTGAAACATGCCGAAGGCATGTCCCTACGTTATAATGCAATTTGCACACATCAACGCCTATTGTGATAGAATTTAGTCCTTTCCTCCAGTAATAATTTCCCATTAGGAGAATAAAAAATTTCGCTCTCTGCGGTGGTGACCGAGAGAGCGAATTTTTATGTTAGGGTTTATCGTTTTTTATGCGAATGGGGATTAGGCGAAACGGCCGTGGCATTTTTTGTATTTCTTGCCGCTGCCACATGGGCATGGGTCGTTTGGCATCACCTTTGGACCTACGTGCAGAGGCGCTTGAGGCTGGCGTGACTGTGGAGATGCTGATTGTGCAGCCTGTGCGTTGGCCTTTGCTGCCGCTGCGAGTGCATCGTCGCCACGGTTTTCACTCAATCTCTGCTGTGGGCGAGTGCGTTCTGGAGCACGTTCACCTTCGCGGCGCACGCTGTCGGGGTCGCTTGCCTCCACAGGAATCTGACCACGGAGCAATGTTGCCACCACCTTAGTGTTGAGCACACCGAGCATAGCCTGGAAGAGTTTGAACGATTCCACCTTGTAGATCACGAGTGGGTCTTTCTGCTCGTAACTTGCGTTCTGTACCGACTGACGCAACTGGTCGAGTTCACGGAGGTGTTCCTTCCAGTTTTCGTCGATAGAGAGCAGGAGCACTGCCTTTTGCCAAGCCTTCACCAAGTTTTTGCAACCAGTTTCGTAAGCTTCCTTGATATTGACAACGATACCGAACATACGCTTGCCGTCGCCGATTGGCACACGGATTTGACCACCCACTTCAGGCGCACCACTTTCGAGTTGCTGTTGTGCAATCTGATTGATTACAGGAGTAGCCACTTCACGGAGGCGTTCCATCTTGCGGTTAAACGCATCGTTCACCACCTTATACAGGCGGTCGATTTTGTCTTGCTTATCGAGTTTGCGATATTCGTCTTCATCGAATGGTGGTTCAATAGCGAATGTGGTGAGCACGTGCATCTTGAAGTCCTCGTATTCGTAGTCGTTGAACTTGCCCACGGCATCTTCCACGGTGTCGTAGATAGTGTTGATGATGTCGAGGCCGATACGCTCACCGAGCACTGCGTGGTGACGGTTGGTGTAAATCACCTTACGTTGTGCGTTCATCACGTCGTCGTATTCGAGTGTATGCTTACGAATACCGAAGTTGTTTTCTTCCACACGCTTCTGTGCGTTTTCGATACTCTTGGTCACCATTGGCGATTCGATAGCTTCGCCATCTTCCAAGCCGAGGCGGTCGAGCAACTTCACAATCTTTTCGCTTGCGAAGAGACGCATCACCTTATCTTCAAACGACACGAAGAACACTGAGCTACCTGGGTCGCCTTGACGGCCGGCACGACCACGCAACTGACGGTCGACGCGGCGTGACTCGTGACGCTCTGTACCGATGATTGCCAAACCACCAGCGTCTTTCACTTCCTTCGAGAGCTTGATGTCGGTACCACGACCTGCCATGTTGGTGGCGATGGTCACAACACCCTTGCCATCTACACTCTGACCTGCTTGAGCCACGATGTCGGCTTCCTGTTGGTGGAGTTTCGCATTCAGCACCTGGTGAGGAATGTGACGCAAACGGAGCATACGACTAAGCATTTCAGAGATTTCCACAGAGGTGGTACCCACCAGTGTAGGACGGCCTGAATTGCGCATCTTTTCAATTTCGGCAATCACCGCATTGAATTTCTCCTTTTGTGTCTTGTACACACGGTCAGGCATATCGTTGCGGAGCACAGGCTTGTTGGTTGGAATAGTAACCACATCGAGTTTGTAGATTTCCCAGAATTCACCAGCCTCGGTCTCGGCAGTACCGGTCATACCAGCGAGCTTGTGATACATACGGAAATAGTTCTGCAATGTGATGGTTGCGAAAGTCTGAGTAGCGGCTTCCACATTCACACCTTCCTTAGCCTCGATAGCTTGGTGCAAGCCATCGCTGTAGCGGCGACCTTCCATGATACGGCCGGTCTGCTCATCCACAATCTTCACCTTGCCTTCCTCGTCAACGATATATTCATCGTCGCGGTTGAAGAGGGTGTAAGCCTTCAGCAACTGGGTTACGGTGTGCACACGCTCTGCCTTGAGCGAATAGTTTTGGAGCAACTGGTCGCGCTTTGCCACCTTCTCTTCGTCGGAGAGAGGTTCGTTGGTCACGGCTGAGAGTTCGCTCGCAATATCTGGAAGCACGAAGAACAATGGGTCTTCGGTGCCCTTTGTCAATACGTCGATACCCTTATCGGTAAGTTCTACAGTGTTGTTCTGCTCTTCAATGATGAAGTAGAGAGGGTCGGTAACGATGTGCATATCGCGGCTGTTGTCTTGCATATACTTAGCCTCGATTTTCATCATCGACTGCTTCACACCTTCCTCCGACAGATACTTGATCAGAGGCTTGTATTTTGGAAGACCCTTGTGGGCACGGTAGAGCAGCAATGCGCCTTCTTCAAACACCTTGTCGTCGTCGCTTGCCATCATGCGCTTAGAGTCGGCGAGCAATTGGGTGACGAGGCGACGCTGTGCTTCATACACACGCTCCACATTTGGCTTGAAGTCGTTGAACATTTGGTCTTCACCTCTTGCCACTGGACCTGAGATGATAAGAGGTGTACGGGCATCGTCGATAAGCACGGAGTCAACCTCATCCACGATGGCGAAGTTGTGTGGACGCTGCACCATTTCCTCTGGCGTCATACACATGTTGTCGCGAAGGTAGTCGAAACCAAATTCGCTGTTCGTACCGAAAGTGATGTCGCAGTTGTATGCGTCGCGGCGTTCCTTTGAGTTAGGGCGAGTCTTGTCGATACAAGCCACGCTGATGCCGTGGAACATGTAGAGAGGGCCCATCCATTCCGAGTCACGCTTTGCGAGGTAGTCGTTCACGGTCACCATGTGCACACCGTTGCCGCTAAGTGCGTTGAGGAACACAGGGAGCGTACCCACAAGGGTTTTACCTTCACCGGTAGCCATTTCGGCAATCTTACCTTGGTGAAGCACGATACCACCGATGAGCTGCACGTCGTAGTGAATCATATCCCAAGTCACCTCGTTGCCACCAGCCACCCAGTGGTTGTAGTAAGTGGCTTTGTTGCCCTCGATGGTGAGGAAGTCGCGACCTTCAGCCGCCAATTTGCGGTCGAAGTCGGTAGCGATCACCTCGATGGTTTCGTTTTGAGCGAAACGGCGAGCGGTATCTTTCACGATGGCGAACACTTCAGGAAGCACTTCGTCGAGCTTAGCCTGAATGCGGTCGAGCACTTCTTTTTGCAGTTTGTCGACCTTGTCCCAAAGTGGCTGACGCTTTTCAAAGTCAAGTTCTTCTACTTCTACCTTGATTTTTGCGATTTCGTCGCGGAGTGGTTGCACATCGTCCTGAATCTCTTGACGGATTGCAGTGACACGCGCACGGAGTTCATCGTTCGACAAAGCTTCCACAGTTGGATACACTTGCTTGATTTTCTGCAAGATAGGGCGCAGTTTCTTCAAGTCACGGTCGCTCTTGCTGCCGAACATCGATTTTAAAAAGTCATTTAATCCCATATATAGTTTTGTATTGTTTTTTTACGTATTCACCGTAGTGCCACGTCGCCGCTTGCTGGCGGCGCTTCAAAGCACCACATAATGAGGTACAAAGATAATAAAAATAGTTGAAAAATCGCATCTGATTGTGCCCTAAACCTCGCCCTACCCTACCTCGCGCCTATCTCGCCGATTTTGCGGATTTTATTGGGGCTGATGCGGTGGGCGTGGCGGATTGGAGGCTTACGCTAAAACAATACTGGGGGCGCGAACGCGCAATAGGCTCTGGGTGGCTGGTGCCAAAAGAGCCGATTCAATGGGTATATTGATGAATTGTAAGGATTTTTCTTGAGTTGGAGTGAGAAGTTTGGGGAGTGTGGCAGCCACCGACTTGTGGCTTGTGAATTCTCCGCCAATATGCTTTTGCGACAGTCCTTTTATGGCGCGCATCAGCACCATGCCCTTCGGGTGGCGCAGGATTCTGCCAAGTGCCTCCTGCCCCTCGCGGTCGGAGAGCAGCAGGGTGCAATCGGTGCGAAGCTGGTTCACTATCACCTCCACCTCTTGGTTGGGCATACGCACCTCCACAGCAGCCATAGCGGAAAGCACCACCATGGAAGCCATAATAGATGTGAGCAGGCGATTTATTTGGCCACTTCGTGATTGCATAAGCGATGAATGTATAAATAATTAAATGAGCGCACCATCGGCACAGCCATCAGCACATAGAACGACAGGAGCAACTCTTGCGAGAGCACGCCTGTGGCAAGCAACACTGCCGAAGCAGCAAGCCATACGAAATTGATGATATGCAATGCGGTGAGCACTTTTCTTGCTTTTGCCACCCATGGCAAAACAGCCAAGAGCAGGTATGCAGGGTGAAGCCACAGGGCGTTGTAGTTGGGCGATGTGCACTCGTGGGTGGAAACAAACACGAGGAAGAATATCACACAGCCCCACAAGGCATAGGCGGCAAACACTAACGTGTCGAACCAGCGGTTCACCTTGTGGCGGCGACAGTCGCGCACCGTCAAAACCAATGCCAACGCCAGCAGCACCAGCACCACAAAAAGCGGTGTAGCATACCACGGTGTGGGTGGTGCCACCAAACCTTCTTCCGAACCATCAACAAGCACCTCGGTAGCGCCCACAAGAGGCACCACGCTGCCATTGGCACGCTTCACCGTGGCTTTTGCAAGGGCTTTCTCCAGGACTACAGGCGCAAACATCTGTTGGCGATAGGTAATCGCGGTGTCGAGGTCGCACCCCAAGGCAAGGTCAATGCCAAATCGGCTCCACGCATAATTGCCGTTGTAGTTGTGCATCATGTCGCGATATGTCAGTTTGGCAGACGCCGCAGGGTGATATGTCAACGAATCGCCCAGCGCACGCTCAATAATGTCGCGTGGACGGGTGGCGCAGTTGTCGCTCACAAATTTATAGCGATAAGTGGCGTTTTCGGGACGCGCATTCTCAACAAGCAAATCACGCACCTGCTGCGCCTGTGTTTGGCTCAAATTGAGTTGCTGCTCCACCACCCTGCGGCCATCATAACCCGATAGCGCATAAGTGGCTGGAATGGCACCGCACAGATAGTCGGTCTCGCCTTTTACAAACCTATACACAAAGCCTGGCGCGTTGAAGTCGAACAAGCCATAATTGAAGAAATAGTCGCCATGCTCGTCCTGCACACGCAATTCGGTGTGTCCGTAAAGCTCATAGATTTCACTGCCTGGGTAAATGGTCACGAGGCTCACACGCACAGAATCGAACTGTGAGGCATTTGCCCCAAAGCAAAAGCCTAACGCCAGAATTATATATATGAAGATGCGTTTCGCCATTTATCGTTATTGATATTGCAATATCCGTACCAAAAAACCGTGCCGCCCCAAAAAAAATAAATTCCGAATATCTCAAAACAAAACCGAAGCGGCACAATGCTCGGAATTTTTGCTATGCAAAGATAATGGATTCGCTCCGTAAATTGGTGAATTTCGGAAAAAAATTGTCCATCTTACCTTTTTACACATTTTTTTTCAAAAAAGATTTGTTGGAAACAGAAGCTGTGATTAAATTTGCATCGAAATAAAGAAATAATATTGCACTTTTCTATACAGATTCTATTCATAAAATTCAAAAGTCCCCGGTTCGTGAGAATAAGGGCCTTTTTTTTACCCCCAAGTCAAGCCAACAAGTCTACGAGTCAACAGGTCAACAAGCCAACAAGCCAACGAGTTTTCGGAGGTCTGATGAGGCCGAAGGGTCCGCTTGGGGTCTGTTTGGGTCAGAAGGGTCCGATTGATGGTCCGAAACACCCTAATCCATTAAAAAACCAATTAACACCCATTTTTTAACGAATATACCCCCCCCAACACATAGGCATCAAAGATGCTGCATCATGCGAAACACCATGCAAGCACCCTTGCAAAGCAAGAGCGCGCAGCTTGGTGACACCCCCACCAGTATGCCCCTCGGAGAGGGTCAAAATTCACTTTAAGTCATCGTCACCATCCGTCACACCATCGTCATGTGGTACCACAACAGCATGGAAAGACTTGAACCTCTCCCAATATCTTGCTTTTTTATATTTCGAAATACTCCCTTCAGGCACATAAACACGAAGTTTAAAGCCAGAAGCATAAGAAGGACAGAATGTTTCCTCCCCAATTTCAGGGGGCTCTGGATTGAGCGAATATATCTCACGCAAGTATTCACAATACAGAGCTCTATCACCTATTTTAGTAACGGAACTGGGGATTGTAACAGAAGTCAGACCAATGCAACCTTCAAAAGCCCTATGGCCAATAGAGGTGACTGAATTGCCGATGGTGACAGATGTCAGATTCGAGCAACCATCAAAAGCAAAAGGACTTATTGAAACAGTGCCTTTTTTTATAACTACAGAATTGCCTCTGGGCATTTCACCCTTGTATTTATATGCCACTTTACCGATATATACCATTCCAACAGACTTGCTATCATACCATGGAGTGTTCGCAAATGCCACTCCGCCGATAAAGGTGACGGAGTCAGGGACGGTGACAGATGTCAGACCAGAGCAACCTTCAAAAGCCCTATAGCCGATAGAGGTGACGGAAGCGGGGATAGTGATAGATGTTAGTCTACTTTGTCCACAAGCTAAAGAATCTGGTATTCGTTCAACTCCCTCTCCAATATTGAGAGTCGTTAGGGGACAGTTTTCAAACCAAGGTTTAGAATTAAGAATAGAAGGATCCTTACAATTTGTTGCGTTATAAGTGACAGATGTCAGACCATAGCAGTTATAGTATTCACAAGTCTCTTTCAATCAGATATTTACATTTCAAACGGTAGAAAAGCGGTGACGTAGATTCTACAGAAAACAGAAAATGGGGAAGTTTAACGTTTTTAACTTTTATTAAAGTAACGCGAATATTGCAAAAATGCTGTTTGCAAGGGTATTCATTAACGGCAGTACGTATACAACATAAGGCTATCTTCACAGTTGGTTGTTATCCCATCCATTTGTAGAATCTTTACCAAGGTAAATCATTTTCTGTTTCATCTACCGAACCTTCTATTTTTCCAATAAATTTATATGGTATAGCATCCATACCAGCAAACAAATCTATGGGTTCAGCTGACGAGGTTCGTATATACCCGTTATTCAAATCCCGATTAAGATCTAATGTGTCAATAGCATGAAGTATGACTTCATTATCTTTTGTAACCGAAAGAACATCTTGATACTTATTAGAGCTCATAAAATTGCGCACTTTTATTGCAATACCATCTTCTATCACCTGAGCATGTCTATCTCTCAAAAGTACGACTTTGTCAAAATACTCTATTACACATCCTTTGGGAATGGTGAAACCTGATAATATTCGTCCGAAGTCATTTATGGCACTATCATTCGTAACTTGCTTAGCATATTGGGATAATGTAAATTCACCAACTTCGCCTTGTCTATCACCTTTCAGTGTTACTGTTATTAGCTTTCCATTCTTCAAATGTACAAAAGCATTAGTTGCACCATTGAAGCAATATAGTATATCCTCTTTTTTGATACGTGACATTTCAAGCATATTATCCATGCTATGCTGTCTGACGCCAAAGCTTCTTATTCTCTTGCCGTCAGCTTTTTCCCAATACCTTCCGTTTTCATTTTTTACTGTCTCGTACTCATTTGCATAGAAAGAAAAATCTGCCGTATCAGAGTAATTAAAAATATCAACTTCTGACCATCCTGTACGTAAA
>ENA-UERK01000511-UERK01000511.1-human-gut-metagenome-genome-assembly--contig:-NODE-511-length-33274-cov-33.324216_pt1 | contig 33274 bp, 28 predicted proteins | sample MGYA00242957_ERZ507957 | MGnify/ENA primary metagenome ERZ507957 (study PRJEB26167, sample SAMN06115538) | human gut metagenome | host: Homo sapiens | place: China:Heilongjiang | collected 2015-11-06...
TGGCTTTGCTGTATGGATTTACCGTGCTATCGTAGTCTATAAGAACGGAAAAAATAATGACTCCACCATAGTCTATCAAAAGAAAATCAACCAGGTGGGCAATGGTAGCAAGAGAAAGAGTAATACATTCTTGGATATTCTGTTGTCTTTGATACAGTTTAACAAGGATAACAAGAGTTTCTTCTTCTTTGTTTTGAAAAACCTGCATGCAGGTTATAACAAAATCAATTGGACACGTACTATCAGTACCACTACAGCTATCATTCAAGATGGAAATGCCATCTACCTGAATCCTGTTAACAAGAAAAGAATCGTCAACTTTGATGAGGAGCTGCTTGTTATATTCTTCTCTATACTTAATTATATAGGTGACAAATATGGATTCCCAAAAGAGATAAACTGTAATTTCGACTTGATAACAGGTAGGCAGTTTGAAAAGTACCTAAATGGTTATGGTAGAGTGCGTCTGAACCAAATCAAATATAAGTATTTCTCAGACAAGGCATTGTTGCTTTGGAAGTTGTGCTATGCTTTCTTTGACAAGTCGCACCAGATATTCGTAAATACCAATCAGAAAGAGTATCTGTTGGTTAAGAGTTTTCATATCGTATTTGAGGCTATCATTGATGCTTTAGTGGGTGATAACCCTCTGCCAGACGGAATGGATAAGAAGCAAGAAGATGGTAAAATCGTGGATCACCTCTTCACGGCTAAGAGTCTGATTGAGAGTGAGACGAGTAATACCTATTATATTGGTGATAGCAAGTATTACAAGATGGGCAATGAACTTGGGAAGGAGTCAGTCTATAAGCAATATACCTATGCCAGAAATGTGATACAGTGGAATATCAACATCTTTAATGATGGCAAGACTCCTTCATCAGGAATCAAGTTGCGTGATGATGAGACAGAGGGATACAATATCATCCCCAACTTCTTTATTTCAGCAACGATGGATGAGAAGTATCGCTATAACATAGATGGTATCAAAGAAACGGACAGGAAAAACAATCGCTATATGTCGAAGCAATTCCAAAACAGATTGTTCGACCGTGACACTCTCCTGTTGTTCCATTATGACGTGAACTTTCTATTTGTACTATCTCTCTATGCAAGAAACAATAAGGGAGAACAGAAAGAATGGAAAGAAAATATCAGGTCCAAGTTCCGCACAGAGATACAAAACTGGCTCCAGCAAGACTTTGAGTTTTATGCCATGCGACCGCTTCCATCTGTAGATGTGAAGGAATATATGGAGACTCATTTCCGTCAAGTGCTGGGAAAGGTTTATACTCCATTTGAGGAAGAAGATATTTTTTCACTTGCCCTTGATAAGAAAGAGCAGAAAAGCAATGAGGCGTTACTGGAAGAACTCGGCAAATCATTTGTCGTGAAAAAATGTAGCCTTGGTACAAATCCACATGATATATTGCCAAATGAGGATGAAATCATTATTGTGCCAAGTGGTAGTGAAGAGAGAAATATACTCACCTGTATGGTACGTAAAACAGATGAAGCCTTCAAAACGTTTGCCGAGCATAAAGGAAAAACTTATATCATGGAAAAAATACCTTCTGTCAATCTGATGGGTATCAAATATCTTTTGCCTATGGTTGGTGGTATGATAGATGGTTATTATGATGTTCTGAGGATTGGTATTACGGAAAAAGATGGTAAGCCGGCATTGCGTATCAGAATAGGTGAATATCATAGACTGGGAGAAAAATGGGTGCAGATTTACGGAATCAAGATGCAACCTGGCGAATTGATTTCCTTAAACTACACGCTCAATATGTACAATAACTAAAAAACAATGAATATGGAAGAAGAGTTGAAGAGAGCGAGAGCAAAGAAAAAGCTCTTGAGAGTGACTTTTCCAAATGGAAAGGTGATTTGTTATAAAAATGCAACATCAACCATGATTGCTACGTTGAATGAGATAGGGGAAGACAAGTTTCCTGCTATCACATTGGAATTGTGTCATTTACCTCTTCTTTCAAGGGAAATATATCCTAAATATAAGAAGGATATGAAGCCTATATGTGAAGGTTGGTATCTCAATGCCCAGTCTAATTCTGATAGCAAGTTCTTGCAACTAAAGGCTATTAATGACCAACTTGAATTGGGATTAAAGATTGAATTAGGTGCCGACTTTGAAACACAGGAGGAACCAGAAAAGGAAAAGCGTTCCAAGAGTAAGGATAAACTTTTGATACGAATGCCCGATGGAGAATACATAGCCAATGACAGTGCTCTCGACACTTTCCTTGATGCAATATGGCATCTCGGAATAGAGAACATCAGAAAGAAAGACTTGTCTTGGGGCGGCAATCCTCTTATAACCAGTAAAAAAATAGCCAATAATCAAGTGCAGGTAGATAGTGATAGATGGATAATTGTGCCAAACACGACAAAAGACAAAGTGAAACTTTTGCGTGTCATCAGTGCTATGCTACATATAAAGATGGACATAAACATAATATAATGGATTTTACCTCTTTCATCCAAGATAATACGGTACTTCGTCCGCATCAGATAGAAGCTAAGGCAAAGATATTTGATGCGTGGAGCAAATATGATTCTGTCATGCTACAGATGCCGACAGGAACAGGCAAGACATATCTATTTACTTCACTCATCAATGATATTATCAATACCTATAAGCAAGTTCACCTGGATGTTAAGATATTGGTGGTAGCTCACAGAACCGAATTGCTCGACCAAATATCTGCAACGCTGAATAAATTTGGTATATCCAACGGCTTTATTCAAGGTGCAAGAGAGCAATACCTATGGAAACGTGTTCAAGTGGGGAGTATCATGTCATTATTGACAGAGAAAAACTATAATAATGTTTGCAGGCAGAAGTTTGACTATATAATAGTGGATGAGGCTCATCATTCGCTTGCCGATACCTATATCAAACTGTTTGGATTGTTTCCTAAAGCTAAAAAGTTGGGCGTGACAGCAACACCTTGGCGATTGAATCATGAATCGTTTTTATCACTGTACCAGTATCTGATAGTATCACCACAAATATCGTGGTTTATCAACAATCATCTCTTGTCGGATTTTGACTACGTTTCGATTAAACCCGACTCTGAGGTACAAAGGCTTGTGAACAACTCGGAAGTGTCAACTACTGGAGATTTTTCAAATGCAGATCTTGACAATACATTTAATAATCAGCGTATCAGATCCAAGTTGTATGAGTCTTACCTGCAGTTTGCTAATGGACGTAAAGGTATTATATATGCTATCAATAAGCGACACGCTTCCAAAATAGCTGAATTATATTGCAGTCATGGAGTAAAAGTGGTGGCAATTGACTGTGATACACCCAAGGAAGAACGGCAATATCTTATCAGTGCATTTAAGCGTGGGGATATCTCTGTGTTGGTGAATGTTGATATATTCACAGAAGGTTTTGACTGTCCTGACGTGAACTTTATTCAATTGGCTCGTCCAACTAAGTCGTTAGCTCTTTATCTCCAACAAGTAGGAAGAGGATTAAGAATTGTTGAAGGAAAAGAGAAAACTATTATTTTGGACAATGTAGGCTTGTATAATTATTTTGGATTGCCTGATGCTAATAGGAAGTGGCAGTATCATTTCAATGGTCGTGAGGATGTAGAGCATGGAAGCCGTGAATCATACGAGAGAGGTGGTATTGGGGAGTCTGACTTTGAATTTGATGAAAGTAAGTTTAATGAAGAGAACGAGCAAATGCTTGTTGTAAGAGGGGCTACGTCTTCTAATTATAGTGACGCAAAGAAAAGTGATAGGCAAACAGCTAAAACGCCAGTTATCGAGGAATTTTCATTGTGTGACTATTATCTTGTCATAGGTCATCGTGAGAGCTTCAAAGTATATCCTTTCATCAAAAAAAGAGGTAAGGCAACGGATGGTGTTGGCAATAGTGTCTTTGAATACGATGTCAAGCAGAAAAAAATAGAATTTACAGAGGATGTTGAGCGTAATAAGCAGATTTTGACGGAAAATGTCAAACTACAGTCGATATTAGCTTTTGCTGCAATGTTTGCAAATGTCACAGTAAGTGATGTTGTTAATATCAGAAAATTGCAGGAGATGAGTGGATCGAAATTAAGAAAAATAGTGAGTCTGTTTGAGGTCTTTGAAATGATAAGTAAAGTATATAAGAAGAAATAGAATGAACTACCGATTTCTCGGCAGTTGCCGATAAATCCTCGGTAACTTGGCTATAGTATACTCTTCAGTATGTGCAAAAAATGCACATACTGAAGAGTGAGTTTTTATAATGCCACAGCGCATACTTTTCTAAACCAGTCGAGTTTCTTGCCACTGAGTTCTGCCAAGGAAAGGTTTTCTTGATTGATGTCTTCTGGCTTAAATTCATAGTAGGAGTCTGGTTCGGGAAGATAATCTTCTGGCAAATCTTCTATGGCATGGGCTTGGAAGTTGCAATAGTTTCCTTCGTTGTCAACATCGACAGTATAGACAATGTCATCGATAGGGGTTGTCAGCAAGTTCAAAAGGGTCGTTTTGTGATTGATGTAGCTTTTTATGTTGGCATAGTCGGTTCTTATGAGCATCCAACGATTGCATGCTTCGTCTTCGTCAATCCAATAAAATAAATAGTTGTCGCCTTTATCCGTCACATAATGTGATAGCAGAGGACCATCAAAGTAAATGAGGTCTGCTACTTTCTTGAAATTGCTGAAGTCTCTTCTCTTTATGTTTATTCCTTTTATTTGTTTCATGATAATTCCTCCTCTAATCTAAAAGTATTTGATAAGTCACAAGATGGGAACTCAAACAAATTGAAATGTCCATTTGCTGATGGAACTGTTATATTTCCATCTGTATTGCTTATATTACCGGAAGATATGGAATCACCTATAGACTTAGAGATGTTTCTCATGCTCTTAGCTAAAAGATGATAAAATTTGATAGCTTTTCCTTTGTCTGTAAAGCATGATAGGGCATATCCTCCAATGTCAACTTTACGTTGATTTGCAATAATTGCTCGTTGTGGCTTCATGATATAGTTGGGTAAATAACTTTTTCCTATGTCATTTTTGAAAGTAAATCTGAAACCTTTCAGATTGTTTGGCTTTACAACGAGAGGCATTTTTAGTCCTTGTTGTATTAATGCATTGATTTCGGCTTGATATTTGTATTGTTCCATACTTGTTGATTTTGTATTCTTTATATAAAAATGAAGGCCCGCCCTGGTTCGCTGTTCTAATGGGAAGCGTGGCGGAATCTGTTGGTGCAAAAGTACACATTATTATTTGAAACGCCAAACTTTTCGGTAATTATTTTTCCGCTTTTTCTTGCGAGTTACAAAAATAAAGCATATTCGCTGCACCCTCTACACAAGAGGCAGCGAAGGCAAGTTTGATCTCTTCAAGCGGTAGTTGCATCCTTTCTCCCATAGCGTTTTTGTTTTTGATGTCGCAAAAATAACAAGAATTCTTGTATCTTCCAAATTATTTGCTTCTAAATGTCCTTTTTCGTCTCCAAATATGCATTGATACCATAGAGAGGAACATTCGTGAGGCGATCTTGCTCTCGATAATCGCTCATGGAGAAACGGAGGCCTACGAGGGTAGGATTGTTGGCGAGCGTGGTTTTGAGCGACTTGGCTTGCAAGTTCTCCTCTGCTTTTGTTGTCACAGTTGATGTAGGCGATGTTTTCAAATTCTCGTCTGCCGAATTCTTTTAGTATATATGTCTTTCCTACCTGTCTTGCTCCAAGCAAAATCAAGGGCTTTCAGTCGCTCCTGTTCTTCCAAGCTATGAGGTCTTGCAATATGAATCTTTCCATAAATTCTTGTTTTTGCTGCAAAGTTACTGATTTCTAGTGAAATACCAAAGGAAAATACATTTTTATGAGGGACTTTTCTTGGATTTTTACATTTTTATGAGGGACTTTTTGCTATTTAGCTACATTTTTATGAGGGACTTTGAAAATCACTATGACTATTTCTGAGGCTTCGGTACGAAACCGAGAATCGCTACCAAGCAACTCATCAATGGGCTGATGATGTTGAAGAAGCAGAAGGGCAGATATACCAATGTCGGGATGCCAAGCACGGTGCTCTGTGTCATACCGCAGGCAGTCCAAGGCACGAGTACGGAGGTGACCGTGGCAGAATCTTCCGTGCTACGGCTCAGCAACTCTGGTCGATAGCCACGTGCCGCATATTCCTCCTTGTAAATGGAGGCATTCATGATGATGCTGAGGAATTGGTCGCCCATCACCAAGTTGAGCAATACGCCCGATGTCACGGTGGAGCAAACGAGCGACACGGTGCTGTGGATGCTCTTCAGGAGAACGTGGGTGATGGCGTGGAGCATGTTGCTCGCCACCATGCAAGAGCCGAAACACATGGCGCAAAGGATGAGCCAGATGGTATCAAGCATACCTGCCATGCCTCGTGTGGCTACCAAGTCGTTGATGGCGGTGAAGCCTGTATCCACCTGCGTCTTGGTGTAACAAGTAATCATGATTCCCTCGAAAAGACTCTTGGCAGAGGCGGTCGTCTCACCTGCAATCTTCACCAAGACTTCTGGCTGTAATATCAAGGCACAGACACATGCCGAGAGGGCAGAGAGCAAGAGGGTAATCAGCGATGGCGTCTTGCGATAGATGAGATAGCCCGTGAATACGGGGACAAGGAGTGTCCAAAGGGAGATATGAAATCCGTGTTCCAAGCCCGTGAGATACTGAGCAACTTCCACCTCCTTGCCGTCATAAGAGAGTCCGATGACGAGATAGAGCAGGATGGAGATGGTGATGCTAGGCACCGTGGTATAGAGCATATAACGGATATGCGAGAAGAGGTCGGCGCCGGAGATGGACGAGGCAAGCACCGTGGTATCACTCATCGGGGAGAGCTTGTCGCCAAAGTAGGCTCCTGAGATGATGGCTCCGGCTGTGTATGGGGCAGGAATGCCAAGGGCACTGCCGATGCCCATCAAGGCGATACCGATGGTGGCGATGGTGGTCCAGGAGGTTCCCGTCATGATGGAGATGATGCTGGAGATGATGCAAGCGCAAGGCAGGAAGAAGAGGGGCGACATGATTTGTACACCATAATATATAAGGGTAGGTACGACACCGCTGATCATCCAAGTGGCTGACATCATACCGATGAGCAGCAGGATGAGGATGCTTACGCCGGCATCGCCCACGGTCTTCTTGATCATCTCCTCGAAGATGCTCCATTTCATCTTGTAGATGCCCATGCCAAGTGCCACGCATACGGCGGTGGCTATCATGAGGGCTACTTGTGAGGCTCCAGCGAGGGCATCGTCTGGAAATAGGTTGACTACAACGATGATGAGGGCAACTAGGGATGCCAAGGGTATCATCGCTATCAGCGGATTTACTTTCTGATTCATGTTTCTCTCTTATATCTTTTTCTTTATGCTAATGAATTCTTCAAAGAAGATGCTCTGCTCACTTAAAAAGCAGGGTGATGAGTGGGATGGTGATGATGGAGCCTAGGGTGGTGATGAACGTGGTCTCGGTGATGAGCGATGGATTGCGTCCATATTTCAGGCAGAACATGGTGCCAAAGCTTGCCACAGGCATGGCGATGACCACCGTATTGATGTTGTTCACCAAGTCGCTGACTCCGCATGCCTTGAAAAGAAAGTATATCGACAAGGGCACTATCGTGAGGCGGAGCAATGCGGTGATATAGACCTTCGGGCTACCGATGATTTCTCGGATAGGCAACTTTGCCATTGAACTACCGATAATCATGAGGGCGGCTGGCACGGTGATGTTGCCCACCATCGTTACTGGTCGGGCGATGATGTCGGGTGTATGTATGCCGAGTGCCACGAGGATGGCGGCAAGGAAGGCACCGAGCATCGCCGGACTCACCAAAACCTTTGGGTTGAACTGCTTCAGGCTGTATTCGCCCTTGATGAGCATCACACCTGCCGTGAAGATAAAAAAGGTGTTGGGCATGTTGATCAGGGCTGCGTAAAAGACAGCGTGCGGTCCGAAGATGGAAGAGACGATAGGGTAGCCGATGAAGCCCACGTTGGCAAACATCAAGGCGAAACCTATCATGCCCTGGTCGTCATGGTTCTTGGTGATGAGGCGTGGCACCCAGAAACCGAATGCCAATAATAGGATATAGGTGAGGAAGCCTACGCCCAACAAAGGGAGGATGAGCGTGCGGTCGGGCAGCTCGTCTCCCATTACTGACGATAAAACCAACAACGGACAAGTGATGTCAACCACGATGGACGACAACTTCTTGTCAAACTTGTCGCCCATATATCCTAACTTGCAGGCGACGTATCCCAAAATCACGATGATGAAAAGAACCACCATCACTTCTAAATTCTGCATTATCCTGACTCCTTATTCTATTTTAGTCGATAAATCTCTTGGTGATTTCGCTGTAGTTTTCGATGCGGCGGTCACGGAGGAATGGCCACCAACGGCGCACATCCTCGCTATGCTTGAGGTCGATGTCCACCACAAGGCTCTCTTCTTCCTTGTCGCTGGCACGATAATGAAGCTCGCCCTGTGGACCTGCCACGAAACTGCTTCCCCAGAACTGGATGCCATCGGTCTGTCCACTTGGGTCTGGCTCGAAGCCCACTCGGTTGACAGCCACTACAGGCAAGCCGTTTGCCACGGCATGACCACGCATCACGGTGGTCCAAGCCTCACGCTGGCGCTGTTGTTCTTCCTCGGTATCGTAGGTGGCGTAACCGATGGCGGTAGGATAAATCAGCATTTCTGCTCCTTGGAGAGCCATCAGTCGAGCAGCCTCTGGATACCACTGGTCCCAACAAACCAAGACACCGAGTTTGCCCACGGATGTCTGGATAGGATGGAATCCTAAGTCGCCAGGTGTAAAATAAAACTTCTCGTAATAGGCTGGGTCGTCGGGGATGTGCATCTTGCGGTACTTGCCTGCGATGGTGCCATCCTTCTCGATGACCACTGCCGTGTTGTGATAGAGACCTGGGGCACGGCGCTCAAAGAGAGAAGTGACGATGACGACACCGAGGTCTTTGGCGAGTTTGCCATAGAAATCAGTGGATGGACCAGGGATAGGTTCTGCAAGATTGAAGTTCTCCACATCTTCTACCTGACAGAAGTAGAGGGTGTTGTGGAGTTCCTGCAAAACGATGAGTTCTGCGCCACGATGAGCAAGGTCGATGATGCCTTCAGCGAGGCGAGTCTTGTTGTCGGCAATGTCTGCCGTGATATGTAATTGTAATATTCCGAGTTTCATTGGATATGCTTTTTCTTGTTATAATCAGCTTTCAAGGCGCTAGCCTTATTTATGATTTATCATTTGTTATTTATCATTTATTCTCACCGCTCCCTTAGGCAGTTGCATGGTGAGGCAGTGGATGCTTCCGTGCTGACGGATGATGGTTAGCGAATCTACGCCGATAATCTCACGGTCGGGGAAGGCAAGTTGAATCTGTCGCTTTGCCTCCTCGTCTTTTTCAGGTTGGTTGTAAGTCGGATAAATCACGGCTCCGTTGAGAATGAGGAAGTTGGCGTAGGTGGCAGGCAATCGGTCGCCCTGACTGTTCTTGTCGGTTGTCAGTCTGTCGCCCTCGTCATAGATGGCATCTGGCATCGGAAGCTTGAGCAGGCGATAAGGGTATCCCTCGAAGGTGAAAAGTTTCTGGAGTTGCTTTTCGAGGGCTTGGAAGTCCTCATACTGCTCATCTTCAGGGTCGTCACAACCTACATATAATAAGGTGTCGTGGGGAGCTACTCTCACGATGGTGTCGATATGTCCATCGGTATCATCGCCGATGAGATTGCCATGGTCGAGCCATTCCACCTGGCTTGCATGGAAGAAATTCTTGAGCTGTCGGTCGATGTCATCCTTGGTGAACGGTTGGTTGCGGTGAGGGGCGAGGAGGCATTGGGATGTCGTAAAAATCGTTCCCTTGCCATCGCTCTCGATGCTTCCACCTTCCAGGACGAATCCCGTATGGTTTTCCAAGGCAGCGTCGAAGGCACCCTGGTAATAGAGTTGGAGGTTGATGGCATTGTCTTTCTGCCATGCGAACTTCTCGCCCCAACCATTAAACTTGAAATCGAGCAAGTGGATAGGGACGATGAAAGAGTTTTGCTTGTTGCGTGATATCAACGTTATCGGTCCATGATCACGTGCCCATGTATCGTTGCTGTCAATCTCAAACAAGAGGACGCGCTTCATTTGCTCAGGTGAAAGTCGCTCTGACAGCATCTTGTGTGTACTTTCTACAATCGGAGTAACTACAAGAAGGTGCTCGAAGCGAGTAATAATCTCAGAAAGCTCTAGATAGGTATTGGTAATCTGTCGGAGATATTGCTTCCAGTCGGTGTCAGCATGAGGCCAAGTGAGCATGATGGCACTCTGTGGTTCCCATTCTGCAGGGAGCACGAAGTCGCAAGGAAATGTCGAATACATAAGCTATACGTTTTAATGCACATGGTTGTCAAATGTGCTAGTTGTTCTAATATTTATAGTTATGCGTGCAAAAATACTAAAAAAATCGCAAATACATCATTTTCTTGTGATGAAATTGCTATTTTTGATTAATTTTTGTTTGGTGATACTTGGGAATGTCTCAAAACGTTTGAGTAGAAAGATATTGAGAGGTATTGATAGAAATATTAAAAAAGTTTAAACATAAAGAGGAAAAGGTTCATAATAGCGGATAAATGCTTAACTTTGCAATCTAAAAGTGTAATTTGTTAGCAAAATCGGGCGGTAGCATCTTTAATGCTTGCTAGATGGAGCTACCTTAAATATTAAAGGAGCGTGAAAATATATCAGGTTGTTGATGCCCTTGAACAATACGCGCCTCTGCCCTTGCAGGAAGGATACGATAATGCCGGCTTGCAAGTTGGATTGACAGAGGCGGTAGAAGTATCAGGGGCATTGTTGTGTCTTGACGTCACTGAGGCTGTCGTCGATGAGGCTATCCGAAAGGGCTGCAATCTCATCGTGAGCCACCATCCGCTAATCTTCCGTAAGCTGGCGAGAATCAGCGATGAGAACTATGTGCAGCGCACTGTGATGAAAGCCATCAAGGATGACATTGCCATCGTGTCGATGCATACCAATATGGATGCTGCTACCGGGGGTGTCAACTTCAAGATAGCTGAGAAACTGGGACTTCGCAATGTCCGCTTCTTCGGAGGCGAAAAGGAAGTGAACGGCGTGAAAGGTGGCGAGGGCGTGATGGGTGAAATCGCTGATGAGGCTATCGAGGCTTCTTCCGACTTGAAGGAGCGTTTCTCGGAAGGCATTGCTGCCGACGACCTCATCTTGATGCTCCGTGACCGCTTCCGGGTGGAAAGTGTGCAATGCAATGAGTTGCTTCGCCGTCCTATCCGAAAGGTGGCTCTCTGTGGTGGCGCAGGCTCGTTCTTGCTGGATGCTGCCATCGCTGCTGGTGCGGATGCCTTCATCACGGGCGAGATGCACTATCATGAGTTCTTTGGGCATGAGCAGGAGATTCAGATTTGCGTCATCGGACATTATCAGAGTGAGCAGTTCACAAGCGAGATATTCCAAAGTATCATTGAGGAGAAGTGTCCGGGAGTGAAATGCTATATCTCGGAGATCAATACCAATCCGATACTCTATTTATAAACATTAATTATTTAAATAATATAAAGCGTATGGCAAAGAAAGATCCTACAGACTTGACCGTGGAAGAGAAGTTGAAAACTCTCTATCAGCTTCAAACCACTTTGTCGGCTATCGATGAGAAGCGTGCATTGAGAGGTGAGTTGCCTCTCGAAGTTCAGGACTTGGAAGATGAGATTGCAGGTCTTGCAACTCGTATCGAGAACATTGAGCGTGATATTGACCAGTTCCAGAGAGCAGTATCTCAGAAGCAGGGCGAGATTCAGGACGCTCAGGCTAGCTTGGAGCGTTATCACTCTCAGTTGGAGACAGTAAGCAACAACCGTGAGTATGATACATTGAGCAAGGAAATCGAGTTCCAGGAGTTGGAAATCGAGCACTGCAACAAGAAGATTCGTGAGGGTCAGCAGAGAATCTATGAGAAGCAAGGCGACTTGAAGCATGCTCAGGAGATGAAGGCTGATCGTGAGCGTGGTCTCGTAGAGAAGCGTGCCGAACTGGACGACATCATGGAGGAAACTCGTGAGGAAGAGGATCGTCTGAAGGAGAAGGCTATCGACTTGGAGAAGAAGATTGAGTCTCGTTTGCTCTCTAGCTTCAAGCGTATTCGTAAGGGTGCTCGCAATGGTTTGGGTATCGTTTACGTACAGCGTGATGCTTGTGGTGGTTGCTTCAACAAGATTCCACCTCAGCGCCAGTTGGATATCAAGATGCACAAGAAGATTATCCCTTGTGAGTACTGCGGTCGTATCTTGATCGACCCAGAATTGGCTGGTGTTAAGATTGAGACTCCTGCAGCAGAGGAGAAGCCAAAGCGTAAGCGCACTATTCGCAAGAAGAAGGCAGAGGATGCTGAATAAGCTTTTCAGAATTCCTCGGCAGACTTCTGATGAACATAAACCAAACAAAAAGGCTCGCCAAATCGGCGGGCCTTTTTTGTTACATTCCTCGTGCCTTGAAGATTCTCTCCTTGGCGTCATTGATTTCCTGGAACTTTTTCTCTGCAGCTCGGCGTACATCCTCGCCCAGTGCTGCCACCTTGTCGGGATGATGCTTGAGTGCCATCTTGCGATAGGCAGCCTTCACCTCGTCATTCGTAGCCGTTGGAGGAATGCCCAGCACCTTGTAGGCATCGTCAAGACTACTGGTGGAAGAAGCTCCGCTGTGGAGGTTGAGCATCTGCTCTACGTCCTCCTCGGAAAGACCGAGATGGATGGCTACTTCCTTGAGCGCTGCTATTTCCTCAGGGCTGACCACTTGGTCGGCTTGTGCTATCATCACGAGGAAGTTGAGCAACTGGAGTCGCTGTTCATACAGCATATTGCTGCGTATCTGGTGACAGCTGTCTTGTATCACCGTGCGATATTCAGCCATGCCGATGCGCTTCTGTTGCTCGAAGAGCTTGAGGAGGATGCTGTTGCCCTGTTGGCTAGCTTCCTCACCGAAGTTCTGGCGAAGGAATCGACGTACCAGTTCCATCTCGGAGTGCATGATCTTGCCATCCGCTGTGATGATGTAAGAGGAGAGCACGAGGAGCGAGAACATAAAGCTGTTGCGCTGTCCCTCGTAAGCACGCTGGCTTCCGTAGCCTCGGCTCCCAGCGTAAGCATCGTCGTATTCCCGGTTGTTGTAGTCATTTCCTCCGTCTCGGTTGACTTCATCCAAGCCGTGGTCGAACAAGGAGCCTAGAGCGAAACCTGCCAAGGCTCCCAAAGGACCCGCCGTGATGAAGCCGAGGAAACCTCCTATCCATTTTCCTGCTGCCATATCAGCCCCTGCTTTACTTGAAATAATACAGGAAGGTAGCGATGCCAGAGAGAGCTGGCTTGCGCTGACCCTCGATCTCGATGTCAAACTTGATGCTGGTCTTGCAGATGCCACGAAGGTTGGCAATCTCATGCAAGGTGGCAACGAGGCGAACACGAGAACCTGTGATAACTGGCTGACCGAACTTCATGTCATCCATGCCATAGTTGACCATCATCTTGAGGTTGTTGACCTCGATGATCTGCTGCCACATATATGGAAGGAGGGAAAGTGTCAGATAGCCGTGGGCGATGGTGCTGTGGTAAGGGCTTTCCACCTTAGCACGCTCTACGTCAACGTGAATCCACTGTGGGTCGAGGGTTGCGTCTGCAAACTTGTTGATGCGGTCCTGATCTACCTGCAACCACTCTGATTCTCCTAATTTCTCACCAAGGTGAGAAGCAAATTCCTCGTAGGAATTGATTACTAATTTTGCCATTTCTTTTATAATCTAATTTATATGTTTAGTCTCTTCTGAAAATGTCTCGTGTATAAACCTTGTCCTGCACATCGTCCAAGCACTTGTCGTATCGGTTGGCGATGATGGCTTGGCTCTGCTTCTTGAAGTCTTCGAGATGGTTGACCACACGACTACCGAAGAAGGTTGTGCCGTCCTCCAGGGTAGGCTCGTAGATGATTACCTGTGCTCCCTTTGCCTTGATGCGCTTCATCACGCCCTGGATGCTGCTCTGACGGAAGTTGTCGGAGTTGCTCTTCATGGTGAGACGATAGACACCGATGGTGCAAGGCTTCTCCTCAGCTGCATTGTAGTTGTTCTGGTTGGCATAATCGTAGTAGCCTGCCATGTTGAGCACTCGGTCGGCGATGAAGTCCTTGCGGGTGCGGTTGCTCTCTACGATGGCTTGAATCAAGTTCTCTGGCACATCAGCATAGTTGGCGAGCAACTGCTTGGTATCCTTTGGCAAGCAATAACCACCGTAGCCGAAGGAAGGATTGTTGTAGAATGTGCCGATGCGAGGGTCGAGTCCTACGCCATCAATGATTGCCTTGGTGTTGAGTCCTTTCATCTCAGCGTATGTGTCCAACTCATTGAAGTAGCTCACACGCAGAGCCAAGTAGGTGTTGGCGAAGAGTTTGACAGCCTCTGCTTCGGTCAAGCCCATAAACAAGGTGTCGATGTCTTCCTTGATAGCACCTTCTTGCAGGAGTTCTGCGAAAGTGTGGGCAGCCTTGTCGAGACGCTCGTCTCCCTCAGGGCGACCAACGATGATGCGGCTAGGGTAGAGGTTGTCATACAAAGCCTTGCTTTCACGCAAGAACTCAGGTGCAAAGATGATGTTGTCACAGCCATATTTCTTGCGCACGCTTTCTGTATATCCTACAGGGATGGTGCTCTTGATGACCATGATGGCATTTGGGTTCACCTTCATCACCAGTTCGATGACTTCCTCTACGTGGGAGGTGTCGAAATAGTTCTTCACTGGGTCGTAGTTGGTAGGTGTGGCGATGACGATGAAGTCAGCGTCCTTGTATGCCTCCACGCCATCGGTGGTAGCCTTCAGGTTGAGTTCCTTTTCAGCCAAGTACTTCTCGATGTAGTCGTCCTGGATAGGAGACCTGCGATGGTTGATCAACTCTACTTTCTCTGGTACGACATCCACAGCCGTCACTTGATGATGCTGGCTAAGCAATGTGGCGATGCTAAGACCTACATAGCCTGTACCTGCCACTGCTATTTTAATATTTTGGTTTGCCATTTCTTTGTTGTTTGTTTGATGGGTAGCTTTTCAGCATACCTTATTATATATAGAATGCAAAGATAGTGTAAAATATGGAGAATGCAAAAATATAGCGATATTTTTATCAAAAAATAACTCGCTCATATTTTGCGAATTTCAGAACGACCGTCCACTTGGTCGGAAATTCGCAAAATATGGCGAACTTTATATTGTCAACAATTCGTCATAATTTGGAATATCTTCAAGGAATAAATATTTTTTACCAGCATAGTCCATCTTGCAAATGTAGTGTTCCATGCCATTGCTCACCACGAGATAATCTACATGTAGGAGCATGTTGTAGGCAGTGATTTGGTCGAAAACTTTTTGGCTGATGGGAATGTGTGGAGCCTTGTATTCGATGATCATTTTGGGTTGCAATTCACGGGAGTAAAGTACGCTGTCGGCACGGAGCGTCTTGTCGCCGATGGTCAGCGGAATCTCGTTTGCCAAGAGTGAGGCAGGGTAGCCTTTGTGCTCCACCAGATAGTGGATGAAATGCTGGCGCACCCATTCCTCAGGGGTGAGTGCGATGTATTTTCTCCTTAAAATATCGAATATCTGAGGGTGCTCCTTGGTGCCTCTCAACTTCAATTCGAATGCCGGAAGATTCAGTTTTATCATATTAATATATACTTTTTCAAAAATAATTTGTACCTTTGTAGCAAAATACAATTTGCAATTTCTTGCCCCATTTTTCCGTGGGGAAAAGTGATTGCAAAGATACAAAAAATATCGTAATGGCAGAAAAAAAACAAGCAATAAGTTATGAGTCTGTGATGAAAGACTTGAAGGCTCGCAACTTTTCTCCTGTCTATATTTTGATGGGAGATGAGTCTTATTATATAGACTTGCTCTGTGATTATATCACCGAAAATGTGCTGCAACCTGAGGAAAAGGACTTCAATCAAGTGCTGCTTTTTGGTGCCGAAACTACGGCGGCGCAGGTTGCCGATCAGTGCAAGGGCTATCCGATGATGGCGGAGCATCGAGTGGTGGTTTTGAAAGAGGCTCAAAATTTGCGAAATTTTGAGTCGATCGAGAAGTACCTCGAAAATCCGGTAAAATCAACCGTCTTTGTGATGACCTATAAGAACGGTTCGATAGACCGTCGCAAGAAATTGGTTCCGCTGGCTGAGAAGGTGGGCGTTGTTTTTGAGAGCAAGAAACTGAAGGATTATCAGTTGCCATCGTTTATTGAGACTTTCTTGAAAAAACGAAAGGTGAGCATCGAACAAAAAGCTACCCAGATGATAGCCGACCATATCGGTGCCGATTTGCATCGCTTGGTATCTGAGTTGGATAAACTGATGATTTCTCTTCCGGAGAATGATCGCCGCATCACTCCTGAGGTAGTGGAGAAGGTGATAGGAGTGAGCAAGGAGTTTAATGCTTTCGAGTTGAGAAATGCCATCGTCAACCGTGATGTTTTCAAGGCAAATCAAATTATCAATTATTTTGACAGCAATCCGAAGAGTGGATCGCTCTTTGCGCTTCTCCCGATGCTCTTCAATTATTTCCAAAATTTGATGCTTGCTTATTATGCTCCGAATAAAACGAACGAAAATGAGCTCGCAAAATTCTTGGATTTGCGTAATGTTTGGGGCGTGCGTGATTATACGACAGGAATGAGAAACTATAATGGTGTGAAGGTGATGCAGATCATCAACAAGTTCAGGGAGGTGGATGCCAAGTCGAAGGGTATCGATAACCCAAATACTTCTGCTGGAGAGTTGATGAGAGAACTCGTTTTCTTCATCCTTCATTGATGCTTTTTCTCCTCCTCTTGATTGTTTTCTTCTTGGTCAAAGAAGCTCCAAATCTCAGTTTTTCTCTTGGTGAGTTTTCTGAGATTTGGGGCTTTTTTGTTTCTGGATTTTTCTCGTTTCTTTTGATTTTCGTTTCTGTTTTTGGAGAAATCCATGGGGTAGGAGAGAAGGAATTTTCTCACTTTTCTACTGAGATATTGTGGTGCTCGCTTGGGATTTTGGGACTGTCTTTTGTCCATCTATCCGTTCCATCTGCAGGTTCCTCTGAGCAACTGTGCAGGATTTTAAGCCGAAATAGAATTGAAAAATGTAAATTTTAGCCGATTTTTGAAGAAATGGAGACGTTTTTGGCGTGTTTGATGCTCAAATTTGCGCCATTTTCATCTAAAATGAGGGATTTTTGAGCTAGATGGAGAAGTGACGGGAATTAGCCTGTTTACTTGTAACTGATAGTATATGAGCGAGTTATAGAAAAATAAATGCCTCTTGGTGCCTCAAAACTAGCGAATTTGACGCTGGGGCTTAACATCGGTCTGAAAATGAGAAAAATGGAAAAATAGAGCACTTTTCTGAAGTTTCAAATTTACATTAACTTATATTAGGTTTTAAATCTTTGAAGTTTGAATATTTAAATTTTAAAATCAAAACCAATGATTTAAATATAAAAATTTAAACATGAAGAATCATATCTATTTTAAGATTTAATGATTCACATCTTGATATTTGAATGTTTAGTTTAGTTTTTGCAAACTGCATAAAAATACAATAAAGGTTTTATAAGTCTATATGATTGAAAATCAGACTATAATTTGATTTTGTTCAGATGATAGCCCGATTTTAGCCTACTAGTTAGATGAAAATTTGCATAAATTGAGTTGATAACCTATATATATGATATAATAACTATCAGATAATCAGTTAACTCATTTAAAATGCTCGACAAAATCTTTGTAAAACATATTGTTTTGTAAATATTGTATTTGTAAATGTAAACAAGAAAACTCGCTTTTTAATATGAAATTTAAAACTTTGAATATATAAATTTAAAGTTTAAGATTTAAAATAATTCTTCATTTTCTTGCATAATTCAAAAAAATGCTTTACCTTTGTAAAGTCTAAGAGAATGACCTCTTTTCGAGGCATTTTACCAACTTGTTCCGAAAAAGCACATGGCTCACACCGCCCAGTTGGCTGTCGGACGAGCTTCAATTTCATCTATAAAATGTAAACGATTAGGATATGAAAGATAGAATCAGACACATCATGGAGGCGCAGCACCTCACGCAGCAAAGTTTCGCACAACTCCTAGGAATCTCTCCAGCACAGTTGAGTGGCATCTTCAAGGATCGTACCAAACCGACCCTCAATATTGTTGATGCGATTCATCAAAAGTTTCCTCAGATCAATCTGAGTTGGTTGCTCTATGGTGTCGAACCGATGTATGTTAATTCCGAGGTGGCTCAGGGCCCATCCGCTACAGGTTCCGATGGCTCCAGTGATGCCAGTCCTCAGATAGAAGGTATGGCTCTGGACTTCGAGGATGAGCACTCTGGGGAGGGTCAGATGGGTGTAGGTGATGCCTCAGCCTCCCCTACCTATTATAATAATAAGAGAATCCCAACTTCTCAGGTGGCTCAAGGCTCTCTCTTCGATACCCCTCAAATGCCCGGTGTCAATTCGACACTAAAAAATAGAGCGCAAGAAGTTGTGAAATATATTGACAAACCGCAGCGAAAGATTACCGAGATTCGTATTTTCTATGATGATCAGACTTGGGAGACTTTCGTACCAAAGAAATAGCTATTATTAAGTTATATGTGTGTTTAAAAATCAAAATATATTCTCTTTTCTTTCGTAGTGTCGAAAAATTGCATTACCTTTGCATCATAACTAAAAAGGTAATGCAATTTTTTGTTTTCTCACATGATGGGAAACTGCATCTCCTAACGAACAAGAACAATCAAAATCGTAACGATGAAAAAATACATTTTAGACCTCAACGTGGTTTCGGTAGAGCCATTGAGCGATAAGCACATCTTGATCAAGCTTACCGATGAAAAGCCTCTGCCAGAAATCTTGCCAGGACAGTTTGTCGAAGTTCGAGTAGATCATTCTCCTACTACCATGCTCCGCCGCCCTATCTCTGTGAATTTTGTAGATTATGAGTCCAACCAACTATGGCTGCTTGTAGCGATGGTGGGTGATGGCACTCGCCAGTTGGGTACACTCAAGGCTGGCGATCACCTCAACTGTGTGCTGCCTCTGGGCAATGGCTTCACGATGCCAACGAGCCAGGGACAGAAGTTCCTCTTGGTAGGTGGCGGTGTCGGCGTGGCTCCATTGCTTTATTTCGGAAAGCGTATCAAGGATATGGGAGCCGAGCCAGTGTTCCTCTTGGGTGCTCGTACCGATAAGGACCTCCTCGAACTGGATGAGTTTGCCAAGATAGGTCGTGTCTGCATCACCACCGAGGATGGTAGTGCAGGAGAGCAAGGTTTCGTCACCAACCATTCCATTCTTCAGAGAGAGAGTTTCGATATGATTTCCACTTGCGGTCCGAAACCGATGATGGTGAGCGTGGCTCGTTATGCCAACAAAGCCAACGTGGAATGCGAGGTTTCTCTAGAGAACAAGATGGCGTGTGGCGTGGGTGCTTGCCTCTGTTGTGTGGAGAAAACTAGCAAGGGAAACCAGTGCGTCTGCAAGGATGGTCCTGTCATCAATATCAAGAACCTTCTTTGGAAACTCTAAGAGGGGAAGGATAGCGAGTCGCTCCTATTGATGGGAGGGCGATTTTCGCTAGAAATGTAAAATAAAGGGAATGTCAGTCGAAAGGCATTCTGATTAAAAATGTAAAATATTATGGCTTCATTAAGTGTAAACATACATCAGTTGAAATTGAAGAATCCAGTGATGACGGCATCGGGAACCTTCGGCTACGGTCTGGAATTTGCAGACTTCGTGCCATTGGAGGAAATCGGTGGCATCATCGTGAAGGGAACCACCCTGGAGCCTCGTGAGGGTAATGACTATCCTCGCATGGCTGAGACTGCGCAGGGTATGCTGAACTGCGTGGGACTCCAGAACAAGGGCGTGGAATATTTCTGCAATCATATCTATCCACAGATCAAGGATATAGATACCAATATGATCGTCAATGTGTCGGGACATTCCCCAGAGAGCTATGCGGCTTGTGCGGCTCGCATCAATGAACTGGACAAGATTCCAGCCATCGAACTCAACATCTCTTGCCCTAACGTGAAGGATGGCGGTATGGCTTTCGGTGTCACTTGCGAAGGAGCTGCCAGCGTGGTGAAGGCTGTGCGCCAGGCATATCACAAGACGCTTATCGTGAAATTGTCGCCAAACGTAACCAATATCGCCGACATCGCTCGTGCTTGTGAGGCAGAAGGTGCCGATTCCGTTTCCCTCATCAATACCCTGATGGGAATGGCGGTGGATATCGAGAAGCGCCAACCACTGTTGAGCATCCGCACGGGAGGCTTGAGCGGTCCTTGCGTCAAACCAGTGGCACTGCGTATGGTCTATGATGTGGCTCATGCCGTGAAGATTCCAGTGGTAGGCTTGGGAGGCATCTCTACAGCCAAGGATGCGATAGAGTTCTTGATGTGTGGTGCTACGGCGATAGAAATCGGTACAGCCAACTTCGTGGACCCTGCCGTGACCAAGAAGGTGAAGGATGGCATCAACGACTGGCTTGATGCTCATGGCTGCTCTTCCGTCAACGAGATCATTGGCGCTATCAAGTGATTTCGCAGAAGTCGCTAGCAAAAAAGCATTTTGTACAAGAAAAATAATAGAATATATTAAAAACAATAGTTATGTTATCAGATATTGAAATTGCAAGATCAGTAAAATTACGCCCTATCAACGAGGTCGCTGAGGAGTTGGGCTTGAAGGAGGAGCAAATCGAGAATTATGGTCGTTACATCGCCAAGGTGGAAACGGGTGCCATCGACAAGTCTAAGTTTGCCGGTCATCACCTCATCTTGGTCACAGCCATCAGTCCTACCAAGGCTGGCAATGGCAAGACTACCGTGAGTGTAGGTTTGGCACTCGGTATGCAGCAGATAGGCAAGAAGGCTGTTGTCGCTCTGCGTGAGCCATCCCTCGGTCCTTGCTTCGGCATGAAGGGTGGCGCTGCTGGTGGCGGCTATGCCCAGGTGTTGCCAATGGACAAGATCAACCTCCACTTCACGGGCGATTTCCATGCCATCACGGAGGCGAACAACATGATTGCTGCCTTGCTCGACAACTATCGTTATCAGCATGAGGCAGAGGGATTCAAGTTGAAGAAGATTCTTTGGCGTCGTGTGATGGATGTCAACGATCGTGGCTTGCGTCGCATCATCACGGGCATTGGTGACAAGAACGGCATTGAGACTGAGGCTGGCTTCGACATCACCCCTGCATCAGAGATCATGGCTATCATGTGCTTCGCCACGAGTCTCGAAGACCTTCGCCGTCGCATCGACAACATCTTGCTCGGCATCACAGAGGATGACAAACCATTCACCGTGAAGGATATGGGAGTGGGCGGCAGCATCGTGGCTTTGCTCTTGGATGCCCTCAAGCCAAACCTCGTGCAGACGACAGAGGGAACTCCTGCTTTCGTACATTGCGGTCCATTCGCCAACATCGCCCACGGATGTAATTCTGTGATGGCTACGGCGGCAGCTCTTGAATATGGCGACTATGCTATCACGGAGGCTGGATTCGGTGCCGACTTGGGCGCAGAGAAGTTCTATGACATCAAGTGCCGCAAGACTGGTTTGCAGCCAGACCTCACTGTCTTGGTTGTTACCTTGCAAGCCTTGAAGATGCACGGTGGCGTGGCTCAGGAAGACATCAAGAAGCCAAACATCGAGGGCATGAAGAATGGCTATTGGAACCTCGACAAGCACGTGAAGAACTTGCAGAGCTTCGGACAGACCGTGGTGATCGCCTTCAACAAGTTTGCTACCGATACCGACGAGGAGATTGAGGTCTTGCGTCAGCATTGCGAGGAGATGGGATGTGGATTTGCAGTCAACAATGCGTTTGCCGAGGGTGGCAAGGGCGCTGTTGAGTTGGCAAATCTCGTGGTGAAGACCATTGATGAGCATCCATCAGCACCTCTTTACTTCGCTTACAAGGACGATGAGCCTGTGGAGAAGAAGATAGAGGATGTCGCTTTCAATCTGTATGGCGCTGGCAGCGTGACGATGAGCGATTCTGCCAAGGCGATGATCGAGGAGATTAAGAAGTTGGGCGCCGAGAAGTTCCCTATCTGTATCGCCAAGACGCAGTATAGTTTCTCTACGGATGCCAAGGCATACGGTCCTACGGAAGGTTTCGAGCTTCATGTAAGAGACATCACCGTCAACATGGGTGCCGAGATGATTGTCGTCATTGCCGGTCCTATCATGCGTATGCCTGGTTTGCCAAAGAGCCCTCAGGCGGAGCGCATTGATGTAGTGAATGGTGAGATTGTCGGTCTTTCATAAACTGATATTGTTGGACTATCATAAAACGAGATAGCCTTTTCAAAGGCAAAATCAGATAAAGGAATCCGCTTCAGTTTTCTGTTTTTTTTAGCAGAAAGCTGAGGCGTTTTCATTCCCCTAACTTCTATTACTTGCACGAGAAGTTAAGGAGTTAAAGGGAGTTACCGCTCCCTATGGTCGCTGAGAAGTTAAGACAACAGCCTTTGACTTCAAACATTTTATGCGGATTGTCGCCTTTTACAATCCAAAGTACACACACGCACATTTTGTTACACGTCACAGTTTTTTTAGACAAGAACTATTGTGCTTTTCACTCCCCAAGTTTCCCTTCCTCTGTCTTGGCTCTCATGGCAGTGGAAGAGGCGAGACTGAACTCGCAGCCGCAATATAGCTGGTTGTAGAAGTCGTTGAGGTGCAAAAGCTCGTTTCTTCTCATTTGCAGTCCGCCCTTGCGCCAGTTCTGCTCCCACCATTCCACGTCAGGGCAGTCGCCCACGGCGATATGTCCGGCGGTGTCTATCTGGTGGATGTTCTTCCATCTAGACGAGGCGAGGGTAGTGGTGAGGAGTGAAAATCCATGCTCCTGGGCATAGCGGGCTGCCCGACGCAAGCGAAACTGGAAGCAGGCGGAACAACGGGAACCTCTTTCCGGCTCACCCTCCAAGCCCTTGATCGCCGTCAGCCACTGCTCGTGGTCGTATTCGTCCTCCACGAAAGGAACGCCTTGCTCCTTCAGAAAGCGAATCAACTCATGCTTGCGAATCTCGTATTCCTGTAGTGGATAGATGTTGCTGTTGGAGAAAAACACGGTAGGCTCCATCTTGTTGCGCAACATGCATTCTACGATGGCTGATGAGCAAGGAGCACAACAAGCATGCAATAGCACTCGCCGTCCTTCGGCGCAGCTACCGTCAGGGAGAGTAAGTTTGATGTATTTATATTGTTCTTCTGGAAGTATTTTCATCTTTGTTATTCTTATGAAATTTGTAATCTAGTTGATTGGGAAGTTCTATCGAATCGGATAAAACATAACCCCTATAAAACAAAAAAACAAATGGGGTACAGTCTCACGACAACCCCCATTTGCCCAAATATATGCGAAAACTGATGCAAAGATACTGCTTTTTTGGTTATCTCCAAATTTTTCGGCAAGTTTTTTTCGGAAAATGCTGGAAAATGCCGTTTTTTAACTCTTTGTTAACGAATATGGGATAGTATTGTTAACAAGTGTTTCTGAAAAACATATCAACAAGTGTTTCTGAAATTCATGTAAAATCGAGAGTATAGAGAATCAACAACGAAATCAGCAAGAAATACCCCTTATTCCTTCTTGTTTTTACAAAAAGCCAACAAAAACAAGCGTTTTCTGATGTTTTTGATAGCAAAGTATGCTCGGTTTCGAAAAATAATCGTAACTTTGCACTCGCAAACTACAAAATGAAAAAGAAGAGTAGTATTTTTCTAACTAATAATATTAATGTAGAAAGATTATGAGTGAACAGATTGAGCAACAGAATAACAAGCCCCTTGTGGATGCTGAGCAAGGTGCAGCAACGGAAGCTAAATTAGATGCTGAGCAAGGTGCAGTGCAAGAGACGGAGCCAATGGCTGGCTTCCAAGTTATCAACGAAGGTTTCTCTACCCTGGAGGCGATAGAAGAAGCCAAGCGTTGCCTGCATTGCAAGATTCCTCAGTGCCGCAAGGGATGTCCTATCGAGAATGATATTCCAGACTTCGTGCACGAGTTGTCCATGGGCAACATGGGTGCGGCGATGTCCATCATCAATGCCAAGAGCAACTTGCCTGCCATCTGCGGACGAGTTTGTCCTCACGAGAAACAGTGCCAGGGACATTGCGTGCTCGGCAAGAAGGGTAAGCCTGTGCAGATAGGTAAGTTGGAACAATTTGTTGCTGACTTCGATACCAAGATGAAACTCTCTCGCGAGAAATTGCCTCAGAAGACACGTGGACGTGTGGCAGTCATCGGTTCGGGTCCTGCAGGCTTGACGGTGGCTGGCGACTTGGCTCGCCAAGGATTCAACGTCACCATCTTCGAGGGACAGGCTGAGCCAGGCGGTGTCTTGATGTACGGCATCCCTGAGTATCGTCTGCCTAAGAGCGTGGTGAGAGAGGAAATCAAGAAGATAGAGGCGCTGGGCGTGCAGTTCATTACCAACTGTATGGTGGGTGAGAACAATGTCACCATCGACAGCCTTTTCCGTGCCGGCTATGATGCCATCTTTATGGGTACGGGCACGAGCGTACCTCAAAATATGGACTCCACTCCAGGTGCCAAGTTGCACGGTGTGAGCCAGAGCAACTACTTCCTTCACAACGTGAATGCTTACAACGAGGGTGCCTTGACTCGTGATATGGTGCCTTTGCGTGACGGCGAGAAGGTGGGCGTCATCGGTGGTGGCAATGTGGCGATGGATGCCGCTCGTACAGCCATCCGTCTCGGTGCCGACGTCACTGTGCTCTATCGCAAGACCCAGGAGGAGATGCCTGCCATCCAGAGTGAATATGAGGAGGCAGTGAAGGAAGGTGTCAAGTTTGAGTGGAAGACCACTGTCGAGGCATTCCTCAAGGGCAAGAACGGCCGACTGGGCAGTTGTGTACTCAACACCCCTGAGGGCGAGCGTGTGGAGAAGTTCGATCGCATCTATCTCGCCATCGGTTCCCGTCCTGCTAACCGCATCGTCTCCACGACAGCTGGTATCGAGGTGGACGAGAAAGGCTATGTCAAGGTGGTGGAGCGTCCGTTCGGTATGACCACCCGCCGAGGTGTGTTTGCCGGAGGTGATGTCGTTCACCGTCCGCAGACCGTGGTCTTGGCGATGAAGGCTGCCAAGGAGGTGGCGCAAGGCATCGCCCAGTATGTGGATGCCATCAAGTTGCTCGAGGAGGCGAAGCGCATCGAGGAGAATGGCACCACGGAGGCTGAATAGGATTTAGAGCTGCAAAGGCGCAGTTCGCCCGATGGCGAAGCGCAAACGTTATAGACTTTTAAATCGCATTAATATCTTCCAAAACTTTCGATGGGTTTTGGAAGATATTTTTATTTTATATATTTTTGCAAGAAAAATAGCAGAAATGAAGAAACTCTTATTAATGATATGTCTCTTGATGATTGTGGGGTTGGCGAAGGCGCAGAAGACGTGCGTCATCGCCAGTGCGGAAGACCATGTGCCTATCCGTGAGGCGCTCATCCATACCGACAACAACCATTGGACACGAACCGACTATCGTGGCTATTTCACCATGAAGTATCAGTTCGATTCCGCCACGGTCTCCAAGCAGGGTTACCTGAAAACCACCATCTATCTGAAGAACCTCCCCGATACCGTCTTCCTCTTGCCCGAAAGTCAACAGCTAGGAACGGTGGAGGTCTGGGGAAAGAACCAGCAGCACGTGAGGGACATGGAGGACCAAATCAGCGAGTCGGCTAGCCAGTATGGTGGACCCGTTACTAGTGCTTCCTTCGACCTGGCGAATATGCTCGACAAGCGAGGCAGACGTGACCACAAGCATCTGCAGAAAGCCAAGAAACTGCTGGGCGAGTACGATCGCAAGGACCCTATCGTCTCGGCTTACGAAAAGGCGACTGGCAAGAAGTATCAGTTGAAGACACCTTACGAGGTGGAACTGGAGAAGCGAGACTCAGGACTGGTGGAGTACAAGGGCGAGAAAATGACTCCGCAGCAAAAGAAAGCTGAGCAAATCGGTGACGTGATTGTCAAGACTGGCAAGGCGATAGATAAGTTGCACAGGGACAAGCCGGTCAGCTTGGATATGTTCAAAAAAGAAGAGTAAATTCGGCTCTTTTTATATTATTAAGGTATAAAATACCCCTAAAAACGGATAATTCAGCATTTTTGTGAAAAAATAGTTGGTGCATTTCGCAAAAAATAGTAATTTTGTAGCCAAAACGAAAAGACGAATTAAAACATGTTTGAGAATTTAAGTGATAGATTAGAGCGCTCTTTTAAAATATTGAAGGGTGAAGGTAAGATTACCGAGATCAACGTGGCTGAAACCATGAAGGACGTGCGTCGTGCACTCCTTGATGCCGATGTCAACTATAAGGTGGCTAAGGAATTCACCAACAAGGTGAAGGAGAAGGCGTTGGGCATGAACGTGCTCACAGCCGTGAAGCCAGGACAGTTGATGGTCAAGTTGGTACACGATGAGTTGGCTGAGTTGATGGGCGGCGAGGAAGCTCCACTCAAGCTCGAAGGTCACCCTGCCATCATCCTGATGAGCGGTTTGCAAGGTTCGGGTAAGACCACATTCAGTGGCAAACTTGCCAACATGCTCAAGACGAAGAAAGGTAAGAAACCTCTGCTCGTGGCTTGTGACGTGTATCGTCCTGCCGCTATCGACCAGTTGAAGGTGGTAGGCGAGCAAGTGGGTGTTCCTGTATATAGCGAGCCAGACAACAAGGATGTGTGCGTGATCGCCGACCATGCCATCCAGCAGGCTAAGACCAATGGCAACGACGTGGTCATCGTCGATACCGCCGGTCGTCTTGCCATTGATGAGCAGATGATGAACGAGATCAGCAATCTCAAGAATCACCTCCGTCCAGACGAGACTCTCTTCGTGGTCGATTCCATGACCGGTCAGGATGCCGTCAACACGGCGAAGGAGTTCAACGACCGCCTCGACTTCAATGGAGTCGTATTGACCAAGCTCGATGGTGATACTCGTGGTGGTGCTGCCCTCAGTATCCGCACCGTGGTAACCAAGCCAATCAAGTTTATCGGTACTGGCGAGAAGATGGAGGCCATCGACGTGTTCCATCCAGCTCGTATGGCAGACCGTATCTTGGGTATGGGTGATGTCGTTTCCCTCGTGGAGCGTGCCCAGGAGCAGTTCGACTTGGAGGAGGCGAAGAAGTTGGAGAAGAAGATTCGCAAGAACCAGTTCGACTTCAATGACTTCTATGCTCAGATACAGCAGATCAAGAAGATGGGTAACATCAAGGACTTGGCGAGCATGATTCCTGGCGTGGGCAAGGCCATCCGTGACGTTGACATCCCAGAGGATGCCTTCAAGGGTGTGGAGGCGATCATCCAGAGTATGACTCCTAAGGAGCGTTCCAACCCAGGAATCCTCAACACTAGCCGTCGTCAGCGCATTGCCAAGGGGTCGGGTACCAACATACAGGAGGTGAACAAGCTCATCAAGCAGTTTGACCAGACTCGCAAGATAATGCAGATGATGACTGGCAACAAGATGGCTTCCATGATGAGCCGCATGAAGGGTATGCCAGGAATGCCTAAGATGCCAGGAATGTAAGCAATTAATAATTAATAATTGAGAATTAATAATTGGGGGTCTGAATAGGGAGGATAAGGCTACCTAATTTTATTCTGAGATATAATATGGAGCTAATAGACGGAAAGGCGACGGCAGCCGCCATCAAGGAACAGATAGCCGAGGAGGTGAAGCAAATCATCGCCGCAGGCGGAAAGCAACCACACTTGGTTGCCATCCTCGTGGGTCACGATGGAGGTAGCGAGACCTATGTGAAGAACAAGGTGCTCGCCTGTGAGAAGTGTGGCTTCAAATCGACACTCATCAGATACGAGGATGACGTGACGGAGGAGGAACTCCTGGCTTGCGTCGATCGACTCAACAAGGACGAGGATGTGGATGGCTTCATCGTACAGTTGCCTCTGCCTAAGCATATCGACGAGCAGAAGGTGACGATGGCTATCGACTACCGCAAGGACGTGGATGGTTTTCATCCTGTCAATGTGGGCAGAATGGCGATCGGCTTGCCTTGCTTCATCTCAGCCACACCGCTCGGCATCCTCACACTCTTGCAGCACTACCATATCGAGACCAGTGGCAAGAAGTGCGTGGTACTCGGCAGAAGCAATATCGTGGGCAAGCCAATGGCGCAGCTCATGATGCAGAAGCAATACGGCGACGCCACTGTCACCGTGTGCCACTCTCACTCCACGAACTTAAAGGAGGAATGCCGTGAGGCTGACATCATCATCGCTGCCATCGGCAAGCCTAACTTCGTGACTGCCGACATGGTGAAGCCGGGTGCTGTGGTCATCGACGTGGGCACCACACGAGTGCCAGACGCCAGCAAGAAGAGCGGTTTCCGTCTCAATGGTGACGTAAAATTTGACGAGGTAGCTGAGAAATGTTCTTTCATCACTCCTGTACCAGGAGGCGTTGGTCCGATGACCATTTGCTCACTGATGAAGAATACGCTCGCTGCCGGCAAGAAAGAATATTACAAGTAAGCTAGTCTTACGGAGTAAAAAGAATTACAAGTAAGCTTAACAAATACTTGATTTTTTATAACTCTCTAATTTGGTTCGGGGCTGGGCGCAGTGATGCATCCAGCCCTTTTTTTTATTTGAAAATAATAAGTGTTTTACGACCCTAATCGTATCGATTATATCTAGGCCGTAAAAATCATCGGCAATCATCTTAAAGAAACAATTTTAATAAATAAAAATATGAATTCAAAACATTTCTTGATATCAACCGCATTGATGGTTATGGGACAGATGGTGGCAGTGCCAGGGCTTGCATCGCAAGCCTCCAAGGATGCGCCAGCCTATACCATCGCTGGCAGGGACACCACTTGTCAGATATTCGTCTATTCACCAGCACCTAACCAAGGGTTGCATCTCGCTTATCTCACGGATGGCGATAAGTGGGTGGATGTAGGTCAGCTCTGCGCCTCCGACTACGGTCCGTGGGGAGCGGAGAAGAAAATGTACAATCCTTGCGTGGTCAAGGCGAAGGATGGCACTTGGCGAGCACTTTGGAGTGTCAACGACCATTCGCCTCAGTTTGCCGTGGCTTATTCCGAGGACCTGGTGTCTTGGCGACCACAGGATTATCCTATCGTTGCCGAGAAGGGCGTGAAGAGTCCCGTGGCTTATCAGATGGACGATGGCACTTTCGACATCTATCTCAAGACTGCCAAGGGCAAGCGCTATGTGCAGGCTTCCAACGATTTCCGTACTTTCAAGGAGGACTCTCTGGAGGCTACTGCTGACGAGATATTGTGGGAGAAAGATACAGCCACGATAGCAGGCAAGACCTATCAGGGCGATGAGTTCGAGGTGCCCTTGGTGCATCTCAACTATATCCTCGACTGGTTTGACGCCTTGGCTCAGGATGGTCGTGAGAATAGCCGTCCAATGCCGAAGACCTCTGCCGACTTGGCGAACCTTGTCAAGGGTGATGAGACTGCCATGAAACTCATCGGTCAAGGTGAGATTACGGCTAATTTGAGTATTGATGGCAGTCATACCAAGCGCATCTCCGACAAGTTGATTGGCATCTTCTTCGAGGACATCAGTCGTGCTGCCGATGGTGGCTTGTATGCAGAGTTGCTTCAGAATGGCGACTTCGAATACACCCAGGCAGACAAGCGTGGCTGGAATGCCACGACGGCATGGCAGGGTGTAGGCGAGGTGCTCACGGAGAATGGCGTGAGCAAGAACAATTCGCATTACACTGTGATCGGAGCTACACCTATTTATAATATAGGCTGGGATGGCATCGCCGTCAAGCGTGGAGCGGCTGTCGAAGGCAAGGAGGGGAAGCATCAGAATGCACTCTACGACGTGAGCTTCTATGCCCGCAACATCGATGGCAAGACGAAACAACTCACCATAGCCTTGGTCGATGCCGCTGGCTTGCCTATCGCCGAGGCGAAGGTGAAGGTGGTTGGCACGGAATGGACTGAATACAAGGCGCAACTGGCAATCACCGACAAGTACAAGGGTGATGCACTCGATGTAGCTCAGGTGGATGGCAAACCAAACATCGGTCAGAACATCCGTTTCGCCATCATACCGAAGAGCGAGAACAAGGTGGCACTCGACATGGTGAGTCTCAAACCGCAAGATACCTACAAGGGACACGGATTGCGCAAGGACTTGGCAGAGGCAATCGCTGACTTGAAGCCGAAGTTCGTACGCTTCCCAGGTGGTTGTATGCTCCATGGCCGGGGCATCGACAATATCTATCACTGGAAGGAGAGCGTGGGACCATTGAAGGACCGCAAGCCAGCTAAGAACATCTGGAACTATCACCAGACTCGTGGCTTGGGCTTCTATGAGTATTTCCAGTGGTGCGAGGACATGGGTGCAGAGCCATTGCCAGTCTTGGCGGCAGGCGTGCCTTGTCAGAACTCTGGGGCAGATGCTCGTGATGTGGCAGGACAGCAGGGCGGCATTCCGATGGAGCAAATGCCTCAGTACATCCAAGATGTGCTCGACTTGGTGGAGTGGGCGAATGGCGACCCAGCTACATCCCGTTGGGCGAAGATGCGTGCCGACGCAGGACATCCAGCTCCATTTGGCTTGAAGATGATTGGCATCGGCAACGAGGACTTGATTTCTACTACCTTCGAGGAGCGTTACCTCATGATATGCAAGGCACTGAAGGAGAAGCATCCTGAGATAGAGGTGGTTGGTACGGTAGGACCATTCCATTGGCCTTCATCCGACTATGTGGAGGGTTGGAAGATAGCCAAGGAGAACAAGCGATTCATTGATGCTGTCGATGAGCATTACTATGAGCAACCGGGCTGGTTTGTCAATCATCAGGACTATTATGATAGTTACGACCGCCAGCAGCCTAAGGTATATCTCGGCGAGTATGCCTCCCGTGGCAAGGATGCGCTCGACAATGCCTTGGCAGAGGGAATCCACCTCTGCAATGTGGAGCGCAATGGCGATGTGGTCGAGATGGCATCCTATGCACCGCTGCTTTCCAAGGATGGATATAGCAACTGGAGCCCGGATATGATTTACTTTAATAATAATAAGGTACGCGCGAGCCAAAGCTACGAGGTGCAGAAAATGTTCTCTGTTCATGCCGGTGACAACTATGTGGAGTCGAAACTCGATTTGCCAGCTAGTTTGAGACGATATGTCGGCATAAGTGTAGTCAAAGATTCTAAATCGGGTAAGACGTGGTTGAAGGTGGTCAATGCCTTGCCATGTAAGTTGAAGTTGAAACTGTCAGGCTTGTCTCACCAAGAAATTGCAATAGATGCAAGAAAATACAATGTTTGGCCCCTATAATTGTTCGAAAAGGATATGAATATAGGCTTTTTTGTATGTTTTCTGTCCTAAAAAGAAAAATTTAGGCAAAAATATTTGGTGGTAATAGTTTTTTTTTGTTACTTTGCACTCGATTTCAGAAAGTGTGCAAGCGTTGCACGTTTTAAAAAGGAATATTAATTATTTTATTTAATAAATTTTTAGAGAGACATGAAAAAGTTAGTTTTATTGTTTGCTGCCGCTGCAATGGCAGTATCAGTATCAGCTCAGACTGTTACTGAAAGCAAGACTTTCGACAACTTCTACATCGGCATTAATGGCGGTGCACAGGTTAAGACAACAAACGAGGCTTGGATGAAGAACCTTAACTCAAACGCTGGTCTTCGTATCGGTCGTTGGTTCACTCCAGTATTCGGTTTGGCAGCTGAGAGCAACGTTTACTTCAACGATCACTGCTCACACTTCATGCCACAGTCTAAGACTATAGCTCGCTACATGAACACTAGCTTGATCGCTACTGTTAACTTCTCTAACTGGTTCGCTGGTTACAAGGGTGAGCCTCGTACATTCGAGTTCGTTCCTGTATTCGGTTTCGGTTGGGGTCACACATTCGGCACAGAGGAAAACTTTAACGTTTTGACTTCTAAGGCAGGTATCGACTTCACATTCAACTTGGGTTCTAAGAAGGCATGGCAGATCTACGTTGAGCCATCTATGAACTGGGCTTTGAATGGTTATGGCTATGAGGGTGTTGCTTACGACATCAACAAGTCTGCATTCCAGTTGAACGCTGGTATCGTTTACAAGTTCAAGAACTCTAACGGTTCTCACAACTTCACAATTGCTCAGCTCCGTGATCAGTCTGAGATCGATGGTTTGAACAGCCAGATCAACAACCTCCGCAACGATTTGAACAACAAGGATTCTCAGCTCTCAGCTAAGGACAAGCAGATTAAGGATCTTCAGAACGCTCTTGATGAGTGCAACAAGAAGCCTAAGTATGTTAAGCCAGCTACTGCTACAAACTTGCAGCCTACTGTATTGTTCCAGCAGGGCAAGTCTAACGTAGAGAAGAGCCAGATGCCTAACATTGAGTTGATCGCTCAGTATATGAAGAATCACCCAGAGGCTAACATCGAGATTAAGGGTTATGCTTCTCCAGAGGGTCCTAAGGAGTTGAACCAGAAGCTTTCAGAGAAGCGCGCTGAGGCAGTTAAGAAGGTATTGGTAAAGAAATACAAGATTGCAGCTGGCCGCTTGACAACTAAGGGTATGGGCGCAACAGACAAGCTCTTCAAGCAGGTTGAGTTCAACCGCGTTTCTACTTTCAACGACAACAGCGTTGCTGAGTAATTGAAAGCTTGAAGCTTACATTTAGAAAAGTACATTCTAAAGCAATATTTGGGGTATGCCGTTTTTGGCATACCCCTTTTTTCTATCAGTTTAGTTTTGACTTCCGTCACTTGTGCATCTCCGTCTTTCGTCTCTTGTAGTTGTATAGGTCGTCTTTGAATACGAAACTGCATTTCTTTTCTTCTCCTTTTGCACAATCTTAAACAAAATGTGTATATTTACTTATAAATCGAAAGGAAAATGTATGTTTCAGTTATAGAAAGTGCATATAAAAAGTGTTTGAGAGAAGAATGAGGAAAGTTTACTGGTTATCAGTTACTTTCCTCATTTTGGTTAAAAGTGACGAGGACAGACGAAGACGGGAATACGACAAGATGAGACAGAGGAACGTTACCTATCCGTAACCTATACCCCAAATGG
>ENA-UERK01000513-UERK01000513.1-human-gut-metagenome-genome-assembly--contig:-NODE-513-length-33207-cov-6.117688_pt1 | contig 33207 bp, 38 predicted proteins | sample MGYA00242957_ERZ507957 | MGnify/ENA primary metagenome ERZ507957 (study PRJEB26167, sample SAMN06115538) | human gut metagenome | host: Homo sapiens | place: China:Heilongjiang | collected 2015-11-06...
ATCTTTCCTGTCGGCTTCTCTCCCCGACCAAACAAATCGAGAGCCTTTTTGCCCCACCGGTCAAACAGGGGCGCCGGTTAATTTTTTTCTTCAGCAGACCTCATCGGGCAATTTGGGGGTCTGCCTTAAGCGGGAACCTGCCTCCCAACAGTACCTTGAAAATTGAATATTACCGCTGATTTTTCTCCGTTTCCATGGTATAATTCCATTGTGACTAACCCACAGGAGGAACGGCTGATGCGGCAGTACAATAAAGTCTATCTGGAGATCACCAACCGGTGCAATCTGCGCTGCAGCTTTTGTCCCGGTACCCGGCGGCCGCCCCGCACCATGTCCCCGGCTGAGTTCCGCCTGCTGGCGGAAAAGCTGCGCCCGGCTACCCGCTACCTCTATCTCCACCTGATGGGCGAGCCGCTGCAGCACCCCGAGCTGCCGGCACTTTTGGCCATAGCCGGGGAACTGAATTTTTTGGTAAATATCACTACAAACGGAACCCTGCTGCCCCAGGTGGGGGAGACTCTGCTGGCCGCTCCTGCCGTCCGTAAGGTCAGTATTTCCCTGCACAGCCTGGAGGCCAATGACAGCCGGGTCTTTTCCGCCTACCTGGGGAGTTGCATTTCCTTTGCCAAAAGGGCTGCCGCCGCGGGCAAACTAACAGGGCTGCGCCTTTGGAATCTGGATGGCTCTCTCCCTGGGCAGAACGACCTGAATGCCCCCATGCTGGAGGAGCTGCACCGGGCTTTCCCCGGAGAGTGGCCCCCGGTACGGGAGGGTCATAAAATAGCAGAGCGAACCTATCTGGAATTTGGCGAGCGCTTTGAATGGCCGGATCTTTCCGCCGGGGAGCGGGAGGGAGATGCCTTTTGCTATGGGCTGCGGGACCAGTTTGGGGTGCTGTGTGATGGCACGGTGGTGCCCTGCTGCCTGGACCACGAGGGTGACCTGGCCCTGGGAAATCTCTTTACCCAGCCGTTGGAGGAGATCCTTTCCTCACCGCGGGCAAGGGCAATCTATGAGAGCTTTTCGGGGCGGCAAGCCAGGGAGGAGCTATGCCGGAAATGCGGCTATGCCCGCCGCTTTATCCGCTGATATGGGACAACCGTCAACTTTTTGAGAGAAGAAAAATCTTTTATGAACTTTAGGCTACCTTTTTTTGCCGATATGTGTTATACTGAATTCCTGTGATAGCAGGTGCTCCCGCGCCGCATGGCAAAGGACCTCTACCGCTGCAAAACTGTAATGGCCGACCGGTACAGGAAGCCGGCGCCGACAGAGAAAATTGTGAAAACAAGGAGGTGTTGGTTCAATGGGTAATCTATCAGAATTCCTGATGGAGGAGCTGAATGTGGCGACTGCCTTTACCATCCCGGTATTCGGCGGGATAGAAGTGGCAGAATCCACCGTGATCTCCTGGGTCATCATGGCCATTATCGTGATCCTTACCCTGGTACTGACCAGAAACATGAGGGTGGAAAAGCCCGGCAAGCTGCAGGTAGGTGTGGAATACGCCGTCACCGCCCTGCAGAATCTCGTCCGCGGGATCATCGGCCATGAGGGAGAGCGCTATGTCCCTTATTTGTCAACCGTGCTGGTCTTTTTGGGCATTTCCAATATCTTTGCCATCTTTGGCATGAAGCCCCCCACAAAGGACCTGAATGTGACGGCGGCCCTGGCGCTGATGTCCATCATTCTGGTGCAGGCGGCATCCATCCGGCAAAACAAGGTGGGCGGTTGGCTGAAGGGCTTTACCAAGCCCTCCAAGGTCATTACCCCGCTGAATGTGATGGAGCTGGCTATCCGGCCGCTTTCGCTGTGCATGCGTCTTTTTGGTAATGTCATGGGCGCCTTTGTAGTAATGAAGCTGCTGGAGCACCTGGTGCCGGTCATCCTGCCCGCGGTGTTCAGCCTGTATTTCGATTTCTTTGACGGCCTGCTGCAGGCCTATGTATTCGTGTTCCTCACCGGGCTGTATATCAAGGAAGCCGTAGAGGAATGACCCAAGTAAAAAATATTAAATTACATGTGATTTGAAGGAGAAAAAACTATGGGTACTTTTGTTGCAATCGGCGCGGGTATCGCGGTTCTCACCGGCATTGGCGCCGGCATCGGCATCGGTATTGCTACCGGTAAGGCCACCGAAGCAGTAGCCCGTCAGCCGGAGGCGGACGGCAAGATCAGTAAGCTGCTGCTGCTGGGCTGCGCCCTGGCGGAAGCCACCGCCATCTACGGCTTTGTTATTGCCCTGCTGCTGCTGGTACTGTAAGCGAAAAATAGAGAAAGGAAGGCAAGACTCAGATGCTGAGATTAGATATCAATCTCGTATTTACCGTCATCAATCTGCTGGTTCTCTATTTCTTCATGCGCAAGTTTTTGTTCGGCCGGGTCAATAAGATCCTGGAGGAACGCAAAGCGCTTATCGAGAAGCAGTTTGCCGATGCCAAGACCGCCCAGGATGCGGCTGACGGCATGAAGACGGAATATGAAGGGAAGCTGGCCGCCGCCCAGGGCGAGGGTGAGGAGATCATAGCGCGCGCGAAGGCCGAGGCAAAAGAGCAGAGCGAAAAACTGCTGGCTGCCACCGATGCCGAGCTGGAGCAGAAGCGCCGCCGTGCCGAAGAAACCATGGCGGTGGAGCGTGCCAACGCCCTGCGGGATATGAAGAGCGAGATCGCCACTTTGGTGATAGATGCCGCGGCCAAGGCGGTAGGCGACAGGAACACCGAGCAGCAGGATAGAATGCTGTACGATAAGTTTATCGCGGAAGCAGGTGAAGCACATGGCGGCAAGATCCAGTGACGGCAAGCTGCAGGAGCTGCTGGGTACCCTGAAGACGGACGGCGTAGAGGCGCTGGACCAGCTGATGGATGCCTATGAGGAGCGCCGGGCCGAACGCGCGAGCCGTCAAAAAGCGATCCTGCGGTATGTGACCCCCCCGACTGCCGAGCAGCTGGCGCAGATCCGGGAATTTTTGCGGAAGAAGTACGAAAACGAAGAGCTGCCGCTGGAGCTGGCGGAGGATAAAAGCCTGCTGGGCGGCTTCTGCATCACGGTGGGCAGCGAGGAATACGACTGGAGCATGAAGGGCCGCCTGACCCAGATGAAGAACCGTCTGACCCAGACGCCCCAGATGCTTTCCGATTCCAGCGAGGTCATTGACCTGCTGCGCACCGAAATAGACGCGGCCGCCTTTGACGGCAAGGACCACGAGGTGGGCGAGATCCTGCGGGTGGGCGACGGTGTTGCCACTGTTTCCGGCATCCGGCATGCCGCCTACGGCGAGATCGTGCAGTTTGAGAGCGGCGTAAAGGGCATGGTACAGGATATCCGCCGCGAGGAGACCGGTATCATCCTGCTGGGCAGCGAAAAGGGCCTTTTGGCCGGCGGACGGGTGGTGCGTACTGAACGGCGGGCCGGCGTGCCGGTGGGCGAGGCCTTTCTGGGCCGCGTGGTGGATGCCATGGGCACCCCCATTGACGGCAAGGGCGAGGCGGTGCCGGCCGGCTACCGCCCCATTGAAAACGCCGCCCCCGGCATTAAGGACAGAAAATCCGTTTCGGTCCCGATGGAGACCGGTATTTTGGCCATCGACAGCATGTTCCCCATTGGCCGGGGACAGCGTGAGCTTATCATTGGCGACCGGCAGACCGGTAAGACCTCTATCGCCACCGATACCATCCTGAACCAGAAGGGCAAGGGTGTTATCTGCATCTATGTGGCCATCGGGCAGAAGGCATCTACCGTGGCCAAGGTGGTTTCCACCCTGCAGAACCACGGAGCCATGGAGTATTCCATCGTGGTTTCGGCCACGGCCAGCGATCCGGCCTCCCTGCAGTACATTGCCCCCTATGCCGGTACCGCTATGGCGGAGTACTTTATGCACCAGGGGAAGGATGTCCTTATCATCTACGATGATCTTTCCAAGCACGCGGTGGCTTACCGTTCGCTGTCGCTCATTCTGGAGCGCAGCCCCGGCCGTGAGGCCTACCCCGGCGATGTATTCTACCTGCACAGCCGCCTGCTGGAGCGCAGCAGCCGCCTGACCCCCGAAATGGGCGGCGGCTCCATCACCGCGCTGCCCATTATTGAAACGCAGGCCGGTGATGTATCGGCTTATATTCCCACCAATGTTATTTCCATCACCGATGGTCAGATCTATCTGGAGACCAATCTCTTTAATGCGGGCCAGCGTCCGGCCGTTAATGTCGGCCTTTCGGTTTCCCGCGTGGGCGGCGCCGCCCAGACCAAGGCCATGAAAAAGGCCAGCGGTTCTATCCGTATTGATCTGGCGCAGTACCGTGAGATGGAGGTCTTTACACAGTTCAGCAGCGACCTGGATGACACCACCCGGGAGCAACTGGCCTACGGCAAGGGCCTGATGGAGGTGCTGAAGCAGCCGCTGTACCGTCCGCTTTCGATGGCGGAGCAGGTCATCACCCTGGTGGTGGCAACGGCCAAGGGCTTCCTGGAGGTGCCGCTGACCGAGATAAAGGCATATCAGATGGGACTTTTGGACTATGTGCGGGAGAACCACAGCGAGATCATTGCAGCGCTGGAGGAAACCAAAGCGCTGGACGATACGCTGCGGCAGGCGATCCTGACGGCGGCCGAAGAGTACAAGGGCAGGTGATGGTATGGCAAGCGCAAGAGATATCCAAAGCCGCATAAAAAGCGTGCAGGATACCATGAAGATTACCAACGCCATGTACCTAATCTCCTCCACCAAGGTGAAAAAGGCCCGCCGGGCCCTGACCGAAGCGCTGCCGCACTTTGAGCAGTCGGAGGAGCTGATCGCGGAGATCCTGCGGGACCTGCCGGAGCTGGAGGACCGCTATTTTGGCACCGGGGAGCCGATCCTCGGCGGCAAAAAGGGGTATCTGGTCATCAGCGGCGATAAGGGACTGGCCGGCGCCTATAACCACAACATTTTGAAATTTGCTGAGGGCGTGCTGCAGAAGGAAACAGACCCTGCCGTATGCGTGGTGGGGCGGCTGGGTGCCCTGGCGCTGCAGAAATTGGGCTACGCGGTGGACCGGAGCTTTATCGGAATGGCGCAGCAGCCCAGCGTGGAGCGCACCAGGAGAATAGCGGCCATGATGTGCCAGAGATTCATGAGCGGGGAGCTCAGCGAGGTCTATGTCATCTACACCCGCATGGAGGAGCATGGCGAGGAGGCCACCCCCCGGCTGCAGAAGCTGCTGCCCCTTTCGGCGGAGGCTTTCCGGCCCGGAGAGGGCAAGCCCCAAAAGCCGCAGCAGGTGAACTACCTGCCGAATGCTGGGGCGGTGCTGGGTTCCATTGCCCCCAACTATGTGACGGGTTACCTGTTCGGGGCGCTGGTGGAGGCCTTTTGCAGTGAAGAAAACGCCAGAATGCTGGCAATGAAATCCGCGACGGATAGTGCTGCCGATATGCTGCGGGAGCTTTCCGTCATCTATAACAGTGTGCGGCAGGCCGCCATTACCCAGCAGATCGTAGAGGTAGCGGGCGGCGCCAAAGCACAGAAAAGGAAGAAAACATCATGATGAAAGGGATTATTACAGAGGTGCAGGGGCCTGTGGTGGATGTCTTGTTCCCCGAGGGCCAACTGCCCTTCATCAAGGATGCGCTGACGGTGCAGAACGGCGAGCAGAAGTGCGTGATGGAGGTGGCCCAGCATATGGGCGGCAACATCGTACGCTGCATCATGCTTTCCCCCAGTGAGGGGCTGTGCCGCGAGATGGAGGTCACCGCTGAAGGCGGCGGCATCCAAGTGCCGGTGGGCGACCGTACCCTGGGGCGGCTCTTTAATGTGACTGGTGAGATTATTGATGGCGGCGAGCCGCTGCCGGAGGGGGAGAAGTGGTGCATCCACCGCGACCCGCCCGGCTTTGCCGACCAGAGCCCCGTGGTGGAGATCCTGGAGACCGGCATCAAGGTCATTGACCTGCTGGCCCCCTACGCCAAGGGCGGTAAAATCGGCCTTTTTGGCGGCGCGGGCGTAGGCAAAACAGTGCTTATCCAGGAGCTGATCACCAATGTAGCCACCGAGCATGGCGGCTATTCCATCTTTACCGGCGTGGGAGAGCGCTCCCGCGAGGGCAACGACCTGTGGACCGAGATGGGCGAAAGCGGGGTGCTGAAAAAGACCGCGCTGGTCTTTGGCCAGATGAACGAGCCGCCCGGGGCCAGAATGAGAGTGGGCCTGACCGGACTGACCATGGCGGAGTACTTCCGCGATGTGGAGCACCAGGATGTGCTGCTGTTCATTGATAACATCTTCCGGTTTGTGCAGGCAGGCAGCGAGGTTTCCGCCCTGCTGGGGCGGATGCCCAGTGCCGTGGGCTATCAGCCTACCCTGGCCACCGAGTTGGGTGAGCTGCAGGAGCGCATCGCCTCCACCCATGACGGGTCCATTACCTCGGTGCAGGCGGTATATGTACCGGCCGATGACTTGACCGACCCCGCCCCCGCGACGACCTTTGCCCACCTGGATGCGACTACCGTACTTTCCCGTAAGATCGTGGAGCAGGGTATTTACCCGGCGGTAGACCCGCTGGAATCCACCTCCCGGATATTGGAGGCAGACATTGTGGGGCAGGAGCACTACGAAACGGCGAGAGCCGTGCAGAAGATCCTGCAGAAGTACAAGGAATTGCAGGATATCATAGCGATCCTGGGTATGGAGGAGCTTTCCGACGAGGATAAGGTGACCATTTACCGGGCGAGAAAGATCCAGAAGTTCCTTTCGCAGCCCTTCCATGTGGCGGAAAACTTTACCGGCGTACCGGGCAAGTATGTCCCCGTCCGGGATACCATCCGTTCCTTTAAGGCCATCATCGACGGTGAGATGGACGAATACCCCGAGTGGGCGTTCTTCAATGTTGGCACCATCGAGGATGTCATAGAAAAGGCCAAGCAGGGCGTGTAACGACCGGAAAGGAGAGGTGCCAAAATGGAGACCTTTACCCTGAAGGTGATCGGGTTTTCCCGCGTCTTTTACGAAGGGGAGGCGGTGCAGGCCCAGCTGCCGATCCAGGATGGTTCGATGGGCATTATGGCGCACCATGAGGCTGCGGTCATCGGCATTGTGCCGGGGACGATGCGGCTGCAAACGCCGGACGGCGAGTGGCAATCCGCCGTGGTGGATGCGGGCTTTGCCCGGGTGGGCGAGAATACCGTATCGGTGATGGTGGAAGAGGTGCTGCGGCCCGAGGAGATCGACGAGGAGCGCGAGCGCCGGGCGCTGGCGGAGGCGCAGGAAGAGCTGCGCCAGAAGCACAGCGTGCTGGAGTGCCAGAACGCCGAGATGACCATTCTGCGGAGCCTGGCCAGGCTGCACGCTAAGGGAATTTTTCTTTCGTAATATTATGATTTTAAGTGACGAAAAGGGAGCTGCCTGCTGGAAAGCGGGCGGCTCCCGTGCTATACTGGGGGAAGAAGAAAAGCCTGCGAAGGAGGGGCGGGGCGGAGCCCCGCAGCTCCGCCGCAGATGGGGGCCCTGCAGGAAGTAGAGGAGGAGAAAAAGCGATGAGTATATTCTGCTGCCCAAGCTGCCAAAAACCGCTGTGCCGGGAAGAGCGCCGGCTGGTGTGCCCGGCGGGGCATAGCTTTGATGTGGCGAGGAGTGGGTATGTGAACCTGCTGCTGAGCCAGCAGACCGGCCGGAAGCACCACGGGGATGACAAGCGGATGGTGAAGGCGAGGAGCGCCTTCCTGGAGCGGGGATACTATGACCCGATGCGGCAGGAGCTGATAAAGCAGGGCCTGGCGGAGGCAAGGCAGGGGATGACGGTGCTGGACGCGGGCTGCGGTGAGGGCTACTATACCGCGGAGATGGCCAAAACGCTGCGGGAGAGGGAATACCGGCCGAAGGTGGCGGGAATCGATATTTCCAAGGCGGCGCTGCAGGAGGCGGCCAAGCGGGATAGGGAGACCGAATACGCAGTAGCCAGCTGTTTTCATCTACCGGTGGCGGGAGAAAGCGTGGACCTGCTGCTTTCGGTCTTTGCACCGTACTGTGGGGAGGAATTCCTGCGGGTGCTGAAGCCGGACGGGCAGTTTATCATGGTCATTCCTTTGGAAAATCATCTGTACGGGCTGAAGGAGGCCATCTACGAAAAGCCGTATCGCAACGAGGTAAAGCCGTATGAGCTGGAGGGTTTCCGACTGGTAGACTGCCGGGAGCTGCGGTATGAGATGACGGTGCGAGGACAGGAGATTGAAAACCTCTTTATGATGACGCCGTACTACTACAAGACCGGGGCGGCGGACCAGCAGAAGCTGTTGACGAAAACGGAGCTGACGACGCCGGTGGAATTTGCGGTGCTGAGATATGAAAAGGAGTAGGATGCAGGGGTAAGAGGAGAGCCGAAGACGGCCCGCAGGGCAATTCGTCCGCAGGACGAATTCGGCGGCCGGAGGCCGCCTGCGGCGCCGGAACGGCGCCGGCCCTGCGGGCCGTATCCCGGATGCGGCAGGGACTGGCGGAGAAGGAAAAGGGCTGTGGCAGGGACCTGCCGCAACAAGTAAAATCAAGACAAAAAATCATTCCCGGTAGGTGCTGCATGATACACCCGCCGGGAATGATTCGTATAAAAAAGGAGTAAGGATGGCAAATTAACCGCCGAGGTAGGCTTTTTGCACCTGATCGCTGGCCATCAGCTCGGCGCCGGTACCGGAAAGAACGATGCGGCCGGTTTCCAGGACATAGGCCCGGTCGGCGACCTCCAGGGCGGCCTGAGCGTTCTGTTCGACCAGGAGAATGGTGGTGCCGGAAGCGTGCAGCTCCCGGATGATTCCGAAGATTTGCTCCACCAGGATGGGCGCAAGACCCATGGAGGGTTCATCCAGCATGAGCAGCTTGGGGTGGCTCATTAGGGCGCGGCCCATGGCCAGCATCTGCTGCTCGCCGCCGGAAAGGGTACCGGCGATCTGTTTACGGCGTTCCTGCAGGCGAGGGAAGCGCTGATAAACGCTTTCCAGGTCCGCCTCAATGCCGGAGGAGGGCTGGGAAAAAGCGCCCATCTCCAGGTTTTCCTGCACCGTCATCTGCAAAAAGACATGGCGGCCCTCCGGGACCTGGGCCAGGCCCATGCCCACCAGCTTGTGGGCGGGGACGCCGTGCAGGTCTTTTCCGTGAAAGAGGATAGAGCCGGAACGGGGATGCAGAAGCCCCGAAACAGTATTCAGAATGGTGGATTTACCGGCACCGTTGGCGCCGATGAGGGTGACGACCTCGCCCTCGTGAACCTCAAAGGAAACGCCCTTAACGGCGTGGATGCTGCCATAATAGACATGGAGATCACTGACTTTCAGCATTTCACTCATGGGTTACGCCTCCTTTTTACGGCCCAGGTAGGCCTCGATGACCTTGGGATCGGACTGGATATCCTCCGGGGAGCCCTTGGCGATGATGCGGCCGAAGCTGAGCACGGCGATGCCCTCGCAGATATTCATAACAAGGCTCATATCGTGCTCGATGAGGAGCACGGCGATCTTGAAGGTATCACGGATGGTGCGGATATTTTCCATCAGCTCTGCCGTTTCGGAGGGGTTCATGCCCGCGGCGGGCTCATCCAGCAGCAGCAGGCAGGGGTTGGTAGCCAGGGCACGCAGGATCTCCAGCCGGCGCTGGGCGCCGTAGGGCAGGCTGCCTGCCTTGGCATTCGCAAACTGCTCCATGTGGAAGATGGAGAGCAGCTCCATGGCGCGCTCGTGGGCGATGCGCTCGCCTTTCCAGAAGGAGGGCAGGCGGAAGATGCCGCTGGCCATATTGTACTTGATCTGGCTGCTCATGGCGACGGTGATGTTTTCCTCCACCGTCAGCTCCGAAAACAGGCGGATATTCTGGAAGGTACGGGCGATGCCGGCGCGGTTGACCTGCGCGGTGGTCATGCTGTGGATGTCCTTGCCATCCAGCAGGATGGTGCCGTGGGTGGGCTGATAGACCTTGGTGAGCAGATTGAAGATGGTGGTCTTACCGGCACCGTTGGGGCCGATGAGCCCAGCGATTTCGGTGCGGCCGATGGTGATATCGAAGTTATCCACGGCCTTAAGACCGCCGAAGGTCACGCCCAGATCAATGCACTCCAGGATGGGGCTGATGGCGGCGTCACGCTCCGGCAGGAGGGCAACGCTGCGGTTGACCGGGACCAGCTTGGTTTTATTGTGGGTCTTGACAGACATTTAAGCGCCCTCCTTCTGCAAAGATTTGGCCTTTTTCTTTTTGGCGCGGCGCAGCAGCTCGGCCGGGGAGATGCGGTGGAAAAATTCCTTCATGGTGGGATTATTGGTGGCCAGCATGACGATGATGAGGACGATGGCATAGAGAAGCATCCGGTAATCGGCAAACTCACGCATGGCCTCCGGCAGGGCGGTAAGCACAATGGCGGCGATGATGGAGCCGGGGATGCTGCCCATGCCGCCCAGTACCACGATGACCAGGATCTCGATGGACATGTTGTAATCGAAGGTGGCTGCCTTGACATTGGCGAAGAAGTGGCCGTACAGCACGCCGGCTGCCCCCGCGAAGAACGCGGCCAGCATGAAAACCATGAGCTTGTAGCGGGTAACATCAATGCCGACCGATTCGGCGGCGATGCGGTTATCCCGGATGGCCATGATGGCGCGGCCCTGCTTGGAGCGCTTGAGGTTCATCATGACAAGAACGGTGAGCAGCACCAATATGACAGCGTAGGGCAGGAGCTTTTTTGCATTGGAATAGATGGGGTTGGTATTGAGGCCCAAAGCGCCGCCGGTAAAATCAAGATTGGTGATGATGTTCTTGATGATCTCGCCGCAAGCCAGGGTGACAATGGCAAGATAGTCGCCCCTGAGCCGCAAGGCGGGCAGACCGACCGCGAGGCCAAAGAGCGCCGCTACCAGGCCGCCAACGACCATGGAAAGAGGCAGGCGGACCGCCATGGGGAGGACATCCACCAGGGCGATGGACAAAAGGCAGCCGGAGAAAAGCCCGACCGACATGAACCCAGCGTGGCCCAGGGAGAGTTCCCCCAAAAGGCCGACAACGAGATTGAGCGAGACCGCCAGCACGATGTAGACCGAAATGGGGATGATCATATTGGAGAACTGGCGGGTGAGACTGCCGCCATACAGCAGGTAGGCGACCACAGCGTAAACCGCTGCGACCAGGATGAAGGTCAGAAGATCGCCGGAAAATTTGAATTTTTTCTGTTTCATCTTCTTACACCTTCTCATTCATTGTTTTACCCAAGAGGCCGGTGGGCTTGACCACCAGGACCAGGACCAGAACGCCAAAGACGATGGCATCTGCCCAGAGGGTGGAAATATAGGTTTTGGAGAGCTGCTCGATGAGGCCGAGCAGGATGCCGCCCAGCATGGCGCCGGGCACCGAGCCGATACCGCCGAATACGGCTGCCGTAAAGGCCTTGATGCCGGGCATGGCGCCGGTGGTGGGCTTGATGTAGACATAGGACATGCCATAGAAGATGCTGGCGACAGCGGCCAGCGCCGAGCCGATGGCGAAGGTAATGGAAATGGTGCGATTGACGCTGATGCCCATGAGCGCCGCGGCGGCTTTATCCTCGCTGACGGCCCGCATGGCCTTGCCCATACGGGTGCGGTTGATGAAGAAGGAAAGCACCACCATGATGAGCGCGGTGACCAGCAGGGTAAGGATGGTGACACCATCGATGGTGACGCTGCCGATGGTGACCTGGCCCAACTGCACAATGGTGGGATAGGCCTTCTGCTGGGAACCGAAAAGGATCAGGGCGAGGTTCTGCAAAAAGTAGCTGACACCGATGGCAGTGATGAGCACGCTGAGGGGCGGCGCCTGGCGCAGCGGCTTATAGGCCAAAAATTCGATGAGGACGCCGAGCAGCGCACAGATAAGGATGCTGAGCAGCACGGCGATGAGGGGCGGCAGGCCCATCTGCGCAACGGCGATGATGCCGGCGTAAGCGCCGATCATGATGATATCGCCGTGGGCAAAGTTCAGCATCTTGGCGATGCCGTACACCATGGTGTAGCCCAGCGCGATGAGGGCGTAAATGCTGCCCAGACTGAGTCCGCTGATTAAGGTTTGGATAAAGTGAGTCATGGTAAGTTCAATCCTTTAATAAGTAGGCTTGCTCCTCCGGACAGGAGACCTGCCCGGAGGGAGCCGCTTTGAGGAGATAGAGATAAGAAAGAAAAATGAAGAATGAAGATAGCTTAATGAATTAATCCTGAGAATCGAACAGGGTGCCGACACCATCGTAGTAGAGGATAGCGCTGGCGGGCTTATTGGTGTTGCCATCGGCGGTCCAGGTCATGATGCCGGTAACACCCTCGACGGTGAGGGAGGTAAGAGCGGAAGCGAGTGCTGCGCCGCTGGTGGAGCCGGCCTTTTCGACGGCAGCCTTGATGACATAGATGGCATCATAGGCATCGGCGGCGAACTGATCGGGGGTAGCGCCGTAGGCTTCCTGATACTTCTTGACGAAGCTCTGAACATTCTCGGCGGGGTTATCAGCAGAGAAGGGGGTGAGCATCAGAACATTGTTGGCGATGGTGGGATCCTGCTCAACCTTACCGAGGATGCCATCGAGACCATCGGCACCGAAGAAGTAGACATCACCGGCGAACTTGCCGCGAGCCTGGGTGAGGAAGGTGGAAGCTTCTTCCGCATAGATGGGGATGAAGACCAGCTTGGCACCGGAGGCGACCAGCGCATTGACCTGGGTGGAGAAATCGGTGCTGGTGGTGGAGGTGAAGGTCTGGGTCTCGGCGATGGTGATGCCCAGCTCGCCGCACTTTTCTACAAAGGCATTGTAAAGACCGACGGAGTAGTCGACATCGCTCTGATACAGGACACCAACGGTATCAACGATGTCATTATCCTTGATGTACTGGGCGGCGGCAGCGCCCTGGAAGCTATCATAGAAGCAGACGCGGAAAGCTTTATCGTTGCCATCGATGCACTTATCGGCGGAGCCGGAGGGGGTGATCAGCAGGACATCATCATCACGGGCAGCGGCAACAACGGAGGCATTCTCACCGGAGAGAACGCAGCCGAGGGAAACCTCCATGCCCCAGTCCATCAGCTTGCCATAGGCATTGACAGCGCTTTCGGACTCGCCCTGGGAATCCTGATAGCTGAGTTCGATCTGCTTGCCGGCAATGCCGCCAGCCTCGTTGATCTCCTTGACGGCCAGTTCAGCGCCGTTCTTTTCGGACAGACCGTAGTTGGCATAGGCGCCGGTGAGGGGGCCGATGCCGCCGATCTTGACAGTGGTGGCGTCGGGGGTATCATTGCCGCCGTTGTTGGCGGGTTCGCCGCCGCAGGCGGCCATGGCCAGAACCATGAGAACGGCCATCATCATGCACAGAAACTTTTTCATTTTGTTTTACTCCTTTGCTTTTGCTAATTTAGAACATATATACAAAAAACGGCCCCGCCGTTTGGCAGAACCGCTTACTGTATCGGGAACAGTTAATGCAAATTCATTCCAAGAACGGCCAATATGAACGGCATCATAATCAGCAGGGGCAGTCGAATAATGCCCAGCAGGCTAATAATGACGGCAACAAAAATGGACGCCATAACCATGGCGCCCATAATAATGACGATATTGGCAGAGCTGGCAGAAGCGGCGCAGGCAGAAGAAGCCTCTGTGCATGCAGAAGCGAAGTGATGATTCTGATGAGCGGTAACGAACTTCATCATGCCGGGGCTCCTTTCCTTCACCGCTGGGGTGAATCATTGTTTCGATGGTGCAATTTTAGCGCTTTAGTTTGCTGCTGTCAAGGCTAAAAAACTGACAAATGCACACAGGAAAACCGATAAAATTTTCGACAACAGGGAGAAAATACACAAATAGGGGGAGATTTGTACTGCTTTATGTGAAGAAAATTTATCGAGCGCTAAGAAACCATAAATATTATTGTGGGAAGTCATCCAGCCGGTGGAGGACTTTTTTGAGGAAGAACAGCGAGGAAATAAGGCAGACGACCTCCGCGATGGGGAAGGCCAGCCAGACATCCTGCAGCACGCCGGTAAGGGAGAACAGGTATGCCACCGGGATGAGCACGATGAGCTGACGGCCCAGCGAGACCAGCATGCTGTACATGCTTTTGCCCAGGGCCTGGAACACGCTGCTGGCAACGATGCTGACAGCGGCCAGCGGGTAGGTGAAGGAGGTGATGCGGAAGGCCGGGATGCCAATGGCGATCATGGCTTCGGAGGCATCGAACAGGCGGAGCAGCGGTACCGGCAGGAAGAAGAATGCGGCCCAGCCCAGCAGCATGATGGTGACAGCGGTGATGGTGGAGGTGCGGATGGCCTGATGGATGCGGCCGCGGTTGCGGGCACCGTAATTGTAGGCGACGATGGGAACAACGGCATTATTGAGGCCGAAGAGCGGCATAAAGAAAAAGCTGTTGAGCTTGAAGTAGACGCCGTAGACCGCCGACGCGGTGGTGCTGAACGCCAGCAGGATCTGATTCATGAGGTAGGTGGTGACCGAGCCGATGGCGGTCATCAAAATGGAGGGGAAGCCGATGGAATAGATCTCGCCGATGAGGGGAAAATTGAAACGGATCTTTTTGAGATTGACACGGACATCGGTATTGTGCTTTTGATTGAGGACAATGCCAAGCACTGCGGCGACCAATTGACCGATGATGGTAGCATAGGCAGCGCCCCGGACGCCCATGGCAGGGCAGCCGAGGAGGCCGAAGATCATGATGGGATCGAGGATGATATTGATGATGGCGCCGATGCCCTGAATGAACATGGTGATGAGGGTTTGGCCGGTGCCCTGCAGCATCCGCTCGGTGGTGATCTCCACAAAGATGCCGATGGAGCCGATGCAGACGATGGAAAGATACTGGGCGCCGTATTCCGCGATGATGGGGGAAACACCCTTCTGCATGGAGAAGTAGAGCTGAGAGCCGAAAACCCCGAACAGCGCGAATACCACGGCGGTGCAGATGGAAAGCAGCAGGCCGACATTGGCGACTTCCTCGGCGGCCTCGCGGTTTTTCTCGCCCAGGCGGCGGGAAAGCAGGGCATTCATACCCACGCCGGTGCCGGTGGCAAAGGCGATCATGAGGTTCTGAACGGGGAAGACCAGCGAAACGGCGGTGAGGGCATCCTCACTGATGCGGGAGACGAAGATGCTATCGACGATATTATAAAGGGCCTGGATGAGCATGGAGATGATGAGCGGCAGGGCCATATTAAAAATGAGCTTTTTGACCGGCATTGTCCCCATTTTGTTTTCTTTTGGCATGGAATTGACGGACATGACGACCTCCGTAAAAGTATTTTTGCACAAATAGCAGACTTAACTTATAGTATACTATTACTAAATGAGAATGTCAACGAAAGGGAAAAAGGCTCCCTTTTAACCTTTGTGTGGATAGGGTAGAACTCCGGTGATTTCACTAAATCACGCACTTCACCGATACTGGATACCGAAAAGAGCCGAAGGCAACCTCGGCATCTTTTCATGCCAAAATTGTAGAACATTGTGGTATTATGGGATAGAAAGATATTTGAAAAAATGTGTGAGATTTGAGTTCAAAAGTTGTGTATATAGGTGAAAGGGTAAATTCGAAAGTGGGGTGAACGCTGATGGATGACGCAAATATAGTCCAGTTATACTGGGATAGGAATGAGCAGGCAATCCCCGCAACAGCAGACAAGTATGGAAGCTACTGCACCTCGATTGCCAAAAACATATTGGGTAATAATGAAGATGCCGAGGAATGTGTGAACGACACATACTTGAACGCGTGGAACTCCATGCCACCGCATAGACCGAGCATTCTATCTACATTCCTTGGGAAAATAGTCCGAAACTTATCGTTTAACCGATACAAGCATAACAATGCCGACAAACGAGGCGGCGGAGAGTTGCCTGTGGTTTTGGAGGAACTTTCAGACCTGGTATCTGGCAAGGATGATGTTGGGCAGGCATTTGACCAAAAGGAACTCACGAAAGCCATTGATACATTTCTGGATAGTCTTTCTCCAGAGAATAGAAGTATTTTTATCAGCCGATACTGGTACACCGATGGCATTTCAGAAATTGCTGTCCGGCACGGCATGAATGATGGGGCAGTATCAATGACCCTTAACCGCCTCCGCCTTAAACTGCACAACTACCTTTTAGAAAGGGGCTTTGAACTATGACTAACGAAAAACTGTATGAGGTCCTTGGCGATATCAATGAGAAATATGTCAGCGAGGCAAGGGTATACAAAAAAGCAAAGAAGTCCATCTGGGCTAAATGGGGAGCGGTTGCAGCTTGTTTGGCTTTAGTATGCGTCGCGGCAATTTCCCTTTTTCCCCACAACAACGATAGTGTTACTACTCCGGGTATAGCAGACGCAGCACCGATGATTTATGTTAATGACACCTTGTATAAACAGTCTACTTCGCAAACATCGTTCAACGAATTGAAAGACGATTTTGTTTATTTAGGTGTCATTGAAAGTGATGTTACCAACTTCCAAGGCACAAATGACGCAGGTAATTATTTGGACGGCATACCCAAAGAAAACTTCCAGGCAAATCACCCTATTGTTGGCGCAGAAGTTTATCAATATGGCGAAAACATCGTCGTTGGGATTGGCGGGAAATACTGGTTGTATGAAAACTATCATAGCACAGACCTCGACGGAAACCCAGACGGGTATGGCCCGCTCCCCAATAACCAAACTTCTGGTGAAGAAGTATCAGAACAAGACCCTGCCGCAAACTGAATGAGCTATCTTCATATCGAAAGGGCAGCCGAGAAATCGACTGTCCTTTTTCTACGCCCATTTTCCGTCAAATCGACGGATGGATTGGCGGATAGGCTTATATCCACACAAAAGGTAAAAGGGAGGAAAAAGGAGGGAAAACCGTACCGGTTGGCAGAAAAATGTCCCCTGCTGTTCCCGGAAAGGAGCGGCAGGGGGAATATTTTTGTGCTTTTACAAGGTGACAAGGTTCCGGAGAACTTCGACCATCTTTTCCAGCGAACGGATGGGGATAAATTCGTGGATGGAGTGGAAATTGAGACCGCCGGTGGAGAGGTTGGGGCAGGGGAGTCCCTCGTAGGAGAGACGGGCGCCATCGGTGCCGCCGCGGATGGCGACGATTTTGGGAGTGACGCCGGCCTTTTGCATGGCGGCTTCGGCGTTATGGATTAGGTACATATGGTCGGTGAGCTTCTCTTTCATATTGTAGTAGCTATCGGTCATATGCAGGGTAAAGGTACCGGAGCCGTATTTTGCATTCATGTAATCGACAGTCGCCTGCATAAGCGTTTTGCGACGCTCAAATTTTTGGCGGTCATGGTCACGAATGATATAGTGCGCTTCGGCGGAGGATTCATCGCCCGACATTTCGCAGAGGTGGAAGAAGCCCTCATAGCCCTCGGTGTGGGCGGGAGTTTCGGCGGCGGGCAGCAGGCCGATAAATTCCGCCAGCAGCAGGGCCGCGTTCTTCATTTTGTTTTTGGCACTACCGGGGTGGATATTGAGCCCCCGCACCTTGACCGTCGCCGCCGCGGCATTGAAGTTTTCATACTCGATCTCGCCCAGCTCGCCGCCATCCACGGTATAGGCTTCCTTGGCAGGGAAGCGATCCATGCGGAAGCGGTCGGTGCCGCGGCCGATCTCCTCATCGGGGGTGAAACAGACGGCAATGGGACGATGCTTTACCTCGGGGTGAGCCAGCAGGTACTCGCACAGGGTAACGATCTCCGCCACACCGGCTTTATCATCGGCGCCCAGCAGGGTAGTGCCATCGGTGACAATAAGCTCCTGGCCGATGTATTCCTCCAGGAAGGGATAATCGGTGGGGGAAAGGGTGGAAGCGCTCAGCTCCAGTACGCCGCCGGGGTAGGTGACAATGCGGGGCTTAATGTGATCGCCGCTGACGGCGGGACTGGTATCCATGTGGGCAATAAGGCCAAGGGCTTCGCCCTCGCCGGGGAGATAGCCGTAAACATAGCCATCGGCATCCTGCTCTACATCGGTAAGTCCCAGGGCTTTCAGTTCTTCAGCAATTGCGGCCCCCAGCACCAGCTGATTGGGGGTGGAGGGACAGGTCTCGCTCTTTTCATCGCTGTTGGTGCCGTAGCCCACATATTTTAAGAAGCGTTCGGTAATATTCATGGGATGAGCCTCCTTCGTTTATTTTAGGAATCCGTTGACGATCTCCCGCTCGGCTTCCTCTTCGGTCAGGCCGAGGGTCATCAGTTTGATGATCTGCTCACCCGCGATCTTGCCGATGGCGGCTTCGTGGATCAGGGCGGCATCAACATGGTTGGCGGTAAGGGCCGGGGTGGCGATGACGCAGGCCTTATCCATGATGATGGCGTCACATTCGCTGTGACCGGCGCAGGCATTGTTGCCATTGATGCTGCTGCGGAACTCCTGCTTGCTGTGGTCCCGTGCCACGCTGCGGCTTACCACATCGGTGCTGCAGTTCTCACCGTTCAGATCGATGGCAAAATCGGTGATGGCGTGCTGGTCGCCGGTGGTCATGATCTTCTCGTGCACCGTAAGGGTGGAACCGGCCGCCAGAGTGCCGCCGGTTTTGCGCAGGGTGTCATCCACGCCGGCGATCTGGGTGGTCTCCATATCCATGGAAGCCCCTTCCTCCAGGTAGACAATGGTGGTGGGGTTCATTACCCGCTTGCCGCGGCCTTCGCCTTCGCCGTAGTGCTTTTCCACATAGCGTAGGTGGGCGCCTTTCCCCACATGGAAGGTATGGATGCCGTCGTGGGAGGTTTCCTCGGCCCCGGCGCAGTGGATGCCGCAGCCCGCGATGATGACCACATCGGCATTTTCACCAATATAGAAGTCATTGTAGACCAGGTCCTTGAGGCCGGTCTGGCTGACGACCACGGGGATATGGACGCTTTCATTTTTGGTGCCTGGGGCGATGATAATATCGATACCGGGCTTATCGGTCTTGGTGACGATATTGATATGGGCGGTGGTATTGCGCCCGGCGGGGGCGCCGTTGGCGCGGATATTGTAGGCCCCGATGGGCAGGCTGTCGAGATCGGCGACCTCTTTCAGCAATCGTTTCTGGATTTCGTCAATCATGGTCAGCGCACCTCCTTGATGGGATCGGAAAGCATACTGCACACCGGCGGGGCGGTATCGATATTGCGCAGCAGGCGGGGGAGGACCTCCTCCCGGGGACCGCATTCCGCCAAGCGGCCATCCTTCAGCAGAACGATGGTATCGGCGATATTGAGGATGCGTTCCTGGTGACTGATAATGAGGATGCTGCCGCGGGTCTGCTCGTACATCTTTTCAAAGACGCGGATGAGATTCTGAAAGCTCCAGAGATCGATACCGGCTTCCGGCTCATCAAAGACCGAAAGGGCGGTGCCGCGGGCCAGTACCATAGCGATCTCGATGCGCTTTAATTCACCGCCGGAGAGGCTGGCATCCAACTCACGGTCGATATAATCCCGGGCGCAAAGACCAACTTCGCTGAGGTAGGCGCAGACTTCGGCGATATTGGCGTCCTTTCCGGCGGCCAGGTTCATCAGGTCGCCGACCCGTAGGCCCTTAAAGCGCACCGGCTGCTGAAAGGCATAGCTGATGCCCCGGCGGGCGCGTTCGGTGATGGAAAGGGTGGTGATATCTTCGCCATCCAGCAGGATGCGCCCCGCGGTGGGGGTGTAAATACCGGCAATGATCTTGGCCAGGGTGGATTTACCGCCGCCATTGGGGCCGGTGATGGCCACAAAACGGTCCTGGATCGTCAGGCTGATATCGTGCAGTATTTCACGGTTTTCTTCGGTTTCGTAGCTGATGTGTTGCAATTCCAGCATAGAATACTCCTTTTAATGAGAAAATGGACAGGCCACAAATAAGACCTTACGGGTATAGTTTACACATTTTTGGGACAAAGTGCAAGGCTGTGGGGGAAATTCTCCATAAAAAAGGAGCAATACTGTAATGCGGCGGGGCAGAACTCAAGTTAGCCTCGGCAAACTGCACAAGTTTTTTGTTAGCCAAGGCTAACATGATGGCAGGACTGACAAAAATAAGGGGAAGGGAATTTTTTTGAGGAAAATCCATTGACAAGAGAGGGCGGTTTTTGTATTATAATGCATGGTTAGCAAGCGCTAACTGCAAAGTGACATCAGCCAAAAGAAAGACACCGGCTGAGGAACGGAGGACAAACAAATGATGCCTTTAAGCCTGGCGCAGGTAGGGGAAGAAAATATCATCAAGCGCATTGGCGGCAGCCCGGAGGTAAAACGCCATTTGGAGAATCTGGGCTTTGTGGTAGGCGGTGAAGTGACTGTGGTAAATACCCTGGGCGGCAATGTGATAGTGAATGTAAAGGAAGCCCGCGTGGCCATCAGCAAGGAAATGGCGGTAAAAATTATGGTATAACGGCAGAGATGCCTTTTTACACTACAAAAGCAAAATGTGACAAGAAGGAGGAACCAGACGATGAAAAATCTGAAAGAGGCCAAGATCGGCGAGACCGTCCGTGTGGTAAAGATCCACGGCGAAGGCGCCATCAAGCGACGCATCATGGATATGGGCCTGACCAAAGGCGTTGAGGTTTATATCCGCAAGGTAGCGCCGCTGGGCGATCCCATCGAGGTAACGGTGCGCGGGTACGAGCTTTCTCTGCGCAAGGCGGATGCCGAACAGATAGAGGTAGAATAAGTCGGACCCCGCGGGAGACTGAATCCCGCATTTTTAACGACACATGGTTAGCGAGCGCTAATCAAGATCATCAGAAAGAGAGGCCATAACGCATGGATGTAAGAATTGCCCTTGCCGGTAACCCCAACAGCGGTAAAACTACCCTGTTCAATGCTCTTACCGGCTCCAACCAGTTTGTAGGCAACTGGCCGGGTGTTACCGTAGAGAAAAAGGAAGGTAAGCTGAAGAAGCACGAGGGTGTTACCATCACCGACCTGCCCGGCATTTATTCCCTTTCCCCCTATACCCTGGAGGAAGTGGTAGCCCGTAACTATTTGCTGGGAGAGCGCCCCGATGCCATCCTGAACATCATTGATGGTACCAACCTGGAGCGTAACCTGTACCTGACCACCCAGCTGACCGAGCTGGGCATCCCGGTCGTCGTCGCCATCAACATGATGGATTTGGTAAAGAAAAACGGCGATAAGATCAATGTAGAAGAGCTTTCCCGCCAGCTGGGCTGCAAGGTGGTAGAGATCTCTGCCCTGAAGGGTACCGGCGTAATGGCTGCCGCCGAGGCTGCCATTGATGCCGCCAAGAACAGCAAGACCGTTCCGCAGCACACCTTCTCCGGCAGCGTAGAGCACGCACTGGCGCATATCGAGGAGGCCGCCGTGCACAATATGCCCGAAGAGCAGCAGCGCTGGTATGCCATCAAGATCTTTGAGCGTGATGATAAGGTGCTTTCCTCCCTGAATATCGATAAGGGAGTATTGGAGCACATCGAAAACGACATCAAGGCCGTAGAGACCGAAATGGATGACGATGCCGAATCCATCATCACCAACGAGAGATATATCTACATCGGCGAGGTCATTAAGGCCTGCTACAAGAAAAAGAATCACGGCGGCCTTTCCACCTCCGATAAGATCGACCGCATTGTGACCAACCGTTGGCTGGGACTGCCCATCTTTGCCGCGGTGATGTTTATCGTTTACTGGGTGGCCATGGTGGGCGTGGGCGCCCCCGCGACCGACTGGGCCAACGACGGCCTGTTCGGCGATGGCTGGCACCTGCTGGGCATCGACGGCGGATACGGGAAGCTGGCCGAGGAATACGGCGAGGCTTCCCTAATCGTAGACGGCTATGATGCCTACATCGAAGAAAATGGCTCTCTGGCCGCAGATGGCACCTTTACCTATGAGGTAGAAGATGAGGAAACCCTTGCTGTCTCCACCGAGACGGCGACCATGGCAGACTATGAAAAGGCCAAGGCGACCATCGAGAGGATCGGGGAGGAGCCCGACCCCGCTGATTACGGCGTATGGGTACCCGGTATTCCTGTACTGGTAGGCAATGCCCTGGAAGCTGCCGGCACTGCCGACTGGCTCTCCGGTCTGATTCTTGACGGTATTGTGGCTGGTGTCGGCGCTGTTTTGGGCTTTGTTCCCCAGATGCTGGTGCTGTTCCTGATGCTGGCTTTCCTGGAGGCCTGCGGCTATATGGCCCGTATCGCCTTCGTACTGGACCGTATCTTCCGTAAGTTCGGCCTTTCCGGTAAGTCCTTCATCCCCATGCTCATCGGTACCGGCTGCGGTATCCCCGGCATCATGGCTTCCCGTACCATCGAAAATGAACGGGACCGCCGGATGACCATCATGACCACCACCTTTATCCCCTGCGGCGCCAAGGTGCCCTTCATCGGCATGATCGCCGGCGCTCTGTTCGGCGGCAGCGCATGGGTTTCCACCTCTGCGTATTTCATCGGCATGGCGGCTATCATCATTTCCGGTATCATGCTGAAGAAGACCAAGATGTTTGCCGGCGATCCCGCTCCCTTTGTAATGGAGCTGCCCGCGTATCACTGGCCCACGCTGGGCAATGTCCTGCGTTCCATGTGGGAGCGCGGCTGGTCTTTCATCAAGAAGGCCGGTACCATCATTCTGCTTTCCACCATCTTTGTGTGGTTTACCTCCCGCTTCGGCTGGCTGGATGGTCAGTTCTGTATGCTGGAGGAGGAGCAGATCAGCGCTTCCATCCTGGCCAAGATCGGTAATGCCATTTGCTGGATCTTTGCACCTTTGGGCTGGGGCAACTGGCAGGCGACCGTTGCTTCTATCACCGGTCTGGTTGCGAAGGAAAACATCGTTGGTACGCTGGGCGTACTGTACAGCGGTGGTGCCGGTACGGTATATGATGCTATCGCGGCTGCGTTCAACGGCATCACCGGTTACAGCTTCCTGGTATTCAACCTGCTGTGCGCTCCCTGCTTCGCGGCCATCGGTGCTATCAAGCGTGAGATGAACAGCCCCAAGTGGACCTGGTTCGCCATCGCCTATCAGTGTGGCTTTGCCTATGCGGTAGCCCTGATGATCAACCAGTTCGGCGGCCTGTTCACCGGCAATGCCAATATCATTGGTGTGATCGCTGCGGTCATCGTACTCGCTGCTATCATCTACATGCTGGTACGCCCCTATAAGGAGGCCACCAAGCTGACCACCAAGGTAGAGATGTAATTCGCAAAATCACTTTAGACCATAGACATAACAGAAAGGAGTCGGACTTATGCTAGCATGGATCACGGAAAATATCGGTACGATTCTGATCTCGGCCGTATTGCTTCTCGTTGTTGTACTCATCATCCGGAAGCTGGTAAAGGACAAGAAAAAAGGAAAATCCAGCTGTGGCTGCAATTGTGCCCACTGCGCCATGTCGGGCTCCTGCCACCAGAAGTAACAAAGCAACAGGCGGGGAGACGCGGATGGAAGCATCTGCGTTTCCCCTTTGCCTTAACAGGAGGTAAGCAATGGCTAACCAAAACGCACTGACGGCCGCCCATATCCGCTACCTGCTGGTGCTGCTGCGGCTGACTGCCGCAAACGGACACACCCGCTGCGTCGATCTGGCGGCGGCACTAGAGCTTTCCCCGCCCAGCGTCCACAATATGGTGGATACCATGACGGCGTTGGGGTTAGTGAAGAAAGGCACCCGCGGGGCGGTTTCGCTGACCGAATACGGCAGCAGAACAGCCGAGCGGTACCAGCGGTACTACCACAGCGCGGCGGCACTGCTGCGGCAGGGTTTCCCGGAGCTGACAGAGCCGCAGACGATGATCTGTCAGCTGCTGGCGCAGGTGCCGGAAGAAAGCCTGGCGGGGCTGTGTGACCGCCAGGAGGTAGAAGAGGCAGCCTCCTAAGGAGGACCCCATGAACATACAGGAACTGTGCTGGACTGCGGCGCTGCTGCTGGCGGTGGCCGCGGGACTCAGTTACATCAAATACAAAATAAAAACACTGCTGAAAAACGCGGCGGAGAAGAAAGGATGAGTGAGATGGTACAGATGACGCTGAAGGTGGATGGTATGGCCTGCGGCATGTGTGAGGCGCATATCAATGATGCCATCCGCAGCCACTTTGCTGTAAAGAAGGTGAGCTCCAGCCACACCAAGGGCGAAACGGTCATCCAGTGCGAGGAACCGCTGGGGGAGGAACGCCTGCGGGCGGTGATCGCCGAGACTGGCTATGAGTTGAAAAGCGTGACCACCGCGCCCTGTGAGGAAAAGCACGGCCTGGGCGGGCTGTTCCAGCGTAAATAAAGCGGAGCCAAAATGATATACTAACAGCACAAGCGGAAAGGGGGCGTCGGGATGTCGGAAGAACTGGTGGTGGAGCAGTGCAGCCCCACCATGGCAGGGCTAAAAACAGGAAACCTATTCAGCTGCCCAGCGGAGGATACCCGCACGCTGTGGCAGAGTATCCGTCGACTGAACCAACGGCTGGTGCCCTGCGGTATCCGGCTGGTACCGGTAAAAAGCCTGGGTGACCGGGAGCTCATCTACATGTATCGCCCGGAAAAACTGCGGCGGGACCTGCGGGAGCAGGGGGCACGCGCCATTCTGAGGGAAAAGCGCTACCCCACCGAAGACCCCGAGCGCTGTGTGGTGGAGCTGGTGCGCCGCCTGAACAGGGGAAAGGATTTTCCGCATGAGATCGGATTGTTCCTGGGTTATCCGGCGGAGGATGTCAGCGGATTTATCCGGCATGGCGCCCGCTGTGCCAAGTGCGTGGGCACCTGGAAGGTATACGGCGATGAGGAATCCGCCCGGAAGAAATTTGCCCTGTACCAGAAGTGCACCCGCCTGTACTGCGAAGCCTATCGCAAGCACAATAACCTGGACCGGCTGCTGGTGCGCACGCACGGCAGCTGAGCAAAAGCCCCGCCATTAGCGGGGGCTTTTCTTTTGGGGCCGGGTGTGGCATAATAGGGATAGTAAAGCGGAAAAGAGGCGCGGTAAAATGGAAAAACCGAACTTCCAGCGGGAGACTGAAAAAGCAATAGAGCGGCTGTGCGTGGTGTCCCGCCCGCCGCTGCTGCTGCATGCCTGCTGCGCGCCTTGCTCCTCTTATGTACTGGAGTACCTGACCCAATATTTCTCCATTACGCTGTTTTTCTGCAATCCCAATATCACCGACCCGGCGGAATACCAAAAGCGGCTGGCGGAGCTGCGGCGCTTCTGCGCCGAGGCGCCCTTTTGCCGGGATGTGACGGTGGTGGAGGATTCCATCTCCTCCGAGGCCTTTTTGCGGGCTGCGGCCGGCCTGGAGGACGCCCCTGAGGGCGGCAGCCGGTGTGAACGGTGCTTCCGGCTGCGGCTGGAACGCGCGGCGGCCTATGCCCAAGAGAAAGGATTTCCCCTTTTTGCCACCACGCTTACGGTAAGCCCCCATAAAAACGCTCCGCTGCTCAATGCCATTGGGCAGGAGTTGGGCAAGCGGTACGGGGTGGAATACCTACCCTCTGATTTTAAGAAAAAGGGCGGCTATCAGCGGTCCATCGCGCTTTCGCGGGAATATGGTCTGTACCGCCAGCCCTACTGCGGCTGCGAGTTTTCCCGCCGGCAGGCCGAGCGGGAGGGACGCTGACGGCAGGGCGCCCCGCAGCGGGAAAGGGTTGCCCGGAGCGAAGCGCAGGGCGACCCTGAAAAGCGGATGGGGCGCCCGGGATCGGGGCGGCATGGGCGGCACAGAAAAAAGACGGACAGGAAGCATCTGCCTCCTGCCCGGATTTTTTATGCGGTTTTTGGGGATCAGCCCTCAACGACCATCTCGAAGATCAAGGCGTTGGTGCCGGTGGAATTGAGCAGGGCGACCATGATGGGGCCGTTCTCACCCTCGGCAAAGACAGCGGCATAGGTCACGCCGCCGACCTCGATCTTAACGGTGGTTTCGTTAGCGGCGGAATAGGTGCCGGTGGTAGCGGTATCGGCGCCCTCATACAGGGTGACGGTGGACTCATCATTGAAGTAGAACATATAGTAGTCGTCCAGCTGGCTCAAGGCAGCAGCGACCTCATCCTCGGTCATCATTTTGCCATCAACGCAGCCGCCGATAAAGGACCAGGAAGTGTCGACGAGTTCGGGAGTGGCATCCATAAAGGTGAACATGGTCAGGACGCTCTGGGGCTCATCGCCGCCTTCGGGGGTCTCCACGGGGTTGGGATCGGGATCGGGATCGGGGGTGGGGGCGGGCTCATCGCCGCAGGCGGCCAGCGCCAGCAGCATTACAGCAGCCAACAGAATGGCAAGCAGTTTCTTGGTGTTCATAGTTCGTTCCTCCAAATACTTTTTCTTTTTTATATAAACCGCGGGATGCGGTCTATAACGGGATAGTGGGTCATTCGTAGATCAGGGTAGAGATCTTTCCGTCCTCGCACAGGAAGAATACGCTATCGGAATAGGCATAATTATCCATGGCGTCGCGCATCTCAAATACCATGCCGTAGCGGCCGTCCGGCAGCTCCATTTCGGCAAAAGAGGTATCAGCGGTCACGGTCAGCTCCTCCACGGCATAGGCCTCCAGGCCATCCTCCCCGGAATAGGAGGAGAGATACCAGATGGTGGTGAGGGTATCGCCGGGCTGCAGCAGCCGCAGCTCCTTATCGGACATACCGGCTTCGCCAATGCCCTGGCGGGCCCCCAGGATACTCCATTCCTCAGTGGTAAAGTCGTAGGCGACCTGCAGATTGTAGGGCTCGCCGTTCAGCAGCACCGGTACGGAGTAGAGGTTATAATCCTCACCCTCAAAGCATAGCTCCATGTAGACCATATGCCCATCAATGCTGCCCCATACGCCGCGGAAGTTATCGGAGAAGACACCGTTTTCCCAGTCGGCATTCATGTCGTTATCGGTGCCCAAAAGCAGCATGATGTCGTTTTCTTCATCGAAGTAGTACAGCGAAAAGCCAATACCGGCCAGGATGCTGTCGGCTTCCGGCCCCAGGGTGAGATGGGAAACGCCGTTCTCATCAACCTGCAGCGGCATACCGTCCCAGCCCATGGTGGCCAGGCTCTGTATCTGCGGCAGCTCCTCATAGTTCAGGTCGGAGATATACTCCATCCCGTTGTCATCCAGCTGGCCGGTCAGTTCGTAGGAGTAGAAATATTTGAACGCCTGGCCGGCGCCGACATTGGTGTAGCCATACAGATCGTTCAGGTCGCCATTGTAGGAATAGTAGCAGGAAAGGCCGGTGGATTCGGCGCGGTAGGGCCCGCTGACCCGATACAGCACACAGTCCTCCAGGGCATTCAGCACATCTCCGGCGGTTTGCAGCAGGCCGGTGCTCTGCCGGGCCATGTGGCCCAGATCCACCATGTTGGTGTAGCCCTGCTCACGGGTGTTGCCGCCGTAGTTTTCGCTCTGCGCGGCAATGCGGGCAAACCGGGAGAAGAACCCGGGATCCTCGCAGGCAGCGGCCAGCGCTTCAGCGCCAAAGGCCTCATAGGCCTCCAGCAGCGGGCCGGTGCGGGTCAGGTCGGTCAGGGAAAGGGTGGCGTTGCTGTGGGTGCCTACCGCCTGGCAGCCGGCGTAGTAGGCATCACAGATGACCTCACCCAGTGCGGCGCCGTCCATGGTGGGATCGGCGGCCAGGGCGCCCAGCCAGCCGGTATAGTCCCATCCGTTGGCGGGCTCCACTTCCTCGGAGGCCACCAGATAGTGCGCGGTACCGGCAAAGGTGCCCGCCACATCCACCGTGGCCATCAGGCAGGTATCAAAGCCTACCAGCTCCAGGGGCGGATTGTTTTCATCGGCTTCCCACACCCGGCCAAAGGCAGTATGCATCTCATCCAGGGTTAGGGAGTCATAGCCGTAGCGTTCATCAAAGGCCGCTCCGCTTACCGAGCCGCCCCCGTGATTCCAAAAGAGAACGGCAGTCTTTTCAGCCGGGTAATTCTGTTTGCAGTAGCGCAGGAAGTCCGTCAGCGTGGCGGCATCGCCCATGCTGGCGGGGGGCAGCTCATCCACCAGGGTAAGCCCCTCGCTATCATACACATAGCGCTGCAGAATATCAGCATCGACGACATTGTTCTGCCAGGTCTTGGCGCCGCCGGTTTGGATGATGACCCGGACATTCTCAGGCAGGGCCACCTCCATCATTTCCATCAGGTCGCTGGTGGCAAAGCCGCCGTTCGATTCAAGGTCGCTGCCGCACAGGTACCAGTAGATGGCCCAGGTGCCGGCCTCGGCGTTGGGTTCGGGCGTGGAGATATCTTCTCCACACGCACCAAAGGCCAGCACCAGAAAGAGTACCAGCAAAGAGCTCAGTATTCTTTTTTTCAAGGGTAGTTCCTCCATGTTGATTGGGTACAAAAGGATAATTGCGACAAGAGTACACTATTTAATTGTCTTCATTGTAGCATGGGAAAGCAAGTGGAAATGGCCCAAGTGCGAAATGCGAAAAAATCGGTGTGAAATGCAGCGCGATATAGTTGCAAAATCGACATGGATAAAATAGAATAAGACTAACGACAAGAGGAGGTGAGGGGCATGCTGCGCATTGGCGTATGTGATGACGATAGAGAATTCCGGCAGCGCTTGGTGCAGATGATCCGCATCTGGTCGGATCACAGCGGGATCCCCACCGAGCTGTATCCCTTTGATAACGGGGACGAGCTCATCGCCAAAAACGCGGCCTTCCGCATGGATATCATCCTGCTGGATATTGTGATGCCGCTGCTGAACGGGATGGATACCGCGCGGGAGCTGCGGGCGCAGGATACCGCGGTAAAAATCATCTTTTTGACCTCCTCGCCGGAATTCGCCCTGGAATCCTACGAGGTAAGGGCACAGGATTACCTGCTCAAGCCCATCACCTACGAGCGGCTGCGGCGGGCCCTGGAGGATTGCAGCCACCTTTTCGAGGCGGAGCCGAAAAACATGGTGCTGAAGACCTCCTTCGGCTTCCAGAAGCTCTATTTCCACGACATCGAATACGCTGAAGCCCAGAATAAACGGGTGGTATTCTATCTGCGCGGAGATAAGGTGGTGGAAACCTCCGAACCGCTGCGTTCTTTTGAGGAGCGCCTGACCGTCAGCAGCGGGTTCTTCAAGTGCCACCGCAGCTACCTGGTGTACCTGCCCAATGTCGATCACTTTAATAATAACGAGATCTTTACCAAATCCGGCCGCAGCATTCCCATCGCGAGGGGCTACGGCAAAGCCTTTCAGGAGGCTTATTTCGCGCATATGTTCCAAGAGGAATAAAGAAAGAAGGGACCTCCATGCTGGAAAGCATATTGGCTGTGCTGCATAATGCTACTACGCTTCTGTTTGGCGTTTACATATCTGCAGCCTTCCTGGGCGTTCGCATGAACCGCCACAATGTCTTTACTCTGCTCATTTTTTCCGGCGCGGTGGGAATCATCTATATCGCTGCTTACCTGGGCCTGGGCACCGAGGGTACCGAAAAAATCTATCCTCTTATTATCCACCTGCCGCTGGTGCTGTTCCTTTCCCGCTACTATAAGTACAAACCGGCGCTTTCCGTCCTTTCGGTGCTTACTGCCTATCTTTGCTGCCAGATCAGCAAGTGGGTGGGCCTGGTGGCCTATGCTGCCATGCCCCAGATGTGGATCTACTACGCGGTACGCATCACCGTCACAGTCATCACCTTCATTATCCTTATACGGTTTGTCTCCGATGCTACCGCGCAGCTGTTGCAAAAGCCCACTCGGTCCCTCCTCATCTTGGGCCTAATGCCCCTAGTCTACTATGTGTTTGATTATATCACCGGCGTATATACCACGCTGCTGTATTCCGGCCGGGAGGTCGTAACGGAATTTTTGGGCTTTGTGCTGTGCATCGCCTACATCCTGTTCCTGTTCATGTACTTTAAGCAGTATGAGGAAAAACGGGAAGCGGAGCTGCGCAACCAGCTGATGGAAATGAAGCGTACTCAGTCCGAAAAAGAGATCGAGGCAATCAAACGCTCCCAATATGAAATTTCCATCCTGCGGCATGATATGCGCCACTTCCTCACCAATATTTCCGGCTACATCGAAAATGGCGAGACCGAAAAGGCGCAGGAATTCATCCGCGAGGTCATCACCGCCACCGATAATACCGCCACCCAGTGTTACAGCAAAAATGAGGTAGTTAATCTGATCCTCTCCTCCTACGAGGAAAAGATCAAAGCCGGCGGCATCGAGTTCAAATACTCGGTACAGATACCGGAGGAACTGCCCTATTCCGAGGTGGATCTGACCGCCATTCTCTCCAACGCGCTGGAAAATGCTATCCACGCGGTCAAAAAGCTGCCGCCGGAAAAGCGCTATATCGAGCTGGACCTGCGCATGAAGGAAAACAAGCTGCTCATTTCCATCAAGAATACCTTTGCCGAAGCTCCAGAGCTGCGGGACGGCCTGCCGGTAGCCAAGGAGGAAGGCCACGGCTTTGGCAGCCAAAGCATCCGTTATGTGGCGGAAAAGCTGCATGGCAATTGCCAGTTCTCGGTGGTGGATGACCGCTTTGTACTGCGGGTAGTGCTGTAAGCCGTAATACATAAAGGGAGATACCGGTGTGGGTACCTCCCTTTTTTCGCAAAAGGAATGCCCCCGGCCGGGCTCTCCGGCGGGAGGCAGTATTTTATGGGATCAGAACGCGACCTTCATAAACAGGGCAACGCAGCACAGGATAACAGCCAGCGGAACATAAAGGTACCGGCCGATGCCATACCACAGGCGGCCGCGGGTCTTCCCGCTGCCGGTATTGATGGCCGAAAGCAGCTCGTCTTTTTTCATTACATAGAACCAGGAAACAGCGCCCAGCGTAGCGCCGATGGGGATGATATAGATGGAAACAAGATCCATCCACGGCCCCCATTGGGAGATGGTCTCCATACCGATGCCGAAGCCAAGGCACAGTACGGCCAGGATGATGAGGGTAGCGGTGCGGCTCAGCCGGGGGAACCGGTTCTGGAGCGATTCCGCCACGGCCTCGAACATGTTTTGCAGCGAGCTGACCCCGGCAAAGATCATGGCGATATACAGGATAACGGCAAACAGCTGACCTAGGGGAATATCCTGCAAAATGGTGGGCAGCGTGACAAACAGCAGGCTGGGTCCCGCGCCTACATCCAGCCCGTAGGAAAAGCAGGCCGGGATAATAACCAGCGCGGCCACCACCGCAGCGATGGTATCAAACAGGGCGGTATGCTGCGCCACTCCCACCACATCCTCCTGCGGAGAGAGATAAGCCCCGTAGACGATCATGCCGCTGCCGGTGACCGAAAGCGAGAAAAACGCCTGCCCCATGGCCCAGATCCAGATCATGGGGTCAGCCAGGGCCTCCCACCGCGGGGTAAACATAAACCGATATCCCTCCGCGGCGCCTGGCAGGAAAAATACCCGCACCGCCAGCACTAGGAAGATGAGGAAAAACAGCGGCATCATGATCTTGTTGGTCTTCTCTATGCTGTGCGCACCCAGGAACAGCGTAAGCAGGGTACCCACCACTACGATGATATGATAAGGCACCACCGAATAGGGCTGCGCCGAAAAGGAAGCGAACCAGGCGGCGGCATCGGCGGTCATCAGGGTGCCGGTTAGGGAATCCACCAGCGCTTTCAGTACATAGGTAACAATGACAGCATACCCGATAGCGATGCACAGGGAGCCCGCCAGCGGCAGCCAGCCCAGCACACCGCCCACCTTCCCGGCCGCTTCTCCGCGGGTGGCCCAGGCATTGCGGTAGGCCCCCAGGGTGCCGGTGGCCGCCCGCCGCCCCATGGCGAATTCCGCCGGAAGGCCGACATAGCTGAAAATAAAGACAAACAGCAGATAGATCAGCAGGAAAGCCCCGCCGCCGTTGCTGCCCAGTTTATTGGGGAAGCCCCATACATTGGCCATCCCCACCGCCGAACCGACCGAGGCCAGAATGAAGCCCCACCGGCTGGCAAAGCTCCGTGTGCTTTTTTGATGTTTCATTTCATTTTCTCCGTTTCCATAGAACAAGCCGTGCCTCGCGGCCGGCTTGCTGCTCCTTGCTATTTTAGCGCTTTACATCGAAAAAGTCAATATAACCCCCGCCCGGTATTCCAAATATCCGCAAAAATATGCTTGACAAATTAAGGAGGACAACACCATGCAGAAATTGCAGATCGGCAGAGTTTACCGCCACTTTAAAGGCGATTATTACCTGGTGGAGGGCCTGGCGCACGATTCAGAAAGCGGCGTACCCTGTGTCATCTACCGCAAGCTGTACGGGGATGGCGGCCTGTGGGTCCGCCCGCTGGAGATGTTCCTCAGCCGGGTAGACCGGGAAAAATACCCGGAGGTCCGCCAGGAATACCGCTTCCAGCTGCAGGAGATCGCCAGTGTGGCGCATCACGGGGAGTGAGGCTGTCCCATGGAGTGTGAAAAGATCTACTGGGTGCTGTGCCCGGCCTGCTGGGGCAAAACCCGCACCTAGATCCGGGAGGATACCGTACCGGAAAACTTCCCGCTGTTCTGCCCCAAGTGTAAACAGACCTTCCTGGTGGCAGCCCACAGTGGAAAAATAGAATACAGAGCAATCATGCCAGACGCAGAGACGCAGAGCCGAACTTGATCCCATTCCAGGTTTGCTCTGCGTTTTTGCGTCGAAGGAAAGGAGACAGAACCCCTATGAAAGAAATTACCGTACGCCTGCTGCTGGCTGCGGCAGTGCTTATCCAGTATCCATATATCGGAGGATATGAGAAGAAAGGGAATCGGCAGAACACTTTTTCTTGCGGCAAAAGAATGGGCGAAACAAAAAGGAGCTAAAAAGCTCTACATATCTGCACACTCAGCCGTTGAAAGTCAAGCCTTTTATAAATCAATGGGGTGTGTTGAGGCGGAAGTTTATAATCAAAAACATGTTGAAGATGAACCGTATGATTGTCAATTAGAGTGCGTTCTTTAAGCATCAGTATTCAGCATATAACTTCCAGTTTGTCGATCTACGGCAGCCTTTCAATAGGCTGCCGTATTCGCTTTTCGGAAGATTTTCATTTGCACATTTGCCATGATGAGCATCTGCGGATACAATGGAGGCAGAGAGGAATGGAGGTGCTGCAAATGTTCCGCCGTAAAGCAGAGACACGAATGGTTGAGCTGTCCCCTGACGAGGCGCGGCTGTTGCGGGGAGCGCTTCTTGCTTTTCGCAACAAGCTTCTTTCTGCCGGAAAACCGACAGAGGATGTGAACGAGCTGATTATCAAGGTGATGAAATGAGGTGGAGAAATTTCATGCCTTCTCCCAAGAATACTCGAGACTTTTCGAGATTT
>ENA-UERK01000520-UERK01000520.1-human-gut-metagenome-genome-assembly--contig:-NODE-520-length-32823-cov-18.071123_pt1 | contig 32823 bp, 22 predicted proteins | sample MGYA00242957_ERZ507957 | MGnify/ENA primary metagenome ERZ507957 (study PRJEB26167, sample SAMN06115538) | human gut metagenome | host: Homo sapiens | place: China:Heilongjiang | collected 2015-11-06...
TCTGCCCCCTCAACCACGAACGTGTCTAATTTATAATCATAGTCTTCACGAAAATACACCCATTTTAGACGACTGTTATAAATAAACAACGGGTTATCGACGGTATAGGAGTAATATTCGTCAATATACCAAATATACCTATTACCATTCCAACTCAATAGGGTATCATCTTCAAATGAAAGGTAATAACCATCTTCTGTCTCATACGTCATAACATTAAAGAAGTTTGTTGAACCAACAAAATAATATCCAGTATCTTGATAAATCAAGGAAGTCACATCTTCGTCTTCCATAACCACTTCAATTTCGTTATGTTTGTTTTCATCAAGTGAATATCTATAGTCTAATCCGCAGGAAGAAAGTGACAAAATCGACGTAATTATTAGGATTAGTACAATGTTTTTTTTGAACATATAGCCTCCTTGTTTGTCATTCGAAGAATTGCATTGCCGAATGCTTGTTTATGATGGGGTACAACCCAGAGATGGTACAGTTAGGTCGTGCGTTCGATCATTACATATACATAATTTTAATCCCAAAATGATATAAAATCCCAAACAGCCTTAGCACCATCGACAATACCGTTAGTGACAGTTGCAGCAACATATTTTGCGCCATCAACAAATTCACCTGCGACACCGGTTACAACATCTATCGCGTCACCGACAAAGTTGGTAGCACCGTCGATAAAGTTTCCAGTTCCGACCAAAGCAGATCCTACAACATCCCCGACAATGTTTGAACCTTTCATTGAATTTCCAAGATCAATGAGGCCGTCACTCGCCCATTCGATGCCCGAATCTACTGCATCTGAAATCGAAAGTTCAAATTCTCGTAAGACGGGAATTGTAATGAGAGTGTTTCCTTCGCTAAGTACCTGGCTTGACATTCCATCGATGTTAGCTACATCCAAGAGTTTGTTTGTATAATCGGCGCAATTATTGAAGAAGAGATTATATCTACCAAAGTTTTGGTTATCGTAGTAAGATTTGGCAAGAGCTGCACTTTTGTTGAAATCTCCCTCCAAAACCACATAATTAATACCTTTGGGGTTTTTGATAAATTCACCTGTTTCTTTGTTGTAGAAATCAGAAACATCTACATCAGATGTATTATAGAAAACTTGAGCTCCACCTTTAGCGCCTTTTATTCCAAAATCTTTGATTGAAACGTTTGTGTTGTATTCTGTGAACAACCACTCGCCGTAACTATTCATAAAATATATTTCGGAGTGCCCCACTATAGGAAGAGAGAAATCTGTAACGAGGACAGCCATAATCCAATCGCTTTCGGTTTCTTTGGCTTTTGAAGATGTTCCTCTTTCTGCGCTCAACCCAAACGGATCTACAAAAGAAACAGGATTACCGTTTGCATAGGCAAAGCGGTTGAGCGTGATTGCGTTGGAGATTCCTCCTTCAACAATATCAGCATTGATGAATCTCTTCATTGCAGGCGAGTAGTAACGCGCTCTCATATAAATGAGACCGTTATCATCGGTTACAACGCCATCACGACCGTTATATCCGAAGATTGCCGTGTTTATGCCCGTTCTGGTAAGGAGCTTGCCATAGGTATCGTATGCGAAGGTATCGGTAATATTTCCACTTGCATCGGTGATAGCAATGGTACTGCCTCGGCAGTCGAAATGGTAGGTCTTGAATACGCTACCTACTTCCTCACCGATGAGTCCCTTGCCGTATACATACTTAGTTACCACACCGTTAGTAGTCTTCATAAGAAGCATACTGAGCTTGGCGTTGGTATTGTAGGTATATGTAGTATCCTCATCGGAAGAAAGATTGCGAATCCTTACGTCTTCAGCGTTGTAAGTGTAGGTGTGACCTCCCGCAGTAATCAGCCTATTTGCGGAATCATAAGTGCAGGCAAGGGAACCATTCGAGAGCATATTGCCGTCAAGATCATAGCTTACGGTGTTGCCATTGAACGAGATCAGACGGTTGTTGGTGTCATACTGGAAGCTACTGTCGGGTGCAGAGGTTACGTTACCTGCTGCATCGTAGTTGAAGGTCTCGGTAGACACAACCGAGTTATCGCTGAGCTTCTTGACAGTTCTCGCAGTGACCCTGCTGAGATTATCATAAGTATAACACATTTTGGTAGAATTTGCAAGTACCAATATAAAAAACAGCCGCACCCGAAAGTGCGGCTGAACGTATGCGATATACGTTTTTACGTTATGCCTTGTATAAAGCCTTTTATGAGGTTGACAGCTATAAAAACAAAGATAGCAGAAACAATAATCAATAGCAGAATTTTTATGAAAGATATTTTTCTTTTCTTTTCCTCTGGACACAATCTCTGTGATTTGTAATCTCCATTCTCATCACATAAGATATTGTATCTTTTGCAATAATAGTATTGCACGTAGTTTATGTGGGAAAGGGAAGGAACAAAGATCAAAACAACACTACTAATTGTCATAATAATATGTTGGATATTCAAACTGAACTCGTTTTGCAAAAAACGCGAGGCAAAAACACCAAGAAAAGCCATAGAAGAAATTGGCAAAGCTACAGAAATCACTGACTTTTTTACGTGAAATTTTGGATATTTTTCATTGTGAACACCCATCACGATGATCAAAACATAAATCGCTGAAACAAGTAAATATGCAGGGAGCATCCAAAGAAAAAATGTAAATTTCAAAAACGGTTCATCTGCCATAAGATTCCAACTGGCGAAAAAAAGCCACATCAGAGAAGTAATAAATATCCCTATTGTACCATTCACCAAGAATCGGAGTGCAAATGTTTTTTTGACAAAGTCGCTTTTTATTGCCAAAACCATAACCCAATAAGCGATTGACCATAGGATTATTGAAACCAAGGGAAAGAGTGACTTGAAAGAAATCCCATTTTTGTTTAACAAATGAATACCAATTACTAATATGAAAAATGGAATGATAAGAATATACCAATAAAAATGTTTCAAAAAAGAATAAGATATATAATTACCCGAATTAAGATGGACTAATCTTAATGCTTTTTCTCGCATAACTTTCCCCCTGTGTTTGTTTTATCCGAATAAACCAGAGAAAAATCCACCAATGGCATTCCCTGCATCTTCAAAGAAATCACCAATGGCTTCCCCGGTGTCTTCCAAGAAATCTCCGGCAGCCTCTACTAATTCAACAGCACCATCTGCGATGGCATCAACCCCGTCTTTAGCTAAATCAACTAACGATTTGTCTCCGACAATATCGGTGTTAACCGCCCAATCAATGGCAACTCCAGCCACAAATCCAACACCAGCACCAATAATATTACCTGCTACTGGTACAACGGAACCGACTGCAGAACCAATTGCAGTGGAGCCTGCAATAATTCCAACGCCAACACCTGCATCTACAGCGGCATCAGTTATGATTCTTTGTGTATCTGTACCTGCTTCGATGTTTTCAGCAATACCTAATCCTACATCAAGTGCCACACCTGCGTAGTTTAAGATAGCACCACCATTGATTTTCCCTGATGGTTTAAATAAGCTAAGTTCTGATTTTAAACCTGTTGGAACATCAACATTTTTAAGAATGTCCCAATAGTCATCAACATTTGATGCTTTTGAAATTTTGGGGATATCATAATATGATTTTCTATACGTCGTTGGGAGATTTGCTTTTTTTCCGCCTATTACATAGGCTCTTGATCCTTTACGATAGATGTTATAACCATATTTGCGATACAGATCATACTCGTCATATATAGATTTCAAGTCAGCAGCACTTTCCATAATGCTGATTCTGTCTTCTATTGGGAGATTGTAAAAAGGAGTATTGTAGTAAGCATGATTGCGATTAATGTATACTCCTGTTATTCCTCTTTCCGCAGTCAAGCCAAACGGATCGACAAAAGAAACCGGGTTACCGTTTGCATAGGCAAAACGGTTGAGAGTAATTGCGTTGGAGATTCCACCAGCAACAACATCTGCATTGATAAATCGCTTCATTTCAGGCGAATAATAACGCGCTCTCATATAAATGAGACCATTATCATCGGTAACAACACCGTCGCGACCGTTATATCCGAAGATTACCTTGTTTGTGCCCGTTCTGCTGATGAGCTTACCATAGGTATCGTATGCGAAAGTATCGGTAATATTTCCGCTTGCATCGGTAATAGCAATGATACTGCCTCTGCAATCGAAGTGATACGTCTTGAAAGCACTGTTTACTTCCTCGCCAATCAAGCCTCTGCCATAGACATACTTTGTAGTGACACCGCCCGTTGTCTTGCAAAGAAGTTTGCTGAGTTTGCCGTTTGTATCGTAGGTATAGGTCGTGTCTTCATCGGTGCAAAGATTGCGAATACGCACGTCCTCTGCGTTATAAGTGTAGGTATGACCGCCTGCGGTAATGAGCCTGTTGGCAGAGTCATAGGTGCAGGTAAGGGAACCGTTTGAGAGCATATTGCCGTCGAGGTCATAGCTTACGGTGTTGCCGTTGAACGAGATCAGACGGTTGTTGGTGTCATACTGGAAGCTACTGTCGGGTGCAGAGGTTACGTTGCCTGCTGCATCGTAGTTGAAGGTCTCGGTAGATACCACCGAGTTATCGCTGAGCTTCTTGACAGTTCTCGCAGTTACTCTGCTGAGGCTATCATAAGTATAACACATTTTGGTATTATTTGCAAGTACCTTTTCTTCGATAATTCTCGACAAGTCGTCATAAGTGTACTCAAAGCCTGTAATTACCGCGCCGGTTGCCGTTCTTTCAACGGTCGAGGTCACTCTCTGCTTGTTGTCGTAGACGGTGGTGGTTACACTTCCATCGGGCTTGGTAACGCCTACCACACGGTTGTTTTCGTCATAAGTGTAGGAAGTTACACGGTTTGCCCAGTCGGTTACACGGATGAGATTGTGGCTTGCGTCATACTCGTAAGCTTTGGTACCGTTAACAAAAACTCCGCCCCTGTTTCCAAGGACGGAGAAAATTGTTGTTCAATATGTACGAACAATATCTACTTTTATTTTAGCGTCTTCGCCAGCGAGTTTTACAATTACTTCTTTTCCAGAAATATCTTGAAGAGTAATGGACTGATTTTGATTTGCGATCACAGAACAATAATATTCTCCATCAATCATAACAATAATTTCAGCATTTCCTTTTTCTATAGAACTATTAATGTTAATTGTTAAAGTATTACCGAATATTTTTGTAGCTTGAAGTATTGTAACTCCGTGAATCTTACCATATGATACGGTTATATGGTCGCGATCATATTCTCGAAATTTTGTTCCGACAACATAGGTTTTTCCACCTGAACGTTGTTTGGATCCCATAGAGGCTCTGTAATTTTTATCAGATTTAATGATATCTTCTTTAGTTAATTCAACCAAAGAGAAATTTTCGGGACCGTTTGTGTCAACAAAATCTGAGGAAGACGAAAGCGTGATTATAAGTCCTATCACGAACGTAAGAATTATAATAGTTGGAATTGTGATTAGTAAGACAAGTTTCATTTTGCTTTTGCTGTTTTTTGTATTCATTTTTTTTTGGTCATGCAGTATTGATGGTTCATCAAAGGAAGAAAGCAATTCTATCCACTTTTCCTTTGGAGAAGATTCAATTTGCTTTATCTGATCCACGGTAAAGTTATGTTTACAATTTGGACATTCAAATTGTTTCCATATCCATTTGATATTTCCAACCGCGTTATAATTTCGAAATTTAACGCCGCAACCAATAACAGTTTTTGGAAGTATCGGTGGTAGGTCTTTTGCTTCTTCCGAATTGGAATTTATAACCTTGGACACCTTAACAGCATTCAGTAGGGTGTTACAAATGGGACAATAGTGGTTTTTTGAGATATAACTAACATCCTGTCTAACATATCTAATACCGTGAATCATATTTCCTCCTAAAAATGATTAATTTGGTTGTTAGCCAAATATAAGTGAGATATCCAAACCAAATCCAAACAGCAATGCGCCTATTCCTGCTTCTGCACCTATTTCAAATTTGCCTTCATCATTTTTTCCAGCAGTAACATTTGCCTCTGCACCGGCACTTAAAAAGTCAGCGTTGGCACCTATCTCAATTTCAAAAAGCCAAAGATCTATTGTAAATGATGCCTCGGCTGTTGCTACTGACGCTTTCGCTTCAGCACCAAGTTTAAAGCCTCCTTCGTAAAGAAATTCGGCACTTACTTCTGCAGCCAAGATATTAGCTTCTCCATCCAAAGACAGATTTCCAAGAGTTAAGTTGCCTTCGGCGGTTGCGCCTGAAATTCCCGCTTCAGCGCCCAATCCTTTATCCATCAGTCCAGCATATGCAGTTCCTGCATATAATCCGCCAGATGCAGATGCAGTATCATTACCTACAGAACCCGATATGGATTTCCAAGAGACACTATAATATGTTTGCTTTTCTTGTTCCTGCTTTAGCCAAACTTCATATGCATATGGAGGTAATCCTTGCTCTAATCTTCTAAAATCTCTCATTGATCCATCATAAACAAACCCTAATTCCTGCCAAGTCTTATTAATGGATGGATAACAATAAGGAAGCGTAGGACCATATACATGGGAGGTGGAAGCAGTATTACCTCTCTCCGCACTTAATCCAAACGGATCTACGAAAGAAACAGGGTTGCCGTTAGCATAGGCAAAGCGGTTGAGCGTAATTGCATTGGAGAGTTTACCTGCCACAATGTCCGCATTAACGAAACGTTTCATTTCAGGCGAGTAGTAACGCGCCCTCATATAGATAAGCCCGTTATCATCGGTAACTACGCCGTCACGACCGTTATAGCCGAAGATTACCTTGCTCGTACCGGTTCTGCTGATGAGCTTGCCGTAGGTATCATATGCAAAGGTATCGGTAATATTTCCGCTTGCATCGGTAATAGCAATAGTGCTGCCGCGTGCATCAAAGTGATAGGTCTTGAAAGCGTTATTTACTTCCTCACCAATCAATCCCTTACCATAGACGTACTTTGTAACGACGTTGTTGGTCGTCTTGCAGAGCAGTCTACTGAGTTTCGCATGAGGATCGTAGGTGTAAGTGGTATCCTCGTCGGCGCAGAGATTACGGATACGCACATCAGCCGCATCGTAAGTGTAGGTATGACCGCCAGCGGTGAGCAGTCTGTTTGCAGAATCATACGTGCAAGTCAACGTACCATTCGACAGCATATTACCGTCAAGGTCATAGGATACCGTGTTACCGTTGAACGAGATCAGACGGTTGTTGGTGTCATACTGGAAGCTGCTGTCAGGTGCAGAGGTTACGTTACCCGCCGCGTCATAACTGAACGTCTCGGTGGAAACTACCGAATTATCACTCAGCTTCTTGATCGTTCTCGCAGTCACTCTGCTGAGACTATCGTAAGTATAACACAGTCTGGTCGAATTTGCAAGTACCTTTTCTTCGATAATTCTCGACAAGTCGTCATAAGTGTACTCAAAGCCTGTAATTACCGCGCCGGTTGCCGTTCTTTCAACGGTCGAGGTCACTCTCTGCTTGTTGTCGTAGACGGTGGTGGTTACACTTCCATCGGGCTTGGTAACGCCTACCACACGGTTGTTTGCATCGTAGGTATAAGCCGTGACACGGTTTGCCCAGTCGGTTACGCGTACAAGATTGTGATTTGCGTTATAAGCATATGTGACAGCAGTGTTATCGGGGTAGATAATCTTGGAAAGATTGCCCACTGCGTCATACTCATAGCGAATGACTTTTCCGTATGTGTCAGTGTAGCTCGATACACGGTTGAGAGCATCGTAGGTTCTTGTGATCGTGCCGTGGCTGTCGTTTACGGTCAATACGTTGCTGTTTGCGTCGTAAGTGTAGCTTACAGCGCCTTCGGGCGAAGTATAGCCCGTGATTCTGCCCATGGAGTCATAGAAGATCTGACGAATCTGACCGCGTGCGTTGGTGATCTTCTTGCGAACGTTCAGCTCGTTGTACTCGTAAGACTTTGTACCGCCCGAAACGGTGGACTCGGATGTGAGCCTGCCCATATCGTCGTAGGTGTAATTGGTAGCACCGCCGAGAGGACCGGCAAGACGAGTTACGTTGCCAAGCAGATCGTAGGTTGCTGAGCTTACGTTGTTTGCTGCATCGCGAACCTCGGTATTCTGACCGCGAGAGTTGTAGGTGAACTCGGTGCGGTGGTTGAGAGAATCGGTTACGCTTTCAACCTTTCCGAGAGCGTTGTAGGTATAGGTTGTAGCCTTGCCCATTGCATCGGTAACGGTAAGCGGCTGATTAAGAGTGTTATAAACTGTCTCGCTGATGACGTTATTCTTAGCATCGGTGGTCTTGATCACGTTGCCATTGCCGTCGTAGGTGGTTGTAAACACGTTGCCGCGAGCGTCCGTGATAGTTGTACGTCTACCCAGTGCGTCGTAGCCATAGCGGATAACATTGTTCAGCGCATCCTTGACCGATACACACTGATTCAGTGCGTTATAGGTATAGGTCGTTACGTGTCCGAGCGCGTCTCTTACTGTGAGCAGATTGTTATTCTGGTCATAGGTATAAGTCGTGACGTTGTTCTTTGCGTCGGTTGCGGTGAGTCTGTTGCCGAAGGCATCGTAGGTATAGGTCTTGGTATTGCCAAGTGCATCGGTCTCCGAGAGGAGATCACCCGACTTGGAGTAGACATATACGGTAGATCCCGCAACAGCGTTGGTCATCTTAGTGACCTTATTCATAGCATTGTACTCGTAGGAGGTTACGTTGCCTTCGTCATCGGTGACAGTGAGTATGTTGCCGAGCTTGTCATAAGTCTTGATTACAACCGCACCCTTGGGATTGGTTTCCTTGACCACATTGCCGACCTTATCATACTCATACTGAACAAGCGCACCGTCGGGGAGTCTCTTGGAAAGAACTCTGCCGGCATCGTCATAGGTGACATTGGTTGCATTGCTTAACTGGTCGATCACCTTGACGGTTCTGTCTTCGCCATCAAACTCATATCTGATAGTATGACCGTCGGGAAGGGTGATGACGTCGTTCTTCATATTTCCGTTGTAGGAATAGGAAGTCGTATTACCGTTCGCATCGGTTACAGTAGTCTTTTGATAGTTGCCATCATAGGTGGTTACGATAGATTTGCCGTTAGCATCGGTCATTTTGAGAAGGTTGCCGCTCTTGTCGTACTCGTACTCGGTGACCTTGTTATCCGCATCTGTCTTGGAAATGACCTGACCGATCATGTTGTGTGCATATCTTGTGGTATGATTCAAGGAATCGGTCTGTGACTTGAGCAAGCCACCCTCGTAAGAATAAACAATTGCATTTTTACTGCCAACTTTCTTGGTTGCAGGCATACCATTTGCATCGTAGGTGTATAGCGTTACAGTTCCGCGAATGTCGGTGTGCTGTGTCATCTGATTGCGGGTGTTGTATACAAAGGTTTCTTCGGGGACAACACCGTTGATTGCAGGATAACGGATTCTGGTTACGTTACCCTTTGCATCGTAGGTAAAGTAGGTCGTATTACCGTTTCTGTCAGTCACCTGAGTAGGCTTGTTAAAGCTGTTGTAGGTCTTGATTACCGAATTACCCTTCGCATCGGTCTCCTTGATAACGTTGTTGCGGTCATCATACTCGTAGGTCTTAACGTTTCCGTTTTCGTCCGTATGCTTGATCAACAGACCGTCGCAATCGTATACGCGGCGGCTGGTCTTGCCGTTTCTGTTGGTGGCAATTCTGGTATCTCCCTCGCAACATTCGCAAGCATCGTCGCTGTAATCGAAGTAAGAAGTGTGATTCAGCGCATCCTTCTGAGTAAGAACACGACCGTAATCGTCATAGGTGTTCTCAAAGTAACGGATACCCTTGGAGTCCGTGCCGGAAACAACTCTCTTATCATCATCATACTCATAAGTGAGCGAATTGCCGTTCACATCCTTGATAGAAGTGAGAAGGTTATTCGTATAGGTGAGAATTGCTACTCTTTCTGCATCATCATACACACGAATTACCTTACAGGTGGAATCCTTCTCAAGATACATCTTTTTGCCGGATACACAGTCAGTGATAGTAATCAAGGTATCGGAGTAGGTGATGAGAGTTTCAAAGCCCTGGTGATCAACGATCTTGGCAAGATCACCGTCAGCATTGTAATATTCGGTTCTTGCGGAGTTGCAGTCAATGATGTACGGATATTGGCGAGAATGATCCACGGTCAGTACATAACCGTTCTTGTTCGCGCTGCAACAAGTGAATCTGGAGTTGCAATCGCTGTCTGCTGTATAGCGAGAGAAGATAGAAGGATTGTTGTAAACAAAGGCTTCGCAATCCTTAACTTCGATGTGCTTCTCAAAGTTGTGATACCAACCAGTACCGAGCACACCACAGGCAAGCTGTGTAGAATCATAGTGAGCTACGAGCTTAATGCCCTGACCGCCGAACAGCGACATAATGGTATTGTTAAGCATATGGGCGCCGGTGTAAACGTCAACGGGATCGGCAAAGGTACTGCCCTGAACCTTGCTTACAGGAGTCTCTTCTACAGAACAAACAACAGTCTGTCTTACGGAAACGGTACAGGAAGCACTTACTCCGCTTCCATCCTGTGCAGTTGCGTAGATGATTGCGCTGCCGGCAGCTTTTGCGGTTACTGTACCCGTATAGGTATTTACCGAAGCTATCGAGGGCTTGCTACTGTGCCAACGAACGGTTTGGGGTGTTGCGTTGGTCGGGCATACTGTCGCGGACAGTCTGTGCGTATTGCCCTTATAGAGGACGAGATAAGAACGGCTGAGCGTAATATCTTCAACACAGATCGGGTCGATAACCGTCAGACAACAAGTGCCGACAATGCCGCTTCCGTCCTGAGCAGTTGCTCGGATGACGGTAGTTCCGGCGTTTTCTGCATAGACCAGACCGCTAACCGAGTTTACGGTTGCAACACAAGGATCGTCGCTACTCCACGTTACGCATCTGTTTGTGGCATTTTCAGGACAAACCGTAGCATAGAAATATGCCGATTTATCCGTGATCATTGTTCTTGTATCGGGAGAGATACAAATTGAGGAAACCAAGGTGTCGCCGGTAACAACAACAGTGCAGGAAGCGCTTTTTCCGCTACCGTCCGCCGCAGTAGCGGTAATCTTTGCAGAACCCTTAGATACAGCAGTAACAATGCCGCCGCTGACCGTTGCCACACCATTATTGGAGCTTTTCCAAGTCACGTTCTTGTTTGTTGCATTATCGGGACAAACAGTTGCATAAAGGGAAGCACGCTGACCTTCCTCAAGGAAAAGGGAAGAACGGTTCAGAGTTACAGAGGTGACGGGGACAGTATTGCTTACCGTGACGGTAAGATAGTCACTGCATCCGCTTCCATCGGTTGCTGTTGCATAGATATGCGCGGTTCCTACTCCATTGGCGCAAATGTATCCGCTGGACGAATTTACACTTGCAACGGAAGAATTGTCGCTATGCCACTGTACTTCTTTGCAGGCGGCGTTCGAGGGACATACCTCGGCGTAAGCAGCATAGGACCAAGTGCCGACCTTTAACGAGATGGATTTAGGATATACACTTACTGAATTTACACAAATCATAGTATACCTCCAAATCAGAACATTTTTTCGATAATAACCTTCTCGTTTCTTACGAGGTCAAGGTTAAACATAGTCATCTCACCTTCGTCATCTTCGATCGGATGGCATTTTGTGCCGTACTGCCATACGGCGATGGCATTTCTTGTAATGCCGGAAGGTGCAAAGGGCATCCAATTGTCAGGATGGATGAGATGTGATGTGGTGATGCCGTCATATTCCTTGACTGTGGGTGCTTTTGCCCAAATAAGGCATCTTTCAAAAATCTCCTTGTCAGACTGTATGCCGCGACTGTATTCACGGTCAAATGAAAATTTTGCGTCTGTATTTGCGATAAATCCTGGCGTATAACCTTCTGCAATGAGTGCTTTTGCAAAGCCTCTCATAAAGTCGCGGTTTGCCGTTTCGTTATCGCCTATTTCGAGGAATATAGCTGTTCCTTCGGGAATGCCGAGTTCGGCTATACAAACATTGACTTTCTTTGCTACGATAACGCCTTGTTCTTCAGTGTTCTTTTCGTCAGAACAGGTGTACATCGCCGCAATTTTGCAGCCCTTGCTGTGTATAAAACCGATTTCCTCCTTCGTGAGGCGGTTTTCTCCGCTTATGTATCTTCCGCAGAAATTGGGGTAGATTTTGTTTCGTACGATCCACTCAAAATGGGCGATGTTGTTCTGAAGCAGGTCGGATGCCTGTGTGGCGGAGTCCGCACCGAAGAGAAGTCTGTCTACGTTTTTTGCCACTTCAGGGATTGATGTCGAGGCAACAGGTGCAATATTCTCGACCTCTGATATTCTTGTTTTATAAGCATTTCTGCATGCCATATTTTTATTCTCCTTTAATTTTATTAAATTTGTTTTTGTTTTAGCAGCTGCAACCAAAGTATAAAATTTAACGGTGACAGCTGCTGTCATGGTTGAAAATTTTTTTGAAATCAATTGCACTCATATTCGCAAACGCCGTCGGGAGTATCGCAGAGCCAGCCCTTGAAATAAGAGCATGAAAGGCAAATGCTTTTTTTCGGCGTTATTGAGTCGAAGTAGTCGCGCATATAACCATTGTTGTCAAGATTGCCAAAAACGTTCGTTCCGTTTTCCGAAGACTTGCCGTTCCAGTTTTTAGTCGGTATTTTACCGTTGTTAATTCTTTCAAAAAACCTGTTGGCTTTGCTCCTAACTCCTGACGCACTGGAAATACTTTCATCGCTATTGAGAGAGCGACTTTTTTGTATTAACATACCCTGCAAATTTTTCAGGAGTACCCGCGCATTGTTTTCATTGTCCGGTGCATACTCGATTTCAAGCTCGTAATCGGTGTGTCCAAGATATCTGTTTTCGTCTACGACAAGTTCATAACCGTCTGTCTTGTAAAGCACGGTTCGGATCGTTGCAAGAGAGCCTTTCAGCTTTAGCCCGATCTCAGTAAAAGCGTTTTTTTCAAGTCCGTTATATATGGGCATCTGTTTTTCGATGCTCTTATCGGAGTCCGCAAAATGAAACTTCATAGTCGCCTTGTATTTTCCGTTTTTGAGCCTTACGCGGCAAGTGATATTGTTCTTGTTCATCGCAAGGTCATCTGTATCGAAATAGTAATTTATTTGTTCAGATGATGATATCCCTCCGTTAAAGTGATTCAAAAGGGTATGGTAGTCTTCTTTTGATATGAGAAGCTTTTTTTCAAGCTCGGTCATGATTTTATCCTTCCTCTTATGATTTTTCCTGAGCCGTTTTTGGGAAGCTCGTCCACCAGCTCTATGACCTGCGGGATCTGAAACAATGGTAGATGTTCAATGCATAGCTTTCTCACCTCGTCAACAGATAAGAAATCGCCGACGATTTTCATACCTATCTGTTTTCCGGATATTGTGTCAAATCCGTAGACAAGCACTTCTTTAACGCGAGAATCGCGCTTCAGCTCATATTCCACCTCTGCGGGATAGATATTCATTCCTGCCTTGATGATGAGATCGTCGTTCCTGCCTTTTATTTTGAGAAAGCCCGAGTCTCCGATGCAAGCGATATCGCCCGTGCAGAGCCAACCGTCTTTAAGCACTTTCTGCGTCTTTTCCTTTTCGGCGTAGTACCCGAGCATTACGTTCTCGCCTTTTACCCAGAGAATTCCTTCCTCGTTTTTTGCACATTCTTTTCCCGATGTATCAAGTATTTTCAGCGAGACCGATTTCAGCGGTATTCCGACGCAATCAGGATGTTTTGCGAACTGCTCCGGAGGCAGATAGCTGACTCTCGGGCAAGCTTCCGTAAGTCCGTAAACGTGGTATATCTTGCACTGAGGAAAAGAATTGCGTATCATAAGCGCTGTATCCGCTCCCATGCATTCTCCGCTTATGCAGATGTGCCGTAGCGTTTTCGTTCTGCTGTCGCGCTTGAACCTTGCCATTGCAGAAAGAAGCGTAGGAGTGCCGCAAAAGGCTGTTATGCTGTATTGATCGATAAGTTCGAGCATTCTGATAGGATTGAACTTTTCCGAATAAAACTGTATAGCTACGCCTTTGACGAGTGAAACAAGGAATTCCCCCGTAAGAACGGCACAATGATAAAGCGGGCGTGAAATGAGTATTTTGTCGCCGGAACCTATTTCAAAATATGATGCGATATCGCCGACATTTGTTATGATGTTCCTTTCGCTGAGCATAGCGCCTTTGGGCTTACCCGTCGTTCCCGATGTACACATTATCAGCGCAGGATGTTCTTCCGGTTCCGAATACTTGTTGCCTTCATATTTGCCAACGGAGAGCTCTCCGTCGGTATCTGTAATCATGGCGTCGGGAGATATCGTATCCAGAATTTTGCTGCAATGAGCTGTTCCGTATCTTAAAGACAACGGTACGGCTGTTACCCCTGCTGCAAAGCAGGAAAGAAGTGCTGCCGCCGATAACATTTCGGATTTGCAAAGTATCGCACAGCACCGGAATCCTCTCAGCTTGTCCGCAAAATGTTCGCTGCGCGATATAAGCTCATTAAATGATATTTCGGTATCTTCCTCGCAGACCTTTTGATCTTTATACCGCAGCATTTGCTCTTTTATGTAATCCCATAGTATCATTTTGAGTAACCTCCCGCGCAGTTTAAGAGTTCTGTCAGAATTCGCTTTTCATCATCGCTTATTGAAAGTAACATATTTTTTATTGTCGGTAGGAGCGAGTCGCGACGCTTCATCAGATGAGAAGCGTAAAGCATTCTCATCGTATCGGCTTTTTTGACTATCAAGCTGTATGCGTCGCTTGCATTCGAGGAAAGGGAAAGCTCTGTTTCAAGCCGTTTGATTCTTTCAAGCATCGCTTTTTTATGCTCCCATATAAGTCTCAATACACGACGATCCGTTTTTTCATATGCGATTGAAGAGTCATAAAGCCTGTCAAGGTATTTTGCGATATAGTTGTGAACGGCAATTCCGTATATGAGTTCAGATGTTTCTTCCGGATATTTATCTATCGTATGACTCAAGTATTCGCCTATTTTTTTAAGACAGTTTTCAGGTGAAAAACTTACTTGTACATTTTTCGGTCTTATAGCACAGATGTTTCCGAACCACCCCTTGTTATAGCTTGCTCTTCGTCCCGCTTCAAAGGCTTTCTGTGGGGTATTGAATTTTCTGTAGACCCAGTTGCTGTCGTAAGCATAGATACAATATGTTTTGTTTTCTCTGTCATATCCACAGATTGTTCCATCGTGTGCGAAATGGCGCTTTTTGTACCAGCTCTTACCCTCAACATAGTAGTCATCGATCCCGTCAAAGCATACATAGTATCCCGCATCTATCATATTGCGGATGATACCGTGTACATAGCCTTTGAAAAATTGAGTATTGAACCAGCGTCTTTCGATATACGGACTTACATTCCACCCCGAATCGACAATGCCGACTTCGGGAGATGAAAAGTCGCTTAAAAACTTTTTCGAACATATGAGCATCATAATTTCTTCAAGGTACCAGTTTCTGATCGACGGATTATCTCTTATGATTGCCGTGCATGTACCCTGATAGTGATATGTGCTGTACAGCGGTTCAATAAGCGGCAGTTCAACAGTCTTTTTCATCGGCATCCTCCTTTATGTATTTTTGTACAAGATTTATTACATCCTCTGCTTTTGTAAGATCAAATGGATTCATATCGACCTCGTCAAGGGTTATCTGAAATGCTTCCTCTATCATTACAAGCAGCGCGACCATCTGAATACTGTCGAGCAGAAGGTCATCCTGAAGCAGGCTCTCCGGGAGGACATTTTCGACTCCGCTGAGTTCGGATAAAACAGCGGATACTTTATCGGATATGTCCATTTGAAATCACCTCCCCTACAGCGCGTCTGACAATTGAATAACATTCGTCCTCTTTCTGTAATGTGGATATGAGGATTCCCCCGTTTGAATTGCAGATATCGATATATTCGTCGCGCAGTCTGTATTGCAGTTCCATATCGATATATCGCTCTTTCTCTGCAGGTCTTGAACGCACTCTTTCGACGGCGGTCTCTACCGGAACATCAAAAAAGAAAGCTATATCTGGTTTAATGATATATTCCGCTATTTCGTATATCCATTTATCGGTCTTAAAGCCTCTTGCGCGGAGGTTTGCAAGGCACGAATAAAAGTATCTGTCGCTTAAGACGATTCGACCGCTTTCAAGCGCGGGAGCAATGACCTTGCTGACATGTTGAACTCTGTCGCTTGCCGCGAGCAGAGAAAGACTGCGATAGTCAAAGGCGTCGTGATTCGGACAGTCCATATATGTTCTGAATATATCCGATCTTCGCACGTTTGACGTGGGCTGTTTTGTCGTGAAAACATCGAAATCTTTTTTCAGATCGTTTGTTAGCCTTTCCATCATTGTCGTTTTGCCGCAACCGTCAAGTCCGCAGAAGGTTATAAGAAATCCGGGCGCTCTGTTTTCGCGCATATCAAGCCTTTTCATCCGAAACCTCCTCCAGGTCTTTTGCTCGCTCGTTCATAAAAAAGCGTTCCGTTGTGCTTTTTGTTTTATAGATAAAAATCTTTTGGTCTTTTGGAGAAATGACTCTACAAGTAAAATCCTTATCACAGGCGAGTATTTCAGCCGATTTTTTCTGCGCAAAGCCAGGCGCTATATCGAACAGGTTGCTCGCCTCGAGTATAGCATAGGCGCATACATGGCTAAGCCCGAGCTCCGACGCTCTTGCAAAAATTTTTTCGATAGTCTCATCACTCAGCTCTTTGAGAAGCAGATAAATGTCGCAATATTTGTAAAGCGTCATATCGCGGTGCATTTCGACCCAAGATAGCGTTGTTGCCTCCTTGCAGAGGTGTGCGCAGAGGTGTATAAAGAAGTCGCACGCATTTAGCGACGGTATTTTGATACCGTTTTCAGCAAAGACTATGGTGCTTTCAAGCATTGAAGATAAGGCGCCCGTATCGCTGTTTTTGTAGTCCAGAGAGAAGTTGATATCAACCTCAAGATATTTCATATATGGGAGATCAACTTCCTTTATGTACGGTACAGTTTCCCCACGTAGCATTTTCGATGCGATGATTTCATTTCTTGATGCGGGAACAAACTCTCCTTCACGTACATTGCCTTGCCGGAATCCTGACTTTGTCAGGGCATTTCCGACGAGAGTTACGTCGCTCGGCAATACCAACAGGTCGATGTCATTTGATGTCCTGCAGCCTTCGGGATAATATGCGCAAAGTATAGCGCCTTTCAACATAGCTGCTTTGCAGTCGATTTGCGCAAGTATTCCGGAAAGCATATTTATGCACTTGAAAAAGCTGTGATTTTTTTCTTTGTTCTGCTCGTATGCCGAGCCGAGAGAATTGCGGAATTCACGGTTCACCTTTCCAAGAAGTCCGTTCGTTTTAAGAACATCATAAGCGACGCCCTGCATACGGTTGAAGAACAGCTGACCAAGCATGGTCGGTGTGGCATGTGCAAGAAGCGCCTCGTCAAAATCTTTTTCTTTGAATTTACACAGCGCCTTAAAAAGTTGTTTTTCTTTTTCCGTCATAACAATTCCTTTCGTTTTTTATTTTCGGTTCGGAGCGGGCGATACTGTATGGCAATGGCGGCATATATTGCGGTATCTCATAAGAACGTTTGTGAGACGGGCGATTATTCAACGGTCTTGTCTCCGTTCCGCGATAATTTTAAAACTTAACCCTGACAACCGCTGTCATGGTTAAAAAATCTTTTATGGCTTCAATAGAAAAGCAGTATGCAAACCCATAGTTGGGCTTACATACTGCTTTTTAAGAAATTATTGATCATCTTTCTTTCATAAAACAACTTATGACATAAAAACAATAAAGATGACATTAAAACCTTGCATTTGGCATAATTCGGTGATATACTCAAATTGTCTGTTGGTATAAGTTTACAGATGAGAAAGGTATGGTTTATGTTACCTATAATTGTGGCTATAAATGATGAAAGCGACAGAGATTTTGTCGAGGATATTTATAATAAATACGGCAAGAAAATGTATCTTGTTGCATTTGGCGTCCTGAAGAAAAAAATGGATGCCGAAGATTGTGTCCATGATGTGATAAAGATAATTATTAATAACATTGAGCGATTTCGCAATGCTGATTATAACCACTTGATAAATCTGATTGTAAAATGTACCCGCAATGATGCAATAAACAAATACAATAAGGAAAAGAAAAAGCGTGAAATCGAAACAGACTTTCATATAAGACTTGATGCTGATGGATTTTACAAGGACCTTGAAATTGAACTTGCTGATAATTCCGAGCATTTTGATAACATTCTGATAAATGAAGAAAATAAAAAAAGGCTTGCCGAACTTATTTCGGGTCTTGATGATATATACCGTGATGTTTTATATCTTAAGTATCAGATGTTTATGTCAAACTTTGAAATTTCGAAATTGCTTTCTATTTCGGAAAATGTTGTGAATGTCAGACTTTGCAGAGCAAAGAAAATACTGCTTAAGACAAGGAGCGAAGAATTGTATGAACTGCGGAAAAATTGATAAATATGATTATCTGATAGCCATGGCAACATTGGATGCCGGACTTGACGATGCTGGGATGTTTGAAAAGTTGGACGCATCTGAAGTTGTATTAAGCAATTGTACTATAAACAAAATAAATAACTTGATAAAGTCAAGCAACAAATGTAAGACAAAAGATAACTCGAAAGCAAGAACCGTGCTTTCAAGGGTAGCTGTGATTGCGCTTGTAGTGATGTCGATTGCATTTGCGGCGATGATGAGTGTATCTGCTATCAGGAATGCCATATGGAATACTATTGTTGAATGGTACGATAAGTACATATCAATTGATTACAAGCCGGAGCAACCTGAATCTGTTCCTGCCACAATTGAAGAAATCAGGAAGCCCACTTTATTGCCGCAGGGAGCGGAGGAAGAAATAATTACTAATACGAAAGTTGTGTATTTCTCAGAGTATTACTCGGGCGACGAATGCATTATGTCGTTCAAGCAGTCAGTATTGGATTCCGAAGAATCATATATTGATGCTGAGTCGGGAACGATGCAGAAAATAAAAATCTGTGACTTTGAAGCAGTAGCACTTATATATCAAAAAAACGATGTTATAAAAATTTTATGGAATGATGGTGTATACAAATATGATATTACCGGGTTTAATCTTGAACTGCAAACATTGATTTTAGTCTCTCAAAGCGTGTCGGATTTGTCAATTTCGCCAAATTAACGGTGATATCTTGTTGAAATTTAACGAAAATAAAAAAACGCTGGGAAAATTGTAATTTCCCAGCGTTTTTCTTGTTATATAAAACGACAATAAACAAAAAAGAGAGGTATTAATCATGAAAAAAATTGTCAAATTATGCTTGCTGGCATTGACCAGTATTCTTGTGCTGTCTTTGATGACCGTATCTTGCTTTGCAGCGCAACCTCCAACGGTTATGCCACTGTGGGATAACATATTAGACATTGACTTGATTATTGGCTTTGACGGGAACAGCGGAACTGCTACTGCCACCTTAAGCAAGCAGCCCGGTGCAACAAGATCTGAAGGAACTCTTACATTATACAAGCAAGTCGGTGATGACTGGATATATGTTGATTCGGCATATAAAAGCTCCACACGGGGACTTGCAGTAAGCATTGATTTTTATGCCGAAAGCGGAGTGCAGTATAAGGCTGTATTTGAAGGCACGGCATATCGCGGAGATGTTGGAGAAAGCCATACGATAACAAGATATAAGACTTGTCCGTAAAAATCATATCTAGATTGTTTTCTTCGACAATTTGTGATTTCGTTTTACACAAATAAGTATACAAAAACAAGTAATGGCGCCTCCCCAATATTCAACAACAAAAAGACATTAAATTTTAGGAAGGACTAAAAAATGAAGAAAATATTTACAAAACTATTATCTGTTTTTATATGCGCGCTTATGATAGCTTATCTTTTGCCGACGTCAGTATATGCTTCGGCTATAAACAGGATTTCAAAACCGACTGTACAGGAACAAGGGCAAAGTGTGGATGGAGATGCAGAACCATACGCTATCGGTGAAGATATTTCGTTACGTAATGAAAATACTAAGTATATTCGGATGTCGGACGGTTCATATCATGTTGCAATGTACGAAACTGCCGTCCATTATCTTGACGAAGATGGAGATTGGGATGAAATTGACAATACGCTTGTATCTTCTTCGTCAAATGATACAGATGATTTCGCCGGTGTTTCAAACTTAAAGGGCAAGTGGTCTGTAAAGTTTGCAAACAACAGTAGCTCGTCAAAGCTCGTAGCAATAAAAGATTCAGAATACAAGCTCAGTTTTCATCTTGTTAATGCAAATAAAAGCAAAGCGGCTACAGTTATTCAACCGGACCTTTCGGAAAACGACGAATCGTCTGTGCTTGAACGCATATTGATTGTCAAAAAAGGCATTTCAAGAGTTAAATATTTAGACATTCTTGATGGAGTAGACATTGAGTATGTGATGGTTGGAAATTCTATAAAGGAAAACATTATAGTAAAAAACAAGTCCGGTAATTATCAATATGTTTTTGATATGAAGCTTAATAAGCTTACTGCAGAACTTATCGATGAGAAGTCTATCGTTATTAAAGACGAAAAAAGCGGAGATGTCGTGTACACGATGACGGCTCCGTATATGGTTGATGCAAACGGAGAATATTCAAGTAATGTTTCGTATAGACTTGAAAAAGTAAAGAATAAAGAATATCGTGTAACCGTTCTTGCTGATGAAACATGGATGAATGAAGAATCTCGAGCATTTCCAGTTACCATAGATCCTCCGATAAGCGCAGGTGGATTCGATACACAGAATGTTGATGACGCACATGTTAAGAGCGGAAGTCCTGATCAAACATTTAACAGAGAAGGATATCTTTATGCCGGATATGACAGTAATGCCGGCGCGGGTAAAAACAGAATATTTTGGCGTCTTAACACTCCGCCTTCGATTCCTTCGAACAGTGTAATTGTAGATGCCAAACTTTCATTGGGGCAGTTGAGCAATAACGGATACTCGGCTGTTGCAAGTGCTAATTTTTTAACGCTTGCGCTGAGAAAGGTCGTCGAAGAGTGGAACGCAGAAACGATAACATGGAGCAATATGCCAGATGTTGAAGATACGATATACGATTATCAGAACACAAACGCAACACTTAACGGGCAGTACCTTACATGGAATGTTACAGCCATCGCAAAAGCGTGGCATTCAGGAGAAGAAAACAACGGCGTTGCAATCTATCCGGATGTTGAATACGATGGTCAAGGTAACGGTAAGTGGGCAAATGCAAGATTTATTTCCTGTAACATGCCAAGCAATCAAAGTCTTGCGCCAATTTTCACAGTGACATATCGCAACACTACAGGGCTTGAAGATTACTATACATATCAGACACAGTCTATTGGCAGAGCAGGCGTCGGATATATAAGCGATTACACTTCCCAACTTACACTTGTAAATACTGATATCGTTAAAAGCAGTACGATCTTATCATTTAACATAAATCATATTTATAACGATGGTCATACCGGGTCATTCTATACCGGAATTACTGCCACGGGTGCTTCCACGGAGTCTCCTGCAAATTATGGAAATATGAAGCTGGGCTACGGATGGAAATTGAATATCCAAGAAACCGTATATTCTGTTACTTTCCAAGTTCCAAAAACATCGTCAAAAGAGTCATATTCGGTAACATACCTTGTCTATAACGATGGTGATGGAACAGAACACTACTTTTGGGGAGACCAAGATCAAAACCCAAACCTCTTTGTTGATGAAGATGGGCTTGGGTTGGAAATATCAAAGTCGAATAACACGTATGTAATGAAAGATGCCAAGGATAATGTTAAAACCTTTGTCAATGGGCTTCTTTATAAAGTATCGGATGCGAATGGCAATACAATAAAAATAGTTTATAATACTTCGAATGGTCAGCCCACAACAGGTGCCAATCGAATAGTTCGGGTTGTCAGGTATAACAGCGGATATCAGACAGAGAGCTCTGCTGAGACAATAGCGACATTTACATATGATTCATACGGCAATTTGACTTCTATAAAAGATTCTATAGACAGATCAACCGACTTTACATATGTCGGTAATTTGCTTACCGCTGTTCAGTACCCGGATTCTCAAACAATTCAGTATGGATATCAATACAAGACTGTAAACAGTCAACAGATTGCATTTTTGAGCACGGCGTATGATGCGGAGTCCAAATATGGCATTCAATATACGCGCGGAAGTAACTGGAACCCTTATGCAGTTACATATGTGAAAGAATATTATAGCAATGGGACAATTGTTCAGTATGGTCAAGAGTTCTCGGTAACCAATACGTTTGGTGAGAAGACGGAATATCGTTATTCTGGGCCAGACAGTATAAATGGAAATGCGGACGACATTATAGTAACATACCTTTTTGATTTCAATGGTCGTTCTGCAAATGTTTATACGACGGATGTCACATATAATACTGTCTATGGTGCAAGCACAGTAACTTATACGCCAAATGCTTCAGAGGGAACAAGCCTGTTTAAGCAGCGAAACAGAATATCTTCGCTTGGAAGCATCGGCGTCGCACCAAGAAACTATATAGCCGATGGCAGTATAGAGTTTACCGGAACTACGCTTTACATGGGCGGAAGTCAAGGCACATACTGGTCATCATTCGGAAGCACCTCGAGTATTTCTGCTTCGATTACATCATTAAAGCCAAGAACGGGAAATTATTCTATTAAGTTAACATCAACATCTGCAAGCTCCGACGAAGCAGGATATACATACAACACCGGTAATATGACTTTAAAAGCGGGACAGACATATACTTTTTCTGCGCATGTTAATCTGGAATCTTTTTCCGGATTATCGTCGGGAGGTGTATATCTGAAAGCCGCATCCGTATCGGAAACATTCGTCGGCAATAAAGTAAAAACTGATCTTACAACAGATTTGATAGAGAACAACTGGCAAAGGCTGAGCGTTACTTTTACGCCTACCGTTAACGGAGTGTTCAATTTAAGTTGTTGTGTAGTAAACGCAACAGGAACTGCATATTTTGATGACTTCCAGTTGGAAGAGACTTCTGCACCGTCTTCATACAATATGATTTCGAACGGTGCAATGAGAACAGAACAAGCATGGTATACAGGAACAAATGCCAATTCGGAATTTGCCGCGGCGTTCATTGAAGATATAATATACAATTCTATCAGTATATCAGGCAAAATGACTTCACCGTCGTATTCTTTCCAGGAGATAAATGTCGGAAAATCTTCTAACACAACATTTATTTTATCCGGATGGGCATATGCGAAATCCGTTACATTGGAGGATACACATAAATTTAATGCCGAGCCTGTAAGGTTCAGCCTGAGCGCATGTATTGAATATTCGGATGGAGTTCTTGAAGACCATTTCATAAATTTCAATCCGGATATAATGTCTGAATGGCAATATACATCAGGCGTAATTGTGCCGAAAAGAGCCAATCAGACAATCAATAAAATCACAGTATACCTTAACTATGGTTTTAATGCAAATAATGCATTTTTCCGCGATATAGCTCTTGTTGAAGAAGAAGTACAGACATATAGCTATGATGATAACGGAAACTTGATAGCAGCAACTCAAACCGACAATTCAACAATAACATCAGGTTACGAAAACAATAACATTACATCTATAAGCCAAAACAATAAAAATTACGAGTACACTTACAAAACGACAGGAAACAAGCATCTGCTTGACACTGTAAAAAATGCCGGTGTCACAATGAAGTTCACCTATGACAGTGCAGGAAATGTCACAGGAACAACTATTTCAGGCATTAGTTATGACAAGACATTGATTTCATCAACAAGTTATACGAATAACGGCAATGCCATAAGCGGTTCTACTGACGCGAGTGGTATAACAAAGAGTTATTTGTATAATGATCGCGGATTGCTTGTCGGAGAAACAGATGCAAACGGCGTGACAATGCGCTATGATTACCACGCCGGGAATGACCGTCAGACGGTTGCTTACATTTCCGGGCTTGTGTCAGCAAGCTATAATTATCTCAATGGTGCACTTGATAATATTATCCGCGGAGGATACATAGCCGGAGATTCTGAAAAGAAGAATCAGATATATACATTCAACCGCGATAACTTTGGTAATGTTAGAAGTGTAAAAGTAGGAAACTATACGCTCGTTACTTACACATATGGCTCGAAGAACGGACACCTTACACGCACAACATATGGCAACGGAACTTACATAGACAATGTATATGATAAGCTCGATCGTGTTGTGGAAATTAAGGTGAACGGTGAGACAAAATATAAGTATACATATGCGGGAAATGGCGATTTGTACAGTATTGAAGACATTGACAGTGACATAAAATTCTGCTATAATTATGACAGTCTCGACAGATTGATATCAAGCTATCAGCTGATAGGTTCCAATATAACTCTTCTTACTCAATATGATTATGACAACGAAAACCGTGTGTCCGTTTATCATTGCGGTATCGAGGGAGCTGCAGGCGGAACTCTCGGGCATACCTATAGCTATACATATAATTCAAATGACGGAAATCTGTCAAAAATCAGCGTAACAGGCAACAATATTTACGGCGACAATCTTGTCTATACTTATGATAATCTGAAGCGGCTTTCCAGGAAGAGCATAACCGGTCAGTATCGTACGCTCGCTCAGGAATATGGGTATCGTAACATTTCTTCCACGAGAACAACCCTTCAGATTCAGGATTTGACATGGACTTTGCAAGGCACGACGACACTTGCATATTCATACACTTATGATGCGATCGGTAACATCACAGAAATAAGAAAAGACGGCTCGCTTGTTGCTTCATACACATATGATAGCCAAAGTCAACTTAAAAGCGAAACTCTGTACGATCAGGATCTGTTCTACACTTACAATTATGACAGCTACGGAAATATTCGCAGTGTATACAAGCGTCAGTACAGCACGAATGCCCTGATCAACTATGAATCCTACGACTATAACGATTCATCGTGGCTTGACAAGCTGACATCATATAACGGAACCGGCATAACATATGACAGCATCGGAAACCCATTGTCATATTACAATGGCGGAAGTTATAGCTTTACATGGGCTCCGGGAAGAAAACTTCAAACCTCATCTCACAACGGCGTAAACTCATTTTACGCATACAATGCTGACGGACAACGAATAAAGAAAATCTGCAGCGGAACAATATATAACTATTATTATTCGGACGGAGCGCTCGTGCGCCAGACCGGAGGAGGAAACACAATCGACTTCCTATATGACGAAAACGGAAGTGTTTACTCCATAGTGTATAATGGCACGCAGTATTATCTTGTAAAGAATCTGCAAGGCGATGTAACACAGATACGCAGCGTCTATGGAACCGTTCTGGTAGAATACGCATATGACGCGTGGGGCAATGTGCTTGATATAAGCGGTACATATGCATCGACGCTTGGTCAGAACAACCCCATACGCTATCGCGGATATTATTACGATTCAGAGACGGGGTTCTATTATGTATCCAGCCGTTATTACGATCCTGAGATCGGTCGGTGGATTAATGCAGATACAACAGATATATTGACTGCAACTCCCATGGGGCTTACAGACAAGAATCTCTTTGCCTACTGTGATAACAACCCTGTTATGCGTGCAGACCACGGTGGAGATTTTTGGCATATAGTTGTCGGTGCAGCTGTTGGTGCGTTAATTGGCGGAGTTGTTAAAGCTGTATCGAACGCTATCGAAGGAAAGTCGTTAACTGACGGACTAGCAACAGCAATGTTGGCTGGTGCGGCAAGCGGAGCACTTGCTTCAACTGGTGTTGGAATTGTCGGAATGGTAGCAGGAAATGCGGCGATATCTATGGCAGAAAATGCTGCAGATCAAGTTATTGAGAATAAAGGGTTTAATAATTTTGATGTTGGAGATATGCTGATTGATGGTGCCATTGGTGGTGTTTCGGGTGCACTTGGAGGTGCCGGAAAAGGAACGAAACATCTAACAAATCTTGGAAAGCAAACGGTAAAACGCACTTTTAATGCTACCACAAACAAAGGGCTAAGAGCAGGATTGAAAGAGGCCGGAAAAGCTTTTGCCTATTATGGGAAGAATTCAGCCAAGTATTATAAAACCTTTGTTAAAGGCCTCCCTTCCGATTTTATTTCCACGGTAGGAACGACTATAGCATCGTCGAACTATATGAAATATCAATATCGTCGTATATTCGGGAGGTAGCAAATGAGTTTTAAAAATCAGTGCGTTGTCATTATTCTTTGCTACTTTATTTCTTTACTATTTGTCCGCGGCTTCTTGTATGGCATAAAAAGATATCAACTTAACAATAGTGCCTATAAAAAGCGAAAAAAAGGAGAAACCTTTAAAGAATGGTTGTTCTACAGCAGATATAAGGAAGAAATACCCAAAATGTTACGTATACTCTATTATGCTGTATTAGTAATCCACCCAGTTTGCTTAATTGCTTGTGTGGTTGCATGTATTATAACATTATCAGTGAATCTTGGTGGAGCTCTTGCGATTTTTATAGCGGGATTTGATGTTGTATGGATGTTAGTAATAGCATTGCTTTTTTGGAGTCCTGGGCGTGATTATGCGTATGAACGATGGATTACAAAAAAACGCGGACAAAATCGGAAAAGATGAATTAGTAGTGTACTATCGGCTTGCAATACTTGTGGAATCTATATTGATTCAGTATCGGCAATAACAAATACCAGCAAGCATCGCGTTTGGTCACCCAAACGCAGACTTGTCAGGAATATTCCTGAAACCTTTAAGGGCTTGGGGTTCCCCCAACAACCTGCCTTTTGTCCCCAAAAGGCGATGCTTGCTGGCGAATACCACTAGGAAATTTCCCGAAATCTTTCGGTTGTCGAGTGTTTGCAAGCTATAAAAGGTTTCGGGAATTTCTAATTGCAATAGGTATAATCTTTATTCTAACGGCACGCAGTATTATCTTGTAAAGAATCTGCAAGGCGATGTAACGCAGATATGCAGCGTCTATGGAACCGTTCTGGTAGAATACGCATATGACGCGTGGGGCAATGTGCTTGATATAAGCGGTACATATGCATCGACGCTGGGTCAGAATAACCCCATACGCTATCGCGGATATTATTACGATTCAGAGACGAGTCTCTATTATCTCAACAGCCGGTATTATGACCCTGCTATGAGAAGGTTTATAAATGCGGATGATACAGAGTACCTTGGCGCAGACGGCGATTTCGCTAGCTTTAACCTTTTCGTATACTGTGGCAATAATCCTATCTCACGTGCGGATAGCAATGGCTGTTTCTGGCATATAGTTGCAGGTGCTGTTGTTGGAGGCATAATTGGCGCTGTATCAAGTATTGTTGGACAAGTTGCTAGCGGGAAGAGCGTCAATTGGGGAGAAGTTGGTGTTTCGGCCGCAGCGGGAGTGCTAACAGGGGCAATTACAGCAGCGTGTCCTGGCATGGGAGCAGTTGCGACTGGTGTTGTTCATGGAGTTATCGGGGCAGGCACATATGCAGCTACTGAACTTGTTAACGGAAGAACGCCGACTGTGGCCGGCACGCTGGCTGCTGGCATTACAAGTGGGCTCCTTGCAGGCGGTACAAAAGCAATAAGTAACAAATTGACCACAACAAAACTATACCGTTCTGTAAGCCCTGCGGAAGCAAACAGCTTCTCAAGTACAGGAAAGCTGAGTGCTGCCCGGGGGCAAATGGAAGGCAAGTTTTTTGCGACAACCAAAGCTAATGCAAAAATTTGGGGGACCAAAATGGGCTCCAGTAACATAATCAGCATTAGGGTACCTAACTCAGCATTGTCACACAGTAGTGTCACTTATTTCCCACGACTTGATGCAATTGGCGCTGCATATTATTTTTCTGACTTGGCATATTTAAACTCGGTACTTCGATAATTGGCATATATGAGGTGAAGAAAATGAGTAGAAAATTTGAAGCCAAGATTTGCTGGCTATCTGAAACACAGGGTGGGCGCAAAGACATTCCGCTTGGCGATAAATATGCACCTATAATAAAATTAACTAAAACGCAGCATAAATCGAATGATTTTTGGAGTGTGTTTGTTTTCAATAAAAAGAAAATTAGCATAAATGAAACACTCTCCAATATAGAATATTTATCTGATAATGCACCAGATAACCTTTCTGTAGGTGTGGAATTTGTGCTATATGAGGGGTCTAAAATGGTTGCTAATGGAATTGTTTTGCGTGAAATTATGTGTTGAGGATAGGCAAACGCTTATAGCGTAAACACTATTTCTGTTTCAGCAAGCATCTTCTTTTGAGGAGAAAAGGCAGACTGCTGGGATAATCCCAAGCCCTTAAAGGTTTCAGGAGTACACCTGACAAGTGCCGTTGTCTCACAACGGCGTAAACTCATTTTACGCATACAATGCTGACGGACAACGAATAAAGAAAATCTGCAGCGGAACAATATATAACTATTATTATTCGGACGGAGCGCTCGTGCGCCAGACCGGAGGAGGAAACACAATCGACTTCCTATATGACGAAAACGGAAGTGTTTACTCCATAGTGTATAATGGCACGCAGTATTATCTTGTAAAGAATCTGCAAGGCGATGTAACACAGATACGCAGCGTCTATGGAACCGTTCTGGTAGAATACGCATATGACGCGTGGGGCAATGTGCTTGATATAAGCGGTACATATGCATCGACGCTTGGTCAGAATAACCCCATACGCTATCGCGGATATTATTACGATTCAGAGACGAGCCTCTATTATCTCAACAGCCGGTATTATGACCCTGCTATGAGAAGGTTCATTAATGCGGATTCATTCGATACATTAATTGCCACGCCCAAACAATTAACAGATAAAAATCTTTTTGCATATTGCGATAATAACCCTATTGTTCGAATCGACGAGGGAGGAGAATTTTGGAACTGGGTAATTGGAGCATCTGTTGGAGCAATTGTTGGTGTTGCTGGTCAATTTGTTAGCGATTTGGTTACCAGTGCTTTGAATCAAAAACTGACCTTTAGCAACTGGCAAACATACGCTGGCGCTTTTGTTGGAGGTGCTGTTGGCGGCGCAATCTTAGGAGGCACCGGGAATGTCGGGATGGCAAATGCCGCCTCTGGATTTATAACTACTGGTGTAGGCTTGTCGTTAGAGAAAGTAACGGGTGTTTCTGATAAATCATGGGGCGAAATAGGTGTCAATGCCGTTATTGATGGTGGAATTAGTTATGGCCTGGGCAAACTGCCTGGAATAAAAGAAGTGACTGCAGGAAGAAATAGCATGTCTGCTGTATACAAATCTGGCCTTACCAAACTTAGAAACGGCACGGCTGCAAAAATGTCACAAAAAGTTATAGCTAAAGGAATTGCATCCAGCTTTGTCGGATCATTTGCTATGGACGGATATTATGGGCTGAAACAACATGGATATGATCGGATAAAACGCATGATTATAAATTAAGGAGGAAAGGGAGGGAAATGAAATTTTTTCGTGTCAATGGAAATATAAATTCTTATTGGCTCCCAATTTTGAAAATAGTAATTAGCATTATCCTGATTGTAATTGTACTTTGCTTAAATAGTCATTTTGGAAACGAAAAAACAATTACCAGAGTTGTAGCGGGAGCAATATGTGTGGTTTTAATTATCTGAAGTGTACTATGCATTTATCTTTCTGTAGCAGAAGTCTTAATTGCGCACGATAACCGCACAAAAAATGTAAAAGACATTGATGCTATAGTTGAAAAAAGTAGGCTGTACTCAACCGAAGAAATCGTTTCAATAGTAAATGATAATGATATTATTGCACTTAGAATTATCTCAAATGGAGAAATAATAGAGATAGGTGCAAGTGCGGATAACAAACCGGGAAGTTCAGTTTTTTTTGACAAACTTTACTACATTGGCGACAGAGAGTTTGAACATATAGGCGATTTTGAAAAAAATCTCCAAGCATTATCCGATAATGGAAAGGTGGTTGTGATTTCAATTGATGATTGCCCTCCTCCAGACTGTAGTTGATAATTGCCTTTTCAAACTAAATGTTGAGCTTTTAGAGAAAACAAGTGTTGTGGATACAGGCTTGAATTATTTTTCGTCACAGCTAAAGTGTTCGACAAATATTTTTATATGTTATGCACGTAAGCGTTGCTGGCGAATACCACTAGGAAATTTCCCGAAATCTTTCGGTTATCGAGTGTTTGCAAGCCATAAAAGGTTTCGGGAATTTCCAATTGCAATAGATATAATCTTAATGGCACGCAGTATTATCTTGTAAAGAATCTGCAAGGCGATGTAACGCAGATATGCAGCGTCTACGGTACGATTTTGGTTGAGTATGCATATGACGCGTGGGGCAATGTGCTTGATATAAGCGGTACATATGCATCGACGCTGGGTCAGAATAACCCCATACGCTATCGCGGATAAGGCATGGAGGGCTGCGCTGCCATATGGAGATAGCTATTCAAAGACACAAATATTCGGGGCCACAATGAAAATATATTCAAAATCGCCCAAACTCTTACTATTTGCGCTTAAAACTATTTTATAATGGCAACGAGGTGATTTCATGCATAAAAAGTATTTATATAGTGAAAAATATAATCCAAAATTAGAACAGTACATAAAAGGCATTGGGATTAGGTATAAGATTATCGGAGATGGCAATCTTGTTGCCAAATTAATTAGTTTTGCCGTTAACGATGATGAGTTACCAAATGCTTTGGATCTTCAACGATTGACACATAGTATTCCAATTGTAATAAATGAGTTTACTCAGAAAGAACTTTACGATGCTGATTACTTAACGATGAGGCCAAGAAAAAATATAGTCAATATAGTAAATGCAAAGGAGGCTTTTCTATACAAATGCCCTCAAAAGACTTTGTTTGGTGAAAAGCGATATGAGCACAAAGAGCAAGTAGATCAATTACAAATTAAGAATATTAGCACAAAAGGAAAAACATCTTTTTTCTGTTCTACGACGGGCTTTTCGGAAATTTTTGCAAAAAAAGAGGTCTGCGAGCTTATGCAAAATAGCAATATTACTGGATTACAAATGAGACCAGTAATATTAGATGGGATGGGCAGTGAAAATACAAGTGGATTATACCAATTGTGTGCAGAGAGAGTTATACCATCCGAAAGAATTTTCATTGATAACACGCTGAAAGTTGAAAGATGTCCAACATGTGGTTCAAGAAAATTGCTATGCAAGCAGGATTATCAACTTCAATTGATCGGATCGGCATTAGATTTGTCAGATGATTTCTATATGACTGAGTCGATTTACGGCGAAGGTATATCGTTCCCATTATATGTCATATCGCAAAGACTATATCGACTGTTAGTAAAGGCTAAAGCACATCATAATGTGGCTTTCGAGCCAGTGGTATTTACAATGCAGGCGAGATTGAAGTAGCACAATAATGCAGATAGACGAAAAGCTGCGCATAGTGCTAATGTACAAAATTATACATATGCAGATGGTGCCGCTAAACACGTTGGAGAGCGATCGTACTACGATTCCACACTTCTAAAGAAAGAAATAATCAAGTATGGTACAATGACAAATGAAGGTAGAGGGGTTTATACTTTTAGAGCAGCAGGTACAGCATTTAGCAATGTGCGGCAAACTTTTCAAAGTGGTATTTGGGAATTAACTACGATTAATGGGAAGGGACTAATTGGTCATTTTTTGCTAAGGAGTTAAAATGAAAAAGCAAATATGTATTGTATACGAGCCATGTGATGAAATAAAACAGGGGAAATCAGTTATCACAGGTGATGGTTCAATGATTTACGTTCCGTCACCATCAATATGTCCTTTTTCGGTTTATCCGTACCATTGGTCGTTTGAAATTGCCACATCAGTTGTTACAGAGAACAAGTATAAACTAGAACACTTCTTGGGAAATCAGGTTTTTTTGAGCTGTGAAACTGCAAAACTTAAAAAACCTACTGCTTCCGCTGGATGTATATATGTGGAGATTGATTTTCCGCATGCAGATGGCGTATACTATTCTGATTATGAGCAGTTCTGCAAAAAGAAGTATTATGATCCGGATAATAAAATATTTGCTATTGGGGACATTTATGGTGAGGGAAAGTGTATTGAGTTCGCAAAAGGACAATACTTAGTTATTGACGACTCTAATCGGCTTGTATCAGCATTTAGTTTAATTTCAGAGTGATTTAATACTGCAAGCATCGCCTTTTGGGGACAAAAGGCAGTTTGTTGGGATAATCCCAAGCCCTTAAAGATTTCAGGAGTACACCTGACAAGTTTTGCCTTTGTGGTATCACAAAGGCGATGCTTGCTGGCAAATACCACTAGGAAAATTTCCGAAATCTTTCGGTTATCGAGTGTTTGCAAGCTATAAAAAGGTTTCGGGAATTTCCAATTGCAATAGATATATACAAAGTGCAAAAAATCAAGTCGCACTTTGTGCAAACAAATAATTCAATAAAATCTTAATAAACTTTTATAAAGCATCGGAAAAGTTGTAATTTTTCCGATGCTTTATTTGTTATTGAAAATAAGCTATGATTCTTCAATTTTGATTTTAATTTTTAGGAATACTACTAACTTCCTAAAATGCTGATATATACGGTTGTTACGTTTAATGATATAACAGAAAACAAATTAATTTTAAATGAATACGTCGCACCAATCTGAACACCACGGCCGCTGAAGTTGAACATCTACGGCGTTTTAAGTTGAACAGTGCCGT
>ENA-UERK01000527-UERK01000527.1-human-gut-metagenome-genome-assembly--contig:-NODE-527-length-32548-cov-7.430784_pt1 | contig 32548 bp, 31 predicted proteins | sample MGYA00242957_ERZ507957 | MGnify/ENA primary metagenome ERZ507957 (study PRJEB26167, sample SAMN06115538) | human gut metagenome | host: Homo sapiens | place: China:Heilongjiang | collected 2015-11-06...
TTAAAAAAGGCCCTGCCGAGTTTTCGACAGGGCCTTTACAGTTTCTATACAAATAGTATATTTTGCAGAGCTTCTGCAAAATGCGTGTGCAGAAAGGCTCTTGTGATTCGGCAGAACGGCAAAAATAAAAATCAGCAGACATGACGGAAGTTACGAAAAGCCGTCAAAGTAGCCGCGTTCCCGACAGAATCCGCCGCGATGCGGCAATGTTTGATCGAAACTGACAGATTAACATAATAAATTCAATAAAGGGATTCTACGGTGAGTTATCCACAGTTTCCACAGAGTTTTCCACACAAGTGGATTTCTCAAAATCCCATGATTTGACAGGGATAAATTGATTTGATTTCCGCGGAGTGGAAAACATACTGTGCAGATAGGCGTGTGTCGAAATTTACATAATTCTGGAATTGGAAAATTTGTGGCAGAACAGAAATTCGATTTGTTACCATAATCGTGGAATTATGCAAGATGGAATAGACTCCTTGCAGTCTGCAAGGGGGAGCAGCGCCGTGGGCGCTGCACGAGGCAAAGGGGGATACTCTCTTTCACAAAAGAGAGTATCCCCCTTTAAATCCCCCGAGAGAAATGTTTACATTGCAAGCGAGCAGCTCGAAGAGCTGCAATGCTTGCCGATTGCACTGCCCTGATCGCGGCGTTGCCGCGTTTGGTGTTGCTGGACGATTTGGCCTGCTCCTATTATCCGCTGCCGCTCTGCCCATCTTGTGGGAGTGCACAATAATTTCCGTCTATCGCCAGTCCCTACAATGCGGCGAGCGCAGCAATGTCGCATTCCGTAAGCAGTCTGCCGCCGAGAAAACGTCACTCGCGCCTCACGATAGTAAGGCGCGGTTGCTACTGGTAACGAGTAGTAGGGGTTCATGGCGAAGCCATGTACACCGCACTTACTTTGCGCAGCGCGTGCAGTTCTTCGAGCTACAAACTGCCAATGTGCGGGGTCAAGGGGCAAGGCCCCTTGCGTTCTCTTGGGGGATCAAAAGGGGGCCATTCTCTCACGTGAGAGAATGGCCCCCTTTAACGCACCCCTGCACGGTGCAGGGGAATAAGAACCAGCGCTGCCGCGCTGTAAACCCTCAGACGATAGGATCGTCAATATCTCTCGTCGCATACGCGTTCAGCGCCCAATCCGCTCGCGCGCCGGCGAGATACTCATAATACCCTTGTGCGCCGATCATCGCGCCGTTGTCACCACAGAGCTTGAGCGGCGGCATGTAGAGCCGGCAGCCGTGCTTTCGGCACTCCTTTTCGAGCTCTGCGCGGATGAACGAGTTCGCGGCGACACCGCCTGCGGCGACGAGTACCTTGCGCCCGCTTTGCTGCATGGCGAGCATCGCGCGCGGGACGAGCTCGTCGACGACGGCCTGTGTGAAGTCACGCGCGAGCGCCGCACGGTCGAGCTGCTTTCCCGTCTGCTCGGCGTTGTGGGCAAGGTTTACGACGGCGGTCTTGAGGCCCGAAAAGCTCATATCGAGAGGGCACCCGTCAATCTTCGCGCGCGGCAGCTCGTAGATGCCGCCCTCGCTCTCATGGGCGAGCTTGTCCATCGCCGCGCCGCCGGGGTAGGGAAGGCCGAGCACGCGCGCGGCCTTGTCAAAGCACTCGCCCGCCGCATCGTCACGCGTCGCGCCGAGGAGCGCAAAGTCCGTGTAGTCGCGCACGTCGACGATGAGCGTGTTGCCGCCGGACATGCACAGCGCCAGAAACGGCGGCTCAAGCTCTGGGAACGCTAAGTAATTCGCGGCGATGTGGCCGCGGATGTGGTGCACAGGGATGAGCGGCACATTCAGCGCGTAGGCCGCGCTTTTGGCAAAGTTCAGCCCCACGAGCACCGCGCCGATGAGACCCGGCGCGTAGGTCGCGGCCACGGCGTCGATGTCCTTTTTCTCGACGCCCGCCTCCTTGAGCGCCTGATCGGTCAGCGCGGCGATGGCCTCGATGTGCTTGCGCGACGCGATCTCCGGCACGACGCCGCCATAGAGTGCGTGCAGGTCGGCCTGCGACGCGATGGCGTCGGAGAGAATTTTTCGTCCGTCCTCGACGACCGCGACGGCGGTTTCGTCGCAGGAGGACTCAAAAGCGAGAATTTTCATTGCTGCGCCTCCGCTTCTGCCGCGCCGAATTCCTTCGTCATGATGATGGCGTCCTCTTTCGGGTGGTCGTAGTAGTTTTTGCGGCGGCCCTCGCCGCGGAAGCCGCGGCTGCCGTACAGCGCGATGGCGGCATAGTTGCTCTCACGTACCTCAAGCGTCAAGAACGCAAGGCCGCTGCCCTCGGCGAAGCGGATAAACACGTCGAGAAGCTGCCCCGCCACACCGCCGCGGCGGCAGTCGGGGCGGACGGCCATCTTGGTGATGCAGCCCTCGTCCGCGACGGCGAGCAGCCCCGCGTAGCCGACGACGCTGCCGTTTTCTGCATCCAGCGCAACTAAGAAGGCCGAGCACGCGTTTTCAAGCTCCTCTGCGAGCATGTTGCGCGACCAGGGGTTCGAGAAGCATGTGCGCTCAAGCTCGGCAACGTCATTCAAATATTCGTTCGTCATCGGCACGATGCGGACTTTTTTCTTTAACTGTTCCATTGGTTTCCTCCGGTCATTTGGCTTCCAGCCAGTTTATGCCCCAGTGGGCCTCGGCGGTCAGGGGAACGGAGAGGTGCACTGCGCCCTCCATCTCCTCGGTGAGGAGCCGTGCGACCGCCTCCTTTTCCTCCTCCGGGCACTCGACGATGAGTTCGTCGTGCACCTGCAAAATGAGCTTTGCCTTTAAGTTTTCCTTGTGCAGCCGCTCGTCGACGCGCACCATTGCGAGCTTGATGACGTCCGCGGCTGTGCCCTGGATGGGCATGTTGCGCGCGACACGCTCGCCGAACGAACGGGTATTGAAGTTGCTCGCCGCCAGTTCGGGCAGCGCGCGGCGGCGGTGCATCAGTGTTTCGACATAGCCGCGCTCCTTCGCCTGCGCGACGACCTCATCCATATAGCGGCGGATGCCGGGGAAGCGCTCAAAGTACGTCTCGATATATTCCTTCGCCTCGTACACCGGCACGCCGATGTCCTGCGCGAGCGAGAAGGCGGAAATGCCGTATACGATGCCAAAATTCACGGCCTTCGCGTGCGAGCGCATCTGCTTGGTGACCTGATCAGTCGGCACGCCGAAGACCTGCGCGGCCGTGACGGTGTGGATGTCATCGCCGGTCAGAAACGCCTGCTTCATCGCCTCGTCGTCCGCGATGTGCGCGAGCAGCCGCAGCTCGATTTGGCTGTAGTCCGCGTCGACGAGCACGCAGCCGCTTGCTGGGACGAACATGCGGCGGAATTCGCTGCCGAGCTGCGTGCGCGTGGGGATATTCTGCAAATTCGGCTCGGTCGAGCTCAAACGGCCCGTCGCCGTGACGGTCATCTGGAAGCTCGTGTGGATGCGCCCGTCGGGCGCGATGACCTTCAAAAGACCGTCGCAGTAGGTCGAGCGGAATTTTGCGTACTGGCGGTACTGCAAAACCTCTTCAACGATGGGATTCTCCCACCGCAGTTTTTCGAGCACGTCCGCGTTCGTCGACCAGCCGGTCTTCGTCTTTTTGCCGTGCGGGAGCTGCAAGCGTTCAAAGAGCACCTCGCCGAGCTGCTTGGGAGAATTGATGTTGAACGGCCCGCCCGCCTCTTCATAGATGTGCTGCTCGAGCGTCTTGAGCTGCACTTCCATCTCGCTGCCGAAGGCCGCGAGAGCGTTCGCGTCCACGCGCATGCCCGCGTGCTCCATGCGCGCGAGTACGGCGCAGAGGGGCAGCTCAACCTCATAATAGAGCTCATGCAGCTCGCGCTTCTCAAGTTCGGGGGCAAAGGCCTCATACAGCGCATCGACGGCGCTGGTATAGACATGGAACGTCGTCTCGGCCTCGGCCGTGTCGCCGAGCATCGAGAAAGCGTCTGGATCTAAGTGCTTCGGCTCGGCAAGCGTCTGGTGGAAGTAGGCGGCGAAGAGCGACGCGATATCGTACTTGCCCGCCGTCGCGTCGAGCAGGTACCCTGCGAGCGCGGTGTCAAAAATGAACCCTTCGATGGGAAGGTCGTTTTCGAGCAGCGCGCGCTGGAGGTCCTTGACGTTGTGGCTGACTTTCTTGATATCATCCGAGAACAGGGCGCGCAGCAGCGCGTTCCAGTCGCCCTCGTAGCGGCTGAAGCAGAACTCGGCAGAGACGGCGGTCGATTCGCCTGCAACGAAGTCGATGATCACGCCGGAAAGGTCCGGCAGCGCCAGCAGCGTCACATGCTCCGCCTTGCGGAAGAGCGAGAGATATTCCTTGGCCTTTTCCACCGTGGTCACGGCCTCGGCGGTCACGGTGAGGTCGACCGGCTCCTCGGCGGCGGGGATGTCGGCGGGCGGCTTGAGACCGTATTTGTCGATGAGCTTGGTAAATTCCAGCTTCATAAAGAGCGGATAGAGCGCGTCTGACGGCGCCTTGCGCAGGTTGTCCTGCGGAGAAAATTCGAGTGGTGCGTCCGTCACGATGGTCGCGAGGTGGAAGCTCTGGCGTGCGCTCTCCTCGCCCTCAGTGAGCTTTTTGATGACGTTCGGCTTGGCCTCGATATCGGGGAGCAGCCGGTAAATTTCGTCGATGCTCTGGTATTTCTGGATGAGCGCCATCGCCGTCTTTTCGCCAACGCCCGGCACGCCGGGGATATTGTCGCTCGCGTCGCCCATCAGGGCTTTGAGGTCGACAATGTGGATGGGCGCAAAGCCGTAGACCTCACGAAAGCTCTCGGGCGTCATGTCCTTCGTCGTGGTCTGGCCCATGCGCGTGGAAATGAGCTTGACGGTCGTGCGCTCGGTCACGAGCTGCAAAGAATCCTTGTCTCCCGTGGCGACGACACAGTCCCAGCCTGCGATTTCGCACTTGCGCGAGATCGTGCCAATCAGATCGTCGGCTTCAAAGCCCGCGAGCTCGTAGCGGGGGATGTTCATCGCGTCGAGCACGTCCTTGAGCACCGGCATCTGCATGGCGAGCTCTTCGGGCATGGCGTGGCGCGTGGCCTTGTAGCCCTCGTACTCGAGGTGGCGGAACGTCGGCTCGCGGCGGTCGAAGGCGACGCACAGCGCCTCGGGCTTTTCCTCGTCAAGTAAGCGGCCGAGCATCGTCAGAAAGCCGAAGATCGCGTGGGTGAAAAACCCGTCGCGCGTGGTGAGCGGACGGACACCATAATAGGCGCGGTTGATGATGGAGTTGCCGTCTAAAACCATCAGCTTCACGGCATGCACCTCCCAAAATGTAAATTTTTACTAAATATAGTATAGCGCAAAGCAAACAAAAACACAACAGAAACCGGCGGAACTCTCGGCGCGGAGTGAGAAAGTGTGGTAAAAATAAACAGAACACTTGCAATTTCTTATCGGGATGTTTATAATATTGACTGAAAATCTGTTTTGCTTCCTAATTTTTTGTTAGGAAGCGGGCGGAAAAACAAAAAAGAAAGGGAGAAAATCATGGAAAAGCTATTTAAGCTGAAGGCCAACGGTACTACGGTACGCACCGAGATCCTTGCCGGTCTTACCACGTTTATGACCATGGCCTACATCATTGCGCTCAACCCGAACCTGCTGACCAACTTTGCAGTGGGTACGCCGCTGTGGAACGGTGTGTTCCTTGCCACCTGCATCGCCTCGGCGATCGGCACGATTTGCATGGCGTTTTTCGCCAACAAGCCGTTCGTCATGGCGCCCGGCATGGGACTCAACAGCTTCTTCGCGGTGGTCGTCGCCAACATCGCGGTCATCAACGAGTGCGAGTACGAGTCCGCGTTCCAGGCGGCGCTCGTCATCATCCTTGTCGAGGGTATCGTGTTCCTCATCCTCACGCTCTTAAAGGTGCGTGAGAAGATCGTGGAGGCCATTCCTCTCGGCGTGCGCTACGGCATCGCTCCCGCCATCGGCCTGATGCTGATGAACGTGGGCCTTGGCTCCAACGTCGGTATCTACTCTGAAAACGGCGGCCCGTTCTACATGATGCGTGACTTCTTCGGCGCGCTGACGCCCAGCATCATCAAGGGCAACATGGGCTCGGGCTACGATGCGATGGTCCTGACCGTCGCGACCGCGTTCCTCGGCGTTTTCGTCATGGTCGTCCTCGCCAAGAAGGGCGTGAAGGCGGCAGTGCTGCTCGGCATGCTGTTCTCGTCCGTCATCTACTGGGCGGGCAGCGCCATCTTCCTGCATGTCAATCCGTTTGCGAGCCTCGCGACTGCGAGCTTTGTCCCGCCTTTCGCCGACATGGTCTCCACCACGCTTTTCAAGTTTGACTTTGCGGGCTTTGTGAACATCGGCTGGTTCACCGCCATCACGCTCGTCATCACCTTCTGTATGATCGATATGTTCGATACCATCGGCACGCTCGTCGGTACGGCCTCCCGCGCCGGCATGGTCGATCAGGACGGCAACATGCCCCAGATGAAGGAAGCCCTGCTGTCCGATGCCATCGGTACGGTCGCGGGTGCCTGCACCGGTACCTCCACCGTCACCACGTTCATCGAGTCCGCCTCCGGCGTGGAAGCGGGCGGCCGCACGGGCCTGACCGCGCTCACCGCGGGCATCCTGTTCCTCGCCTGCATGTTCCTCGCCCCCATCGCCGCCGTCATCCCCGGCGCTGCGACCTCCGCCGCGCTGATCTATGTCGGCGTTCTGATGCTCCAGGGCCTCAAGAATGTGGACTTCAGCGACATGGACCAAATGCTGCCGGTGTCCATTATGCTCATCGGTATGCCGATCTCCGGCTCCATCGGCCACGCCATCGGCCTGGGCCTCATCTCCTACACCTTTGTCAAGGTGCTCTCCGGCAAGGCTAAGGACGTCAGCGTTCTGACCTACGTGATCTCCGCGCTGTTCCTTGTCAAGTTCTTCGCCGTCGTGTAAGTGTGTGAAAAAACCTTAAAAAGAGCGTCCCGAACGGGACGCTCTTTTTTTCTGCGCCGAGGTATGATATCATGACGAAGATACATAGGGTAATAGGAGCGCACGGCGAAAAAACCTTGAAAAATCAAGGATTGCAACTGCCGGTTGACAAATTTGACAGTGCGCTTTCTTTCCCGCAACCGCGAAATAGGCTATGATAACGCCATCCAGACGGCGCGGGACCGCGCCTTAGAATTCAGGAGGAAGACGATATGATCTTAGCGGATAAAATCATCACGCTGCGCAAAAAGGCGGGCTGGTCGCAGGAGGAGCTGGCAAGTCAGCTCGGGGTGACGCGCCAGTCGGTATCCAAGTGGGAGGGCGCGCAGTCCGTGCCCGACCTTGACAAGGTGGTGCAGATGAGCCGGCTGTTTGGCGTGAGCACCGACTATTTATTGAAGGACGAACTCGAAGAAGAGGAGTTCGTCGAATCCGAGGCGGACGAAACGCCGCTGCGGAGAGTGACGATGGAGCAGGCGGCGCGATACCTTGCGCTGCGCAAGGCCTGCGCGCCGAGGATCGCACTGGCGGTGGCGATGTGCATCATCTCGCCGGTCGTGATCATTTTTCTCTCCGCCATGGCGGACGCGGGCCTGGGCGGTATTTCGGAGGATCTGGCCGCAGGTCTCGGCGTGAGCGTCATTTTGGTGCTGGTCGCCATTGCGGTAGGGATGTTCCTCTCGTGCGGGGCGAAGACGAAGGAATTCGACTTTCTTGAAAAAGAGCCGTTTGAGACCGAGTACGGCGTGAGCGGCATGGTGCGCGAGCGGCGCAAGGCCTATGAGCCGACCGCCTCGCGCTGTACGATCCTCGGCGTGGTGCTGTGCATCCTTGCTGTCGTGCCGCTGATGCTCGGGGTCGGTCTCGCGTCGTCCGATGTCGCCGCGCTGCTCGCGCGCGTCGCTCCGGCGGATGTTTACGCCGCGGCGGAGGTGGATGCGCTGCTGCTTCTGGTCGCCTGCGGCGTGGGCGTGCTCGTCTGGAGCGGAACATACACCGGCGCGATGGACCAGCTGCTCGAGGAGGGCGACTACACGCGCAAAAAGAAGGCGCGCAGCGGCGTAATGAGCACAGTGTCGCTCATCTACTGGCTGAGCGTGACGGCGATCTTCCTGTTCTACACCTTCGGACCCAAGGGGAACGGCCAGCCGCAGTATAGCTGGTTTATCTGGGCCGTTGGCGGCGTACTGTATGCGGCGGTGATGGGTATTGTGTCGCTCGTGCTGTATCACAAGGATAAAATGTAAAGCACACTTGACAAATCGGAGCAGTAGTGCTATCCTGCGAGTAAAACGAACTTGACATTTTTGAATTTTCTCTTGACAGTTTCAAATTAGATGATATGATTTTGATATCGTAAAGATATTCGAAACGGCTGCAAGAAGAAAAGAGGGAGAACCTTATGCTCTATATTGAACACCTGACCAAGACCTTCGGCGAAAAGAAAGCCGTGGATGATCTGTCGCTCCACATCGCGCCAGGAGAGATCTACGGCTTCATCGGCCACAACGGCGCGGGCAAGACCACGACGCTCAAGTCGGTCGTCGGTATCCAGCAGTTCGATTCCGGCAGGATCACGATCGGCGGGCACTCCATTCAGGACGATCCCATCGCCTGCAAGAAGATGCTCGCCTACATCCCGGATAACCCCGACCTCTACGAGTTTATGACGGGCATCCAGTACCTCAATTTTATCGCCGACATCTTCGGTGTGGAGGAAAGCGCGCGGCAGGAGCGCATCCGCAAGTATGCAGACCTCTTCGAACTGACGACCGACCTGGCGCAGCCCGTCGCGGCCTATTCCCACGGCATGAAGCAGAAGCTTGCCCTCATTTCGGCGTGGCTGCACGAGCCGAAGCTCATTTTGATGGATGAGCCGTTCGTCGGCCTCGACCCGAAGGCTTCACATATCTTAAAGGGCATGATGCGCGAGGTGTGCGACGCGGGCGGCGCGATCTTCTTCTCGACCCACGTGCTCGAGGTGGCCGAAAAACTCTGCGACAAGGTCGCCATCATCAAGGGCGGCAAGCTCATCCGCTCCGGCACGATGGAGGAGGTCAAGGGCGACGACTCGCTCGAGGAGGTCTTCCTTGAGCTGGAGGGCGAATCATGCTGAAAACGCTCGTCAAGAAGCAGCTGATGGAAATTTTCCGCAGCTACTTTTATAATGCCAAAACCAATAAAAAACGTTCGACGGCGGGGATTATCGCTTATATCCTGCTCTTTGCCGCGTTGATGATCGGCCTCGGCGGGATGTTCACGGGGCTTTTCGTTTCGCTCTGTGCGCCGCTTACGCAGGCGGGGATGGGCTGGCTCTATTTTGCACTCATGTCGCTGCTCGCCATCTTTCTCGGCGCGTTCGGCAGCGTGTTCAACACGTATTCGGGCCTGTACTTCGCTAAGGACAACGACCTGCTGCTGTCTCTACCCATCCCGGTGCGGACGCTGATGGCCTCGCGGTTGCTGACGGTCTATCTCATGGGCCTCATGTACTCCGCGGTCGTCATCCTGCCCGCGGTCATCGTCTACTGGGTCACGGTCTCGACGGCGCCGATGGCGCTCCTCGGCGGCGTGCTGCTGACGGCGCTCATCTCAATCTTCGTGCTCACGCTCTCGTGCGCGCTGGGCTGGGTCGTGGCGAAGGTGAGCCGTAAGCTCAAGCACAAGAGCTTCATCACGGTCATCGTCTCGCTCGCGGGGCTTGCCATCTACTATTTCTTCGTCTTCAAGGCGCAGACGGCCATCGAGCAGCTCGTCGCCAACGCCGCGGTCTACGGTGAGAAGATCAAGGGTGCGGCGCACCCGCTCTACGTCTTTGGCCTGACCGGTACGGGCGATGTGACAGCGATGCTGCTGAGCGCGGCGGTCATCCTCGCGCTGTTTGCGCTGACGTGGACGCTGCTCTCGCGCAGCTTTTTGCAGATCACGACTGCGTCGGGCGCATCGGGCAAGGCTGTGTACCGCGAAAAGGCCGTCAAGCGCCGGAGCATCGATGGGGCACTTTTCGGCAAGGAGCTCGCGCGCTTCACCGCGAGCCCGAACTACATGCTCAACAGCGGCCTCGGTATCCTGCTGCTGCCGATCTCGGGCATCCTGCTTTTGTGGAAGGGCGGAACGGTCGTGTCGCTGCTGAACGAGGTCTTCACCTCGCAGAGCGGCTGTGCGGAAGTGCTGCTCTGCACCGGCGTGTGCGCCATTGCGTCGATGAACGACATGGCGACGCCGTCGGTCTCGCTCGAGGGAAAGTCCCTCTGGCTCGCGCAATCGCTGCCCGTCAAGCCCTGGCAGGTGCTTCGCGCAAAGCTCAAGGTACAGCTTGCGCTCACGGCCCTTCCAGCACTCGTGCCGCTTGCCTGCATGGCGTTTATCCTGCCTGTGACGGCGGCGCTGCCGCTCGTTTTTGCCGAGGCACTCGCGTACATCGCGTTTTCTGCGTGCCTGGGGCTGACGCTCGGCGTCGCGCGGGCAAACCTGACGTGGACGAGCGAGCTCATGCCCATCAAGCAAAGTCTGGCCGTGACGATCGCGCTGTTCGGCGGCTGGCTCTACGCCATCGTGTTCGCGGGGCTCTACCTCTGGCAGGGGTGGAAGCTCGGCGCGGCTGCGTATCTCGCCATCGTGGCGGCGGTGACGCTCGCGATGACAGCGCTGCTTCTTCGCTGGCTCAAAACGAAGGGCGCACAGCGCTTTGCGATGCTGTAAAGGAAAATAAAATGAGAGAGTGCGGCGGTCGAAGGACCGCCGCACTTCTTTTATATAGGCAGGAGCAAAAATTTACACAGTTCGTTCTTGCGGATAGCGGCGGACCATGCTGTTATGTGACTACACTCACAAGTAAACTTTGAGGAGCGTGATCGATATGCTGCTGCGCGGCAAGCAGGCGAGCGGACTTTTGACGCAGCAGAAGATGCTGCGCGCCGCCGTAAAGCTGTTTTTGGAAAAGAGATATGAGGGCACGACGACCGCGGAGATCGCCCGCGCCGCGGGCATGCCGCCAAGCTCGTTTTTCCGGGCTTTTCCCAGTAAGGAGGCGCTGCTGCTCAAGCTTGACAAGCGGATGTTCAGCGGGCAGTTCACGCTGGCCGAGCAGCACAGCGCGGCACGTGCTCTACGCGGTGGAGACGGCTATCCAGCTCCACATCGCCGAGCTGACCGAGCCGCTGCGCGAGCTGTACGTGACGGCCTACACGCTGTCGTCAATCTCGGCATACCTGTATCGCAGCACGGCGAAGCGGCTGGAGGGCATCTTCGGGGACTATCTTCCGGACGCGGAGGTCAAGGACTTTTACGAGATGGAGATCGCCTCGGCGGGCATGATGCGCTCGTTTGTGGCCGTGCCGTGCGACGTGTACTTTACCGTGGAGCGCAAGATCGCGCGCTTTTTGGAGTGCGCGCTTAAGCTCTGCAATGTGCCGCCAGAGCGGCGGCGCGGGGTCAGCGCGGCCGTTTTGCAGCTCGACCTGCACACCATGGCAGCGGGTATCATCCGAACGACCGTCCAGCAGGCGGGAAAGGGCTTTGAAGCCCTGACAGAACGGTAAATTTCGGCAAGGGGATATCCCCTTGGTGCATCCGATGGATGCACCAATCGCTTTGATGGAGGAATGATATGAAAAAACGTATTTTCAGCTTTTTGACGGCCCTGTGCCTGTGCCTGACGCTGTTGCCGACGGCGGCGCGGGCGGAGAACAATTGGGAGAGTTGGACGATATTTGATGGCACCAATTTGAACCTGTCGGACGGTAGTTACTATTTAGGTGGCAATGTTACTATTAGCGGCGAAATTACAATCAGCGGAGCCGTCACATTTGATTTGAATGGGGATACCTTGACCTGTAATGCTACAGACGAGGATATGTTTTGTGTGTACGATGGTAAAACACTAACGATAAAGGACAGCGGCACTGACGGCACCATTGATGGTCAAAATTGGTCAAAATAAGAACTGCGGTTTTTCTGTGTCTAGCGGCACACTGATCTTGGAGAGCGGTATCATTGCGAATTGCAGAGATGACGATGGTGATGGCGGTGCTGTGGATATTGGAAAGGACTGCGTATTCACGATGAGAGGTGGTACGATCAGTAATTGCAATGCACAACACGAAGGCGGTGCTATATAGGAAAAGAGGACGGCTAAAGCCGTCCTCTTTTTTCAGCTCTCCATGTGCTTGCCGAGAAAGCCTGCGATGGCCTGCGCGAGCTTGTACTCCGTCTCGCCTGCGGCCGGCTCGCCCTCGGTGCCGATGAAGACCACGAGCCCGAGTGCGTCGCCCTCGGAGATGATGGGCGCGGCGATGGTCGCGCAGTAGCGGTCGAGCGACTCGGTGACGAACACGCTGCGCTCGCTCGGCACGGCGCGGTAAATACCGCGGTCCTCCATGATCTGCTCGAGCTGCGGGCTGATGCGCTTGCCGATGAGGTCGCGGCGCGCGCTGCCTGCCGCGGCGATGACGCTGTCGCGGTCGGTCACGGCCACGCTCGTGCCGGTCGACTTGCTCAGCGTGTCGCACAGCTGCGCGGCAAACTCATCTACGCCGCCCATGAGCGAATACTTCTTAAAAATGACCTCCCCGTCCTTGCTCGTGTAGATCTCCAACGGGTCGCCGTTACTGATAACATGGACACGGAAAACCTTGTCCTCGCGGCCTTTTGAGGACTGGATCAGCGTGTTTTCGATATTTTCCGTGCCTTCACGAAAATTTGCGGCGTCCTCCGTTTCCGCGGGGAGGGTTCCGCAGCGCAGCAGCGTGTCGATGTCGGTTTTGAGCTTAATTTCCAGGTGATCTTCAAAGACGAGGATCTTGTCGATCAGCAGCTCCAGATCGTTCCGCTCCAGCTTGTCCTTTTCCAGAATGTCGCGGAACACGTCGATGGCGGTCTTGGCCACGCGGTTCACCTGAATGATGGTGTTGCGCTTGTCGCTCAGCAGGTCGATCTGGTGGTGGATGCCGTCGATCTTCTTCTGGAGGTCGGCTTCCATCTCGTCATACAGCGCCTCGATGGAGGCCTCCTGCTCGGGCTTTTTCATGATCTCGCGGATGCGCTGGCGCTTGGTGACCTTCAATTCTTCGGTGAGATCGGCCAGCACCGCCGCCAGATTGCCCGCGGACTGCTCCGTTTCCGCCACCTGCTCGGTTTCGCGCTTTAATTCCTCGTTGAGCTGTTCGAGCATGGCGGCAGAGCTGTCCGCCAGCTTGCGCACATAGCTCTTCAGCAGCTCGTCCAGCCGGTCAACGCGGATATGGTGGCTGGTGCAGCCCTTGAGGCCGCGCCGGTGATACGTCCCGCAGGTGTAGGCCGGGGCCAAGTCGCTGCGGCTCATGGCGAACAGCGGACTGCCGCAGTCGCCGCACTGCAAAAAGCCGGAGTACACGTTGTCGTTGATCTTCACGCCGCGATAGTTGCTGCGGCTGCGCTTTTCCCGCAGGGCGCGGGTGATGGCGAAGGTGCGGTAGTCGATGACGGCCTGATGGTGGTTCTCGATGACGATGTGCTCATCGTCGTTGCGCTTGATTTCTTTCCCGTTGATCTTGGCGCGGGTGTACTTGCCCTGCCGCAGCGTGCCGATGTAGAAATCGTTGTCCAGAATGCCCTGCACCGTGGCGATGGCCCACGCGTTCTTGGCCTCCCGTTTCGTTTTCTTGCCCGCCGCCTCCTTGCGCATCCGCTCGGACATACGCGGCGTGGGAATGCCCTCGTCGGTGAGGTAGTTGGCGATTTTCTTGTAGCCCCAACCGGCGTTGCTGTAGAGGTCGAAAATCCTGCGGACGGTCTCGGCCTCGGTGGGGATGATCTCAAACTGCTTGTCCTCGGTGACGAGATAGCCGTAGGGCGCGGCGCAGATCCACTCGCCATCGTTCTGCCGCCGCTTCACAACGCTGCGCACCTTGCGGGAGGTGTCCGTGACGGGCATTTCGTTCACGAGGAACTGGAACTGGATTTTCAGCCAGTCGTCGTCATTGGGAAAGTCGATGCCGTCGCCGATGGAGATGATGCGCACGCCCGCGTCGCGCAGATCTTCCAGCTCCACGAGGCCGCGGCTGTTGCGGCGGGAAAAACGGGAAAAGTCCTTGATGATGAGGATGTCATATTTGTGGCGCATCAGTCCCCGGCGCAGCTCCTGATAGCCCTCGCGCTGGTCGAAGGTGTAGCCGGAGCGGTCGCGGTCTTCAAAAAATGTCAGCGTACTGCCGGGAAAGTGGGTTTTTACATAGTCCTCGATGATGGCCTTCTGGTTCTCGATGGAGATGTTCTTCTGCTCCTGCTCATCATCCACGGAAATGCGGGCATAGCCCGCGATGTCAAATGTTTCGGTCATGATAGGCTCCTTTGCCGGTGAGGCTGGTCATATGGATAGCGTCAATAGCCGCTCGGCTTCATCGTAGTTGCAGGCTGCTACGGCCTCAAACAGCGCTTTGTTCAATTCAAATGGTTTTTTCATCGTACACCTCCACCCTCAAGTGCCCGGGAACAGCTCAAAAGGCTCACCGCGATTTGGCAATGGGTCAAATTTTTCTCCAAACTGGTGCGGATAGTTGAGGTGCTTGAGCTCCTCGTCCGCTCTGGCGGACACTATAATGATGGGGCAAGAGACCAGAAAGAACAGATAATCGGCTCCATATGTCCACTCCATCCCGTTGAAGAAGCCCTCGACGTCCACCATTTCTGCGAGAAACGAAATGGGGACGTCCTCGCTGGACAAGGTCTTGTATATGTCCGCCTCCAGCAGATCGTCGTCCTTGAGGTCGGCAAGGCGCTCATATTGTTTCACGCGGAATTCATTGATTTCCTCGTCCTCCGGCTGGTGCGGCAGATATTTGGATGTGATGAAATAGTTGCTCTGCTCAAACTCTACGAGAATGCTCCCGAAATCGCCCGCCGATGAATTGACGATCAGGCACGGTTCGGCAAGATGAATGCGTTTTACGCGCTGTTCTCTGCAACAGTGCAGAAATTCTGCGAATTGCTCTTGGTTATTCATATCATTCACCCTTGAGATATTTTCCGTCTGCCGGTCAAACTCGGAGATGTATGCCGCCCGTGGACGGCAGTTTCCGAGAATTTCTCGGTAGCTGAGCTTGGATTCATTTCCCATTTGCAGTCTTCTCGGCGTGCTCTGCCCATTCCGGCAACCACGCACGCATTTTCAACTGGTGACAGTTTGTCACCAGTTCACTGCCTTCTTCTTTCAGACGCTGTTTCAGCTTGTTCCAATACTTTCGCCCGGTGTTGTAGTCAGGGCTGTCTATCAGAACACCGACCACATCAACAATGGAGAAGTACCATTCCTCCCGTTCTGCACCCCACGCCACGCGAATCTTCTGATCCTCGAAAAGCTGGATCGCGTGATTGTCCGGTGCTTTCATCTGATCCCCCATTCTGAGCAAGTCATACTCTCTTTGCCACGTTACCACTTGCGATAGACTTTGCATTTCACTTATCGAATAACATTGTACCATATGAATCGAGGATGTGCAACCGGAAAATGATCTGACAAGGAAAAGCGCTCCACTTTTTCGCGCGTGTCAGGCATTGCGTTTTTTATCCATATGTAGTATAATTAAGCAATAAAAATGGTGTAATCCCAACGTTTTTCGGGTGGGAGACGGCAATATACATGGATCGATGAACTTGCGCATTTCTGCACGTCACAGCGGCAAAAAGGAATGACGCGGCTTTGTCGCGCTTTTGAACGCAGCGAATACGCCCGACCGAAGCATATTTTGACATCCGGTGGACGAAAAACATAGGAGACAAACATGGATAAACGGCTTTTGCTGGCCAGCCCGCATATGTCGGACGAGGGCTATGAACTGAAATACATCCACGATGCATTTCAGAAAAACTGGATCGCGCCGCTGGGCGAGAACGTCAACGAATTTGAAAAGGCCATGAGCGAATTTATGGGCGAGGGCTATCCCGTCGCCCTCTCTGCCGGTACGGCGGCGCTGCACCTTTCGATGATATTGGCGGGCGTGAAGTCCGGCGACACGGTCTTTTGCCAGAGCCTGACCTTCTCCGCCTCCGCCAATCCCGTGACCTACTGCGGCGCGAAGCCTGTGTTCATCGACTCCGAGCGCGAGACGTGGAACATGGACCCCGCCGCCCTGCGCCGCGCCTTTGCGCTGCACGGCACGCCCAAGGCCGTGGTCGTTGTCCACCTCTACGGCAACCCCGCGAAGCTGGACGAGATCACCGCCATCTGCCGCGAGCATGGCGTTCCCTTGATCGAGGACGCCGCCGAGGCGCTGGGGTCTACATACAATGGGCAGAAGTGCGGCACCTTTGGCGACTTCGGCGCTCTTTCCTTCAATGGCAATAAGATCATCACCACCTCCGGCGGCGGGATGCTGCTGTGCCGGACGGAGGATGAGGCGAAGCACGCATTGAAGCTCTCCACGCAGGCGCGCGAGAACGCGCCGTGGTACCAGCACGAGGAAATCGGCTACAACTACCGCATGAGCAACATCTGCGCGGGCATTGGGCGCGGGCAGATGAAGGTGCTGCCGCTGCGCGTGGAGCAGAAACGGGCCATCTTTGCACGCTACTGCGAAAACCTGAAAGGCCTGCCGCTCACCATGCAGCCAGAGCTCCCCTGCGCGGAATCAAACCGCTGGCTGTCCGTTGCCCTGCTGGACAAGGGATGCAATGTGACGCCCGGTGAAATGCTCACAAAGCTGAACGAAGTGGGCATCGAGGGGCGCTACCTTTGGAAGCCCATGCATTTACAGCCGGTTTTCGCAAACTGCCCCTTTGTCAGCGTCAGCGATGCGCCGGTGGGCGACGACCTCTTTGCGCGCGGCGTATGCCTGCCCAGCGATACGAAGATGAGCACGGACGATGTGGACTGCGTGTGCGATACCATCCGGGGGATGTTCTGATGCGGCATAAGGCTGGGTTTTATGAAAAATACATCAAGCGCCTGCTGGACATTGTGCTGTCCGGGTGTGCGCTGATCGTTCTGTCGCCGCTGCTGCTGGTGACGGCGATTCTTGTGCGCGTGAAGCTGGGCAGCCCCGTGATCTTCTGTCAGGAGCGTCCGGGGAAAGACGAAAAGATATTCAAGCTCCACAAGTTCCGCAGCATGAGCGACGCGCGGGATGGAACCGGCGCGCTGCTGCCGGACAAGGAACGGCTGACGGGCTTTGGAAAGAAGCTGCGCGCGCTGAGCATCGACGAGCTGCCGGAGCTGTGGGATATCTTCCGCGGCAAGATGAGCATCGTGGGGCCAAGACCGCTGCTGGTGAAGTATCTGCCGCTTTACAGCGAAGAGCAGCATCACCGCCATGACGTTCGCCCCGGGCTCACCGGCTGGGCACAGGTGCACGGGCGAAACCTTGCGTCGTGGGAGGAACGGTTTGCCTACGATGTGGACTATGTAGACCATGTTAGTTTTGCGCTGGATGTGAAGATCATCTTCATGACCGTCCGCTGCGTCTTCGCCCGCGAGGGGATCAGCGCAGAAGGCAGCGCAACAAAAGAGGAGTTTACCGGCCCTAAAGCTTATCTTTGAGAAATAGAGTGGGTGTTCAATATGAAACTGCTATTAACGAGTATAGGCAGACGAGTTGAATTAGTCCAAGCATTCAGGAACGCCGCAGAAAGGCTGAACGAAGACCTGCATGTTGTAGGTGCAGATATGTCCCTAACGGCACCTGCATTGTACTTTTGCGATGAGGCCGTACGTGTTAGCCGAATTCACGACAAAAACTACATTCCTCAGCTTGTTGATATTTGCAAAGAACGGAAAATCGACTGCCTGATTCCTACGATTGATACGGAATTGCTGATTCTGGCACAGAGTAAATCAAAATTTGAGGCAGTTGGAACAAGGGTACTTGTTTCTGATGTCGAAAGGATTGCTTTGTGCCGCGATAAGCGCAAAACGGCAGATTATTTTAAGCAGATCGGGCTAAATACCCCTGTACCTGTTGACAAGGTCGCAGATTATGCAGATGGATTCCCGGCATTTATTAAGCCGCTTGACGGCAGTTCGAGTATAAACGCATACAAAGTCCAGAACAAAGCAGACCTTGCGGCGTATGCAAATCTGATTCCCGACTATATCATTCAACCTTTTATTTCGGGACGCGAGTTTACAATTGATATTTTCTGTGATTTTACTGGAAATCCCATTTTTATTACACCTCGGGAACGATTGGCCGTTCGTTCGGGAGAAGTCCTCAAGACAAAAATATATCAAAACAAGGTCATAATTGACGAGATGAAACACCTTGTGAAAGATTTTAAGCCTTGCGGGCAAATTACGGTTCAGCTTATACACGACGATATATCACAGAAAAATTACTATATTGAAATCAATCCGCGCTTCGGCGGCGGAGCTCCCTTGAGCATGAAAGCCGGGGCGGACAGTGCAGCTGCGTTGATTCGGCTCTTGAAGGGCGAAGCGCTCAGCTACATGGAGTGTGCGGCGCGAAATGGTGCTACATACAGCCGATTCGATCAAAGTGTTTGTATTGACGAAGGAAGTGAAGGCTATGATCGAAGTATGTAGCGTATTAGATGTCGAAAAATATAGTTCAGAGTTTAAAGTAATACTTTTTGACTTAGACGACACGCTTTATAGCGAAAAAGACTATGTAAGAAGTGGATTTAGCCAAGTTGCGAACCTGTTTCCTGAGAGAAACGAAGCAGAAGCAAGGCTGTGGACATTTTTCTTGGAAAACCGGCCGGCAATTGATTGCCTTTTGACCGAAAGGCATATTACAGATGCGAATTTTAAAGAGCGATGCTTGCAAGTATATCGATTCCATCGTCCGCAAATTAGCTTATATCCGGGTGTCCGTGAAATGCTTCTTAGAATGCGGGAACAGAAGAAAAAGCTTGGGCTGATAACAGATGGCCGTCCGGAGGGCCAGCAGGCCAAAATTGATGCGCTCAAAATACGAGACGTATTTGACAAAATTATTGTTACGGACGAATTGGGCGGCACATCGTTTCGAAAACCCAATCCAAAAGCATTTGAACTCATGGCTGAATGGTTTGGTGCCTCATTCGAAAGTATGTGTTATGTCGGAGACAACAAAACAAAAGATTTCGATGCCCCGGAAAAGCTGGGGATGCATTTAATATGGTTTAGGAATCCTGACGGAATCTATAAGCAAGCAAAAAACTAATTCGTTTAGAAACCGACAAAAGCAGCCAAAAGATAGTGGGTGGAAGTAATAATGGCACGAAAACAGATCCTGATTTTATCCAATCACAGCGGCGGGCTTTACGATTTCCGCAAGGACTTGATCTCAGAGCTGAAAAAGTATGCCAGCGTTGCAGTTGCTGTTCCGCACAATGACCGCTGGGACGAGCTTCTGCATTTGGCTGACCGCGTGATTGAACTTCCCATCGATCGGCGGGGCATGAACCCCGTTCGCGACAGCAAGCTTTTTCACCAATATCGGGCGATTCTGAAAGAGGTCAAGCCCGACCTTGTTTTGACCTATACCATCAAACCGAACATCTACGGCGGCCTTGCCTGCCGGATGGCGCACATTCCCTATGCCGTGAACATCACGGGACTTGGCAGTGCCATTGAAAACGGCGGCTGGCTCAAGAAGTTTGTGCTGGCGCTCTACAAACCAGCGTTGAAGGGCGCGAGGGTCATTTTTTTTGAGAATGCCGGGAATCGGGACACCCTCGCTGCCACCGGCGTTGTGCCGCAGGGACGCGACGTGGTGCTGAGCGGTGCAGGCGTCAATTTAGAAGATTATCCCTATCAGCCCTACCCACAGGAGGGGGCGGTACGCTTTCTCTTTGTGGGCCGCGTCATGCGCGAAAAGGGTGTGGACGAGCTGTTTGCCGCCGCAAAGCGGATGAAGCAGGGATATGGCGACGGCGTGGAGTTTCACATCGTCGGCTCGTTTGAAGAGGGATATAAGCCCCTCATGGATGAACTGGAAAAGGCCGGTGTGGTCAAGTACCACGGCTATCAGTCAGATATGAAGCGCTTTTACGCCATGGCAAGCTGTGTGGTGCTGCCGTCGTATCACGAGGGTATGTCCAATGTGCTGCTGGAGGCTGCTGCCTCCGGCAGGCCACTTATCACCAGCGGCATCCCCGGCTGCCGCGAGGCGGTGGAGGACGGCGTCAGCGGGTATCTGTGCCCTGCGAAGGACGCGAACGCGCTGTATGGGGCTATGCAGCGGGTCATGGAGCTGTCTGTGGAGCAACGCTCCGAAATGGGCTGCCGAGGCCGGGAGCGCATGGAGCAGCAGTTCAGCAAAACCGCCGTTGTGGCGGAAACCATCGATAAACTCACCTTACTTTAAGGAGCACACTATGAACGACGCATGCGAAGTAAATCTAAATGTCGCCGAAAGCTTTATTCGAGCTTATATACAGCATTATAAAGCGGACAAATATTGGAGCAGACGCGAACAGTAAGATTGGCGTAAATGCAGTTGTGGTTCACGATGTGCCGGAAGACAGCATTGTTACAGCTCAAGAAGGGACGATTGTTACAAGATGAAGGTCACAGTTATCATGGGCATCTATAACTGCGCTGATACATTAGGGCAGGCGCTTGGCTCTTTGCTCGCACAAACCTTTACAGATTGGAACCTTGTCATGTGCGATGACGGCTCTGGCGATAAGACGTATGAGGTTGCTGAGAAATATCGAATTGCTCACCCACAAAAAATAACGCTCCTGAAAAACGAGCGCAACATGGGGCTGAATTATACCCTTAACCGATGCCTTTCCGTAGCAGATGGCGCATATATCGCGCGTCAAGATGGGGACGACATCTCTATGCCTACACGATTCGAAAAGGAAGCTGCAATCCTCGATGCGTCTCCGGAAATTTCTATCGTCAGTACCGCAATGACATACTTTGACGAGAGCGGAACTTGGGGACAGAACCATCCGGTTGAATTTCCGCAGAACGAAGATTTTATTGCAGGAACGCCCTTCTGCCATGCACCGTGCATGGTCAGACGAGATGCCTACCAAGCAGTGAACGGTTATACGGATGATCCGCGATATTTACGAGTAGAGGACTATGACCTTTGGGTCAAGATGTATGCAACGGGCTTTCGGGGGCAGAACATCATGGAACCGCTCTACGCGATGCGAGACGACCGTAATGCCTTTGCTCGCCGCAAGTTCCGTTACCGCATCAACGAATTCCACGTGAGGCGAAAGGCCGCGCGAATGTTGCATTTGTCGTTTAAAGCGTACATCTATGCATTTCGCCCGATAGCGGTCGGTTTACTGCCGGAAAAAGCCTATCAGGCACTTCATAAGAAAAGATTGGAGACGCTCACATGATCCCCAAAATCATCCACTACTGCTGGTTTGGCCGCGGCGAAAAGCCGGAGCTTGCCAAGAAGTGCATCGCCAGCTGGAAGAAGTTCTGCCTGGATTTTGAGATCCGCGAGTGGAACGAGGACAACTTTGATATCCATTGCTGCCCGTATGTTGAAGAAGCTTATGCAAGCAAGAAATATGCGTTTGTTACGGACTATGTAAGACTATATGCCCTGTATACGTGCGGTGGAATTTACATGGACACTGATGTTGAAGTTGTGCGCCCGCTGGAAGAGTTTTTGACATGCAAGGCATTCTCTGGTTTTGAGTCTACGCGTTATGTTCCGACAGGAATTATGGCTTCTGAAAAAGAAGTTCCAATCATTCATGAGCTATTAGACTATTACACGGGCAGGCACTTCCTTAATGACGATGGCTCTCAAGATACGGTAACAAATTGTGTGCCTATTACCAATATTATGCTTGCACATGGGTTAGAACTGAACGGAAAGCTTCAAACTGTTGCGGATTTTACATTTTATCCACCAGATTTCTTCTGCCCATTTGAAAATGCGACAGGGGTACTTCGAAGAACCGACAACACTGCGGCAATTCACTGGTTCAATAAATCATGGCTACCGCAGAATATTCGCTTGCGTTCTCGAATTACAAGAGTGTTTCATCGAATATTTGGCGTAGATTGCTTTAAAAGGCTAAAATAATGAAGTTGCTGATAACTCGGCGGGATGGCTTTATAAAAACATTCCGCCATTGGTACAGCAAGAGCTGGTTGCCGAGAAGAACGCAACTTCGCTGCAAACTTGCAAGTGCCTGCCGGAGAGTATTCGGAAAGAATTGTCTTGACTGGCTGAAGCGGAAATGAACGATACAGATATGCCAACAATTACAGTATTTACTCCTACATATAATCGGGAAGAAACATTGCGAAGGCTTTATGATAGTCTGTGTAGACAAACTTCCTTTGACTTTGAATGGCTTATTGTTGATGACGGCTCTACTGACAACACAGAAAATACAGTGAGTATGTTCTCTTCTGCCTTCTTTCCTGTTCGTTATGTAAAAAAGAAAAACGGCGGGAAGCATACGGCATATAATCTTGCATTAGAGCACGCTATGGGGACATACCTTCTCTGTGTGGATTCTGATGACTTCCTCACGCCAGATGCCATTGAAGTTTTGCGCGAGGCAGCGTCACCTGACTGCGGAATATGTGCCTACAAGGCTACGGTAGATGGAATAGCGCTGAGTTCGGAATTTCCACCGAAAGTAAAGGAAACAACCACGTTTGGTCTATATTCGGAACTCAATTGCTGCGGAGAATACACATTTGTTTACCCTGTGCACATTGCCCGTAAAGCGCCATTTCCGGTCTTTGCGGGGGAATCGTTTGTTACGGAAAGTGTGGTTTATGACCGACTGGATAAACTCTGTAAGGTCAGCCTGCTGCCGAAGATGGTCACCATTTGCGAATATCAGCCAAATGGGCTATCCGCCAGGACAACGGAGCTTATGAAGCGTAACCCCGCAGGGTATTGCCTTTATTTTATGCAAAGAATCGATTTAGTCGACGGTCTTGTCACACGGCTGCTAATGGCCGGAAAATATCAGTGCTTTGGTATAATGGCTCAAAAAAACCGTACAGCATATCGCGGAAAGCACCAGCTGCTGGCAGCGGTTTCCTTTCCGCTTGGTCTGTTATTTCTGTTATATTACAAACTGTTTAGAGGCTTTTGATTCTCAATCGCAGGAGACATTATGAATTCAGTCATTTTCACTGCAGAAATCGTACTAGTTTGGCTTTCTTCTTTGTTCAATGGGACAGGCCTTGGACATGTGTATCATACAAACAATATAACCAATGCCGCATTAGTGGGACTTTCTGCAATTTTCCTTCTGAGACATCGCCGGGTAAGCGTTCAGAAAGACACTTTTTACACCTTCTGTGCAACAATGTGCATCTTTGTTTTTTCAGGACTTCTCCATAAAAAGGGACTCGGCGGAGCAGAGTACCTTTGCTGTTTTTTGCTGATTTATGTGTTCAGCCAAATTGATGTACGGGAACGTGCGATGCGTCTGTCCGGCCTTGCTGTGTTAGCTTTGGGAACAATGATTCTTACAATTTATGACTATGGAACGCAGCTCTCCGGCTGGAATGAAAACAGCATTGCCATGATAGGTCTTTTTAGTTACATCCTTTTTGCAGCATCGTTCTATGACCTACGTTCCAGGTGGTCAAAGTCCCTGATCCTTTTGTCGGGTGGATTTATATTTTGGCTTATTGCCCCGACTGACTCCAGATCTTGTATGATCGCGCTCGTTGTCACTATACTGCTGGCGCTGACTGCGAAACCGTGTCCTCGAGTATTGCAATCACGCGGATGGACGATGTTTCTTCTGATAATCCCTCTTCTTGTCGCTCTTATCACGGTCGTACTCTCTCTTTCTAATATTGCACTTAAAATGGACATCTGGAGCCGACGGGTGTTCGAAAAGCCAATTTTCAATGGGCGCGATAGGCTGTGGCTAGCGGGTTTCCGCAGTTTCCTGCACCACCCATTTTTTGGTTCCGGAAGGATTAACGCCAACAACTGGCATAACACAGCCGTTGCTTGTCTAACCAGTTTTGGAATGGTGGGATACGCCTTCTGGCTCAGATGTCTTTATCTACCGCTGAAGAAAGGCAGCCTATACCTGTCAGATTCGATTGTAACGGGCTGCATGGCGGCGTTTTTGCTGATGAATGCTCAGCAGTCATTTGAGTTGGGCATGTTCTCGTCAAACCCTAATTTACTGATCTATCTTCCCCTTGGCCTATTGTTGGGAAGAATTCGATATCTAAAGGAGCGGTAATGATGACTCCGGACGTATCTATTATCATTCCGGTTTATAATGCGGAAAAGTACCTTTCACACTGCATTGATTCTGTTGTGAACCAAACCTTGCAAAATTGGGAGCTTCTGCTGATAGACGATGGTTCGAAAGATAGCAGCGGTTCAATTTGTGACCGCTATGCCGCTAAGGATGCGCGTATTCGGGTAATCCATCAAGAGAACGGCGGCGTCAGTTCTGCCCGCAATGTAGGCCTGACCGCAGCAACCGGGAAGTACATCGGCTTTGTTGATGCTGATGATTGGGTAGTTCCTGAAATGTTTCAAAGTCTTCTTTCCATAGCGAGAGAGGAAGCCTGCGACATTGTAATGTGCGACGCAAGAACAGTATATGCGGACGGTCATTTCGATGCGGATACAATAGCGCAACTCAAAGACAGTTGCATTCTAAATAACGCGGATATCTCTCCAAATCTGCTTTTGGAAATGGCGGGCTCTGTTTGCCGCTGCTTATACCGCGCAGAAATACTTCACCGATATTCGGTTAAATTCCCTATCGGCATTAAGTTTTCAGAGGACCGAATCTTCAACATTCTGAGCATTGGCTATGCCAATGTCATAGCTTACGAAAAGGCAGCCTATTACCAGCGCTTTGTAAACGCCGAAAGCGCTGTTCATCGCTTTCATTCGGATTATTTTGAAGCATACCTTGCCGCCGCTACCGCAATCGAAAATGCCATTGCAATCGCGTGGGGAGATGACGATGCGCTTCAAACCGCCTATCTGCGGCAACTGATCGACGGCGCACTTTCTGCTGTTTGTAATTATTATTACAAGACATCGTCACTGAACAGTGCAGAACGCAGAGGGGCTGTAAGGAGGCTTTGCCGGAATGTCGAGCTTCGTGCGGCAATCGAACGTACAGGAGCAGCAGACATCCGCGCGAAATGGATAGGACATCAAAATATTGCAATGCTGATCCTCTATGCGAGGCTGGCAAACTTGAAACACGGGAGGTAGCAGGGCATGTCTACACATTTGAACAATCTGCTTCGCGTGCCAATTGACAAAAGAAACCGCAAGGCATTACATGAACACGATTTTTCCGCCTTTGCCAGCAACTGCAACGGGGCGTGCATCTGTCATGACCTTGGACTTGCATTTAACTCCCCGTTTGTTAATCTCTGGATGACCCCGACGGATTTTATCGCATTTCTAAAAGCACCTCGAGAATACTTAAGCTTGCCGCTTGTGTTTCAATCGGAAAAGAGTGTGCCGTATCCGGTGGCAAAGCTCGGTAACCTGACGATCTGGTTTGAACATTACTCTTCCGATGAGGACGCGGCGAATGCGTGGAAACGACGTTGTGAACGAATCCTATGGGACAAGCTCTTTATTATGATGACGGACCGAGATGGTTGTACCTATGAAGATTTGCAGTCGTTTGACGCGCTGCCATATGAGCACAAGGTGGTTTTTACTCATATTCCATACCCTGAGATTCGGTCTGCATTCCATATCTCCGGCTTTGAAAAGGATGCCTGTGTTGGCGTATGCAGTGAGTTTGTAACTGGGCACACAGGAAGAAAATGGTATGATGATTTTGACAACGTAAAGTGGTTTAACGGAGGGATGTAATATGCCGAAAATCAGTGTCCTTATGCCGGCATACAATGCGGAAAAGTACATAAAAGAGGCAATCGACAGCATCCTTGCGCAAACGTTTTCTGACTTTGAGCTCATTATAATTGACGATGGCTCAACAGATCGCACAGCGGAAATTGTTAACGGTTATTCTGACAGCAGGATTCGCTTTTGCCCAAATGAGAAAAACATGGGTGTTGCCGCAACGCTCAACAGAGGCCTTGGTTTAGCACGTGGCGAGTATATTGCCCGCATGGATGCCGATGATATTTCAAAGACAGATCGATTTTCAAGGCAGGTGGATTATCTGGATGTCCACACAGACGTAGCGGTATGCGGTACATCTGTAGAGGTATTCTGTGATGGGACAGCAATCCGCACATGGGTTCCTTCGACTGAGCCGGAAAAATTGAAAGAAGATCTGTTCTTTTCCTGTGGAATTGCGCACCCGTCTGTTATGATGCGCAAAGCGACTATTCTCGAGATTGGCGGCTATGACACGGCCTTCAATGGGATGGAGGATTATGAATTATGGTGTCGCGTTGCTGAAAAAAACAAAATAGCGGTGCTCCCAGAGATATTGTTTCGATATCGGATCCATCGCGGCCAAGTGACACAAAATCCATCTCCAAAGTATAAAGAACAGATGCGAGAACTGAAAAAACGACAGGCAGAACAGCTCGGTATCGTCGCTACACCTGAAGAGTTCGGTGCCTATGCAGCATATTGCACGGGAACAATTGGAACGAACTATTCAGAAATTGCCGCGTTGGGGCGTTTCTTTGAAAAAGCAGAGGTTGGAAACGAAAGAATCAAATACTATCGCAGCGAGTTCCTCTGCGCTGACTTCAAAAGTGTGCTCATCAATCTCGCTATGAGTTTGAACGAGCGCGAGCAGAGTCTACTGTGCGCGGAATGTAGTATAATCAGCGATAGAGAACTTAGGCTGAGAAAGATGAAAACGATTGTAAAGAACTTGTTGGGCAGGAGCTGACATATGACTTCAATCATAGTTCCCGTTTATAATATCGAAAACTATTTGCCGCAATGCATGGATAGTCTTTTTTCCCAAACAGATTCGGACTTTGAAATTATCCTTGTGGACGATGGTTCTACGGACGGCAGCGGATCACTTTGCGATCAGTACGCGACGCGGGATACAAGAGTACGAGTCATACATAAGGAAAATGGTGGTCTGTCATCAGCGAGAAATGCAGGCTTGAGTGTCGCAAAGGGAGCCTATATCCTGTTTCTGGATGGGGATGATTATCTTGCGCCGAATGCGGTTCGATGCTTGATGGGGATTGTTGATGCAACTGCTGATTTTGACTTTATCCAATTTCATTACGCTGAAACGGACGGTAGTTGGCAAGCAGATCCTGCGCAGAAGGCAAACGCACGGGTCTGCACGGATCTGCATGAAATGTTTCAGTATCTTTATCAACACGGAGGCGTAGCGGCATCTGCCTGTACAAAGCTTTATCGAGCGTCTTTATTTGAACATTTGCGCTTCCAGGAAGGAATCACGCACGAAGATGAAGAATTGATCACACGATTGCTCCCTCAGTGCAACCGGGTGATCTACACCGAGTTTGTTCTGTACGGCTATGTTATGCGTGGCGGAAGTATCATCCACGAAAACTTTCATCCGCACAAGCTTGATCTATTGGACATCATGGATAATCGTGCTGATGCGCTGCAAAAGCTGGGGTATGAAGAATTAGTTTTGGAAACGCGCAGCAGACAGTTTCGTACAGCGGCGATGCTATACTGTCAAGCGCGCCGCTCTGGAGCGGCAGAATCGGCCAAACAACTGCAAGCAAGGCTGAAAGTGCTTTCAAGAGAGCACGAACTTTTGCTTTCCGGTCAGTATTGGCTTCTATATCACTTGACACGTTTGACGAAATTTGCGCCGGAGCTTTACTACTGTATCCGTCGGGCTTGCGGAAAATCATAAAAAGGGGAACCCTATGGAAAAATTTCAAACTGTTATCACCCCGAAGAATCGGCTGTTTGACCTGCATCTGGGTGAGCTTTGGCGCTACCGTGATCTTGTGGTGCTGTTTGTGCGGCGTACTTTTGTTTCGCAGTACAAACAAACGATTTTAGGCCCTGTGTGGGCGATTATCCAACCACTGCTGACGACCGTTGTGTTCACTTTGGTGTTTGGCAATATTGCAGGGCTTGCCGCCGAGGGAATCCCCTCGTTTGTGTTTTACCTGTCCGCGACGATTCTATGGACATATTTTTCTAACTGCCTCTCGCAGACGGCGAACACATTTGTCGCTAACAGCAATGTGATGGGTAAAGTTTATTTTCCTCGGCTTGTTATGCCCGTTTCAACCGTGATATCAGGCCTAATTATGTTGGCCGTGCAGTACGTGTTTTTTCTGATTTTTGTGATCTGGTATCACGCACACGGACAACTTGCGCCTAATGCGGCCACCCTTATGACACCGTTGCTGATTTTGCAGCTTGCGATGCTTTCGCTTGGCTGCGGTATTATCATCTCAGCGCTGACAACAAAGTACAGGGACCTGGCCATGCTGGTAGGATTTGGATTGCAGCTTTGGATGTATGCAACGCCTGTTGCATACGACATGTTCAAGCTTGTCCCGTTTGCACCCGGCGGAAGGTGGCATACGCTGTATATGCTAAATCCGGTCACGCCGATTGTGAACGTATTTCGCTACGGCTATCTGGGAATTGGGCAGATTGAATGGACATATTACATCATTGGCTGGTGCGTTACAGCACTGCTTCTGTTTCTTGGCTTGATTCTTTTTAGTAAAGTGGAAAAGACCTTTATGGATACGGTGTAATTCTATGAGCGAAACAATTATTAAAGTTGACCATGTATCAAAGGAATATCGATTGGGAGCAATTGGCGGTGGAACGCTGAAGGGAGATCTTCAGTCGGCTTGGGCACGTCTGCGCGGGAAAGAGGATCCGAACGGAAAAATCGGGCAGGGTATGCACACTGGAAACGACCGTTTCCTTGCGCTGGATGACGTTTCGTTTGAGGTTAAAAGGGGAGAGGCACTTGGTATTATCGGGCACAACGGTGCCGGAAAGTCAACACTTCTTAAGCTTCTCTCCCGCGTAACTGGACCAACCAGCGGCACGATTTGCTATAATGGCCGAATTGCTTCCATGCTTGAGGTTGGAACCGGCTTTCATCCAGAGCTGACCGGGCGTGAAAATGTCTATCTGAACGGCGCAATCCTTGGCATGACCAAGGCTGAAATTGACCGAAAATTCGATCAGATCGTGGAATTTGCAGAAATGGAAAAGTTCATCGATACTCCGGTCAAGCGGTATTCCAGTGGTATGTACGTCAAACTAGCCTTCGCCGTAGCAGCACATCTCGACAGCGAGATTATGGTTATGGATGAGGTGCTGGCTGTCGGTGATATGAAGTTCCAGCAAAAGTGCCTCGGAAAGATGGGTGATGCTGCCAGTCAGGATGGGCGCACAGTCCTTTATGTCAGCCATAATATGAATACGATCCGACAGTTGTGCACACGCTGCATTGTTCTCGATCATGGAAAAGTGATTTTTGACGGAGATGTGGAAGAGGCAATCAACCTATATCTACAGCGGAGTGACACATCTAGAGTCCTGTCCATGGACTTGTCAAAAGGAAAACGCCCCAATTGGCTGGTCCGTCATAATGTAAAATTACTGAGCGCTTCGTTCTTGAATAAGAGTTTTGCATCCTTTGTGGATAATGAACCTGTTGATCTGCGGCTTTGCTGGCAAAACAAGAGCGATATTTCAAATTTGTGTCTGAGAGTTGAAATTTGCAGGCTTGATATGACACCTGTTGCTGCAGCATTGATTCATGATTTCTATACAGGGGAAAAAGACGCTTTTGTCTCTTGCGATCTCTCTCTAGATTTGTCTCCGCTTATGGAGGGGACCTACAAAATGGTGTTTGCTCCATTTATCAAAAATGACTATGGAAAGAAATCCGACGTTGACCATGTAGATGGATTGGTTTTTACTAAGATGCAGGGGATGAGCAGTAAAAATATCTTGTGGCAACCGCGAGATTGGGGAGATATCCAGTTGCCCAATATTAGATTGCTTCTAAACTAAAGGAAGTTTCTGCAATGAGTATGATTCATAAGATAAAACACTTACGACATGAAATGTATTTGCATTGGTATCATCATTTGCCGATTCAAAACAACAAAATTTTGTGTTGGGCCAATAGCTTCCATGCCTATGGGGATAGTCCTAAATATATCGCAGAGTATCTGCTACATAATTACCCTGGGAAATATGACGTAGTATGGGTGTTTGAAAACGGAGTTGCAATTCCTGAAGATATTCCCCGAGAAGTAAGGATAGTCCGATTTTTTTCTGTCGAGTATCTGAAAGAGATTAGCACTGCAAAGGTGATCATTTGCAATTCTCGTACTGCATCGCATTACTTTTTCGACAAACGAAGCGAACAAATCTACATTCAAACGTGGCATAGTTCATTGCGATTGAAAATGATTGAGGGGGATGCACCGTCTCTGCCGCCGAACTATGTCGAAAACGCGAAAGAAGACTCGAAAAAAATAGACCTGCTGCTATCTGGTTGCGCGTTTAGTACAAGAGTGTTCCGCCGTGCGTTTTGGTACGAAGGGGAAATATTGGAAGGCGGTACGCCCCGATGCGATCTGTTTTTAGAAAACAACAGCGCAGTAAGGCAAAAAGTATATCATTACTATGGACTGAGCGCAGATATGAAGCTTGCTATTTTTGCGCCAACATTTAGAGATGGAAAAGTTGCGCAGACACATGGGATGAACTTTGCTGGTTTATCAAGTGCGCTAAGGGCAAGCGATAAAGCGGAATGGGCAATTGGGTGTAGATATCATCCAAATTTAAAAGACGCTCCTGTTCCGAGTGGTAGTATAGCGATGACATTATATCCGGATATGCAGGAACTTATTGCAGCATCTGATCTTCTGATTACCGATTATTCCTCATGTATGTTTGATATGGCGATTCGCGGGAAACCGTGTATTCTCTATATCCCTGACATCAAAGAATATACGGCAAATGAGCGGGCGTTATATTTTAACCTGAATGAGCTTCCTTTTCCTATAGCACTTAGTATGGAAGAACTTTATGAAAGAATAAAAGACTTCGATTTTGATGTGTATCAAAGCCGGATAAGAGCATTTCTTGACTCCGTGGGAAGTTATGAGGATGGTCAAGCGACTAAGCGTGTTGCAAAATATATTGAGGGAAAGTGCAGGATATAATCAATGATAATTGGATATACGGCAGGTGTATTTGACCTTTTCCATATCGGACATTTGAATATTCTCAAGAAGGCAAAAGAACAGTGCGATCACCTTATCGTCGCGGTTAGCACAGACGAGTTAGTGCGAGAATATAAGCACAAAAATCCCGTGATTTGTTTCGAAGAACGTATGGAAATCGTGAAGGCAATTCGCTATGCAGATGAAGTTGTACCTCAGGTAAACCGTGATAAGTTTGCTGCATGGGAGAAGTATCATTTTAACAAGATGTTTGTAGGGGATGATTGGAAAGGCTCTGCCTTGTTCGATGCCGTAGAGAAGAGGTTCGGGGATGTCGGGGTTGAAGTAGTATACTTCCCCTACACAAAGGGGACATCCTCCACGATTTTGAAGGAAACATTAGCTAGAATCAATGGGAATGTCCCTGGCTAATAAAAGAGAAGCCTTGCCGGTCACGTGATAAAGGGCAATATATATCATACTGTTCGATAATGATATGATGCTGCGATTGTGCATAGGAAACGGCTTTGTCAAACTAGAAATATGAAATCGAATTACAATTTTCGTGCTCGTTACAAAAGCATTCTGCTGATTGCTTTTTTCAGCCTAATAGTATTCCTCGTTGCAGGCTTCTATCGCGCTGACAAACTCACGGTGACGCGCTATCAGGTTGAGAGTTCCGCTTTTTTACAACCGCTGACGATTGCGCATCTGTCTGATTTGCACTGCTGCGAATACGGCTCGGATAATGAGCTTCTGTTGCGCGAAATATCCGCCGCAAAGCCAGACATGATTGTTATGACCGGTGATATGATCAGCCGGAATTCAACACAAAAAGAGATCGCGCATGTGCTGGAACTGATTAGTGCCTTGTCCCAAACTGCGCCGGTTTTCTGCTCGCTTGGCAATCATGAACTGGACTATATAAACACGCAGGGGGAGGCGTTTCTTTCACAGGTAACAGACGCAGGGGCAATCGTTTTGGAGCGCCAGTATCAACAGATTACATTAAACGATCAAGACATTCGTGTTGGAGGTATCTACGGTTATCTGCTGTCCCCAAAGCAGCAAAATGGACCGGAGCAGGAATTTATGCGGGACTTTTCTGACACGGACTGCCCAACAATTCTTCTTTGTCATATGTCAGAGGGACTTCTCGACTACGGGAGTATTGACGAGTGGAATGTGGATATCGTCTTTTCCGGTCACGCACATGGCGGCCAAGTCAGGTTGCCGCTGCTTGGAGGCTTGTACGACCCTGAAACCGGCTGGTTTCCGCGGTACGAAAAAGGAATGTTCCAAAAGGGTGAATCGACAGTGATTGTATCTTCTGGACTGGGATCATCTGAGAGAATACCGCGCTTCAATAACCCGCCGGAACTTGTTGTAGTTTCTATTGTACCAGACGTTGCTGACTCAAGATTTGAAGTAAATTAACATGACCCTGACCGCCACGGAGAGACAATTTCTGCATATTGCCAAGGCTGCTGTTTCCAGCGGGGAAGTCACCGCTGAAAGCGTGGACTGGCCTGCTATCTTCACGCTGGCCAACCAGCAGAAGCTGCTGCCGATC
>ENA-UERK01000531-UERK01000531.1-human-gut-metagenome-genome-assembly--contig:-NODE-531-length-32420-cov-39.310052_pt1 | contig 32420 bp, 19 predicted proteins | sample MGYA00242957_ERZ507957 | MGnify/ENA primary metagenome ERZ507957 (study PRJEB26167, sample SAMN06115538) | human gut metagenome | host: Homo sapiens | place: China:Heilongjiang | collected 2015-11-06...
CCATCCAACGCTAATAGATGAAGAAATGGAGATGTAACAAATTTTGTATGTAAGCGACAGACAAAAGTTGTTTTCTCCTCATATCCCTTATACTCCAAGTTCGAGTAGTCAAATCGCTCACCGAACTTTTCTTCTGCTCGCTGAATAAATTCTTCTTTTGTTATCTTGTTTGATTCAACAGCATGTTCCCTTGCACATTTAGTACACCCAAAATCAGATTTTAAGAAACTCTGAGGGTTTACATTTACTTCACCATGGTTAGGGCAAATGATTGTTATGTTGGTATTCTGATTAACATATTTGACCTTATCATACTTAAACTTGTCTCCGAACTTTGTTTTACATCGGTCAATAAATTCTTCTTGAGGAATATTACGTTTTGCTCGTATTGCTTCTAATGTACAATCTGGACAACCATAATGCCTCATTGTTAGGTGGCAAAATGGTTGTTGAGTAAAATACCGCTTGTGAACATTACAATAAATAATAACTTCTGTGCGTTGGTTCACATACTCCACCTTGTCATAATTAAAGCGGTCGCCCCATATCTCTCTACATTGCGATATAAATTGCTCCTTCGTTTTCCTTCTTGGCATAATATAAAGATATAGTGTTAAACTATTTTATTCCTTAATTCCGCAACACTATTGTAAATTAAACTTTTTAAGTACCTGAGCAACAAAAAGTTGCTCAGAATTTTGCCATGTCAGAATTTTCACTTATCTTAGTGTTGCGAAAAGAAAACGAGCAAAACTCTAATATGACATGGCAAAAATACAAATTAAATCTGAGAAACTCACTCCTTTTGGAGGAATTTTTTCAATCATGTAGCAATTTGACTCCATATTGTCATCAGTAATCGACTCAACCCTCGGTTTAAGATGTAAATCGTTTGGTTATCGGTACAGCGAAATCATCCGTTCACTCATGAGTATCTACTTCTGTGGTGGCTCATGTATCGAGGATGTCACTACTCATTTGATGAACCATCTCTCGCTTCATCCCACATACCGTTGTATCCTGACTAACGACTATGAATCTTCCGTAAGAGAAATTGTCGAGTTCTATAACCTTCGTGGAGGAAAGGAACGTATCTTCGATGATATGAATAATGGATTCGGATGGGACAGACTGCCAAAATCCTTCATGGCAGAGAACACTGTGTTCTTTCTTCTTACTGCACTTATCCGTAACTTTTACAAGGTCATTATCCAAAGACTTGACATCAAGAGGTTCGGACTCAATGCTACAAGTCGCATAAAAGCGTTTGTCTTCAAGTTTATCTCAGTACCTGCCAAGTGGATCAAGACATCAAGGCGATATGTACAGAATATCTATACCTGTAACAATGCTTACTCAGATGTATTCCAGACTGATTTTGGATAACGTCTTCAACTTATGGGTATGATACAGCGTATTGTCTCAAGTCGCATTGTGGGGTAAGGGGAAGAAATGGCTTGTCACGAGAAATACTGCATTCAAATAAAGCCCCAAGACATCATAATAACAATTTAGAGTCCAACAAGCGATTTTTTAAAACAGTTGCGGAATTGAGGATACATTAAAAATCCACCCTCCAAAAACGAAGTAGGCTTCAATGCCCCATGAAGCTTACTTCATCGCCCAACGAAGTAAGCTTCGATGCTCATCGAAGTCTATATACCCCAAAAGCCCAGCTTGCACGCACAATTACCAAATAGCGGTAACACCCTTACCAAAATTCGGTAAGGTCACTACCATAGCGTAGTATGAATGCTACCACGCTGCGAATACGATGGATTAATATTCATCCCCTTCTTCCTTGACAATGCTCGGACCATCAATGAGTTCCAGACTCGGCACATTGCGGTTGACATCATGGTATGCTTTTCTAATATCTCCCATGCTGATGTCGATGTCTCGGTTGACCGGGCGGTCCTTGTCAACAAGGCTATGAGAGAAGAGCCACTGATAGGTTTTCTTGAGATAGAAGACACGAGCAGGCGTACCATGGTTGGCACCCTGCCACCAGTCGTATATCAATCGAGAGTCATTGCCGCCTTCCTTCAACTTCTCGACGACCACCTTCGATTGCTTCACGGGCACTGCCCTATCCGCTGTGCCATGGATAATCCAGAAAGGCAACTTGCCCAGTCCACTGACATCCTTCAGAGAGCAACCTCCACAGAGAGCCATACCGGCAGCGATGCGGTCGGGATAGGTGCCACAGACATCCATCGTGCCATAGCCACCCAAGCTCATGCCAAGCACATACACACGAGTGGTATCACAGGCATAATGAGTCTTCACCCAGTCGAGCACATCCATGATCTTCTTCGGACTCCAAGCACCGCCTGGATTCTGGGGAACGATGGTCAGTGCATCGATATCACGCCCTTTGACGATGGCATCGAGAGGTCCATATCGTCTCACCCTATCCAGATTTCTGCCACAAAGACTTGCCCCATGCAAGAAGATGATGACAGGTGTCTGTTCCATGGAATAAAAATAATCGACAGGTGTATAAACCCAGAAGTTGTAACCTCCAGGAATCTCATCCTTCACTGCCCTGAGGTAGTCGAACGCCGACACTTTGAGGGAAGCAAGGAACAATATTAGCAAAAACAAAGTCTTTCTCATTTTTTATACATTATATATAATAGCAGCCACGGAGCAATGTATCTCAAGAAAGCCGCAGCCTAACTGATGCAAAGATAAGGAAAAACGATGGAATAAGCAAGCACCTGTCGCCATCCACAAGATAATTTCTGATTCTTTTGCAAAAAATAAATCTTTTTCCTCTTGTGTTAGGTTCTTTTTCACTATCTTTGCATTCGGAAAAAGACAACTACCCCGATTATTGACAGAGATGAAGGCATACCTATATCTTATCATCACTATCCTCATGCTGATGCCAGAGACGACGGCAGCAAGGAAGTTGACATCGAAGGACGCATTTCGTGACTCGGTGGTCAACCGCATATTCTCTTACGCATCGGTACATCGGACTGATACTTTTTCCACCGACCAAGCAACCTATGCCTACACCAAGTTTGTGATGCGCACCAATCATCGCAACTTCACCCTCGCCTTGGTACCGACGATGTACGCCATCGCCCATGGTGGAGGAAGGCAATACATGGGTGAATATTACACCAAGTTCTATAAGAACGAAAAGAACGAAAACGCTACACACCGTCTGCTCACCCTGAGCACCGTGCCACGCCGTCGCAACATCATGTCGTCGGCACTCAACTATCTGACTCCCAACGTCTATGACGAGACACTTTTTCAAGACAACATTCTCTCGCCCTATCATCGTTCCAACAAGAAATACTATATCTACGCCGTGACCGTGCTCCCCTTCGGAAAGGCACAAATCTATGTCTATCCGAAATTGAAGAACACCCAGTTGGTAAGGAGCAAAGCCATCGTAGATTACCGCACAGGACAAATCAACTTGGTGGATTTCGAAGGAGAATACGACATGACCCGCTTCTTCATCACCGTCACCATGAACAGTGGCAAGGAGAGCAGTTCGCTCCTGCCAAAGAAGTGCGACCTGAGGGCCAACTTCCGATTTATGGGCAACCAGATTACAAGTATGTACACCTCTGTATATAACCTGCCGAAGATACTGTCAGACTCGCTCATCAACGTGACCGACACTGCCTTGATGTCGAAAGTTCGTCCCATCCCATTGACCCAGGAGGAGCAAAGCATCATCAGTGCATACCAAAAGAAACGAGACATACAAGATTCCATCGCAAGGAACACCCCTAAGAAGAAAGACTTTGCCAAGGATATTCTCTGGGATGCCATCGGTGACAATGTGCTCAACCGCATCCGACAGAATTTCGGAAGCCAGGATCAAGGCTATCTCCGTATCAGTCCGATTCTCAACCCTCTCTACATGGGATATTCCCATCGCAAGGGATTGGTCTATAAGTTTGATATCAGAGGCAGCTACTCCTTCAATGAGAACATCCAATTGGCTTTACGTTTCAAGGCTGGTTACAGCTTCAAGCTGCATCAGTTCTTCTTCCGACTGCCAGCTACCTTCAATTACAACAAGAAGCACGATGGATTCTTGGAAGTGGAGCTCGGTAAGGGCAACCGCATCAGTTCGAATGTGGTGGCACGTCGTGTACTCGACATCAGCAAAGACCGAGACAGTCTCATCAACTTCCCTTACGGAGACTACAAGGACTTCAAAGACAACTACTTGCGCATCACCAACCACTGGATGTTCAACAAGCATTGGGGAATGGAACTCGGACTGGTGGCTCACCATCGACAAGCCGTGAACCCAAAGTTCTACGAGGACAACAACTTCCCTGCCACCTATCGTTCGGTGGCTCCTGCCATCGCCGTGGAGTGGCATCCGATGGCAAACCACGGTCCCGTCATCAAGCTTGACTTCGAGAGGAGCTACAAGAATCTCTTTGGTTCCAATATCAGCTACGATAGATGGGAACTGGATGCGCAAGGCATCATCAATGCCAAGCGCAGACGCTCCATCTCCTTGCGAGGAGGTGCGGGATTCTACACGCAGAAGGGCGACCACTGGTACTTCGTGGATTACACCAACTTCAGGGACAACAATATACCGGGAGGTTGGAATGATGACTGGAGCGGCGAGTTTGAGTTGCTCAGTTCCAGTTGGTACAACGCCTCCGACTACTACGTGAGAGGCAACGCCACCTTCGAATCGCCTACGCTTTTCGCCGCTTGGCTACCCTTGGTAGGACGGTTCATCGAGCGAGAGAGATTCTACGTCAACTCGCTATTGGTGAGAAACTTGCATCCCTATACAGAATGGGGATATGGTTGCACCACACGAGCCATATCACTAGGTGTCTTTGCCGCCTTCCGCAACGAGAAGTTTGACGGCGTAGGCTTCAAGTTTGGCTTCGAATTATTCAGAAATTGGTAATACCTTTTTAAAAACAGAACATACCATACTTTTATCCATACGACCATGCAACAAGAAAAAGGAATACAGAAAGATAAGAGTTATCAACTTACCGTCTATAAGGCGAGCGCTGGTTCGGGTAAGACCTTTACCCTAGCCAAGGAATACATGACGCTCGTCATCAAGGACCCTATGGCATATCGCACCATCCTCGCCGTCACGTTCACCAACAAGGCGACCGAGGAAATGAAGATGCGTATCCTCAGCAAACTGTATGGCATCGCACATCGTCTGCCTGATGCCAAGGACTATCTAGAGCAAATCCAAGAGATTCTAGGGGATGACTACTCAGAGCAACTGATCGTTGACAACGCAGGAACCGCCCTCAGCAACCTCATCCACAACTACAATTACTTCCGTGTAGAGACCATCGACACCTTCTTCCAAAGTGTGCTTCGCAATCTGGCAAGAGAACTCGACCTTACTGCCAACTTGCGCATCGGACTCAACGACGAGCAGGTGGAGCAACAGGCTGTGGATGAGTTGATAGAGGAACTGAAGAACACCGACAAGTTGCTCTTCTGGATCATGGAATACATCAAGGAGAACATCGCAGACGACAAGAGTTGGAATGTCATCGGACAGATTAAGAACTTCGGTCGCCACATCTTCAAGGACTATTACAAGGACAATGCCGAGCGCTTGAACGAGTGCTTGAACAAGGAAGGCTTCTTCGAGGCATTCACCTCCAAGATGAGGAACATGCAAAAGGAGGCAAAGGAGCATTTCGAGCAAATCGCCGCCACCTTCTTTGATGCCTTGGAAGAAAACGGTCTCACTGCTGACGATTTTCAAAACAAGACAAGAGGCATCTGGAGCTACTTCAACAAGTTGAGAACAGGCAAGTTTGATGCCGACGACCTACGAAACAGCACCGTGGAGAAATGTCTGGAAAGTCCTGAGGCATGGGTCAAGAAATCGGATGCCAAGCCAGGCAATCCGGCTTACGACATGGTCTGCTCATTCATGTGGGACGTATTGCGCCATTCCGAAGAAACTCGTCCGAAGTTGCTTCGTATCTACAAGAGTACCGACCTCACCTTGCGCCACATGAACCTGCTCAGACTTCTTGGCAGCATCGACCGAAAGGTAAGGGAGATGAACCACGATGCCAACCGATTCCTCTTGAGCGACACACAAAATCTTCTCCACTCATTGATACAAGACAGCGACTCCCCATTCATCTTCGAGAAAATAGGTACGCAGTTGGAGCACGTGATGATCGATGAGTTCCAAGATACGAGTACAGTGCAGTGGAAGAACTTCAAGGTTCTCCTCTTGGAGACGATGAGCCACGAGAATCCTGCCAATCTCATCGTGGGAGACGTGAAGCAGAGCATCTATCGTTGGCGTTCGGGCGATTGGCGATTGCTCAACAATATCAAGGAGCAGTTTACGCCAAGTCATACCATCGACGAAGAGCCATTGAAGACCAACTATCGTTCCGACCGCAACATCATCGACTTCAATAACGCCTTCTTCGTTGCGGCGAAGGACAAGGAGTACGAAGCCCTCAGCCAGTTGGACGATTCCGCAGAGCAACTCAAGAAAGCTTATGACAATGAAGATGTCAGGCAAGATGTGCCGAAGAAAAAAGGCGACAAAGGCTACGTGCGCATTCAACTCTTCGCCGCCGCCAACAACAAGACATCAAGCGAGGATGGCGAGTCCTACCAAGACAAGATGATGAGAATGACTCAAGAAACCATTCAAGAGTTGTTGGATAAAGGCGTAAAATACAACAAGATAGCGATCCTAGTGAGAAGCAACCGAATCATCCAGGACATCGCCGATTACTTGATGAGTCACACCGACTATCCGTTGGTTTCCGACGAGGCTTTCCGTCTCGATGCCTCACAAGCGGTCAACCTGTTGGTGACGGCGCTCTATCATCTTACCCATCCTGATGACTTGATAGCGCAAAGTGCCATCAGAAAGTTTGCCAGAGTATATCTGGAGAATGAAGAGATAGCCAGCAGCTTCTTCGAACAGAGGAAGGAACTATTACAAGAGCCTCTCCTCGACTTGGCAGAGAAATTGGTTTGCCATTTCCATCTCAATGAAATCGAGCAACAGAGTGCCTACGTGTGCGCCTTCTTCGACCAGTTGAGTACCTATCTCGCCGACAACGGCAGCGACATCGACGACTTCCTTGCGGAATGGGATTCGAGCATTCACTCCAAGAGCATCCATAGCGACAAGGTAGATGGCATCCAACTGATTTCCATCCACAAGAGTAAGGGACTGGAGTTTGACAACGTCATTATGCCATTCTGCGACTGGACCATGGAGAAAGGTGATACCATCTGGTGCTCACCTACCGAGGCACCCTACAATGAGTTGCCGCTCGTTCCCGTGGATTTCAGCAGCAAGAAGATGATGGGCAGCGTCTATGAGCAAGACTACAAACAAGAGCACTTGCAGAACATGGTCGATAACCTCAACCTGCTCTATGTCGCCTTCACACGTGCTGGTAGAAACCTCTTCGTATATGGCAAAAGAGGCTACGACACCTTGCGTAGCCACACCATCGAGAATAGCCTGAAAGCCGTGAGCACCGAGTTGACAAAGCTCAATGAGAAGCGTGGCGAGGATGCCTTGCCATTAAACTATCAAGACGGTGGCGAGGACATCAAGGCTGGCGATGTGGAATTTGAGTATGGCATCATCGACACGGAGACCAAAAACGAGGATACCAAGGAGGAGGCTAACGTCTTCCTGAAAAAGGCTAAGAGTATCAAGGCGGTCATCAAGACCATGCCAAACCTGCGCGAGTTCAAACCTAGCCAAAAGAGTCTCGACTTCATACAAGGTGAGGATGAGGACGACCAACAGCAGTTCTACATCAAGTTGGGTACTGTGCTACACTCCCTCTTCTCCACCATCCATACCAAGGACGATGTGGAGAAAGCTCTCAAGCAACTGGAACTAGACGGTGTGCTCTACGATGAGAACATCTCGAAAGAGAGAATCGAAAACATGCTGAGAAAACGACTCAACAGCGACCTGGTAAGTGATTGGTTCTCTGACAAATGGAAGGTGATGAACGAGTGTAATCTCCTCTACATCGATGCCGAGGGAAAGGTGAAGCAAGACCGACCGGACCGAGTGCTCATCGGCGAGAACGGAATCATCGTCATCGACTTCAAGTTTGGTAAACCGCAGCCAGAATATCACGACCAAGTGAGAGGCTATATGAGTCAAATCAAAGAGATGGGACACCCAAATGTGAAAGGTTACCTTTGGTATGTTTATCCCAACAAAGTAGAAGAAGTAAAATAAACTAGAAAAAATGGAATCATTTCTCAAATACGTAGCACAAGATATCCTCCAGGAATATGGCACCGACCTCAGTCATGTGGCTGTGGTCTTCCCAAACAAGCGTGCCAGCCTGTTTCTCAACGAGGAATTGATGCGACAGGTAGGTCATCCTATCTGGTGCCCTACCTATATCACCATCAGCGACCTCTTCCGTCGCCATTCCAACTTGCAAGTGGCTGACCCTATCAAACTCATCTGCGACTTGCACAAGACCTTCATCGAGGCAGTACAGACCGACGAGACGCTCGATCACTTCTATGGCTGGGGGCAGCTCTTGCTAGCCGACTTCGACGACATCGACAAGAACATGGCTGACGCACAACAAGTATTCTTCAATGTGGAAAACCTTCACGCGCTCGATGACGATAGTTACCTCACCGAGGAGCAGCGCAAGATACTCAAGAAGTTCTTCGGCAACTTCCGTGACGACCAAGACAGTGAACTTAAGAAAAGATTCTTGCAGCTCTGGAGTCATCTTGGTGAAATCTATACAAATTTCAACCAACGACTGGAGGCGCAAGGACTTGCCTACGAGGGTGCACTCTATCGCAAGGTGGCTGAAAACAAGGAGATTACATTCGAACACGAGACCTACCTCTTCATCGGTTTCAACATGATGCAAGAGGTAGAGCTAAAGTTGTATGCCCAGCTCAAAGGCAAGGCAAATTGCCATTTCTACTGGGATTACGACCAGTATTATGTGAACGATCATCGAGACATTCGCTCTCTCGACCGAAAAGATCGCAACATCAAGAATGAGGCAGGACACTACATAAGTCAATATCTTGGCATATATGGCAACAAGTTGGGTGACCATCCTCAGCACGATGCCATCTACAACAATATGAACCGTGAGAAGAGCATCACCTTCATCAGTGCACCAACTGAGAATGTGCAAGCTCGCTATGTCTATAACTGGCTCATGGAGAAGAAGCATCAGCAAGAAGACGGTCAATGGGTAAGCAGATACGAGGCAGGCAGAAAGACCGCCATCGTACTCGCCGACGAAAGTTTGTTGCCATCCGTCATCCACTCCTTGCCAGAGGAGGTAGATAAGGTGAACATCACCCTCGGTTACCCACTCCAGCAGACCCCATTCTTCAGTTTGATACAGCAGTTGGTGAACCTGCAGACCATTGGTCATCCCAAGGGCAGCAGCACGTACCGTCTCCATTATATAAGTAAGGTGTTGCGCCATCCATACGCCAGTTTCATTTCCGAGCATAGTCAAGCACTCATCGAAAACTTGGAAGCCAAGAAGTATTTCTATCCGACAAGAGAGGAACTCTGCTTGGAAGGCGACGAGGGACTGGGCATCCTCTTCTCTGACCTGGAGGCGAACGAGAACTTCAACCTAGCATTGACTGATTATCTCGTGGCGATACTCAAGTGCATCGGTACCCGAACTCAGGAAGAGCAAGAACCATTGTTCAAGGAATCCTTGTTCCGCACCTATACGCTCATCAACCGTCTGAGAGGTCTGATCGCCTCTGGCGACTTGGTCGTGGACATCATCACCTTGGAGCGTTTGATATTGCAACTCTTCCAGACCACCTCGATTCCTTTCCATGGCGAGCCAGCCGAAGGCGTCCAAATCATGGGTGTACTCGAAACTCGAAACCTCGACTTCGAGCACATCCTTGTATTGTCGTGCAATGAAGGCAACATCCCGAAGGGAGTGAGCGACGCATCCTTTATCCCTTATTCCATCCGCAAGGCGAATGGCTTGACCACCATCGACAACAAGGTTTCCATCTTCGCCTACTACTTCTTGAGTATGTTGCAAAGAGCAGATGACATCACGCTCACTTACAACAATGCGACAGAAGATGGACATTCGGGAGAAATGAGCCGATTCATGTTGCAACTGATGGTGGAAAGCAAGCACGACATCCAACGAGAGTCGCTCACCACGGGCCAGAATCCTGACCGTCCTGACTATCACGAGATCAAAAAGACCGAGCGTATGATGCAGATACTCAACCGTGAGCATCTCATCACGCCTACTTATCTCAATACTTTCATCAGATGCAGTAAGCGATTCTATTACAGATACATACTTGGATTGAAGGAACTAGACGAGATAGAAGATGAGATAGACAATCGTATCTTTGGTAACATCTTCCATAGAGCCTCCCAGCTCTTCTATCTTCAGTTTGCCAGTCCATCCGACATCGCTACCAACGAGAAGGGTGAGCAACAGCTCATACACCCTATCGTCATCATGAAGGGTGACATCGCCAATGCCATCAAGAATGAGGCATTGCTCTACAGACTGGTGGATCAAGCCTTCCGTGAAGAACTCTTCAAGGTGAAGGAGAATGGTTACCATCCTGCTTACAACGGACTCCAACTCATCAACCGAGAGGTCATCACCAGCTACCTCCGACAGTTGTTAAAGATAGACGAGGAACTTGCGCCATTCACCATCAAGGGCTTGGAATTGAAGGTGTCTTCCTATTTCGATTTCGATACTCCAGATGGAAAGAAACGATTGGAACTGGGCGGATTCATCGACCGACTGGATGCTGTATCGGCTAATGGCAACTCGGGAATCGACAATATCGCTGAGCGCATCCGTGTCATCGACTATAAGACCGGTCGCACTCCGTCCTCCTTCCCAAAGACCGCAGAAAGTCTCTTCGATAGCAAGGAGATTGAGAAACATTCCGATTACTATCTGCAAGCGATGCTCTACTCACTCATCGTGAAACATGACCAGAAGTTGAATCCAGCAGAAGATCCAGTGAGTCCGGCATTGCTCTTCATCCAGCAATCAGGCGCACAAGGCTACGACCCTACCCTCAAGTTTGGCAGGGATCTCATCATGGATGCCGCCACCTACGAGGCTGAGTTCATGGTAGGACTGAGCGGTCTCATCGCAGAGATATACGACAAAGACCTGCCATTCTCGCCAACGGACAACAAAATGCGTTGCAACACCTGTCCGTTTGCATCATTATGTAAGTAAAAATGTAAAACTCTCTTAAAAAAACTTGTCGTCAGTACCCTGAAGCAAGTGGTACAACGTATTAAAAGAGAAAAAAGGACAGAAAAGGCGAGAAATCGCAAAAAAGACATATTTTCTGTATGTTTATAATATAAAATTGTGTATCTTTGCAGACAAATTAAATCATATCAAATAAAACAATGAAAAGAATTCTAGTAATCTTGCAGTTACTGCTCGTAGTGCTTTTCACCCAGGCTCAGATGATGAACCCAGTGAAATTCACGTCTTCGCTGAAGACCAATGGCACCGCAGAAGCAGAGATCGTATTTACAGGCAAAATCCAACCAGGATGGCACGTCTATTCAACAGGTTTAGGCAACGATGGTCCTATCTCAGCGACATTCAATGTCAACAAGATGGATGGTGCAGAAAAGGTAGGCGGATTGCAACCAAGAGGTAATGAAATCTCCAAGTTCGACAACCTCTTCGGCATGAAACTTCGCTACTTTGAGGGTAGCGTCACATTCGTTCAGAAGATTAAGTTTACCAAGCCAACCTATAATATAGATGTATATGTAGAGTACGGTGCTTGCAACGACCAAAACTGTATGCCACCTAGCGAGGCTACCTTCAAGGGCGAAGGCAAAGCTCCTGCAGTAGATGCTAAGGCGGCTAAGGACGAAAAAAAAAATGAGGAAGCCAAGCTTGACCCAGCTGCTCTAGCCAGGGCAAAGGCTGACTCTCTCGCTAAGTTGGCTGCCCTTGGCATTGAGGTAGATACGACCCAAGCTGTGGATTCAGCAGCATTGGCTAGTGCGATGGAAACACTCGACACCAAGTCACTTTGGAAGCCTGTAGTCAAGGAATTGCAGCAATTTGGCGGTGCCAACGACATCGCCAACCATTCCCTCTTCTATATTTTCTTGATGGGTCTCGTCGGCGGTCTCCTCGCTTTGGTGATGCCATGTATCTGGCCTATCATCCCTATGACCGTGAGCTTCTTCTTGAAGCGTGCAAAGGACGATAAGAAGAAAGGTATTCGCGACGCGGTGACCTATGGTCTCTCTATCGTCATCATCTATCTCGGTTTGGGATTGCTGATTACCGCTATCTTCGGTCCTAGCAAGTTGAACGAACTTTCTACCAGTGCGGTCTTCAACATCATCCTCTTCTTGCTCTTGGCAGTATTTGCTTTCTCATTCTTCGGATGGTTCGAAATCAAATTGCCAGATCGTTGGGGAAATGCAGTAGATAACAAGGCATCTAGCACTACCGGCATGATTTCCATCTTCTTGATGGCATTCACCTTGGTATTGGTATCCTTCTCTTGTACCGCTCCTATCATCGGACTCTTGTTGGTTCAGACCGTTACCTCAGGCGACTGGTTGGCTCCTACAGTCGGTATGTTTGGTTTCGCCATCGCATTGGCATTACCATTCACCCTCTTCGCCTTGTTCCCATCTTGGTTGAAGTCTGCACCTAAGTCAGGCACATGGATGGAGACCATCAAGATTGTCTTGGGTTTCGTGGAGTTAGCTTTCTCATTGAAGTTCCTCTCAGTAGCCGACTTGGCATACGGCTGGCACATCATGGATCGTGAGGTATTCCTCGCTCTCTGGATTGTCATCTTTGGTGCTTTGGGTCTCTATCTCATCGGCAAGTTGAAGTTCCAGGTAGATGCCATCGGCGGCGACATTCAGAAACCAATGCCAGTACCTTGCATCATGCTCGGTCTCTGCTCTTTGGCATTCGCCATCTATATGGTTCCTGGTCTATGGGGTGCTCCTTGCAAGGCAGTGAGCGCATTTGCACCTCCTGTTAACACACAGGACTTCAACCTCAACACCAAGACTGTAGAGCCTGCCTATAAAGACTACGAGTTGGGTATGGCAGCAGCCAAGGCAGCCGGTAAGCCAGTGCTGATCGACTTCACCGGATTTGGTTGTGTCAACTGCCGCAAGATGGAAGCATCTGTATGGACAGACCCATCAGTAGCCGACAAGTTGACCAAGGATTACGTCTTGATTTCCCTCTACGTGGATGACAAGACTCCTCTCCCAGAGCCAATGGAGGTAACCTTCAATGGCGAGAAGAAGACCTTGCGTACCGTAGGCGACAAGTGGAGTTATCTCCAGGCTAGCAAGTTCGGAGCCAACGCCCAGCCATTCTACGTAGCAGTTGACAACGATGGCAACCCATTGACCGCATCGTTCAGCTACAAGGAGGACGTACCTGCTTACCTCGACTTCCTCAACAAGGGTCTTGACGCATTTAGAAAATAAAGACCTGACATAGGAATGACACAAAGAAAAATAATTCTTTCATAATAACGATAAAAACCGAAGGTGTGAGTGTGACAAGTCGTCTCTCATCCTTCGGTTTTTCTTTTTGTGGCACACTATTTGTAAGCGAAATTTTCGTGTGGCATACTGTCTTGAAGGCATGACTACGATGTCACATCAAGAGAAATCAATCAACAAATTTAAAATAAGCAAGCCAATGAACACAAAAGAAGTTCCTGTATTATTGCTTACAGGTTATCTGGGCAGTGGTAAGACCACCTTGCTCAACAAGATTCTCGCCAACAAGAAAGGTATCAAGTTCGCTGTCATCGTCAATGACATCGGCGAAGTCAACATAGACGCAGCCTTGATTGAGAAAGGCGGCGTGGTAGGTCAGAAAGACGATTCTCTCGTAGCTCTCCAGAACGGTTGCATCTGCTGTACGCTGAAGATGGACCTCGTAAAGCAGTTGAAGGAGATAGTCGATATGAAGAAGTTCGACTACATCGTCATCGAGGCGAGCGGTATCTGCGAGCCAGCTCCTATTGCACAGACCATCTGCTCCATCCCATCCCTCGGTCCTGAGTATATCAAGAATGGCGTACTGCGTCTCGATAGCATCGTGACAGTGGTGGATGCCCTTCGCATGAAGGACGAGTTTGCCAACGGCGATGACTTGATGAAAGACAACATCGACGAGGAAGACTTGGCATCCTTGGTTATCCAGCAGATTGAGTTCTGCAACATCATCTTGCTCAACAAGGCTGCCGAGGTAGAGCCTAAGGAACTGGAGAAGCTCAAGCAAATCATTCGTGCCATCCAACCAAAGGCTGAAATCTTCGAGTGCAACTACGGCGATGTAGATCTCGACAAGATTGTCAACACTCACAAGTTCGACTGGAACACCGTAGCCACATCAGCAGGATGGATTCAGGAAATCGAAGCTGAGCGCAACGGCAAGAAGGAAGAAGAGGAAGAGCATCACCACCACGATGACGACGATGACGATGAGGAGCACGATGAGCACGAGCATCATCATCACGACCACGATGACGACGACCACGAACATCACCATCATCACCACCACCATCATGATCACGACCATGAGGAAGGCGAGGCAGAGGAATATGGTATCGGAACCTTCGTCTATTACAGCCGCAAGCCATTCGACCTCGGATTGTTTGACGAGTTTGTCGCTAGAAAATGGCCTCGTGATGTCGTGCGTGCCAAGGGTATCTGCTACTTCGCCGACGAGAAGGACATGTGCTATGTCTTCGAGCAGGCAGGTAAGCAAAAGACTGTGAAGCAGGCTGGACAGTGGCTCGCCACTATGCCAAAAGACCAGTTGGACGAGTTGTTGGCTCGCGAGGAGCAACTCCGAAAGGAATGGGACCCAGAGGTAGGCGACCGCATGATCAAGATTGTCTTCATCGGTCAGCACTTGCAAAAGGAAGCCATCACAGCCAAACTCGACAAGTGTCTTTGGGACTAAAAATAAGACTCATACACAGAGTCTTTCATGAAAATACTGACAGATAGAAAGAATAATTAGGGAAAAACGGCAGAAAACTGTCATTTTTCCCTTTTTTTATGTACGAGTATCGTTTTTTTTTGTTAATTTTGCAGCCGATATTACAATAATAATATGCCCCTAAAAAGCAATGTAGATGGACAAAGCATATAAGAACATAGAATTCAGAACCGCAACACTGAGAGATTACGATGCTTGCTTGAACATCATCAACAAGGCAAGAACGCAGATGATCGACTCAGGTTTGCATCAATGGAACGATGGTTACCCATCGGGCGATGATGTACTCAACGACATCAATAATGGGGTGGCACATGTTCTCACGATAGATAATGAGATAGCAGTTTATGGAGCCGTCATCCTGAATGGCGAGCCTTGTTATGACACGATCGCAGGCAATTGGCAGACCAATGGCAACTATTACGTGATACATCGTTTTGCTACCCTACCCGAATTTCAGCGTGAGGGATTGGCACAGAAATTCATCAGATGCGTGAGAGGTCTTTGCGAAGTGGAGCAGGTGCCAAGCATCAAGGTTGACACGCACATCAAGAACTTCAAGATGATCGGTTTGTTGTCTTCTTTGGGCTTCTGCTATTGTGGCATCATCGATTATGGCACCCGCGGCACTCGCGCTGCTTTCGAATATGTAACGCTCAATATGGATGCTGTCAACAACTTCTAGCGCTTTTTTTTCTTCTTTCTTCCATTTTGTGCAAAGCAGATTTGGAGAAACCATATTTTTGCTGTATCTTTGCAAAAGAAATAACAGTACTTTTATGGAAGAAAGAAACTCCTTGATGAAGCAATTGGTGGAAAAACTCAACCAAGCTTCAGAATCTTATTATAACGGCAAGGGCGAACTGATGACCGACTACGAGTGGGATTCGATGTTCGACCAACTGAAATCATTGGAGGAAGAGACCGGTGTCGTACTCCCCGACTCTCCTACCAATAAGGTTTCAGAGGACTCCATCTCCGGACAGAAGGAAGAGCATGAGTTTGCCGCCCTTTCTCTCGCCAAGACCAAGCAAGTAAGCGAATTGGTGAAATGGGCAGACGGCAAACCTATCTGGATGTCATGGAAGTTGGATGGCCTCACACTCGTCGTGACCTACGATGAGGGAAAGCTCACCAAAATCGTTACTCGTGGTAATGGCCACATCGGTACCAATATCACACATCTTGCTCCCGCTATCAAGGGGGTGCTCCCTACCATCTCCGAGAAGGGACACCTGGTGATCAGAGGCGAGGCAGTCATCTCATACGCCGACTTTGAGCGTTTTCTCATCGAGACAGAAGGAGACTACGCCAACCCACGCAATCTGGCTTCGGGCTCTCTGACATTGAAAGACGTGGATGAGGTGAAGCAAAGACGCATCCAGTGGATTCCTTTCACGCTCGTCTATACCGAGAAGGACATCAACTCATGGGGCGAGCGAATGCAGTTCCTCGACGAGATGGGCTTCCAGACGGTAGAGCGAGTTGACATCCAACAGCCAACAACAGATAACATCCAAGCCGACATTGATGCATTTACGCTAAAGGTAACCCAAAATGTCAACCCATTCCCTGTAGATGGTCTTGTCATCACCTACGATGACACCCAGTTTGCTTCGACCGGTTCGGTGACAGGGCATCATGCTACTCGTGCTGGCTTCGCCTTCAAATGGCAAGACGAGCACGCCGACACCACCCTCGACCACATCGAATGGTCGTGTGCCGCAAGCACCATCACTCCTGTTGCCATCTTCGAACCTGTGGAACTAGAAGGCACGACCGTGCGCCGTGCATCACTCTGCAACATCAGCGAGTGTGAGCGACTGGGCATCGGTGGAAAGGGCACCAAGTTGCAAGTCATCAAGGCCAACAAGATTATTCCGAAAATCATCAAGATAACAGAGAGCATCGGCGTCTTGGAGATACCAAAGACTTGTCCAGTGTGCGACGCTCCAGCCCACATCATCGAAAGCGAGAGTGGCACGAAGACTCTACATTGCTCCAATCCCGACTGTACTGCCAAGCAACTGAAGAAATTCACACGCTTCGTGAGCAAGGATGGACTCGACATCGACGGCATCTCCGAGCAGACCGTCTCCACCTTCATCAATGAGGGATGGATCAAGGAATATGCCGACTTCTACCATCTCAAGGACTTCGCCCACCAAATCGTGACACTAGAGGGATTCGGAAGAAAGTCGGTACACAACCTACTCGAAAGCATCGAGAAGAGTCGCCAAACGGATGCCAGACATTTCTTGTTTGCGCTCAACATTCCGCTCTGCGGCGGCGACGTGTGCAAGCGACTGCTTGGACGCTATCCTGTCAACCAACTGATAGAGACGGCACGCACCTCACTCTTCGATGACGAGTTTGCCAGCATCGACGGCATCGGTCCGGAGAAGAGCGCACGCTTCATCGAATGGTTCCACAACGACAAGAACTTCGAGCGAGTGACCCATCTCCTGAAGGAGTTGACCATTCAGGAAGAGGAAAAGGGCGAGACGGGCACGAAGTGCGAGGGACAGACCTTTGTGATAACAGGCGACATCCATCACTACAAGAATCGCAACGAACTGAAGGCTTACATCGAGAGCCAGGGTGGCAAGGTGACGGGAAGCGTGAGCAAGAGCACCACTTACCTCATCAACAACGACGCCGAGTCGCAAAGCACCAAGAACAAGAAGGCGCATCAACTGGGTATCGCCATCATCACAGAAGAACAATTCATGCAACAGTTTACATAAGCTGTTCACAAAGCAACCATAAATTAAAAGACAATGTACATAGCAATCGCAGGCAACATAGGTAGTGGCAAGACCACGCTCACCAATATGCTGGCTAAGCATTACGGCTGGAAGAAGTTCCTGGAGCCAGTGGAGAAGAACCCCTACCTTGACGACTATTACAAGGACATCCCCCGATGGGTGCTCAACATGGAGGTCTATTACCTGAAGCAGCGCTTCAAGAACCTCCTCGACATCCAGCAGAGCCAAGAGACCATCATACAAGACCGAAGCATCTTCGAAGGTGTGTATGTCTTCGTAGCCAACAACCGCAAGATGGGATATATGGACGAGAGAGACTTCGACACCTACATGGGACTCTTCGACTCCATGATGGAAGTGGTCAGTCCACCAGAGCTGATGATATACCTCCGCTCTTCGGTACCTCATCTGGTGTCCAACATCCAGAAGCGAGGCAGGGACTACGAGCAGCAGATTCCGCTGGACTACTTGCAAGGTCTCAACACACTTTACGAGGAGTTCATCTACCAAAAATACAAGGGCAAGGTACTCGTAATAGATGTCGATAACATCGACTTCGAGCACAATCCCAAGGAGTTTGGCGCCATCCTCGACCAAATAGACGCCAATCTGTTCGGTCTCTTCTCCAAGGAGGACAAGTAGCCCACCTCAAGAGACGAATGTATCAAATCAAAACATACAAACCATTATAACATTAAGACACTATGCATATAGCAATAGCTGGCAACATAGGTAGCGGCAAGACTACCCTCACCAAATTATTGAGCAAACGATATGGTTGGAAGCCAAACTTCGAACCAGTAGATAACAACCCTTATCTTGCTGATTATTACAAGGATATGGAGCGTTGGTCATTCAATCTCCAAATCTATTTCCTCAACAAACGTTTCCACGACGTGGTAGAGATTTCCAAGAGTGAGGAGAATATCATCCAAGACCGTACCATCTTTGAGGATGCCAAGATTTTCGCTCCCAACCTGCATGAGATTGGCATGATGAGCGACCGTGACTTCGCCAACTACACCGACCTCTTCGACTTGATGATCAGTCTGGTGAAGTTGCCCGACCTCATGATCTACATCCGAAGCAGCATCCCTACCCTCGTGAGCCACATCGAGCGCCGAGGGAGAAACTTCGAGAAGAGCATCCGCATCGACTACCTGCAGGGACTCAACAATCGTTACGAAGAATGGATCAAGAACTACAAGGGCAAGCTCATCATCATCGATGGCGACCACCTCAACTTCGAGGAGAACCCAGAGGACTTCCGCAAGATTACCGACCAGATAGACGCAGAGCTGTTCGGTCTCTTCCCTATGGAATAACCCCAAGACTACACAACATGAACTAAGCAATTAACCACATCGTATAACAACTAGATATTCAGCAGTATATGAAACATTACGATATAGACCAAGATATGAGATACTTGCAGCTTCTGTCGCAGTCGTTCCCGACTGTGGCTGAGGCCAGCACAGAGATTATCAACTTACAAGCCATCCTCAACTTGCCTAAGGGAACGGAGCATTTTCTCGCCGACATCCATGGTGAGTATGAGGCATTCCAGCACGTACTCAAGAACGCTTCCGGTAACATCAAGCGTAAGGTGAACGAACTCTTCGGAACCACCCTGCGTGAACAGGAGAAGCGCGAACTCTGTACGCTGATTTACTATCCAGAGGAGAAGCTGGAACTAGTGAAGCAGAACGAACCAGACATCAACGACTGGTATCACATCACGCTCCACCAACTCGTAGCCGTATGCCGAGACGTATCGAGCAAATACACTCGCTCGAAAGTTCGCAAGTCGCTCCCTACCGACTTCTCTTACATCATCCAGGAGTTGCTGCATGAGCGTACCGACGACCACGACAAGGCTGCCTACGTGAATGTCATCGTAGATACCATCATCTCGACCGGCAGAGCCGACGATTTCATCATTGCCATCGCCAATGTGATCCAGCGTCTCGCCATCGACTCCCTCCATATCCTCGGCGACATCTACGACCGTGGTCCAGGCGCACATATCATCCTCGACACGATGAAGCGCTATCACAGTTGGGACCTCCAGTGGGGTAACCACGACATCTTGTGGATGGGTGCTGCGGCAGGCAACGACGCTTGCATCTGCAATGTGATCAGACTGAGTTTGCGATATGCCAACCTCACCACCTTGGAGGATGGCTATGGCATCAACTTGGTGCCTCTTGCCACCTTTGCGATGGAGACATACAAGGACGACCCTTGCACGGAGTTCCTGCCTAAGTTGAATGGTGGAGCCTGCGTCTTGGACGACAAGACCCAGCGACTCACGGCACAGATGCACAAAGCCATCGCCGTCATCCAGTTCAAGGTGGAGGCACAGATTATCTCCAAGCATCCAGAATGGAAGATGGAGGGTCGCAAGCTCTTCGAGCACATCGACTACAAGAAGGGAACCATCGAGATAGATGGCAAGGAATACGAGATGACCTCTTGCCAGTTCCCTACCATCGACCCGAAGAATCCTTCCGAGCTCTCCGAGGAAGAGCTAGCATTGATGAAGAAACTCCATCACTCCTTCTCCGTCTGCGAAAAGTTGCACAAGCACATCAAGGTAATGCTCCAGCATGGTTGTATGTACGCCATCTTCAACAACAACCTCCTCTTCCACGCCTCATGTCCACTCAATGCCGACGGCAGTCTGAGAGAGGTGGAGATTTATCCAGGCAAGAAGTACAGTGGCAGAGACTTGATGCACCATACGGGCATGCAGATACGCACGGCATTCCAGCAGGATTCCGATCCCGACGAGAAAGCCTACGCCATCGACTACTTCCTGTATCTCTGGTGTGGTCCCGACAGTCCACTCTTCGACAAGAGCAAGATGGCTACCTTCGAGCGTTACTTCATCACCGACAAGGAGACGCACAAGGAGGAAAAGGGCTATTACTTCAAGTTGAGAGACAGCGAGGAGGTCATTGACCACATCATGGATGCCTTTGGGGTGACGGGACCCAACCGTCATATCATCAATGGTCACGTACCTGTGAGAACGACCAAGGGTGAGAACCCTATCAAGGCAAATGGCAAGTTGATGGTCATCGATGGTGGTTTCTCTAAAGCCTATCACAACGAGACCGGTATCGCCGGTTATACCTTGGTCTATCACTCCCGTGGTTTCCAACTCGTTCAGCACGAGCCATTCACAAGCACAGAGGATGCCATCAAGAGAGGTACCGACATCAAGAGCACCACACAGATCGTAGAGATGTCGAACCGCAGGATGCTGGTAGCCGATACCGACATAGGTGTCGAGTTGCGCAAGCAGATCGCCGACTTGGAAGAGCTTCTCTTCGCCTACCGTCATGGATTCATCAAGGAAAGAGAGAAGAAATGATATGCTGAATACATAAACTAAAATCTGCAATAAAATGAAAAGATTAATGTCCATGCTTATAGTCTGCTTCATAGCCTGCGGACTACTCGTTTCTAAAGCCCAAGGCAAGCAAAACCAAAGTAAACAAACTGTAGAGGCAGACACAACCGCTACTGATACAACTTTGGACGTCATCGCCTACTTCGCAAAAGGAGACACATGCGACTATTGGATTTCCGAAACCAAATGGAAAATCAATGGCAAAGATACGATCAAAACTGCCGACATCGCAACAAAGATTCGACTTGTTGTCACAGATTCGACCGCTACAGGCTACAAAATGAATTACACATTCATGGATATCGACAATGACACAACCACCAACTCATTGGAAGCAAAACTAGCCAATGCGATTGCCGAAAGAGTCGGAAAGACGGTCATTGGTACAACTATAGAGTTTGAAACTGATGAATATGGGACCATCACTAAAATTCATAACCTCAGTCAAATCAAGAAGCAAGCTAAAACTCTCTTCAAAGACTGCATGAAAGACCTTGCCAATATGCCAGAAATGAAATTCATGAAAGAATTAGGTTTCGACATTTCAGACATCAGCAAGAATGTGTCCACAGACGAATTGGTAGAAGGATACGTTGAAGAATTGAAAGATTTATTTTTTTGCCATGGCAACACATATAAGATAGGAGAAACAGAAGAGCACGAAGATGCCACTGAAAATTCCTACGAGTCAGACTCCAACCGTTCCGTGTCTATCGATGAAGATGGCAATTATACAATACAGGGAGAAGTTATCAGTGTAATACCGCAATCAGACATCAAAGCGTTGCTAAGCGGTTTTGTGGGTGCCCTCAAAGACAAGAGCATCTCTGAAAATTTTGAAAAAGAGTTTGATTCGCAAGTTAATGTTGATGCCAAAAACTCGTCTTGGTTTGCAATAAGCTGCTATCCTGATGGTTGGCCTTACGAAGTGATTAAGCAAAACAAAGTAAAATTGGGTGACTTGGAAAAAGTTAGCCAAACTCATATAGAAGAATGTTACTTCTCTCACATCAAGAAGTAATATTATTTACCAAAAGAAAACAATAGCAAGTAAAAAGTTGCCATTTTGCATGTTGATATTCACAGCGAATACTTCTGCGCAAAGTGGCAACCTTTTTTTATTGTTTACCTCTTACATCTTCTCTTCCCCATACATCTCTTTCCACCAAGAGCCATCATCCTGAAGCCATTTGGCAAACCAAGCGAAGATGGTGTCTTGCCACTTGATTCGTTTCTGATAGTCGGTGATGTGATGATCCTCTCCATTCACCAGCACCATGGCAGTAGGACGGTTCAAGAGTTTCAGAGCTGTATAAAGTTGGATGCTCTCGCCCACTGGCACATTATGATCTGCCGTGCCATGGAGGAAAAGTAATGGCGTGTGAATTTTGTCGGCATTATAGAGCGGACTCTGATCTACAAAGAGATGCTTGTTGGTCCATGGATACTCGTTTGCCATCGACACCTCACTATAACTATAGCCCCAATAGCCCTCACCCCAATAACTGGTGTGGTCGCTGATGCCAGCATGGGAAATGGCTGCGGCGAAGAGGTCGGTCTGAGTCTGAAGATACTGAGTCATAAAACCACCATAGCTGGCACCGATACAGCCTATCTTCTTACGGTTCACATAATGGTGCTCATCACAGAAAGCCTTCGTGCTCGCAATGATGTCCTCTGCTACACCTTCACCTGCCGTATCCACATGTCGAGCTGAGAATTTCTGTCCAAAACCGGTAGCACCACTTGGATTGATCACCAAGACCACATATCCCATCGCAGCATATACATGATGAGGATAACGACTTTGGAACATACGACTTGTAGGACTACAACCGCCGTAATAATTGACTACCATGGGATACTTCTTGTTGGCATCGAAGTGAGGCGGCAGATAGTAACGGCAGCATAAGGTGTCTCCTCGGGAATTGATGTAGTTCCAAGCCTTGCAATCACCTAGCTCGACATTCTTCAAAGCCTCACGCCCAAAGTCCTCCATCAACTGTCCCTTTAATGTTTTTATATTCATCTTGTAAAGTCGATCTGCATTGGATGCACTCTGACCGGAGAAAGCCATCTCACCTGATGCCGTGGCAACAGAGAAACTCTTGATATATTCTTCTGGCGACTGAATGAGCGTAATTTTTCCACTCTTTGGGTTAAGTTGGAAGAGATGCACGCAATCTTTATCCTCAGCCGAGAAATAGATATTGCCATCCCCCTTGCTCCACTCCACACTCTGTACATTTGGATTGAAGTCCTTGGTCAGTGGGCGCACCTTCTTGTCTGCCAGCGACATGAGGTAGAGTTGAGTATCTATCATACTAGGTGTCTGACCTTCGTCCACATTCTTTCCAATGCCATCAAATGCCTCTGGCGAACCCGTAAGCAACACACTCTTGCCATCTGGAGAAAAGTATGCGCCACTCACAAATCCATCTTTATCTACCAAAGTCTCAGCCTGTAAGGTATTGAGGTCGAGACGATAGATGGAAGTCAGGGTGGTAGGACGCTTAGTGAGTCGTTCCTCGCTCTTACTCATCAGAATGTAACGAGAATCGGCAGAGATGTCATTGAGATAAACATTGTGATAACCAAACGTGAGTGGTTGCATGACACCTGTAGCCAAGTCGTATTTGGCTAGGCTGCTTCGTTCTCTCCATCCCAGTTGTCTATCATCAGGCGACTTGATGTCAAATACCTGTGCATCCTTCTTTCTACCCTCAGTCGTAACAGTAAAAACCAGCGACTTCTCATCAGGCGTGAACTGGAAATAACCTTCAGGCAACTCCTCCACCAAAACTTCACGTTGCATATTAAGCGGATTGACGGTGATGAGCTGTAACTTGCCCTCGCTGTTCTTTTCCGTAAAATAGTATCTATTGGTTCGAGGCATCCATGCGATACGCTCGTCAAAGGAGGCAACAATTTGGTTGGTAAGACAATTACGCAATTCATTCTTCACATGATTATTGCCTTGATTGTCAAGCCATGTCTTACGATCGATGACAAACTTTCCGTTAGGTGAGATGGAAACACCAGGACAAGTCGGAATCTGCATCACGTCATAAATATTGTATGCACGCTTCGCCGACGATGATGTTTCGCCAATAGTGACGGCTTTCCCATCCTCTGCCGTAACGCTTACATGGCAAGGACCAGCATTAACAGACGTTGTCCCTTCGGAGTTCGAGGACGAAGATGAAGGAGACAGCTTCGTTGTCAGATATTTGATGACAACGGTATGATTCGATGGCATCAATGTCATCTCAGACTTGCCACCATTTGCTTTCACTGGTTCACCATCCACAAACAAGCGATAATCCTTCAAGCCGTTCACCGCAATTGTTACCTTAGTACGAGAGGTATTGGTAAATGTAAATGAACTGAGATGCAAGGCATCCTGACCGCCATTGGGAAGCACAGATACAGTCTTTGCTTGGTTCAGCACGCTCAAGTTGAGCGGTGAATCGAGCACGCCGTCCATCGAGTATTTCTCAGCTTTCACGTTCACACTATCAGCCATCCAAGGCACACTGACCGGATAAGGACCGGCATATTTAAATTTTTGGACTTCAATACTTTCTGCATTTACATTCAAGGAAGCCATCAATGCTGCGCTCATCAAGAAAGCAGCGATTCTAGATTTTGCTATCATATAATATATCTTTTATTATTCAAACATTAAAAAGCTAAACTTCAGCTTTTGTCATTCATTCTAAAGGCGAGCTACCAACGTCATTCCCATTGGTGCAACAGAAAGGCTGACATCTTGTTTCTTTTTTTTACCCTTTCCCAAGATGATATCACCTATCCAATATCCAGCTTCGGCAGAAGCAACGCCAATGGCTGCACCCGCTACAACATCCCCCCAATGATGGCGATTGCGACGCACTCTATCCACAGCCACTGTGGTAGCCACAGCATATCCCGCGACACCTATCCAAGGCGACACTTTACGATACTCATGCATCAATGTGGTAGCGCCACAAAAGGCTACAGCCGTATGTCCCGACGGAAACGAATGGTTGTCGGTGCCATCCGGTCGCATTTCATGTATTGTATGCTTGAGGGAATAAGTGACAGCAGCGTTGATGCCAAACGATACAACCGATACCGTAAGTCGTCGTTTCCAAGAACTCTCAGCTGGTACACCCAAGAGTTTTAGTCCGAAGACAGCAGCCGTAGGAACATACTCCAACACATTGTCGATGCCATCGCCATGATAGCGCTTATACTGATGAGCGACAGGCTCACTCACCTCCTGAGCCAAACAACCATTGCTTATCAAGAGCGATAAGGTGAATATTGCTAATCTCTTACTTTTCATACTGCAAAAGTAGGCAAAATAATCCAATTACGAGCATTTTAGAGTTAAAAAACAAAAAATACTCGTTCTTCCCTTACATTTTGATTAATTTTGCAAAGAAAAAGTAAAAGTTTCATATCAAAAAGATACAAAGATAAGAATGAAAAGAATGCAGATACCGCTACTCGGCAAGATAATCATCGCCATCGTATTGGGCGTCGTACTGGGAAATGTTCTCACGGAAGAATGGGTAAGACTTTTCCTCACCTTCAATGGTATTTTCAGTCAGTTTTTGGGCTTTATGATACCTCTTATCATTATCGGACTGGTGACTCCAGCTATTGCCGACATCGGTCATGGAGCTGGCAAATTGCTCCTCGTCACTGTGGGCTTGGCATTTGCCGACACCATCTTGGCAGGTTTATTGGCTTACGGAACGGGATCGCTATGCTTTCCTGACATGGTAGCTCGCACAGGACATGTAACCGTAGATAAAATAGAGGAACTCAAACCGTTCTTCGAACTGAAAATACCAGCCATGGTGGATGTGATGAGTGCACTTGTATTCTCCTTTATCGCTGGCATTGGTATTGCCTACAAATCGAGCCGCACAATGCACAATGTCTTCAGAGAATTCAAGGACATCATATCGGGCGTCATCTCCAAGATCATCATTCCTCTCTTGCCACTTTATATCTTCGGCATCTTCCTCAACATGACGTTTACAGGAGAGGCATATCGCATCTTGGTGGTCTTTGCCCAAATCATCCTCGTCATTTTGGTACTCCACGTGGTTATCCTACTATATGAGTTTGTGATAGCAGGCGGATTATCTCACAAGAACCCTTTACGGTTGTTGTTCAACATGTTGCCAGCCTATTTTACGGCACTCGGCACCTCCTCATCAGCAGCCACGATACCTGTCACATTGAAGCAAACACTGAAGAATGGCGTCACCGACGGCATAGCCGGATTTACGGTTCCTCTTTGCGCCACCATCCACCTATCTGGTTCGATGATGAAAATCACTTGTTGCGCCCTCACAATCTGTATGCTCAATGGAATGCCACACGGCTTGCCGCTTTTCCTCAACTTCATCTTCGTGCTCTCCGTCTGTATGGTTGCAGCCCCTGGAGTACCAGGAGGAGCCGTCATGGCAGCCCTTGGTCCACTCGCTTCTGTCTTGGGTTTCGATGCCGACATGCAAGCACTCATGATAGCTTTGTATATCGCCATGGATAGCTTCGGCACAGCTTGCAACGTGACAGGAGACGGTGCTATCGCCATCGTGGTCGATAAGATTTTCAGAAAGTGATATTTACTATTAATTCATTATTATTTATAATTTCATTCGTCTATGTCAACGATTATTTATCCCTCCCCTATATTTGGTCCTGTGAACTCCCGCAGATTGGGTGTTTCACTTGGCATCAATCTCATGCCAGACGATGGCAAAGTTTGTTCATTCGACTGCCTCTATTGTGAATGCGGCTTCAATGCTGATTTCCGACCTACTCACAAACGTCCTACTCGTGAACAAGTGAAAGCAGGACTTGCCGAGGTCTTAGAGAATCGACACAAGAATCACGAGCCTCTCGACGACATAACTTTCGCAGGTAATGGTGAGCCTACAGGACATCCCAACTTCAAGGCTATCGTAGAGGACACAGTGGCTGTACGCAACCAGTATTTTCCAGAGGCAAAACTCTCTGTTCTCAGCAATTCCACCTATATATATAAGGAGGAAGTGCGGGAGGCCCTCATGCTTGTCGATAACAATATCTTGAAGCTCGACACGGTCGATATGGATTACATCAAGAAGTTGGACCGTCCACAGCAGCCTAACTATGATGTGAAGGAAATCATCAAGTATCTCAAGATGTTCAAAGGTCATGTCATCATTCAGACGATGTTTCTTCGTGGAGATGATATGGACAATACTACCGAGAAATATATAGGTCCTTGGCTCGAAGCAGTAAAAGACATACAGCCAGAGAAAGTAATGGTCTATACCATTGACCGTGAGACTCCAGATAAGAAGTTGGAGAAAGCACCACGTGAAGTGCTCGATGCCATCAAGACTCGTGTAGAAACCCTCGGCATCCCTTGCACTGCCAGTTATTAAACCATTCAACTTCCACTTTTGCAGTTATTTAGTTGAAAGAGAGAAAGAAAACGAGATAAGAGAAAAATAAAGAATGAAAGAGAAAAGCAACATTCTGATTGTCAGCGATATGTGCGGCTACGGAAAGGTATCAGCGGCTGTACAAATGCCCATATTGTCATATATAGGACACGATGTATTCAATCTGCCCACAATGCTCATCAGCAATACCTTCCCATACGGCAAGTATGCTACCCTAGAATGTACTTCCTACATCGAGGAAGCCCTCCAAAAATGGAATGAGCTTGGCATACATTTCGATGCTATCACCACTGGTTTTATCCCTTCCGAGCAACAGGCGCAACTTATCGCTCGTTATTGCAGAGAGCAAGCTGCATTGGGAACAGAGATATTCGTTGATCCCGTTATGGGCGACTATGGCAAACTCTATGGCGGAGCCAATGAGGGCACAATCCGCTGCATGAGAGAGATGCTCAGTGTGGCGCACCTCTGTTTTCCTAACTATACAGAAGCCTGCCTGCTCACAGGTGCTGAATATAGCGAGAAAGGAATCTCGAAGAGCGAAGCATACGAACTGGTCAACCAACTGAGAGAAATAGGTTCGTTATCAGTGCTCATCACTTCTTGCATCGTGGACGGTCAGCATGCTGTTGTGGGATTCAATCACGAGACTGACGAATATTTTGTCTTACCATACGATGAGATTCCTGTACAATTTCCCGGTACAGGTGACATTTTTTCCAGCATCATTGAGGGAAGGCTCACCGATGGCGACAACCTACAGCATGCCACCCGTGTCGCCATGGATACCTTGCGCAACTGGATAGACATCAACAAAGACAATGCGGACAAGAACCGTGGCATTCCTATTGAGCGCCATCTAGCTGACTTGTAACAGATAGAAGTTTCGCAAGTGATAGAAGTTAAGTAACCGACAGATATGACATTAGAACAACTGATACGGCAGTTTGGGAAGTTGCCTGCTTCCCAAATCGCCGTCCAAGTAAATGACACTTTGGCTCATCATCAGAGCCTTATCATCACCGCCCCTCCTGGCGCAGGCAAATCCACCTTACTCCCCCTCACCCTTTTGAAAGGTATGAAAACCAGAGGCAAGATTTTGATGCTGGAACCTCGCCGTATTGCCGCTCGACAGATAGCTGAGCGCATGGCAGACATGTTGGGCGAGAAGGTGGGTGAAACAGTGGGCTATCGAGTGCGATTCGAGAGCAAGGTTTCTGAACGCACCCAAATAGAAGTGCTTACCGAGGGCATCCTCACAAGAATGCTAGTTGGCGATGCAACACTGGATGGCATCGACATGGTGATTTTCGATGAATTCCATGAGCGAAGCCTCCAGTCAGACTTAGCTTTCGCCCTCACCCGCCAAACACAGCTACTAATCCGTGACGACTTGCAACTCGTCATTATGTCGGCTACCATAAATGTGGAAGACATCAGCAAGGCAATACAAGCTCCCGTTATAGAGAGCAAAGGAAAGATGTATCCTGTGGAAGTGAAATATGCCCAAGAGACACCCGACCGTTTCCATATCACACAAGCAGTAGCGAGTGCCATTGTCAGAGCCTATAGAGAACATGATGGCAACATCCTCGCCTTCTTGCCTGGACAAGCAGAAATCATAAGATGCGAGGAAATGCTGAGAGGGGCGTTTGCGACAGAATGGAATGATAACGTAGGTGCAAATCAGCCCATCACAACGAGCATTTATCCGTTATATGGCAATCTCCCACAAGAGCAGCAACGTGCAGCCATCGCCCCCTCTCGTAAGGGCGAACGAAAGATTGTCCTTGCCACGCCCATTGCAGAAACGTCTCTCACCATCGATGGCGTAAGAGTGGTCGTGGATTCTGGACTTTGCCGTCAACTGGTCTATGAGGCGAGCACAGACCTCAGTCACTTGGAGACCGTAACTATCAGTCAAGACATAGCGACACAGCGTATGGGACGAGCTGGAAGACTCGCCGAAGGCACATGTTATCGCCTGTGGACCTTGGCATCCCAACATCAGATGCAAGAGCAACGCAAGCCTGAGATAGAAGAAGCCGACTTGTCATCCTTGGCACTCGCCATTGCAGCCTTTGGTGAAAGCGATGTACTCTCACTCCCTTGGCTTACCCCTCCACCTACAGGGCACATCATGCAAGCTGTGAAAACATTGAAAGCATTAGGTGCCATTTCACCACTCGATGAACTCTCAATCACTCCCCTCGGCAAAAAGATGGCACAAATGCCTTGTCACCCTCGTATTTCGAAAATGATTTTGAGCGCAGCATCAACCAGCGAGAAGAGTTTGGCTTGCGATATTGCAGCCCTCTTGGAAGAAAAGGATCCATTAGCAGATAAAGAGGATTGCGATATGAGCCTACGTATCAGCTATCTCAGAAGCGCAAGAAAAAATAAGAATCTGGGCAAATGGGCTCGAATCGCACGAATTGCACAAGAATACCAAAGGATGTGCCGAAAGAAAGAGAACACAGACCAGACGAAGAAAGCAATACGAGATTCCAAGGACGCTCATACCGATATAACTGCAGAGGATATTGGCAGACTAGTCGCCTATGCCTATCCGGAACGCATCGCCAAAGCTAGCGATAACCTCGGCAACTTTCGTTTGGCCAATGGTCAACTGGTACGAATCGACTCTACCGATGCCCTTTCTGCAAAAGAATGGATAGCCATCGCCTCGCTCCACACCATGAGCAACAGCAGCCAAACATCACTTCACGCTACAGGCAATGCCGGCAAAGTATTCCTCGCCGCACCCCTTGATGAGCAGACACTAGAAGAAATCGCCATTCCTCACCAACGTATCTCTTGGGACTCAAAGCTAGAGGGTGTAGTAATGCGAGAGGAGAGACGTATCGGCTTGCTTGTGCTCGACAGCAAACCGATGCACGACATCGACAAGGAGAAAATCAAGGCTATCGTCTGTGAGGCTGTGAAGAAAGACGGATTGAGCCTACTCGACTGGAATAACGACGTGCAAAGGCTCCAACTGCGTGTGGCTAAAGTAAAGGAGTGGCATCCGGAGCTTGACATTCCCGACCTTTCAACCAATTATCTCTTAAACACAGCTAGCGAATGGCTTCCATTCTATCTAGAGGAGAATGACAAAGTAAAGTCGAATGCCAATGAGTTAAAGAAGTTGCCACTCCATGAGATGATTTGGAATATCCTACCCTACGATTTGCAACAATCCATTGAACATCTTGCACCTACACACATCCAAGTGCCTTCGGGTAGCAAGATTCGAGTGGATTATCGTCAAGGAGCCGACGCCCCCATATTGAGTGTACGACTACAAGAATGCTTCGGGATGCAGGAAACTCCTTGTGTGAACGATGGCAAACAACCAGTATTGATGGAATTGCTATCCCCTGGTTTCAAACCCGTGCAGTTGACACAAGATCTTTCTAGTTTTTGGAAAGGTACTTACTTCGAGGTACGAAAAGAACTGAAGCGTCGCTATCCCAAGCATTTTTGGCCTGAGAATCCATTGGAGAGCATGGCGGTGAAGGGAGTAGAGAAAAAGTAACAACAACTCCGCTATGAGCCTATTGGTCTCATAGCGGACAAAAAAATAGAGCTTGTTTCACAACAAGCTCTACCTACATACTTACTAAAACTAAATTAACCACTAAAAAAACTAATATTTTCAATATTGCGTTAACAATATCTTTTTCTAAACAGTTGCAAAGTTATAGTAAATTTTCGAAACCACCAAATTTTTCTGTACTTTTTTACAGAAAATAGTGAAAATAATTACTAAAACTTGTAAGAGAGAGTCATTAAGAGCTGATGACGATTGTTTTTTACCTCCGTTACAGGGGCTACACAATTCATCTCCTCAAAAGATTGGAATGGATAGAAGTCTCCCTTCTGAGCACTATACTGATATGCAACATCAAATCCCCATCCTTGATAGTTGAATCCCAAACCTGCAGTGATGCGGTTGGTCGCTTTCCAGTTTGTATAGTCAGAAGAAGTAGAGGCATAGACACCATTGCTATCAAAGGTCTGATCTCTGAATGCATCATTTTTGTACATCGGAGAAACATAGTTATATCCCAAGCGAATTGCAAGCATGTCTATTGGCTTGTATTCTGCACCAACTTTGAATGTACTGACACCCTTCAAGTTTAGACGAGTATCATGATTCATTGCTTCGTCACTAGTACTTGTCTCATATCCTGCACCATCCCAATAATCATAGTAAGTACCCGTCTTTTCTCGATTGTCCATATGATCATACCAAGCATACTCATAAGTTGCACCCAAAGCAAGAGATTTGCCAACTGTATGTCCCATACTTACACCAACTTTCCATGGTGTATTTAAGCGGAAATCATAATCTACAGACTGTCCTCTATCTCCTTTGGTATAGCATGGAGCTTGCGTCCCATCGGTTTCTTGATACGTTGCTGGTTCATTGTCACCATAAATAGATATATCATTATCACCTTTGAGTGTGAGATCATAGAATATCGGACTGTTCACGTAAGCACCTATTCTGAAAGGTGAATCTGCAACTGGACGGAATATCAAACCTGCTTTGACATCATATCCTGTACCAGAAATTCTTAGCTGTTCATGTGAATCTGCTATGTTGCCATCAGCAAGATCCTCGCTATACAATGAATTACTATTGTAATGAACATCATGTATTCCTATAGTCAAACCGAGCCAAACACGATTATTCAAGCTACCACTGATATTAAAGTCATAAGTACCTATATAA
>ENA-UERK01000536-UERK01000536.1-human-gut-metagenome-genome-assembly--contig:-NODE-536-length-32212-cov-17.717255_pt1 | contig 32212 bp, 22 predicted proteins | sample MGYA00242957_ERZ507957 | MGnify/ENA primary metagenome ERZ507957 (study PRJEB26167, sample SAMN06115538) | human gut metagenome | host: Homo sapiens | place: China:Heilongjiang | collected 2015-11-06...
TACAGGTTCGAAACGCTCAAGCGCCGACTCGGATTCACTGCTGTGCCATGTCAGGCTATGGCAAACCTCGCGGTTGATATTTTGGCAAAAGTATGGGTGCGAACATGGTGAGATAGGGTTTATTTTGATAATACATATATGATAACACCTCATCCGTCGCGGTAAACCGCGCCACCTTCTGCCCCAGTCTCGGCGACGCCGACCGCGTTTGCTCCGCAAATCGGTCAATTCCCCACTGGAGAAGGCTTATAGTTACTCCCGTCAGCGCGCAGACTAAATTCACGCCCGCCTTGCACTTTCAGCGGGCGTGCAGACAATGCGTGCACGAATCTGCTCGGCTTCCTCGTGCATTTTGTTCGCACGCGTGGTATAGCTGAAATCGTGGGGAGCGGCAAAACTACCGACTTTCACTTTATCCTTTGCCGCACACACTTGCCACGCATGGCTCGTGCGACTGACTCGTGCACGCCGCTGGTAGTTCGGAAGGAGGACGGCGTGAGTCCTCCTTGCTGACTTTTGGTACTTTTCTTCACAGAAAAGTACGATAAAGAAAAGTTTCCTTATGATTCTTCTCTTTCAGAGTTCTTTTCGCTTGTCCGAAAAGAACGAAAAGGACAAAAAGAGGAAAGTATTCCTCTTTTAAACTCTTTCTGTCGCCTCGCGGCGACTCGTGCGAACATACTTCCCCAACCGTCCCGCTATAGCATAGCCACGGCTACAGGTTCGAAACGCTCAAGCGCCGACTCGGATTCGCTGCTGTGCCATGTCAGGCTATGGCAAACCTCGCGGTTGAGCTTTTGGCAAAAGTTTGGGTGCGAACATGGTGAGATAGGGTTTATTTTGATAGTCCCGTCAGCGCGCAAACTAAATCCACGCCCGCCCTGCATTTATAGCGGGCGTGCAGACAATGCGTGCACGAATCTGCTCGGCTATCTCGTGTGATATGTTCGCACGCGTGGTAGTATGAGATTGCGGAGAGCGGCAAAACTGCCGATTTTTGCTTTATCCATTGCCGCACACACTTGCCACGCATGGCTCGTGCGACTGACTCGTGCACGCCGCCGGTAGCTCAGAAGGAGGACGGCGCGAGTCCTCCTTGCTGACTTTTGGTACTTTTCATCATTGAAAAGTACGATAAAGAAAGCATCTTTAAGTTTCTTCACCGGAGACCACCAACGGTCTTTGGCAAGATAAAAATTCAAGCACCGATAGCAGGCAAAATAAAAAAATATCCACCTATTCCGTCAGATGAGCGCATCCGACACCGTAAACAGGAAAAAAGCGAAATTTTTTTCCTGTTTTTTTATTTTTTTCTCAAAAAGCTATTGTAATTTCAGAGAATATCAGCTATAATATAGTAAAAGTGGTGCTAAGTGGTGTGAAGTGGTGAATTTTCCACAGAGTTTTCCACTTTTCCACAGGCAAGCGTTTTTCGCAGGCATCAGATTTCAAAGAAAAGGAGGCGTTTATCCGTGTTTTTAGGCGAGTATTCACACACAGTCGATTCCAAAGGCAGAGTTTTCATTCCCGCGAAGTACCGCGATGAGCTCGGCACAAAGTTTGTCATAACCAAAGGAACGGATAAGTGCCTTTCCGTCTACCCAATGGAATACTGGAATGCCTATGTTGCCAAAATAGAAGCTCTGCCTACTGCTCAGGCGGCTAAAATACGCCGTTTCGTTTTCGCTCAGGCGTGCGATGTGGAGCAGGATTCTCAGGGGCGCGCACTTCTCTCTCAGAGCCTGCGCGACTATGCGGAAATAGGCGGCAGTGCCGTCGTCATCGGTCTCGGCTCATATCTCGAAATATGGTCCGAAGAAAACTGGAAGTCAGCCTCCACGGGTGAGGACGCCAAGGAAGTCGAAGAGCTGATGATAGAGCTGGGCTTCTGATTATGGAAGAGATAAATTTTTCACATTACTCCGTTATGCTCGGGGAATGCATAGATATACTTGATATAAAACCGGACGGCATATATGTCGACTGTACGCTTGGCGGCGGCGGTCATTCGCTGGAGATAGCAAAAAGGCTCACCGCCGGCGGCAGGCTTATCTGCATAGATACAGACGAATGTGCCATTCGGGCGGCAAAAAAGCGCCTCTGCGACTACAGCGACAGGATAACATTCGTCCACGGCAATTTTTCCGATATATCGGAAATCCTGCGCGACCTCGGCATTGACGGCATCGACGGCGCAATAATAGACCTCGGCGTTTCTTCATATCAGCTTGATACGCCCGAGCGAGGCTTCTCATACAATACCGACGCTCCGCTCGATATGCGCATGAATGCCGAAGGCTCACCCGAAAAGTCAAAGAGCGCATACACCGTTGTCAATACATACAGCGAGAGCGAGCTTCGCCGCATCCTCTTTGAATACGGGGAGGAAAACTTCGCGCCGAAGATAGCTTCTGCCATAGTAAAAGCGAGAGAGGGCGCACCTGTAAAAACAACTCTCGAGCTTGTCGATATAATAAAAAGCGTGATGCCGAAAAAGGCGCTCGCCGTCGGTCATCATCCGGCGAAGAGAACCTTTCAGGCGATAAGGATAGAGGTAAACAACGAGCTTGATATCATCGCACCCACGCTCCGCGCACTGATAGGAGCGATGAAAAGCGGCGGCGTGCTCGCGGTGCTCACCTTCCATTCGCTTGAGGACAGAGCCGTAAAAAAAACCTTTGCGGAGCTGGCGCAGGGTTGCACCTGTCCGCCTTCATTTCCCGTCTGCATCTGCGGAAACAAACCAAAAATAGAAATACTTACAAGAAAGCCCGTTCTTCCCTCGGCGGAGGAGTTGGCTGAAAACAACCGCTCGCACAGCGCAAAGCTGCGTGCGGCAAGAAAAATATAGAAAAACAAGTCTTTTTCGGAAAGGGTCAAGTCATGGAAAAGAAGAGAAAAAAATCCGGCAATATCGGAAGCTTCGTCAAAAAATATATGACAGATGTTTCGAGCGGCGGCGTTAAATACAGCACCGTAAAAACAGGCGAAAAGAAGAAATTTCCCATATATATCGCGGCTTGTGCCCTGCTTATCACGGCGATGCTCATGTTTATAGTTTTTTCGTTTGTTCAGGTGGCGCAGCTCCGCTCCGATATAAACAAGATAAACTCCAACATATCCAAAATGGAAAAAGAGATAAGCTCGCGCGAGCGCGATATCGACGCAAAATACAAGGATGTCGATTTCGAGGCGCGTGCAAGAGAGCTCGGTATGACAGACAGCAAATATATGCAATATCTGCCCCGCAATACGGAAAATACGGTAAACATGGTAGTATACGGAAATAAGGAAAGCAAAAAATCATCAGGCTCACTTCTCTCCGCTATAGGCCGCGGCTTTTCAAAGCTGATAGAATTTATGAACTGAAAGGAATAAATTTTTTCGGCGCAAATATAAATATACAAGTACAAAGCTTTGAGTGAGTGGGGAGAATGGTAAAATATGCTCTTTGCTCACTTTGTTTTAGAAAAGATGGAGGGCGAAAATGAGCGGGAAGCCGAACGAAAAACCCGATTCCCTTATAGGGCGTACAAGCAGAAGCATGCGGGTGCGCTCTCTTTCGGTCATTTGCGCCGCTACATTTATCGCGGCTGTACTCATCGGAAGACTGATATATCTGCAGATAGTGCGCAATGAGCACTACAAAAGGCTTGTTCTCGAACAGATGATATATGAGGTTTCCACGGGAAGTGCACGCGGCACGATATATGACAGAAATCATGTTGCCCTCGCGACAAATTATACCACGGAGCGCGTTTTCATATCGCCCTACGATATGAAAGATGACGCTCAGCGCGAGCTCGTGGCAAAGGGACTCTCCGATATACTCGGCGTCGATTACGACACGATAATAGAAAAGACAAAGAAAGTCAAAAGAAAAGACGAAACGATAAAGAAAAATGTCGAGAAAGAGGACGCCGACAAGGTGCGCCGGTTTATCCTCGACAATGATCTTGCGGAATGCGTCCACCTTGTGGAAACGGCATCGCGCATATATCCCTACAGCTCACTCGCCTCTCATGTCATAGGCTTCTGCGGCGCGGACGGCGGTCTCTACGGGCTGGAATATCAGTATGACAGGCTGCTCACGGGTGTGAGCGGCAGGATAGTCTCCGCACAAAACGGCAAGGGCGGCGAAATGCCCTATCGGTACGAGCAGTACATAGACGCAAAAAACGGTGCAAACCTCGTTACTACCATAGACTACAAAATTCAGAGCTATCTCGAAAAATATCTCGAGCAGGCTGTCATAGAGTCGGGTGCTAAGTCCCGCGCCTGCGGCATAGTCATGGACCCCAAAACAGGCGAAATCTATGCTATGGCAACTTATCCCTATTTTGACCTCAATTCACCCTACACCGCGGTTTCTTATTATCAGAGCGAGCTGACAGCGGCGGAACAGACCTACGGCAAGGACAGCGAAAAATACAGGAGCGCCGTTTCCAATGTGCTCTTCAAAACATGGAACAACAAGGCGATAACCGAAACATATGAGCCCGGCTCCACCTCCAAGGTATTTACGACATCGATGGCGCTCGAGGAGGGCAAGGCAACGCTCTCCGATACCTTCTACTGCAAGGGCTACTACAATGTAGCCGGCTGGTCACGCCCGATAAAATGCCACAAGACGACAGGACACGGCACGCTCGATTTTTCGGGTGCGCTTCAGCAATCCTGCAACCCCGCTATGATGATGCTCGCAGAGCGCATCGGAGCGACCTCGTTTATAAATTACTTCTGCAATTTCGGACTGAATGAAAAAACAGGCATAGATCTCCCCGGCGAAGGCTCTTCCATCTATAAAGAGAGCCTCAGCGGCGTAGACCTCGCGGTTTATTCCTTCGGTCAGAGATATAACGTAACGGCAATCCAACAGATAACAGCCGTTGCAGCCGTGGCAAACGGCGGAAATCTCGTCACTCCGCATCTCGTAAAGGAAATAGCGGATGACGACGGGAACATACTCGCTTCATTCGGCACTACGGTAAAGCGTCAGGTAATCAGCGCCTCCACCTCTGCCACGATAAGCAAAATACTTGCGGACGGCGTTTCCGGAAACGGCGGCGCACGCAATGCCTATGTTGCGGGCTACAAGGTAGCGGCAAAGACCGGTACATCGGAAAAAGGCACGGGCGGCGGCAGAATAGCTTCCACCGTAGCTTATGCTCCCGCAGACGACCCGCAGGTCATCTGCATAATCATCGTAGACGAGCCGACGATTGGTTCCGTCTACGGCAGTACCGTCGCGGCACCCTATGTTTCAAAGGTGCTCTCCGAGGTACTTCCCTATCTCGGCATAGAACCGGAATATGCAAACGGCGAAATGATAACTCTCGAAAATCTGCGCGGCTCCTCGCTCGATGCGGCAAAATCAAGACTCGGCAAGCTCGGGCTTTCATATGAGATTGTCGGAAGCGGAAGCAGCGTAGTAAATCAGGTGCCTGCCTCAGGCAGTAAAATGTCCGTGAAAAACGGCAAGGTTATACTCTATACGGAAGCCGAGGCGGAGAAGCTCACCGCTGTCGTCCCGAAGGTTATCGGGCTCACGGCGCAGGCGGCAAATACGCTCCTCACAGATGCCGGCTTCAATGTAAAGATAGAAGGCGCTACAGGCAGTCCCGATTCAATTGTTGTGTCGCAATCGCTTGCAGTCGGTACCGTCACCGAAAAGGGCACGGTGATAACGATAGATATGCGCCACATGGACGCAACGGACTAAAATAAAAATGCGCATGACGCGGATGTTGAAAATACAAATTATTTTTGACGGAGGCGTTATATGAAGCTCTCGGATATAATTTTGCAAAGCGAAATACTCCTTTCGCACGGCGATACGGAGCGTTGTGAAGTGCGCGGCATAGCGGAAAATGCAGATGCGGCGCAGGCGGGCGATGTGCTCTTTGTGAGAACAACATCACCGGAAATATACAAAAAAGCAAGAAATCTCGGCGTGACAGCCATTGTCACGGGCTACGGCGAATATACGGAGCCGGATGTGCCCGCCTTGTGGGTATCGAATGTCCGTGCCGCGCTTGCTCTCGCACATCTGCGCATGCACGGAAATCCTCAAAAGGATATGCGGTTTATCGGCATAACGGGCACAAACGGAAAATCCACCGTCTGCCTGATGACAGCGCATATTCTGCGAAAGGCAGGGCATCGCGTCGGCATTATCGGCACGCTCTTCTGCGACTGCGGCATGGGGCAGGTGAGCAGTGATTACACTACCCCGCCGCCCGCGCTGCTCGCTTCCGAGCTTGCCGAAATGCACAAAAACGGAATAGATACCGTAGTCATGGAGGTTTCCTCTCATTCGCTTTCTCAGGAGCGCGTATACGGCATCGGTTTTGACATCGGCATCTTTACAAACCTCACTCATGACCATCTCGATTTTCACGGCAGCCCCGATGAATACGCAAGTGCAAAGGAAAAGCTCTTCCGGCGCAGTAAAATCAGTCTGATAAATATTGATGACAAGGCAGCATACCGCATGGCTTGGGCATCCGGCGGCGATGTTTTTTACTACGGAAAAGACCACAGAGCCGAATTTTACTTTGAAAATGAAAAAATTTCCGCAGGCGGCTCTAACTTTGATTTCTGCATTTCACCCGGCGGTATTTCACATAATATAAAAGAAAGCATATTGCCGCTCGGCGACTTCAATGTTTACAATGCGACGGCGGCGCTCGCCTGCGCGTATCTTTTCGGCATTTCCGAAGAGAAGCTCGCGGATGCGCTCGCTGATTTTCCGCCCGTGCGCGGCAGGATGGAACGCATATATGCAGGCGATTTTGATGTTATAGTCGATTATGCGCACACACCCGACGCACTCGGAAAAGCCGTTTCGGCTCTGCGCGAGGTATATGGCGGCAGGATAATCACGCTTTTCGGCTGCGGCGGCGACAGAGATAAAACAAAGCGTCCCGAGATGGGCGATATCGCGGCAAGCCTCTCTGACCTTGCGATAGTCACCTCCGACAATCCGAGAACAGAAGACCCCGCTGAAATAATCCGCGATATCTGCATGGGAATACGAAGCGAAAACTACATAACGGAAATAAACCGCGAAAAGGCGATAAAAATTGCCGTCTCGGCGGCAAAAAAAGGCGATGTTATACTCCTTGCCGGCAAGGGTCACGAGGAGTATATAATAGATAAAGCAGGAAAACACGATTTTTGCGAAAGAGAAACTGTACTCAAATTAATAAAGGAAAAGGATTAGAAAAATGTATCTTGGTTTATGTGATAACGGAATAAGCATTACCGATATAGCGCGTGTCGTAGAAGGGACACTTTACTCGAAAAATCCCGAGGATATAGCTTTCGGGGTCTCCATAGATTCCCGCACTATAAGTGAGGGAGATATATTCTTTGCCATAAAAGGCGAAAAATTTGACGGACACGATTTCATTCCCGCCGCGATAAAGGGCGGCACCTGTTGCGTCGTCGCCGAGCGAGCACCCGAGGAGGATATTCCGTACATCCTCGTTGCAGATACTACACGTGCGCTCGGACTGCTCGCGAGGGAATACCGACGTCGCTTCAGCACGATAACAGTAGCCGTGACAGGCAGCACAGGCAAAACAGCGACGAAAGAATTCATCTATTCCGTTCTCGACAGAAAATATAAGACAAACAAAACCGACGGTAATTTCAATAACGAAATAGGACTTCCGCTCACGCTTTTCAAGCTGAACATCACCTATAAGGCGATGGTTGTGGAGATGGGAATGAGCGCTCGCGGCGAGATAGAAAAGCTCTCGGCAATAGCCGAGCCGGATATAGCCGTCATTACAAATATCGGCTCCTCTCATATAGAAAATCTCGGTTCACGCGAAGCCATCCGTGATGCCAAACTCGAAATAATAAAGGGAATGAAGGAAGACGGCATCCTCATCCTCAACGGTGACGAACCTCTGCTCCGCAATATAAACACCGGCAAAATATGCAAAAAATATATCGGCATAGAAAATCCTCTCTGCCACTACAATGCAGTCAATATCCGTAAAACGGCAATGGGCTATCTCTTCGACCTCGATGTGCGAAACGGCGACTATATAGTAAAGGATATAGAAACAGCCGTGCGCGGCAGACACAATATATACAATGCGATGTGTGCCGTGGTCTGCGGCATGCTACTCGGCATCCCCGAGAGAGAGATAAAAGAGGGCATTCTCGGCTATGAGCCGGTGGCACTCCGCTCGCAGGTGGAAAGGCATGACGACTGCACCTTCATACTCGATTGCTACAATGCTTCACCCGAATCAATGGAGGCGGCTGTTGAGATTCTCGACGATGTGGCAAGCGAAAACGGCGGCAGGAGAGTCGCCGTACTCGGCGAAATGCTCGAGCTCGGCTCATATTCACATGAGCTGCATGAGAGGGTCGGCAAGGCTTATGCAAAAGGCGCGGATCTGCTGATAACAGTCGGCGAAAACGCGAAATATATAGCACACGGCGCAAAGGAAAGCGGCATGCCGGAGGAAAAAATCGCTTCTCTCGGCTATGACTGCCCCGAGCAGGCGGCGACCGACATACGCAAGCTCCTGCACAAGGGCGATACGGTTCTCTTTAAAGCAAGCCGCAGAGTCGCGCTCGAAAATGTGGCAAGGCTCATATAAAAGGCATCTGTATAAATCGTTTTTTATATTCTGACACATCATCATAAAATACTGAAAATCATTATCGGCACGGAGAAAAAGGTATGTATCTTTCTTTTATCATTTCACTTGTGATATGTCTTATTGCCTCGGCACTGCTCGGCAGATTTCTCATCCCCGTGCTGAAAAGCAAAAAGCTCGGGCAGAAAATTCTCGAGATAGGTCCGCGCTGGCACGCATCAAAAGAAGGCACGCCTACCATGGGCGGCATCTTCTTCATCATTCCCTGCACCGTCGTCTGCGTGATTCTCTCCGTAGTCTTTTTTGATAAGCTCTCCGCGCCCATGCTGATAACTCTCGGTATGGCTGTCGCCTTCGGTCTTGTCGGCGTGACGGATGACCTGACAAAATTCGCAAAAAAGCGCAACGAAGGGCTGACCCCTTTTCAGAAAATGGCATTCCAGTTCATCGTCGCCGCTCTCTATCTTTTCCTTATGGCAAAGGCAGGCGCGATAGACACGAGTATCAGCCTAGCCATCATAAATAAAGAACTTGAGCTCGGATTTTTCTACTATGTTTTCTCGATACTTTTCATCGTCGGCATGGTAAACAGCGTAAATCTGACAGACGGCATCGATGGGCTCTGCGCCACGGTTTCAGCTGTGGTCTGCGCGTTCTTCGCTGTTTTTGCCTTCTCCGTCGGTGATATGGGAGCCGCCACATTCAGCGGTGCGGTAATAGGCGGACTGCTCGGCTTCCTTATATTCAATATATATCCCGCCAAGGTTTTCATGGGCGATACAGGCTCGCTTTTTCTCGGCGGCGCAGTCACCGGACTTGCATATATGCTGAAATATGAGCTTATCATTCTGCTCGTCGGCATAGTCTACTTCTGCGAGATAATGTCAGTCGTGCTTCAGGTTTCGTATTTCAGGCTCACGCACGGCAAGCGCCTCTTCAAAATGGCGCCCATACACCATCATTTCGAAAAGCTCGGCTTCTCGGAAAGCAAAATAGACCTCTGCGCATTTGCCATTACGGCAGTTTTCTGCATAGCGGCATTTTTTCTTATAAAATATTGATTTCCGCGCAAAATATATATCGGAGGTAATGGCATGACGGCTGAAAAAAAGCAAAAGAAAAAACCGGGACTTTTCGGCTTTTTTGCCATGCCTGAGGGCGAAGAAGTTACCATATACCGCGCAAAGCATGGGGTGGATATCCCCTTTCTTATAACAGTTATGCTCCTGCTCTGTTTCGGCTCGGTCATGATTTTCTCATCAAGCTACGTTTTCGCCGAAAAAAAATACGGCGACAGCTTTTTCTTCATCAAGAAGCAGATAGTATGGATGGTGGCGGGCATTATCGTCATGCTTGCCGCCTCTTGCGTTGACTATACTTTCGTAAAGAAAGCCACTCTCCCGATTTTTGCCGTGAGTTATCTTCTGCTCCTCGCCGTGCCTTTCGTGGGCAAAAACTGGAGCGGCGCCACGAGATGGATTAAAATAGGTCCCATACAGATTCAGCCTACGGAGATAATGAAATTTGCGCTGGCTCTGCTCCTCGCCTATTACATATCCATCGTCTCAACCAAGATAAAAACCTTCAAATACGGTATTCTTTTCCCTGCCATCATCATCTGCGTCGTATGCGGAACAACGGTTCTCGAGCACCATATGTCCGGAACGATAATCATATTTCTTATCGGTGCCGTAATGATATTCATATCCGGCGCGAGCATAAAATGGCTTGCCGCCATAGCCGGCACCGGTGCCGCCGCGGCGCTCTCGCTGATACTTTTCACAGACTATGCGAAATCGCGAATAGACGCATGGCTTCATCCCGAGGATTATCGACTCAGCGGCGGCTGGCAGCCCTATCAGAGCCTGCTTGCCATCGGCAGCGGCGGGCTTTTCGGCGTAGGGCTGGGAAACAGCTATCAGAAACATCTCTGGCTTCCCGAGCCGCAGAACGACTTCATCTTCTCAATAGTCTGCGAGGAACTGGGGCTTGTGGGCGCCGTCGCCGTGATAGTGCTTTTCATAGTGCTGATATGGCGCGGCTTTGTCATCGCCATGAACGCGCCCGATACATTCTCGTCCCTGCTCGTGATAGGACTTATCAGCAAGGTCGGCATACAGCTGCTGCTCAATATCGCCGTCGTCACGGTCAGCATCCCGACGACAGGCATTGCGCTTCCCTTCTTCAGCTATGGCGGAAGCGCACTGATAATGCAGCTCGGAGAAATGGGTATCATCCTATCAATCTCAAAATATTCATCTCAGAAACCGCTCTGATATAAGGAGGCAAAAAATGAAGGTTCTTCTCTCCGGCGGCGGCACGGCAGGTCACGTAAATCCCGCTCTCGCCATAGCCGACCTGATAAAGGCGCATGACAGAAACGCCGAGATAGCTTTCGTAGGCACCAAAAAAGGAATAGAAAACCGCCTTTGCGAAAAGGCGGGCTATCCTGTTTATCATATAGAAATGAAGGGGCTGAAAAGAAGCCTTTCCCTCTCGAATATCAAAACGGCATATTACTACTTCACTGCGCCGAGAAAGGCAAAAAAGCTCCTGCTCGAATACAAGCCCGATATCGTGATAGGTACAGGCGGCTACGTCTGCTGGCCGCTTCTCTCGGCGGCGGCAAAGCTCGGCATACCGACGGCTCTGCATGAATCCAACGCCATCCCCGGCAAGGCTGTACGTATGCTTGCCGACAAGGTGGACAGAATATATGTAAATTTTGCCTCGACCATGGATTATTTCCCCGACAAAAGCAAAGTGCTCTTCATCGGCAATCCAATGATGAAAAAAAGCACGGCAAAAATCCCCGAAAATATCCACGAGATATTGAGCATCCCCGAGGGTACGGAAAAGATAGTCCTCTCCTTCGGCGGAAGCCTCGGCGCTATGCGGCTGAATTCCGAAATAATCGCGCTGATGAAGAATTTCACCTCACATCATCGTGAGGTTTTCCATATTCACGCCACGGGAAGCAGTACGCATGAAGAAACGCTTGCCGCTTTCAGGGCGGCAGGGCTTTCGGTCTTTCCGAATCTGCGCCTCACGGAATATATCTACGATATGCCTTACTGGGAGCGGCTCGCGGATGCGGTCATCTGCCGCGCGGGCGCGATGACCGTTTCGGAAATGGCGCTCCAGAAGAAGGCGTGTATACTCATTCCCTCGCCGAATGTTGTAAATAATCACCAGTATGAAAATGCAAAGCGGCTCGCCGACGCGGATGCCGCCATACTTATCGAGGAGAAGCATCTCACCCCCGATTTGCTCGAAAAAAGTCTCTGTGAAATTCTCTATGACGGCGAAAAGGCGGCGACAATGCGCGAAAACATCGCCTCCTTTGCAAAACCGGATTCAAACGAACTGATCTGGCGCGATATCAGAATACTTCTCAGCCGCGATATTATGACGCTCCTCGAGAGCAAATGATTTTCATACTCCACAGAGTGAGGAAAGAAAAATGACGAACAGAAACAAAACGCCGGAAATGACACGCCTGCGAAAGACCCATCGCCTGCTATGGCTCATTTTCATCGCGGCGGTAATCCTCTTCGCCGTGTGGTTTTTCGGCTTCTGCCGCATAAGGGAGATAGACGTCTCGGGCATTTCGTATTGCTCCGCGGAAAAGATAATCAACGACAGCGGCATAAAGCTCGGCTCGCATACATATGCCGTCAGCAAAGGTAAAATCGCCGAAAAAATCAAAGGTGAAAATATCTATGTGCGCTCCGTCACCGTGCGCCGCACCCTGCCGAAAAAGCTGCACATCATCATAGAGGAATACCCGCCTGCCTTCGCTCTGGAATATGACGGGCAGTATTTCATCCTCTCGGACAGGCTCACGGTACTCGAGGTAAGGGACGATATCAGCTCCTCTTTCTACAGCGGCACGGCAAAGCTCTCCCTCTCGGGAATAAAGAGCCTCGCCCTCGGAAAGCAGATAGAATTTGAGGAGAAAGACGACTGCGACTTCTATCTCGGCATAATAGATACGATACTCTCTTCTCCCATAGGCAAGAAGCTGAGCGGAATAGACCTGCGGCAAAAATTTGATATTCATATTTTGTATAATAATATTTATACAATTGTATTACCATCTTGGCGCACGCTCGATTCGGATTTATCCTTATGTATAAAGCTGATAACCAAGCTCGAATCCGACAGCTACTACGCGGGTGTCACGGGAAATATTCGCGTGATTTCCGACGACAAGGTGTCCTTCCAGCCGACGGGAAAGCTCGGAGAATAGAAAATTTTACCGCAAATTTTGCCCGATTTTCTGCTTTTTTACAAAAATCGGAGGATTTTCGGTAATTTTTTTAATTTTTTATCAAGTTTTTTTGCAAAACATCTTGAAAATAATTTAAAAACATATTACAATAGAATCGTATATCTATGAATAAAATCTAAGGAGGATTATAAAATGGGTTTTGAATTCAATTCAGATTACGAAAGCGGCGTAAATATCAAAGTCATCGGCGTCGGCGGCGGTGGCGGTAACGCCGTGAACCGCATGATAGAATCAAATATACAGGGTGTTGAATTTATCACGGTAAACTGCGATAAGCAGGTTCTGCTCAAGTCAAGTGCTCCCACAAAGATTGCCATCGGCGAAAAGATTACAAAGGGTCACGGCGCAGGCGCCAATCCCGCAGTAGGCGAGCAGGCAGCTCAGGAAAGCCTCGAGGAAATCGCCGATGTAATCCGTGGCGCGGATATGGTGTTCATCACGGTCGGCATGGGCGGCGGTACAGGCACAGGTGCGGCTCCCGTTGTCGCCAAGGTGGCAAAGGAAATGGGCATCCTCACTATCGGTATCGTTACGAAGCCTTTCGCATTTGAAGGCAGAAAGCGCATGATACAGGCTGAAGCGGGTATCGTTCAGCTCCGCGATTATGTAGACTCTCTCGTTATAATCCCGAATGAGAGACTCAAGCAGATTTCCGAAAACAGAATTACTCTCGTAAATGCATTCCAGTATGCGGACGATGTTCTCCGTCACGGCGTGCAGAGCGTTTCCGACCTTATCAATATCCCCGGTCTTGTAAACCTTGACTTTGCGGATGTTTCTTCCGTCATGCGCGATGCAGGCTATGCTCACATGGGCGTTGGCGAAGGCACGGGCAGAGACAAGGCTGAGGTTGCGGCTAAGGCTGCCATGTCCAGCCCTCTTCTCGAAACAACCATCTCCGGTGCTACCGGCATCCTTATCAACATCACCTCCGGACCCGACATAAGCCTCGAAGAAATCGAGACTGCTTCCTCTATGATTGCAAACGAGGCTCATCCCGATGCCAACATCATCTGGGGTACCGCGCTTGACAACGAGCTTGAAGATACGATGAAGATCACCGTTATTGCTACCGGCTTCAAGGCTGAGGACGGCAAGCCCATGGCTTCCGGCAAGACAGCAGCCGAGCCGGCAAAGAAGTCTCCTTTTGCAACTCAGACAGCCGCTCCCAAAAAGGAAGAAGCTCCCAAGCAGGTTGCTACAGATGAAGAAGCCGCCATCATTTCCGACAGCGATTTTGATGATATCATGGCTATCCTTCGCAAAAACAGAGGTTAATTCTACATATTAAAGCTATGACTTATGCGGCGGTTGCCTCTGCTTCCGCCGCATTTTTCTTTCTTCTCTTCCCCGAAATATAACCGACAAAAATCCGCATAATAATCAAAACAGACTTTCCGAAAAATTTTTCTGCGAGAGCCACTGTTTTTTCTATATACTAACTGAAAGGAGCTTTTCCGCAATGAGCTTTTCATCGTTTCTTTCATCAAAGCTTGAAAATGACATCAGAAAGCTTGCCACGGGCGATATAGACGCTCTGCACGGCATCTATGAGCAAACCAAAGATTCCGTCTTTGTTTTTGCCTTGCGAAAACTCGGGAGCCGCACGAGAGCCGAGGACGCCATGCAGGAAACTTATCTGCGCATAGCAAAATGCGCCGCATCCTATGCCGTGGGAACGAATGCCCGCGCATGGATATTCGGCATCTGCCGCAATATCTGCCGCGATATGCTTAAAAGTCCCGTATGGAGTGACATTGACAGTCTTGAAAGCGAGCCGGGCGAGGCGGATTTTTCTGATTCTCTCATAGAAAACGAGGATATAAAGCGTGCGCTTGCGGGGCTCGAAAAGACCGAGCACGAAATAGTAATGCTTCATATCTACAGTGATATGAAGCTCGTCGATGTAGCGGATTTCATCGGTATGCCTTATAACAGCGTGCGTTCAAAATACCGATACGCCATAAAAAAGCTGAAAAGTGATCTTGGTAATGCTTATCAAAGGAGGTGAGGAGAATGAAAAAATTTGAAAAATATCTGAAAAGTGCCATGCGTGAAAAAGCGCCCGACAGCTGGGACAAAATAGAAGCGGCGGCAAAGGAAAATATACCGCAAAAAGAAGCGAAAAAGCGGAATTTCAAATTCATTTATTCGCCTGCCTCGCTCATGATATGCGCCGTTATCGTCATCGCGGCAATAGCCGTTGTGCCGAATCTGGACAGGATATTCAATCCCGTGCCCACCACAGCTTCGTCGGAAAGTACTTTCTCATATGAAAGCACCGACGGCAGCACCACCGGCAACCACGGCATAGCCGACACGACGACGCAAGCAACGATAGAAACAACAGCAACAATAGCGACAACGATAGAAACAACAATAGGGACGACAATAGCGACGACAGATACAATGACAGAAACAACAAACACCACAACCGCTGTCGAAACCATCGTCACCACTACCACGGGCATGCCGGAATATGCGCATGAGGAGCGCGAGGCGGCTTTTGAAAACGAATACGGAAGCTACAGCGTAAAATATAAATACTACACCGAGAGTGCCGTATATGGTAAAATCGAGATAACGGAAATCACTGTAATCTCCGGCTCCGAATTTATGCTCGAGCCCGCCTTCATGCTCGATGGCAGAAGCATAGACCTGCCCGCGGAAATATTCATCGAAAACAAAACCGGCGCGCCTCTGAAAAAACTCATTTTCGCCGAGGGAATAAAATCGGTTTTCGCCGAAGTAAGCGACGGCGCGGAGAGCATATATGTGCCGGCTTCGCTTGAAAATATCAACCCCTCGCATAAGTCGTCGGGCACATCTGTATTCTTTGCCGACAATCTCACACACATTGATGTCAGCGGCGAAAGCAATGTCTACGCAAGCGAAAACGGCGTGCTTTTCTCAAAGGATAAAGCAATGCTCATACGCTTCCCTGCCGCCCACGCAGAAAAGAATTACACCATCCCGAAAGATGCCTCGGAAGTATCTGCTGACGCCTTTACAGGCGCGGATCTCGAGGCACTCACCGTGCACGGCGGGATTTCCGAAATTCACTTTGAAAACCTGCACATCGGCAAGCTGTATCTTGCATCTCCGAGCATAGTTGTCAGCCGCGGCGATGGTGCGGTTATCGACAGGATAATGACAATGAAAAAATAAGCTGCAACAGTCAGCCGTATAAGGGCATGGTACCGGAAAGTTGAAAGCCTGCAACAAAAACGGCAGATGCAAAATCGCCCTTTTTTGCCCATAAAAATATGCACCTCCATAAGTGTCTGACTTTTGGGGTGCATATTTTTTTACGGTGTCGTTTTTTATTATTTTCAGAAATTTATAACTCCGAGATGCACGAGCAGTATTTTCAGCGCGATGAGTATAAGTATCGCACCACCCGCAAATTCTGCCTTGCTTTTGAATCGCGCACCGAATTTGTTCCCGATGAAAACGCCCGCAAAGGAAATTGCAAATGTTATGATGCCGATGAAGCTGACGGACTTCACAAGGCTGACGCTGAGGAAGGCAAGCGAAATGCCCACGGCGAGTGCGTCTATGCTCGTGGCGATGGCAAGCATGAAATATTCCTTCAGATTCAGCTTGTCCGCGTCCTCTTCTTTATCGTCGTCCTTTTTGAAAGATTCCGCTATCATCTGTATACCGATTACGGAGAGCAGGATGAAAGCTATCCAGTGGTCTACGGATGTTATGTATTTTTCAAACTGTTTTCCGAGCAGGTAGCCTATCGCCGGCATCAGCGCCTGAAAACCTCCGAAGAAAAGCGCGAGTATCAGCGCGTTTTTGTAGTTCATTTTGCGCATATTCAGCCCTTTGCATATTGCAACGGCGAATGCGTCCATGGCAAGTCCGACCGAAAGCAAAATCAGCTCTATCGTGCCCATTTTTATCCCTCTTTTTTAAATAATGCTCAATCATGATATCACAAACGCGACTGTTTGTCAACAAAAATTTGCCGCAAGCTCCACGAAAGCAAAAATCGGCAGAGGGACTGCCCTCTGCCGATTTTATACAAGAGTATTAAATGCTGTCTGACCTTATTTTGTATAGCTGAAATAGCCGAAATCGCCGTTTCCGCCGGTGTAAAGTCCATTGTCTTTTACAAGAGCCGCAACATAGCCTCTCATCCTGTAAAGCATCATGGCAACATAATAAACGAAATCGTCCTTGAAATAAGGCATGCTGTATTTCGATATTACGGCAACCGCGTCGTCATGAAGTTTTTTCATCGCCGCCATAAGAGCGTCGTATTCTTCCCTGTGCTCGCCTATCATAAGATTCATAAGTTCACTCAGCTTATTTCCCTCGAAAACAAGCACTGCCGGCTTGTATCTGTCGCCGTCCTTTACAAAGTAGCCGTTGTCGCAGAACCTATCAAGTGTACTCTTTTGTGAATCGGTGAAGCCCTCTGTGCTGTATCCGTTTTTCACAAGCTCGCGGATTACTGCTAAATCTTTTGAATCACTATAAAAACAGTGATCTTTATAAATCTGCTTCCCGAAACTGCCGTTGTCGTCGACATAGCCACGCAACATCAATTCATTACAGTTATCGCGCATAATTACTCCGTTGTCACTGAAGCCGCACGCATCTATTCTGCCGCGTCTTGCGCCCTGCTCATATCCGATAAATCCCCAGTTGCCGCCGTCCTTTCTCTTGTATCTGTTCCATACGGTGCCGTCGCTTGCCTCTTTCACTTCAATTACAAGCTTCATGAAGAAAAACATCGTCGCATCCTGCTCGCTCATGGTGCTTTCGCCGATAAACTCCGCATAGTGCTCCGCTACGAAATCGCTTGCCACCTGCCATAATTTTTTGTAATTTTCATAGGCGAAATCCTCGCAGAGCGCGTTTACCTCTTCTATGCACTCTTTCGGCGCGATGAAAAAGCTCGTGATATACTTATCGCCGTCTATCTTGCGGAGAAGCTCGCTTTCTTCGAGAAGCGAAACCTCTTCCTCCATATAAGGCACGGCTATGCCGAGTTCTATTGCCAGTTCTTCGATAGTAGAGGGATTGTTATTTGCCTCGCAGAGGATATTTACGGGTATCTTTCTCCTCACCGCGCTCCACGGAAGACCCGACGGCTGATTTCCCGATGACGAAAAGCTCAGCTCTTCGGGATTATAACTTCTTTTTCCGAATTCTCTTGCCATATTCATACCTTCTTTCAGTTTTTGTCTCGCACGGAAAAGCCTTGTCTTGACCGTGCCTTCGGGGATATTCATTTTATCGGCTATCTCGGAAATACGCCTGCCATGCACATAGTACATGACAAGAATATCTCTGTATTCCGAAAGGATGAAAGCCAGCTCGCGGCGGATAAGCGCGATATCTTCTCTTTTTATGATATCGGAAACGAAATCGCTTTTGTCCGCTATCTCATATTCCGAAATATCGCCGTCATCGAATTTTTCGCTTCGCTCATGCTTCCTCTTTGCCCAGCGGCTGTAGATATTGCGCACTATCTGCCAGACCCAACCGGAAAAGCTCTCGGGGCAGGCGCCTCGGCGGAGCTGCTCTATCACGGCGAGCGCCGTCTCCTGCGAAAGCTCGGCGGCTTCCGCCTCTTCGCCCGTCTTTTTCAGGCAGTAATAATATATCCGCCCGAAATATTCCGAGGCAAACTCGTGTATGCGAAGCTCGGCGAGATTTTCACCTGTTTTCATCCTGTTTCATCCCCTTTCGCTCAAGAAGTGTATGATTTTCGCTTTCGGTTCCCGAAAAATTTGATTTTTTTGAAAAAAAGCGCTCCGCCGAGGAGCGCCTTTTCATTTAATCATCATAACCGTGCGGGTTGTTCTTCTGCCAGCGCCATGAATCGCGGCACATATCGCGGAGATTCTTCTCCCCCACCCAGCCGAGCTTTTCCTTTGCCTTGGTCGGGTCGGCATAGCACTCGGCTATATCGCCCGCGCGGCGTGCGTTTATCTCATAGGGGATATTCACGCCCGAAACCTCGCTGAATGTCTTTACCATTTCAAGCACGCTGTAGCCCTTGCCCGTGCCGAGGTTTATCACATCGGCGCCCTTGTTCTCCGCGGCATACTTTATCGCGCAGACATGACCGCGCGCCAGATCCACCACATGGATATAGTCGCGCACACCCGTGCCGTCCGGCGTATCGTAGTCATTGCCGAAAATATGGAGCTTCTCCAGCCTGCCGCTTGCCACCTGCGTGATATAAGGCATGAGATTGTTCGGTATGCCCTGCGGGTCCTCGCCGATAAGCCCGCTCTCATGCGCACCGATAGGATTGAAATAGCGGAGCAGCACTGCGGAAAGCGAAGGATCTGCTTTGCAGGCATCCTTGAGAATTATTTCTATCATATATTTTGTCCAGCCGTAGGGATTTGTGCATCTGCCGACGGCGGCACTCTCGTTTATCGGCACGCTGTCCGGCGCACCGTAAACCGTAGCCGAGGAGGAAAATACGATATTGTGCACGCCGTATTTTCTCATCAGCTCGAGCAAAGTCAGAGTGGAATCGAGATTGTTTCTGTAGTATTCGAGCGGCTTTTCAACGCTCTCTCCGACAGCCTTGTAGCCGGCAAAATGGATTATAGCCTCCGGCTTCTCCCCGGCAAAAATTTTATCCATCGCCGCCTTGTCGCAGACATCCGCGCAATGGAAAGCAAAGGGCGCTCCCGTTATTTTTTCAAGGCGACGGAGCACCTCGGGTTTGCTGTTTGAAAAGTTGTCGACAATGACGACATCATGCCCTGCCGAGCGCAGCTCTATGGCGGTATGCGAGCCTATATATCCCGCTCCTCCAGAAAGCAAAACTTTCATTATATATCACATTCTTTCATATGGATTTTTCGTTCATGATTATTATAGCGGAAGGCACAATCGCTGTCAATAGCTTTCCGTCATTTTATTTTGATGTTTTCACGCGAGGTTAGTCAAAGCTAACCTGAAAATGTATACTTTTTTGCAAAAAATATTCAAATTGTGAGGACTTTTTTCGCGCTATATATTTACTTTTCCGTTTGAAAGTGGTAATATATATTCATAATCTATAAAAATTTCCGGAGGAAAAAAACATGGCAAGAAAAAAGATTTCCATGGATGGCAATACCGCGGCGGCGCATGTCTCTTATGCGTTTACCGAGGTTGCAGCCATCTACCCCATCACGCCCTCCAGCGTTATGGCTGAGCTGACAGACTCATGGTCTGCTACAGGTCTCAAGAATATTTTCGGTGAAAATGTCAGAGTTACCGAAATGCAGTCTGAGGCAGGTGCCGCAGGTACCGTTCACGGCTCTCTCGCAGCAGGTGCTCTCACTACAACATACACGGCTTCTCAGGGTCTGCTCCTGATGATTCCGAATATGTATAAGATTGCAGGCGAGCTTCTTCCCTGCGTTATTCATGTTTCCGCACGCTGTGTAGCTTCTCATGCTCTCAACATTTTCGGCGATCATTCCGATATTTATGCTTGCCGTCAGACAGGCTTCGCTATGCTCGCTTCCACAAACCCGCAGGAGGTTATGGACCTCGGCGCGGTTGCTCACCTTTCCACAATCAAGGGCAGAGTTCCTTTCATCCATTTCTTTGACGGCTTCCGCACCTCTCACGAGATTCAGAAGATCGAGCAGTGGGATTACAAGGATCTTGCAGATATGATTGATAAGGATGCCGTTGCCGAATTCCGCGCACGCGCTCTCAATCCCGAGCATCCCGTTCTCCGCGGCTCCGCCGAAAACGGCGATATATTCTTCCAGCACAGAGAGGCTTGCAACTCTTATTACAATGCTCTCCCCGCTATCGTGGAAGAATACATGAAGAAAGTAAACAAGAAGATAGGCACAAACTACAAGCTCTTCAACTACTACGGTCATCCCGAGGCTGAAAATGTTATCATCGCCATGGGATCCGTATGCGATGTTGCCGAGGAGGTTATCGACTACCTCATGGCAAAGGGCAAGAAGGTCGGTCTCGTAAAGGTAAGACTTTACCGTCCTTTCTGTGCAGACAAGCTCGCAAAGGCTCTGCCCAAGACGGTCAAGAAGATTGCCGTTCTCGACAGAACAAAGGAACCCGGCTCTCTCGGCGAGCCTCTCTATCTCGATGTTGTTACAGCCCTCAGAGAAGAGGGTGTTGATGCCAAGGTTGTCGGCGGCAGATACGGTCTCGGCTCCAAGGATACAACTCCCGCTTCCGTCTTTGCCGTTTATGACAATCTCGCAAAGAAGAATCCGAAGAACCATTTCACCATCGGTATCGTCGATGATGTTACAGGCTATTCGCTTCCCGAAAAGGTTGTTCCCGATACGGCTCCCAAGGGCACTATCTCCTGCAAGTTCTGGGGTCTGGGCGGTGACGGTACTGTCGGCGCAAACAAGAACTCCATCAAAATCATCGGTGACCACACCGATAAGTATATTCAGGCATACTTCCAGTACGACTCCAAGAAGACAGGCGGCGTAACTATTTCCCACCTGCGCTTCGGCGATTCGCCCATCAAGTCCTCCTACTATATCACAAAGGCAGACTTCGTGGCATGCCACAATCCCTCTTATATGCTCAAGGGCTATAAGATAGTAAACGATGTGAAGCCCGGCGGTACATTCCTGCTCAACTGCCAGTGGACTCCCGAGGAGCTGGACAAGCACCTCCCCGCCGAAGTAAAGAATTATATCGCCAATAACAATATCAAGTTCTATACTGTTGACGCTATCGACAAAGCGCGCGAAATCGGCATGGGCAAGCGTACAAATACGATACTTCAGTCCGCATTCTTCGCTCTGGCAAACATTATGCCTATCTCCGAAGCTGTAGACTACATGAAGTATATGGCAAAGAAGTCCTACCTCAAGAAGGGCGAAGCCGTAGTTGAAATGAACTACAAGGCTATCGACGCCGGCGTTGACGCCATAGTTGAGATAAAGGTTCCCGAGGCTTGGAAGACAGTTACAGGCACAACAGAGGAAAAGGAAATCACAGGCGATCGTCCCGAGCTCGTCAAGTTTGTTCGCGATATCGTTCTTCCCGTTGCAAAGATGCAGGGCGATTCCCTCCCCGTTTCCAAGTTCGTTGACCTCGCAGACGGTACTCTCCCTCAGGGCGCTGCCGCTTATGAGAAGCGCGGTGTTGCCGTTGATGTTCCCGAATGGATTCCCGAAAACTGTATCCAGTGTAACCAGTGCTCCTATGTATGTCCTCATGCTACTCTCCGTCCCTTCGCCATGAATGCGGATGAGGCGGCAAATGCTCCCGCTTCCACAAAGTTTGCGGCTAAGATGACAGGCAAGGGTTGCGAAGATTATAAGTTTACCATCGCCATCAGCCCGCTCGACTGTATGGGCTGCGGACTCTGCGTAAATGTATGTCCCGCAAAGACAAAGGCTCTCCGCATGGTTCCTCAGGAAAGTCAGGCAGACCAGCAGGCAGCTTTCGATTATGCTGTTGCAAAGGTTTCCAAGAAGACACTTCCTTTCGCAGAAACAACTGTAAAGGGCAGCCAGTTCAACCAGCCGCTGCTTGAGTTCTCCGGCTCCTGCGCAGGCTGTGCCGAAACATCTTATGCTCGCCTTATCACTCAGCTCTTCGGCGAGAGAATGTATATTTCCAATGCTACAGGCTGTTCCTCCATCTGGGGCGGTTCCGCACCTGCCACACCTTACACTGTAAATAAAGACAGCCACAAGGGTCCGGCATGGGCAAACTCCCTCTTTGAGGATAACGCAGAGCACGGTCTCGGTATGGCTCTCGGTCAGAAAGCTATCCGTGAGAAGCTCAAGGCTAAACTTGAAAAGCTCGTATCCATCTGGGCTACCGACGATATCAAGGCAGCAGCCGCAGAATGGCTCGAGACATATAACGACGGCAAGACAAACGGCGCAGCTACGGACAAGCTCATCGCCGCTCTTTCCGACGGCATACTCACAGCAGACGAAGGCGTTGCATTCCTCTCTTCCGAGGCAGGCAAGGCTCACTTCGGCGACAAGGCTGAAGAGATGCTCGCTCATATGAAGGCTCTTCAGGCAGCAGGCAAGAATTGCGATTGCGAAGCTTGCACGCTTGCAGCTGAAATCCTCGCAGAAAAAGATTACCTCGCAAAGAAGTCCGTTTGGATATTCGGTGGCGACGGCTGGGCTTATGATATCGGCTTCGGCGGTCTCGACCATGTAATCGCTTCCGGCGAAGATGTAAATATCATGGTATTCGATACCGAAGTATATTCCAATACAGGCGGTCAGGCTTCCAAGGCTTCTCAGATGGGTCAGGTTGCTCAGTTTGCCGCTGCAGGTAAGTCTACAAAGAAGAAGGACCTTGCAAGCATTGCCATGTCCTACGGTTATGTATATGTTGCTCAGATTGCTATGGGCGCAGATATGAACCAGACTATCAAGGCTATCACAGAAGCTGAAGCTTATCACGGTCCCTCCCTTGTCATCGGTTATGCTCCCTGCGAGATGCACGGTGTAAAGGGCGGTATGGGTAATTGCCAGTCCGAAATGAAGAGAGCCGTTGAAGCAGGCTACTGGAATATGTTCCGTTACAATCCTGCGGCAGAGCCCAAGTTCTCACTTGACAGCAAGGCTCCCACAGCAGACTATATGGACTTCATCAAGAGCGAGACAAGATATGCCCGCCTCATGCAGTCCTTCCCCGAGAGAGCAAACGAGCTCTTCGAGCATGCTGAAGAAAATGCAAAGGCTAAGTACGAGAGACTTACAAAACTCGGCGAGCTTTACAAATAATATCAGCTTGACAATAAACAAAATAAAAATCGCCGCGGTCGTTGACCGCGGCGATTTCTGCTTGTTGCTTTGATTTTTGCCTGCTTTTTAATTTGATTTCACGGCTTTTTCATCGTAATACTGCGCCTGCGCGTGCCACAGCTCGTGATACTTCCCTGCCGTGTCGGCGAGAAGTGCCTCGTGCGTGCCGACCTGAACAACAGAACCATGGTCAAACACGGCAATCTTATCGCAGAAGCGGCAGGAGGAGAGCCTGTGGCTGATATAAACCGCTGTTCTGTCCGTCACCATCTCGCTGAATCTCGAATAAATTTCCGATTCGGCAACAGGGTCGAGTGCCGCAGTCGGCTCATCGAGTATGATGAACGGAGCATTTTTATAGAGCGCGCGGGCTATGGCTATCTTCTGCGCCTCGCCGCCCGAAACGTTCACGCCGTTTTTATCGAGATCCTTATAGAGATATGTGTCAAGCCCCTGCGGCATCTTCTCTGCGTCAAGCGTGAAACCAGCCTTTTCAAGGCATTCCTCTGCTTTTTCCTTATCGTAATCCGATTTTATCGCCACATTCTGACCGAGCGGCAGAGCGAAGAGGCGGAAATCCTGAAATACCACGGAGAAAACGGAGATATAATCGAGATAATTGTATTTTCTTATATTGATACCGTTGAGAAGTATCTCGCCCTCGTCCGGGTCATAGAGGCGGCAAAGAAGCTTGATAAAGGTCGTCTTGCCGCTGCCGTTTTGTCCCACCACAGCGAGCTTTTCGCCGATGTTGAATTTGAAAGAAACGTGGCGGAGCGCATAATTTTCACTGCCGGGATATTTGAAGGAAACATCGCGAAACTCTATCTCATAGTCGTTATCCATGCGCTTTTCCACCGTGAGCGAGCCCTGATACATCTTATTCGGGATATCGAGAAAACCAAAGGTAAGCCCCAGAAATTCCGCATTGTTGCGAAGCTCGTTAAGAGAGGTTATCATCGTGCCTATCGCTCCGGAAACCATTGTAAGCGCACCGATATACTGCGTTATCTCGCCGACGCCGAACGCTCCCGCCCATGCCTTAAGGCAGACGAACACATAGGCGCAACCCGTGAAAATGACGGACACCGCACTTGAAGCCGCATAGAGCGGACCGAGCTTGGTACGCGAAGCCTTTGCATAAAAACCCTTGGAATAAAATATATCTTCCTTGTTTGTCGCAAATTTCATTGAAAATCTGTCCTGACGATATATACGGACATCCGACACCCATTTGCTTTCATAAGCAATATTGTCAAAAAAGCAGAAAAGCTGATTTGCGAAGTTGTGCTTATTCGCGTTCTCCGCATAAAATCTTCCGACGATGTTTTCAATCGCGGGAGAAAGATATGTCACAAGCAGAAGAACGGCGATTATTCCGAGGATAAAGAGCGGACTGTTAAGCGCCGTAAGCCCGCCGGCGCTCTCCGGCACTCTGCGGACAAAGAGCGTAACTGTCATCGCGATACCGCCGAGAAGCGTTGCGACAGCGGAGAGAAGATCCATAAATCGCCATTCAACGCTTCCGAGCCCCCTGCCGTTTGCATTGGCATTCTGCTGTATTTTGTTATACAGAATATGCGTATCGCCGCTATCCATATCGGCATAATCCATATCCATAAATTTATCACGGTAAAGCTTATCAAAAGCATACCATTTTACCTGCCCGTAAATGCTGAGAGCTTTATTTATAAAAGCCGAAACAATCGCAATAACAGCAGCGGAGGCAAGCGAAATTATGACATATGTTTTCAGCTTTTCGGGGTCTCTGCCGCCCGCGAGCTCGCCGATTATCAGCGCGGAAAGATAAATACCGACATAAGGCGTCAGTGCCGACCAGATTGTGCTTATTATCGACATTGCCGTATATTGCGGGTTTGCGAGATATAGCAGCTTCACTCCGCGCAGTGTCATTTTCATTGCCTCTTTGCGGGGCATAAGAGCTGTTTTTTCAGTTTTCTTTTTCATTTTCTTCGCCTCCGTCCTTATAGTACTTGCTCTGGACATCGAAAAATTCCTTATATTTGCCGCCGAGCGCCATAAGCTCATCGTGCGTACCTTCCTCGGCGATGACGCTTCCGTCGAGCAGGATTATCCTGTCGCAAAAGCGCGTCGAGGCAAGGCGGTGGGAAATATAAACGGAGGAGCGTCCCTCTGCCATGGCATTGTATTTTTTATACATATCCGCTTCGGCTATAGGGTCGAGAGCCGCCGTCGGCTCGTCGAGTATGAGCATCGGCGCATTTTTATAGAGCGCGCGGGCGAGCATAAGCCTTTGCGTTTCGCCGCCGGAAAGTGCAATCGCTTCCTCATAAACGTCACGCACGAGCTTTGTATCGTATTTTTCGGGAAGCGACTCTATCTTTTCGCAAAGTCCCGCTTTGTCGGCGCAACTGCGGACAGCATCCATATCGATATTGCCGTCCATATCCTGCGCTATATTCTGCGCTATTGTGGCGGCAATGACATCGAAATCCTGAAATACTGCGGAAAAGAGCTTATAATAATCGCGGCGATTGTATTTTCTTATATCCTCGCCGTTGAGTAATACCCTGCCCTCTGTCGGGTCGTAGAAGCCGCAGATGAGGCGGACGAGCGTCGTTTTTCCCGCTCCGTTCATGCCGACCACGGCAAGCTTTTCGCCTGGATGAAGCGTGAGATTTATATTCTTCAGCACATCCCTCTCCGTTTCGGGATAGCGGAAAGTTACATTTTCGAGTTTTATCTCATATTTGCCGCGCGGGTCTGCCGTGAGCGGCTCGCCGTCCTCAAACCTGAATATTTCGGGATATTCGATCATCTCGCGGACAGTCGAGATATCAAGGCTTTGTCTGTGGAGCGTATTTATATTTCCGAGTATCCATCTCACCCAGTTTGTAAATCCGCCGAAGGCTGAAAAATAAAGAACGAATTCCGCGGCGGAAAGGTTTCCTTTCAGAGCCATATTTATAAGATACGCATACGCTATACCGTTGCGCAGAAATGTGAGGATAATATCGGAAACAGAGCTTATCATATTGACATTCTGCTCTTTGCGCTTCAGGGCAAGCGTGATATCTTTTGCCTTATCGTAAATTTCCGTAAGCCATGGCTTTATTCCGAAAATGCGCAGATCCTTTGCGTATTCCGAGCCGGAGCCGACAGTGTTTACATAATTCATTCTGCGCCCTTGCGCAGCATACTCCGAGCGATGCCTGTAGGCAAATCCGCCGACTTTCTTATTTACAAAGAAACCGACAATCGATGTCGCAAGCACAACGGCGACAACCCAAAGGTCAAGTCTTGAAAGCATTGCAAGATAGATGGCAAAACCAAGGATATTTTTAATAAGCTGAACAAGCGTGTTCCATATCCCTTCCGTGGCAGAGCTGTCATTTGAAATTGCGTTCTGAGCACTGTTTGCAAGGTCGCGCACCTCTTTTTTCTCTGTATTCGGATATGATGTGGTCATCATTTTGTTGGATATAAGTCCGCCTATGTATGACCTCAGTGTAATGCGCCCATACATTGTATTTTCGCTGACATACGAATTTGCGGCTCTCAGAAGCATCGTCGCACCGACAAAAACAAGTATCGTGATGAGCAGATATGTAAGCGACTTCTGCGTTTCAACGGCGGAAATAACCGCAGGAGAAATGAAAAGCGAAACAAGGCTCTGCCCAAGCGATATGACAACCTGCGCAAGGCAGAGGAAGAGAACTTTTTTCTCTTTTATCTTCCATGCCGTGCCTATCATCCAGCAGCTGTTCTGCCACATATTGTATTTCGGCTTCTTCGGCTTTTCCTTTTTGATTTTTTCTTTAGTCAAGGTGTTTCCCTCCCTTTTTGGTTTACGGCTATATCATATCACAGAAAAAGCGATTCGACATATTTTTGTGACGAATCGCTCTTATTTTGTGACGAACTGCAAAAATCACTCCTGCGGAAGCAGTATTTCCGTAGTAAAAGCACCGTCCTCGCTGTTTCGCGAGAGGAAGCCGCTGTATTTGTTTACGACCTCGTCTATGCTGACAAGCCCGAAGCCGTGCGAGCCCTCGCGCTTTGTCGATGAAAACAGTCCGTTGGTTTTTTTCAGCTTTTTTCCGGCTGTAAAGTTTGTAAACGAGATATAAAGCTGTGTTCCTTTCATATCCATATATACGCGTATTATGCGGTTTCCCTCGGGCAGAGCGACGCTCGCATCTATCGCATTGTCAAAAAGATTGCCTATTATAACGCATAGGTCAAGGTCGCTTATTTTCAGTGCCACGGGGATATGCGCCGTCGCTTTAACCTCGATTCCCTTGGATTTGGCAAGCGAAATTTTGCTGTTGAGTATGGCGTCCGCCATGGCATTGCCTGTTTTTATCACAGTGTCAACGGTATTCAGGTCTGTATCAAGCTCATCGAGATATTTCTTTATCGCATCAAGATTTCCGTTTTCCGCATAAGCTTTCATCGCGGCGATATGATTGCGGTAGTCATGCCGCCAGCGGCGCATCTGCTTATACATCGTTTCCACCTCGGCATAGTGCGTTTCGATAAGCTCGCGCTGATATTCGGCTACTCTTTTATCGTTTTTTATCTTTGTTCTCATTTTTTCTCCTATTTCATCGCGATTATCGCGCGGTTTATAGCTTCATATGCGCCGCGCGGCAGAGGCACCTCGTCTCCGCCCGCGAGAGTAACGCTCTTTTTCGTTGTCCGACGGACATAATCGAGATTTATTATGCTTTGCCTGCCTGTGCGGAAAAATCTGCCGTCCAGTTCCGTTTCTATTTCCGAGAGCGTCTTGCGGACGGTGATATCACGCTTTGCATGGATTGTGATATCATTTTTACAGACATCTATATATTTTATCTCGCTGATTGGCAGGCGGATTATCTCGTCGACGGTTTTGAGCGTTATCATCTTACCGTCATTTGCAATCTTTGCCGCAGCGCGTGAAAGCACCTCAAAAAGCTTTTCGCTTTTCAGCGGCTTCATCAGATAATGAAGCGCCGCCACATCGTAGCCGTCGCTTATGTAATCGGAATAGCCTGTGATGAAAATTATCTGCACGGTCTCGCTTTTCTTCCGTATATTTTTTGCGAGCGTCACGCCGTTCATATCGCCCATTTCGATATCAAGCAGGAGAATATCAAAATCGCTCTCGCCTTCAAAATCAAAAAGCAGACTTTCCGCATTTTTATATGTATTTATTACGGCACTGTGCCCGTTTTTATGCACCCATTGCGCCGTCAGCGCTTCCGTCATCGTCGCCTGCGCCGCATCGTCATCGCAAATCCCGATTTTAAGGTTCATCGCGTCCCCTCCCGCTTGTATTGTTTATTTCATAGGTGTTGCATCTATATTATAGCATATTTGTTTTGGTTTTTCAATAACGCTTTTGATACTTGCTGTAGTGAATTGTCAAGTGAATTGCAAACAAAAAAGCCCTTTTGCAAGGGCTTTTGTCTTCGTTACATTATCACTTTATTCTTTCAAATGAAAATGTTTTGAATATAAGCACTGTTGTCTTTTCCACAGCCTTAAATCGAAATTCCAGAGATTCTATTGTACTGTTATTATACGGTTTAACTGTAATTGTCACTATTGATCCATCGGTATAATCAAATTTTTTGCTTTCAGGATTTGAGTATTCTGCGATAAACTTTGTAAAATCATACTGTTTCTGCCTATCTACTGCATCAACCGTAAATTCGCCGCATTCTGTTCCGTCAATACTTATTGTGATGACAGATTCGCTTGTAACCAGATAAGACGGAATTGTCAATTTTCCCTTTTCGTACGAAACCAATATATCATCGAGGTATGATTTCAAAACAGAATCGCTGCCCAGATGGATAGAAGTATCAAGCGGGGCACACAGGAAAATGGGTTTGCCTGCATCACAAACTATATTCTTAAGCACCTGCTTTTCCGCATCGCTCTTTTCAAGTTTGTCCGCAATCGTACATATCATATCAAGATTTGTGTAAAGCGGGAAACTTATCGGTGCAAGTTCGGTCTTTCTTTTTTCCTTTTGAAGCTTGTTATATGCCTCAATTTCTTTTTTCTGCTGCTTTGTCGCATCTGCAGGAATAGGTTTGTCTACAACATCATTGATATATATCTTATTTAATTCTTCCTGTTCATTTGCGAGAACACGAATATTTATTTTCAGTTGGTCGTAAGCTCGTTCCAAATATGTTCTGTCTGTGGTGCGGTTATATAAGTCAATATATGTAGCGGAAGCAAAAAGACGCATTTGCCAGTTTGATTCGTCTGTATTATCTATCAGTCTTTTGCAGTATGCAGGCACTTTTGCAATATACTCGTTTTCACCGAGATTCTCCAATGACATTATCACATAAGGAATAGTTTTTGCATACCCATTATCGATACGGAAAATATTCTGACTGAGTCCTTCATACATTCTGACCGCATCGCAGCATCCGTGATAGTCACCGGTTTTATATGAACATTCTGCCAACAATAACCAATATCCACCATAATATTTATATATATTAAGATTATCCTTGAGGAAAGCAAGCTGACGATTTACATTGCTCTCATTCATGTTGCGAGCAAAATTTTCAATCTGCTCCAAGCTAAGTGTATCCTCACCTTTCAGCCCATAATCTCTCACTATGCTGACCATATAATCAAAGACATTTTTTACATTTTCATGTATAATGCCGGCTTCCTCATCGTCCAAATCCCAACCTGATGTGATAAAGTTAAGTTCAGCCGCATCCGCAGCTGACATATATGCAGAGGCAGAGTTGGCAACCATTAATGCAGCGGCAGCAATCATTCTTACATAGTCACCGGACATAACAACATTCAGCATTTGAGAAGCATCCGGAATAGCCTTACGCACTGCCTGCGCCTGCTCTCGCTCAAAAAGGAATTTCAGACGGTCTCTCTTGATAGATACCAATCTCAAATCTTCAAGATTATCAAGCATACTTAATATCTTAGTCTGTGTCTTTTTGTCCACCGTTTCGGGGTTTATATTGTTATAAAGTTCAGAGTAAACCGATTCCAGAACAAGCCTGTTATCCTTTGATGATATGATATTCTGTGCAATAATACAGTAATAATTCAGCATTGCCAATGAATTCATCTGTGACTCGTTGTATTTGTTGTAATCACTGATAATGCTTTCGTCATATAACCCCGCAACAGGCAAATCAGAAATTGAAGATGTTGTATTATCGGTATTTTTTCCGGTATCATCCGGATTCAAATAGTTGCCGCAACCTGCCAGTTGAAGACTTATAATGGCTATAAGCATAATGAAGCACAGTATTTTTTTCATCATTGTTTCTCCTCTGCAATAAATATTATTTATTCAAAAATTTTACACCGACTTTTGTAAAAGAAAACGAAATGTTCTCTCCTTCGCCCACATCGTATGTATATATAATTTCACAATCGGCATTGTTAAGCCTGTCAAGCGTTTCTTTATGGGGGTGTCCGTATATGTTATCTCTTCCGCAGCTTATTATCGCATATTCAGGATTTAATACCGACAGTAAATCGTATGATGAAGATTCTTTCGCTCCATGATGGTTCACTATATAAACATCTACCTCTTTCAGAAAAGACACCTGCTTTTGCTCGCTTTTTGCTTCACAGTCACCGCCTACATACATAGCATTTCCATAATCATCTTCAATCAGCAAGGCGATGGAGTTGTCATTTTCATTACCGGAATAAGATGAAGGCGCAACAATCGTTATAGTACAATCGCCCAGTATTATCTGTTCACCGATAACAGGCTTTTTCATCTTAAGTCCTTGTTTTTTAATGCTGTTCATGAGTGAGACATATGTTTTGCTCTTGTCTTTCGGTACATAATCGGGTCCGTAAACATTTTTCACTTTCAGCTTTTGAATGATACCGGGACCGGCTCCGATATGATCCGCATCATAATGTGTAAAAAACAAATATGATATTCTACTTGTTCCGATATACTTCTGGTTGGAAATCGCAGAAAAAACGTAGCTTGCATGAGCACGATCACCGGCATCAATCACGGCATATTCCCTGCCAGACTTAAGCACCAGACAGCTTGACTGACCAACATTCAACACATAAGCCCGCAACGTCTCACTATCGGTTGTATCATCCTTGTACGAATCGGCAGGAAAAGATACATTTTCAGTATCGCTTTGCATATCATCTGCGGTTCCAACGCATGAAACCAGCAGGCAAGCAAGAAGTAAAAGTGCAATAAACCTGAGCAAGCAATTCTTTATGTGCATATATTCACCTCAATAATCAGCAATATATAATCATTTAAAAATAATATTCCATATATCTGTTATTATAACATTTTTATGCTGTTGTGTCAATAGTTGAAAAATAAAAAGGCAAATCGAGTTTTTGAATTTTATAATGGGCAAGTATTAGTCAAGCATAATCACTTATTTTCAATATCGATACATGAGAAAAAAGCGGGTGGCGCACCCGCTTCTTTCTCATGTTACTGACATAAGCCCATCTCAAGTGAGAGATAGGCTTTTGTCTTTTGTAAAACAGAATAATTTTCTTTGTACAAAATTGATTATTTT
>ENA-UERK01000544-UERK01000544.1-human-gut-metagenome-genome-assembly--contig:-NODE-544-length-31936-cov-5.322075_pt1 | contig 31936 bp, 36 predicted proteins | sample MGYA00242957_ERZ507957 | MGnify/ENA primary metagenome ERZ507957 (study PRJEB26167, sample SAMN06115538) | human gut metagenome | host: Homo sapiens | place: China:Heilongjiang | collected 2015-11-06...
GCCGAGTGTATTGAAAGCAACACTACGGAAGATACCACAGGAGCGGGCTAACCCCCGCTACAAACCCCTTTGACAGTGTGTTTTCCTAATAGGCGCTAATCATACGGAATATGGATGAAAATCATCGGGGAGTACGGAACCGAGCGTCAGCAGCGCTTCCGCAGGGGACTTACTGGAAATAACGTCAATACCGGCAAGTTTGCCGTTATGGCCCTCAACGAAGAACCGATAGATTTTCATTTTATTCATTGAAATACCTCACATAAAATCTTTCAGATAGTTGAACAGGAAGCGGCCCAGCGCATAGGCAAAGCCGCCAATGACGCACCATTTGAAATGGTCAAAATGCTTCATAGCCATGTACTTTTTCCTCTTGAGCCTGTACCACCAGCGGCGAAAACGGCGGTACAGGTAAGCGTAAAATTGAAAGTGCATATTCAAAGAACCGCCCTAAGATAACCGCCCTTGATCGGGCGGTTATCAGGGCTATACAGTAGGCATCTTCCACGGGAGGGTGGATACTTCCGAGAGGTACGTTTCAACGCATACCTCGAAATGCTGACAGGTGGGACAGAAGCCGCGACACCAACAATAACGGCGACAGGTAAGCCAGAACTTGAAGCGCCTGAACATGGTCACACCCTCATAGTAGGCATCGAAACGCTGAAACGCGGCTCACCCTTACGGTTAGTGATAGTTACCTTAAAGTCGGCGCTGACGGGATAAGGGTATCCCATCATTTCCAGCTGGTCTTTCACGGTCTGCAAGCCGTCAAGCAGGTCTTGCAGCCGGTAAGTATCACTGTACACGGCGACCACCTCTCGAATAGCGCAGGGGGATATTGATAGAGACCTTGCCGTTACCGTCCTCGTCCATCTCGAAGACAACCGGAATATCGGCGGCAACATCCTCAGGAACGTTGAGAGCGTCCAGACGTTCCGCGAACTCGTCAGCGAAAGACAGGAACTGACCAAACGAAATGATAACTTTATTCATAACACACCTCAAAATTCAACGTTGACGAAATCCTCGTCAGAATCACGATTCTTTAAATAGGCATCGACACCGGTATACTCATAGATACGGCCATAAGCATCATAGCGAACGACCTTATGGATACGCCGGAAAAAAGCTTGCCGCGATTCCCTGTCAATGTTCATGTACTGTTCATCGGGCGGGATATTGGTTATGATGAACACTTTAGTGTAACATGCCTGACGGTTGAAATAGCGGCACGGGAGCAGCAGGGGATAGCCGTCCAGATAGTTCAACATATCGCCATGCTTTAGACCGCCGCGAAACTCCTCGAAGATTATTACGTCCTGACCGTCATAGGTATCAAACGGATGCTTGTAGTCAGTGACACGATAGCAGTTGGAATAACCATACTTGTCCATGACGGAACGAGTTTTACCGCTGCCGGTTTTGCCGAATATGTAGGTCACTTCCAGATCGCGCCAGCTGTCTTTGAACTGGGCATCCCGATACATGGAACGGACACGTTCTATCTTTTCGAGGTCACGGTACGAAGATGCAACAGCATCAACGATTTCCTCATTGGTAGCGCCGGACTTGATTAGTTCAACGATTTTATCAGCATCGCGGCTTTTGCCCTGCCTTTCGTCGGGCAATTCGCCGCCTTCCTCGAACGTGTCGGAGAAGTTGATACCTTCATGGAGATGGCCGCCGGTATCCTTGTAGGAGTAGGAGCCGTCCTCCTGCTTGTTGAACTTTTCGCCGTCCTTTAAGACGTAGGCGCGATTTTCAGAGGATTTACCGCGGGCAATATCGCGGTGGAAAGAGGGAAAACGGGCATCTATACTGGAATGACTAATGACATTCAAAGCCACGAGATAAACGTGAGTATGAAGAGTTTCGCACTCGTCACCCTGCTCGTCACACATACACCAGTAAAGAATATTAGGAAGGTCAAGAATCGCCGCCCTAATACGGGCATGGTCAAAGCCATGCTCCAACGGATTATTGATGGTTATTAGCCATTTACGGGAAGTTGCCGCAGACATACGCAGCTCCTTACTTGTGAACACTTTTAACAATGATTTGCATATTTGCAGAAGTTGCAGGGGGGTAATACTGACCCCCCCTGCAACGGCCCGCCCTCGCGGGCGGGCGATGCACAGAGGGGAACAGAAAAGGGAAAGGAGAGACTTACTTCACGGGCACAAAGCCGACCACATAGCCGCGATTGTCGAACTCCACGTCATACTCGCGGCCGACCTCAATACGGTCAATGGGGTAGTCGAACGGGTCAAGCGCCAGCGTCTGCGCCGCCAGACCCTCCACGTTGCGGGCCTTGCCCAGATAGTGAACCTGATTGAAGTTGTAGGGATTGCCGGTTTTCTTGGCAACACCTTCCAGATGGGACTTTCCGTAGACTTTGATACGCATTTTGCAATACCGACCTTTCGTTAATTATTGCACCGCCGGAGAGCATCCGACGTTTGCAATATCAATGTAAATCAAAAGCGGAAAATTTCGACAAACACGGCGTTGCAAATCATCATCTGCTGTGGTATAGTAAACGATGAATATGCATCCCTATATCCGGCGCATGGCGAGGATACAGGCAGAGAGGGGCGTTTTTCCGGACCATGAACAACGAAGAACACTACACAGAGATCGACCTGACAGCACTGCTGAAGGCGCTCTGGCGGCATATCTGGCTGATCGCGGCGTCCGTGATCGTCATCGGTGCGATGGCTTTTTCCTACGCCCGCTTTTTCGTCACGCCCATGTACACGGCCAGTGCGCTGATGTACGTCAACAATAATTCCCTGTCGGTGGGCAGCACCAAGGTGAGCCTGAGCGCCGGCGACCTGTCCGCCGCCAAGAGCCTGGTGAACACCTATGTGGTCATCCTGAACGCGCGGACCACGATGAACGAGGTGATTCGCGAGGCCGGTGTGGACTATACCTACACGGATATGCAGGGGATGATCTCCGCCGGTGCCGTGAACTCCACGGAGGTGGTGCAGATCGATGTCACCATGCCCGACCCGCAGGAGGCGGCGCTGGTGGCCAACTCCGTCACCAAGGTGCTGCCGGAGCGTATCGCCGCCATCATGGACGGCTCCTCCGCCCGCGTGGTGGACACCGCCGTAGTCCCGTCCACACGCTCCTCCCCCAGCTACACCAGCTATACGGCGCGGGGCATGCTGCTGGGACTGGTGCTGAGCTGCGCCTGTGTGGCGCTGCGCCAGCTGCTGGACGATCGGGTGCAGGACGAGGACTACCTGATCCAGAACTATCCCGACATCCCCGTTCTGGCGGTGATACCCGACCTGAACCAGACGAAGCATAGCTCCTATGGCTATTATGAGGGCTATGGCAGCGCAGCGGCCTGCGGTGGAAAGGAGGCGGCGCGATGAGCCTGGACAAGCAGAGGGGCGCGCGGGACGCGGGCAAGCGTGAAGCCGCCCAGACCGAGCAGCCTATCATCGGCGAATACCTGAGCTTTGCCGCTACCGAGGCGTATAAGCTGCTGCGCACCAACCTGATGTTCGCCCTGCCGGATCAGGGAAAGTGCCGCGTGGTGGGCGTCACCAGCGCCCTGCGCAACGAGGGCAAGAGCACGCTGGCCATCAATCTGGCCTATACCGTGGCCCAGGCGGGCTACCGCGTGCTGCTGATCGATGGCGATATGCGCCTGCCCACGCTGGCCAAGCGGCTCAACATACCCAAGCGGCCCGGCCTTTCCAACCTGCTGGCGGGTCTGTGTACCGTGCAGGACGCGGTGCAGACCAGCGACCTGATGGACAACCTGAAGGCCATTGCCGCCGGCGATATCCCGCCCAACCCCTCTGAGCTGCTGTCCTCCGCACGGATGGAGACGCTGCTGCAGGAGCTGGGCGCCGACTACGACTTTATCCTGCTGGATCTGCCGCCGGTGACCGCCGTGACGGACAGTCTGGTGATCTCCAAGCTGGTGGACGGCATGATCGTGGTGGTCTGCCGCGGCTACTGCGAGAAGAAGCTGCTGGAAGCGGCGCTGCGGAACATAAAATACCTGAACATCAAGATCTTGGGCTTCGTCATGACCCGCGGCAGCGTGGACAAATCCGGCTACGGCAAGCGGTACGGCAAGTACAAAAAAGGCTACGGCGGCTATTACAGCTACGGCGCGCCGCCTGCCGGCGACCGGAAGCCCTCCGAGCCGAGGAAGTCCGCCGACGGCAAGAAATCGTCATGATCGACCTGCACAGTCACATCCTGCCTCAGGTGGACGACGGCAGCCGCAGCACGGAGGAGAGCCTTCAAATGCTGACCGCGCTGGCGGCGCAGGGCGTCACCGATGTGGCGGCCACGCCCCACTTCTACGCATCGGAGAACGGGCCGGATCGCTTTCTGGCCCGCCGCGCCCGGTCGTGGCAGCAGCTGCGGCCACACCTGACGGCGTCGCTGCCCCGGGTACACCTGGGGGCGGAGGTCCTGTTCTTCGAGGGCATCGCCGCCTTCGACGGCCTGCCCCGCCTGTGCCTTTCCGGCGCGGACACCCTGCTGCTGGAGATGCCGTTCCGGCCCTGGAGCCGGCGGATGCTGGACGAGCTGCTGGAACTGGCGGACCGCCCCGATGTCACGGTGCTGCTGGCCCACATGGAGCGCTACCTGCCCTATGTGGCGGAGCCGGACTGGCGGCGCATGGCCCGGAGCGGCCTGTATATCCAATCCAACGCCGACTTTTTCTGCGGGTTTTCCACCCGCCGCAAGGCCCTTCGCCTGTTGTCGGAGGGCCGGATACACGTGCTGGGTACGGACTGCCACAACATGGAGCGGCGCGCGCCCCGCATGGACAAAGCGGTGCGCGTCATCGCCAGGGCCCTTGGCGATGACACGGTGCAGCGTCTGGAGGAGCAGGCCCGCCGCCTGTTGAAGAAGGGGGGAGCTGCGTGAAAAAGAAGCTGGCCCTGATCGGCGGAGCGTTGGCGGTGTGCATCGCCGCCTACCTGCTGTGGACCTACCAGCCCTGGCGCACCGAGCCGGAGGAGCCGCCTGTACCGGATACCCCTGTGGAGAACACGGCGGAGCCGGAGCCTGCCTACGTCAGTCCCATCGACTTTGCGAGCCTGCAGGAGCGCTGCCCCGACATCTACGCCTGGCTGGAGATACCGGACACGGACATCAGCTATCCGGTGGCCCAGAACGCGGACGATACATGGTATCTCACCCGCGACATCGACGGCAACTACTCCAGCGACGGCACCCTATTTACCGAGAGCGCCTATAACGGCGCGGATCTGACCGACCCCGCCACGGTGATCTACGGCCACCGCATGAACAGCGGCGCCATGTTCGGCACGCTGCAAAAGACCTACTCCGACCCCGAGAGCTTCGAGGCCCATCGGGAGATCGTGCTCTACCTGCCGGATCAGGAGATACACGCCACGGTGTTCGCGGCGGTGCCCTACGACAACCGGCATATCCTGTATAACTACGACTTTGACGACCAGCGCATGACCCGCCTGTTCCTCAACAGCGTGCGTCTGGTCCGTGACCTTGGCGCCAACCTGGATGAGGATGCCTTCCCGCAGGAGGGGGACCGGATGGTGATCCTGTCCACCTGCCAGAAGGGCAACCGCCAGATGCGGTATCTGGTGCTGGCAAAATGGACGCCGTCCTGACGGAAAACTGTTTACCTAAAGCGATGCTTTTTTGCAATAACCTGAGATTTATCACGAAAGTGAGAAAGGGGAACCCAAAATGAAGAAGTTTGCAACCATGCTCCTGGCTCTGCTGCTGACGGCCGCGCTGACCGTGCCCGCCATGGCCACGTTTACGCCCAGCTCGGAGAACAAGGACGCGCCGGAGATCATCTCCGCCACCTTCGAGGACGGCACCGATGCCAAGGGCTACCTGATCGTGACGCCGTACAGCAAGAGAAATTCGGCGGATCCCTCCATCAAGGAATCTCTGGAGCGGGCCTATGAGGACGTGAAGAACGCCTCCACACTGGATAAGCTGAACAGCGATGTCAACACGCTGCTGAAGAACTATCCCCACGTGAAGGCAGAGGATCTGGTGGCCTCCGACCTGTTCGACCTGAGCTACGTGGAGAACGGCCAGCTGGCCCCGCTGCCCCAGCGCGTCACCGTCACCTTCCGGCTGACCGTGCCGGTGGAGGACCTGCTGTTCGTCATGACCCGCGACGCTGAGGGCAACTGGCATCTGCTGAACATGACCGCCGGCCTTGTCACCAAGGTCAGCAAGAACCAGGTCACCGTCACCTTTGACAGTACCGGCCCCGTGCTGTTCATCATCAACACCGCCTCCATGCCCGCGGACAAGGACGGCCCCAAGTCCCCCCAGACCGGTGAGATCTCCCCTGCGTGGGTGATCGCCGGCATGACCGTCGTGGCCGCCTGCGCTGCCGCTTATGTGGTGCGCAGAGGGAAGGCCGCCTGACGGCGGGCGCAGATCACGGGTGTGAGAGAACAAACGAAAAAGCGGCCCGTTCGGGCCATCGCGGCGGTGGCGGCCATGTTGGCTGCCGCCGCAGCGGTGCTTCTGCTGCTGTACCGGTGGGAGAACCGCCCTACCGCCCAGACGGAGGACGACCCCTACGCCGGGGAGGACGAGTCCCTGACCTACTACAACGGCGGCTGGTATGCCCGCCGCGATGTGGAGACGGTGCTGGTGATGGGCGTGGACAAGTACGCCGCCCAGACCTCCGGAGACAACTATAACCAGCAGCAGCAGGCGGACTTCCTGCTGCTGCTGGTGGTGGACCGCACCGCCGGCGTCTGCCGCGTCCTGCCCCTGAACCGTGACACCATGACGGAGATCACGGCCCTGGGTCTGGCCGGTGAGCAGGTGGGCACCTTCAACGGCCAACTGGCCCTGTCCCACACCTACGGCTCCGGCGGACTGGACAGCGCCCGCAACACGGGCCGCGCCGTGTCGTCCCTGCTGTACGGCGTGGACATCGACCATGTGATGGCCTTCACCATGGATGCCGTGCCCGTGATCAACGACGCGGTGGGCGGCGTGACGGTGCTGGTGGAGGACGATTTCTCCGCCGTCACGGACCAGCTGCCCATGGGGCAGGAGGTCACGCTCCACGGTGACCTGGCCCTGACCTTTGTGCAGAGCCGCGGCGACATGGGCGGAGAAAAGACCAACATCAACCGCATGTCGCGGCAGGCCGCCTATCTGCGGGGTCTGTATACCCGGCTGCAAAGCGCGGCACAGGACGAGGGCTTCCTGACGCAGCTGCTGCTGGAGCTGTCGTCCTATTTGACCACCGACTGTACCGCCAACCAGCTCAACGACCTGTATCGGACGGTGTCGCAGGACCGGCTGGAGGTGCTGGACCCGCCCGCCGGTGAGACAGAAGTGGGAGATGAGGGCTATATGGAATTCCACGTGGACGAGGCCGCTCTGCGCCAGACGGTGATCGACCTGTTCTACGAGCCGCGTCAGGCGTCGTAACACGGTGGGAGGTGCGCCTTGCGTGGGAAAAAGATAAGCACCGCCCTGCTGCTTCTGGCCATTCTGGCTGCTCTGGCCTTCATCTGGGGCAACTCGCTGGACTCCGCCGTGGAGTCTGCCGCCAAAAGCGGCCGCGTAGGGGAGCTGCTCCGGCCCCTGCTGGAACTGGTGGTGGGACAGGGCGGCGTCACGGACCATCTGGTTCGGAAGCTGGCGCACTTCACGGAGTACGCCGTGCTGGGTGCGCTGCTGCTGTTGCTGACGGTGGTAGGCTTCCGCGTCCGCCTGCAAACGGTGGTGAACTGCCTGTTTTTCCTGATGGCTGCGGCCCTGACGGACGAGACCATCCAGATATTTACAGGCCGCGGCCCCCAGATACAGGACGTATGGCTGGACTTCGCCGGCGGCTTCACCGGCCTGCTGGTCATGCTGGCGCTGTGGGCGCTGCTGCGGGGAGTGCTCCGCTCCCGCAGACGGGCGGATGACTGAGCTATCCATAAAAACAGGGATGTCCCTCGCGGGACATCCCTGTTTTTTGCTGTCGGTGCCGCATCAGCGGCAGTTTTTCAGAATCTCACATACCAACTGATACATCCGCTCCACGGAGGCCACGCCCAGCCGCTCCCGCGGGGAGTGGATGTCCAGCAGCTCGGGACCGAAGGACACGGCGTCCAGCCCGGGCATCTTCCCGGCCAGCAGGCCGCACTCCAGACCGGCGTGGATAGCCAGCGCCACACCATCCTTGCCGGTGACGCGCTTGTAGGCGGCCATCACCGTGTCCCGCAGCGGAGACTGGCGGGCGTACTGCCACGCGGGGTAGTCGCCGCGGGTGGAGACAGTGCCGCCGGCAAAGGTGACGATGGCCCGCACCTTCTGGAGCAGCATCTCCTTCTCCGATGCCACGGAGGATCGGATGGACAGGGAGAAGCGGAGTCCGTCGTCCTCGGCGGTGATGACGCCCAGATTCTGGGAGGTTTGCACAAGGCCGGGGAAGTCGGGGCTCATGACCTGCACGCCCTGGGGCATCACCAGCAGTGCGTGAAGCATACGGGCCGACGCATCGGCATCGTAGGCCGCAGTGCCGGAAACCGCTGCGCAGGAAAGGGTCACGCCGCCGTCGGCGACGGAAAGCTCATTCTTCATGATGCGGTCAAATTTCCGCACAAAACTGGTAAATTCTTCCTCTTTTCCAGCGGGCACGGCCACCACTGCGTCGCAGCGGGGGCAGATGACGTTGTCAAATTGGCCGCCCCGCAGGTCCGCGATGCGCAGCGCGCCCACCTGCTCCATGGCGCCGTACAGCGCACGCCCCATGAGCTGGACGGCGTTGCCGCGGCCCTTGTCGATCTCCGCGCCGGAGTGGCCGCCCTGCAGGCCGGACAGGCTCACGGAAAAGCAGCTCTCGCCGTTCAGCGCCTGCCGCGCCGCCGGCAGGAAGCAGTCGGCCCGCAGGCCGCCGGCGCAGGCCACGGTAAACACACCCTCCTCCTCGGAGTCCAGGTTCAGCAGCAGGCGGCCCTTCAGATCGGAGCAGTCCAGCGCCGCGGCGCCGTCCATGCCGGTCTCCTCGTCGATGGTGAACACCACCTCCAGCGGGGGATGGGGCAGGGAATCATCGGCCAGAATGGCCAGCGCCGTGGCCACGGCGATACAGTCGTCGCCGCCCAGCGAGGTCTTATCGGCCCAGACGTAGGTGCCGTCGGTCCGCAGATCCAGCCCTTCACGGCTCATGTCCTTGGTGCAGTCCTCCGTCTGGGCGCACACCATGTCCATGTGGCCCTGCAGAATGACGGGAGCGGCGTTCTCATAGCCCGCCGACGCATCCTTCCAGATAATGAGATTGTTGCAATCCTCCTGACGGTATTTCAGCCCCAGCTCCCGGGCAAAGGATGCGCACAGGTCGCTGATGAGCTTGGTGTTGCCGCTGCCATGGGGCACGGCACACAGCTTTTCAAAGTAGTCGAAAACCGGCTTCGGTTCCAGATGAGACAAAACGCCCATAGGTCAAAACTCCTTTCAAAATCAGGCTCAGCGCGTCAGGGGCGCGGTGGCCTCAGCCAACCACGCCTGCTCCTCCGCGTCCAACAGGGGGGACACCGTAGCGTACACCTGCCGGTGGTAGTCGTTGAGCTGGGCCAGCTCCCCCTCCGTCAGCAGGGACGTATCGATGGCGTCGCGGTCGAAGGGAGCCATGGTCAGCGGTTCCAGATACATGAACTGGCCAAACTCCGTCTTATCGCCGGTGCGAACCAGCACCAGATTCTCATGGCGGATGCCGAACTTGCCGGCCTCGTAGTACCCGGGCTCGTTGGAGATGACCATGCCCTCCTCCAGCGGGTAGCGGCGGCCGTCCAGACTGTGCCAGCGGAAGCTCTGGGGCCCTTCGTGGACGCTGAGGATATAGCCCACGCCGTGGCCGGTGCCGTGGTTGTAGTCCAGGCCCTGCTCCCACAGGGGCATGCGGGCCAGCACGTCCAGATTCTCACCCGTAGCGCCGTGGGGGAAGCGGGCGGCGGACAGGGCCAGATGACCCTTCAGCACCAGCGTGAACATCCGCTTTTCCTCATCGGTGACGGGGCCCAGCGCGATGGTGCGGGTCACGTCGGTGGTGCCCTGGCGGTAATGTGCGCCGGAGTCCAGCAGAAGCAGGCCCTCTGCGTGCAGGGGCACGTCGGTCTCCGGCGTGGGATCGTAGTGGACGATGGCACCGTGGGGGCCGTAGCCCGCGATGGTGTCGAAGCTCAGATCCAGGAAGTCCGGCTGCTGGGCGCGGAAGGCGGCCAGCTTAGCGGCGGCGGACAGCTCCGTAATAGGCTCCTTGCCCACATGGGTCTTGATCCAGTGCAGGAACCGGCACAGGGCCGCACCATCCTTGACATGGGCGGCACGGAAGTTCTCCACCTCCTCCCTGGTTTTGCAGGCCTTCATGAGAATGGCAGGGCTGGGCTGATCCAGCACCTCTGCCTGGGACAGGCTCTCCATGATGCGGTAGTTGGCGGTGGCGCTGTCGGCCATGACCCGCGTACCGGCGGGCAGGGCGCGGAGTATATCATAGATGTCGCCGTAGGGCCGCATGGCCACGCCGTCGGCGGCCAGCTTTACGCCGATGTCCGCGCTGACAGCCTGGGGCTGGATGCACAGCTGGGCGTCCTCCCGCCCGATCAGCAGGAAGGACAGGAACACCGGCGTGCAGGCCACGTCCCCGCCCCGCAGGTTCAGGGTCCACGCGATCTCCGTCAGGCTGGTGAGCAGCAGGTACGCGGCGTCGCTTTCCGCCATCTTCTCCCGCAGCTTCGCCAGCTTCTCACTGCGGGTCAGACCGCAGCCGGTCAGCTCCCACACAGGCTTGTCGGACAGAGCGGGGCGATCCGGCCACACGCCGTCCACCAGATCCTGCTCACCGGTGAGGCGGACGTGCTTGGCAGCCAGCGCCTTTTCCAGCGTGCGGGCAAAGCTGCTGGAGACGGTGCGGCCATCGAAGCCCAGTGCGCCGCCCTCCGGCAGCTGCTCCGCCAGAAACGCGGGGATGGTGGGCACGTTGGGCTGGCCCATGCGCATCAGCTCAATGCCGCTGCCCGCCAGCTGATCCGCCGCCTGCAGGAAGTAGCGGCCGTCGGTCCACAGGGCCGCGCGGTCCGGCAGCACCACCAGCGTACCGGCGGAGCCGGTGAAGCCGGACAGATAGGCCCGCGCCTTGAAGTAGTCGCCCACATATTCCGAGCCGTGGAAGTCGTCTGTGACCACCACGTAGCCGTCCATGCCGTGCTGAGCCATGCTCCGGCGCAGCTGCGCCAGGCGTTCCGTTATGACCATAGTAAGAGTTACCGCCTTTCCCGACGGCTGACGCCGCCGTTTGTCTTTGAGATATGTACACAATTATATCACAGGGCGATAAAAAAGTGTACCCCTATTTCCATACCACAAAACCGTGTTTGTCCTTATCAACGGATGGCGTTGTATAAGCCGGCCTCCGGCGGCGTATAATAAGGCGATACTGTAAGGAGGAACGCGCGATGAGGCAGAGAGGACAGAAATGGCGCACATGGGAGATGGCGGGGCTGTTTGCCGCGCTGCTGCTGGGCAACACGCTGCACTTCGTCTACGACTGGACGGGGCAGGCCCGCTGGGCCGCATATCTGGCCGCCACCAACGAATCCACGTGGGAGCATATGAAGCTGCTGGCGGTGCCGTGGGTCCTGTGGACCATCGCGGAGTGCATCGGCCTGCGCAGCCTGCGTCCGGCGGGGCCGCGGGCTGCGGGATTGCTGGCGGGGCTTGCGGCCATCCCCCTGCTGTTTTACGGCTACGTGGGCGTCATTGGATTTCACGTGGCAGTGGTGGATGTGCTGATCTTCCAGGCGGCGGTGCTGCTGGCCTTCTGGGTCAGCACGGCACTCCAGAAGCGGGGGACGCTGACCGCACCGGTGTGGCAGGCGGCGGGAGTGCTGGTGCTGGCAGCGGTCTCCACCGCCTTCGTGGTGTGGACCGCGTCGCCGCCGGAGCTGCCGGTATTCATCGACCCCACCAACGGGACGCGGGGCATCCCATCATAAACGTGCGCAAGAGCCGCCGCTCGGCGGCTCTTTTTCTTGACCGTGGGGGCCGGATGGTCTATAATGAGACCACGAAACAACCATGATCGACCAAGGACTGGAGGCGACAGGATTGAAAACAAAGACCATCGTCCACAAATCGGCCGCGCCCATCTACGCCGCGGCGGTGACGTGGGTGTTGTACGCGCTGCTGTTCCCCCTGTATCAGGTGGGACATTTCCTATTGGCTGCTGCGGCGGCTGCCGTGGTGGCACTGATCGCCCGCATCTTCTGCAAGGACGTGACGGAGGAGGTGGAGATCCCCGAGGAACCGGTGACCACCGGCAATCCCGAGCTGGATAAGATGATCGCCGACGGCAACGGGGCCATTCAGGCCATGCGCGCCCTGAACGACAGCATTCAGGACGAGACCATCTCCGCCCAGATCGACCGGCTGGAGGAGGTCAGCAGCCGCATCTTCCAGTACGTGAAGGACAATCCCGCCAAGCTGCCCCAGATCCGGAAGTTCATGTCCTACTACCTGCCCACCACCATCAAGCTGCTGACGGCCTACGACCAGATGAGCCGCCAGGGCGTCAGCGGTGAGAACATCACCGGTACCATGGAGAAGGTGGAGGGCATGATGTCCAGCATCGTTCAGGCCTTTGAAAAGCAGCTGGACAGCCTGTTCGGCGACGAGGCCATGGATATCTCCACGGACATCACCGTGCTGGAGAACATGATGGTGCGGGAGGGGCTGGCCGCCGACGACCTGCACAGGACCGCCCAGAGCGAGCCTCAGACCCAGCCGCCGCAGGGCACCGATGGCGGTATTACGCTGGAGCTGTAAGCAAGAGAGAAAACACATTTTATCATACAGAAAGGAACTGAGAACATGACCGAAAATATGACACCTGAGCTGACCCTGACCCCCGACACCGATGCCGCCGCCGCAGTGGCTGTGCCCGAGCTGACCCTGACCCCCAACGCACCCGAGATCCCCCAGGAGGAGGAAAAGAAGATCGAGCCGGTGGCCATGGACGAGAGCCTCCTCACCGAGGAGGAGCGCGTGGCGGTGGACGCCTTCTCCAAGAAGATCGACATCCGCGACACCAATCAGGTGCTGCAGTACGGCGCCGCCGCCCAGAAGAGCGTGGCGTCCTTCTCCGAGAACGCCCTGAACAACGTGCGCAACAAGGATATGGGCGAGATCGGCGATGATCTGAGCCGCCTTGTGGTGGAGCTGAAGGGCTTCGGCGAGGACGAGGAGAAGAAGGGCCTGAAGGGCCTGTTCAAGAAGGCGGGCAACAAGCTGGAGATCATGAAGGCCCAGTACAGCAAGGTAGAGGCCAACGTGGACAAGATCGCCCAGAATCTGGAGAACCATCAGATCACGCTGCTGAAGGACGTGGCCATGTTCGACCAGATGTATGAGCTGAACCTGAAGTACTACAAGGAACTGACCATGTACATCCTGGCCGGTAAGAAGCGTCTGGCGGAGGTCCGCGCCACTGAGGTGGAGGAGCTGCGCAAGAAAGCGGAGCAGACCGGCCTTGCCGAGGACGCCCAGGCCTACAACGATCTGGTGAGCCTGTGCGACCGGTTCGAGAAGAAGCTCCATGATCTGGAGCTGACCCGCATGGTCTCCATCCAGATGGGGCCCCAGACCCGCCTGCTGCAGAACAACGACACCCAGATGATCGAGAAGATCCAGTCCTCTCTGGTGAACACCATCCCCCTGTGGAAGAGCCAGATGGTGCTGGCGCTGGGCCTGGAGCACAGCCGGCAGGCCACCGCTGCCCAGAACGCGGTGACGGAGATGACAAACCAGCTGCTGAAGAAGAACGCCGACACCCTGAAGATGGGCACCATTGCCACCGCCAAGGAGGCCGAGCGCTCCATCGTGGACATCGAGACGCTGCAGCACACCAACCAGCAGCTGATCTCCACTCTGGACGAGGTGGCCCGTATCCAGAAGGAGGGCGCCGCCAAGCGCAAGGAGGCGGAGGTCGAGCTGGGTAGGATCGAAGGCGAGCTGAAGCAGAAGCTGCTGGAGCTGCGGAGCTGAGAAACGAAACCATCTCCTTTGGAAAGGGGAGCGCATATGAAATTTTTTGAAAAGCGCGGCATCGCCTTTGCCGCACTGGTGCTGGCCATCGCCGCCGCCGTGTTTATCGGCCAGAGCCGCAAGGCCGGCTACATCGAAAAACAGCCGTCGGAGCTGCCGCAGGTAGAATATCACCAGTGGATCTGCGACGATGCGGGCATGCTGACCGATGCCACTAAGGATGCCATCCGACAGTACAACAGTGCGTGGGACAGCAAGTATTATGCCGTCGTGGCCGTGGCCACGGTGGATAGCCTCACCGGCTGGACGCCGGAGGAGGCCGCCCTGCAGCTGGGCGCCGATTGGGGCCTTGGCACCAACGACATGCTGCTGCTGATAGTGCGGAACGACGATTACTATGTGGCCTGCGGCGACAATGTGCTGTGGGCGCTGAGCAATTACGACACCATGCAGGCCAAGCTGAAGCAGGCCATCGAGTCCGCCTATTACAGCGGTGACTTCGACGCTGCGGCGCTGGCGTTTTACCGCCAGGCCGACGTGTTCTACGGACAGGCCCAGTTGGGCAGTACGTCGGCAGACACCGTTTGGACGGAACCTACCCAGCCTGGCGGTGTCGACGTGCTGGGCGTTATCCTGCTGATCGTCGCCATTTTTGTGGTGTGGATGCTGCTGGACGCCGTGCGCTATCGCCGCTACCGCCGCCGGTACGTCACCGGCGCGCCGGTGGGCGTGGTACGGCCTATGTACTATCCCATCTTCTGGGGACGGCCTCGCCGCCCCCGTCCGCCCCGTGGACACCGGCCCCCACCGCCTCCTCCCATGGGCGGCGGCCCCCGTCCCTCCGGCGGATACAGACCCTCCGGCGGTCCTCGCCCATTTGGCGGACCCGGTGCGCCGCGACCCAATAACCGCCCCGCCGGCGGCCCCCGGCCCGGTGCGCCCAGACCCGGCAGCTCTCGTCCCAGCGCTCCTCGCCCCAGCAGCCGTCCCTCCGGCGGCAGCAGGCCCTCCGGTGGTTTCGGCGGCGGCAGCCGCGGCGGAAGCCGTGGCGGCGGCTTTGGCAAAGGCGGCTTCGGCGGCGGCAGACGCTGAGAAAACCCATTTTATCGCAAAAAACAGGACCTCCCAAGAGGTCCTGTTTTTTCAGTTCTCCATGTTTTTGCCCAGAAAAGCGGCCACGGTCTGGGCCAGCTTGCACTCGGTGTCACCGGCCAGACGGCCCTGATCGGTGACGAACAGCACCGCACCCAGCACATCGCCCTCGCAGAGGACGGGGGCGGCCACGGCGGCGGTAAAATTGGCGTTGTCCTGACACACCGGCGGCATGGCGCCCATCCCACCGAAATGATAGACGCTGCGCTCGGTCATGAGCTTTTCCAGCTGGTCGGAGACGGGCTTGCCCAGCAGCTCCCGCTTTCCGGTGCCTGCCACGGCGATGACCGCGTCGCGGTCGGTAACAGCAGCGGTGAAGTCAGTGCTGCGGCTCAACGTGTCGCAGAACTGCGCGGCGAAATCCTCCAGCCCGCCGATGAGGGAGTATTTCTTGAAGATGACCTCGCCGTCCCGTGTGGTGTAGATCTCCAACGGGTCGCCCTCGCGGATACGCATGGTGCGGCGGATCTCCTTGGGGATGACAACGCGTCCCAGATCGTCGATCCGGCGCACGATCCCTGTTGCTTTCATCTATAATTTCCTCCAGTCAAAGCAAAATTTACAAAGGTAGTATCCGCGCGGCACCAAGTGAATATGCACATCCGCCGCGCCGCCATTTTTTACCGCCCACCATGGGAAAAGCGAAAACTGTGGCATTTATCACTGAAAAAATCCAGCAAAATGCATATACTATCCGCAAGAAAACATAAGGCTGAGAGGAGAGTATGACCATGAAACAGACGAAATACGCAGGTACCCAGACCGAGAAAAATCTGCTGGCGGCCTTTGCCGGCGAATCCGAGGCCCGCAACAAATACACTTTCTTCGCCTCCAAGGCCAGGAAGGAGGGCTACGAGCAGATCGCGGCCCTGTTCCTCAAAACGGCGGAGAACGAGAAGGAGCACGCAAAGCTCTGGCTCAAGGAGCTGGAGGGCATCGGCGACACCGCCGAGAAACTGGAGGCCGCCGCCGAGGGCGAAAACTACGAATGGACGGACATGTACGAGGACTTCGCTAAGACCGCCGAGGCCGAAGGCTTTACCGAACTGGCTCACCGCTTCCGTCTGGTGGCCGCCATCGAGAAGCACCACGAGGAGCGCTACCGCGCCCTGCTGCACAATGTGGAGATGGCGGAGGTGTTTGCCAAGAGTGAGGTGAAGGTGTGGGAGTGTCGAAACTGCGGCCACATCGTCATCGGCACCAGCGCGCCGGAGGTGTGTCCCACCTGCAACCACCCCCGGAGCTACTTCGAGGTCCGCGAGGAAAACTATTGAGCGTAAAAAAGAGACGCCCGAGAGGGCGTCTCTTTTTATGCACATTACACCTGCGTCAGCGCCCGGGCCTTCCGGATGCTGTACGCACCCTCAATGCCCACCAGCAGCACCCAGCCCGCTGCCACCGCCGCGCAGATGCCGTAGATACCCCACACGGGGATCAGCAGGTAGGACAACACCACCCGCAGCAGCACCTGCAAAAGCGATGCCACCATGGTCAGCCGCAGCTGCCCCAGCCCGCGGAAGAAGCCCTGGATGACCTCTCCCAGATAGGCGAACACGTACAGATATGCCATGGTCCCCGTGTACTTCGCCCCTGCGGCGATGACCTGCGGGTTGTGGGAGAAAATGCCCACGATGCGCTCCGGCAGCAGGAAGCACACTGTGGCCAGCACGGCAATGAGCGCCAGCTCCGCACAGACGCTGACCCGATAGAACCGGCGGGCCCGGGCCTTGTCGCCGTGCCCCAGATTCTGGGACAGGCACACCACCATGGCGGCGCTGATGCCCTGGGAGAAGCAGAACAGGAACTGCTCCGTGCGCAGCGACATGTTATAGCCCGTGACGGTGCTGGTGCCCAGCGGCGTCAGCATACCCTGCACCAGCAGCCGTCCGATGCACACCACAGCTTGCTGCAGCGCCGCCGCCCAGGCGTAGGACAGCACCATGCCGCCGGTCTGGCGGTGGAAGCACAGGTCGCCGCGCCGCAGTACCAGCGGCGGGCAGCGCCGCTGGGCGTACACGATGCAGGCCGCCGCGGAGATGGCCTGGCACAGCACCGTGGACAGCGCCACGCCCCGTATGCCCCAGCTCAGCACCCCTGCAAACAGCAGATCCAGCGCGGCGTGGAGCGTGGAGGACAGCAGCAGGATGACGAACGGCGTGCGGGAGTTGCCGCAGGAGCGGAGCATGGCGGCATAGTAGTTGTAGAGGAAACAGAAGATAAGCCCCGCGAACACCAGCTGGAGGTACACCGCCGCCTGCTGGCACACGGCTTCCTCCGTGCCCTGGGCCCGCAGCAGCAGGGGGGACAGAAGGATGCCCGCCGCGGAGATAAGCGCCGTCAGCACCGCGCCGCCGATAAGGGACGTGGCATTGAGCCGCCGCATCCGGTCCCAGTCCTCCGCGCCGCAGAAGTGGGCGCACAGCACACCGGCGCCGATCGTGCCGCCGATGATGAGTGCATTGGCCACGTCCACGATGGGGGAGGCCACGCTGATGCCGGACAGCGGCAGGTCGCCCAGAAATTTCCCCACCACCACGGCGTCCACGATGCTGTATAGCTGCTGAAAGACGTTGCCCAGAATGATGGGCAGCGCGAAGTAGAGCAGCGTCGGAAGCGGTGCGCCGGACAGCAGCGCCTCGTGGCTGCCGGACCTGTTGTACATCCTACCACCTGCTTTCCTGAATTTACCACCGGTAAGCCTATCACATATCCCTCCGTTTGTCCACATCCACTCCTGTTTGTCCGCAGGGGAGCAGCGGAGGAGGCCGCATGCTTCCGCCGCCGGCGGACGCTACGCGGTTTGCCCGAATTCTGGACGCGGAGATCTGCCGGATTTGGCAAAAACTGCATTGACCGCGGGAAAAACGTCCTCTATAATAAGTCCCAGGAACAAATTAGCGCGAAGGAGAACTACGCATGAACGAGATCTATGTTACCGGACACCGCAATCCGGACACGGACTCCATCGTGGCCGCCATGTCCTATGCCGCCCTGAAAAACGCACTGGGCGAGAAGGAGTACGTGGCGGTGCATCTGGGGACCATCAGCGATGAGACCAACCGTATGCTGGAGCGGTTCCATTTCAAGCCGCCCCGCTGCATCCAGAATGTCCGCACTCAGGTGCAGGATCTGGATTTCGACCGCCCGCCCTGCCTGGACGCCTCCGTCACCATGGACCGCGCCTGGAAGCTGATGCGGGACCAGAAGATATCCGCCATCCCCGTGGTCAATGAGGACGGTACACTCTATGGTATGCTGTCCGCCGGCGACATCGCCACCTTCAGCCTGAACACCGTGGGCGACCCGAAGGTGGAGGAGATCCCCCTTTTCAACCTGCTCAGCGTCATCGAGGGCCGCATCATGGGCGACGGCGGCGAGCTGGTGGACAGCGTCAGCGGCACCGTGTCCATCGCCCTGCCCCAGAACTGTGAGAACCTGCTGTTCGACAGCGCGGACAGCATCGTCCTCTGCGGCAGCCAGCCGGACATGATCCGCCGTGCTCTGGATAGACAGGTGGACTGCCTGATTTTGTGCCAGACCGATGTGGAGCCGGAGTGGCTGGAGAACGCGGGGAAGACCTGCGTCATCTCCACGCCGCTGGATGCCAGCCGCGTCCACCGCCTGATCTATCAGGCTACGCCCATCAGCCGCCCCTGCGCCACGGACGACCTGATCTCCTTCCATATGGACGATTATATCGACGATGTCCGCGAGGTGGTGCTGAAGAGCCGCTACCGCTGCTACCCCGTGCTGGACGCGGAGGAGAAGGTGGTGGGCACCCTGTCCCGCTATCACCTGCTGAGGCCTCGCCGCAAGCAGGTGGTACTGGTGGACCACAACGAGCTGGCCCAGACCGTCCCGGGCATCGAGCAGGCGGAGATCCTGGGCATCATCGACCACCACCGTCTGGCGGACATCCAGACCCGCCAGCCCATCTCCGTCCGCAACGAGCCGGTGGGCAGCACCAACACCATCATCACCTCCATGTATCAGGAGCACGGCGTCACGCCCTCGCCCCACATGGCGGGCCTGATGGCCTCGGCCATCCTGTCCGACACAGTCATGTTCAAGTCCCCCACCTGCACCAAGCGCGACATCGCCATGGCCGAGCGCCTGGCCCGCATCGCCAAGGTGTCCCTGAAGGATCTGGGCCGCGAGCTGTTCAGCGGCAGCAACGACAGCAAGTCCGCCGAGGAGCTGCTGCGCAGCGACTTTAAGGAGTTCCACATCTCCGAGCAGGTGCTGGGCGTGGGGCAGATCACCTGTATTGACTCCCAGAAGCTGATGGAGCGCAAGGAGGAGCTGCTGGACGCCATGCGCAAGGTCTGCCGCACCCACAGCTACGACATGGTGATCTTGATGCTCACCGACGTGCTGCAGGAGGGCAGCCAGCTGCTGTATATCGGCAGCGACGACACCATCCGCAACGCCTTCGGCGTGGAGCCCAAGGACAACACGGTGTTCCTGCCCGGCGTCATGTCCCGCAAGAAGCAGGTCATCCCCATGCTCACCACCCTGTGGGGCTGATTCGTCTCCAGCCGTACATCGCAGCCCCTCCGGCCCTGTGCCGGAGGGGCTGCTTTTCACAAAAATATCCCACGCCCCGCCGTGAGATATTTTTTTCGGAAAACAGGTGCGCTCCGCCGCGCCCTGTGGTATACTGCGCATAAAGGCGTCGCGGCGTGGCCGGACGCGGAGAGGAGCAACGCCATGGAATTCTGGAAGATGAACGGCGCGGGCAACGACTTTATCGTGGTGGATGACCGGCGGAACGCCGTGCCGGACCACCGCTGGCCGGAGCTGGCCCGCACCCTGTGCCAGCGGCATCTGTCCATCGGGGCCGACGGCCTCATGGTGGTGAAGCCGCCTGTCTGCGGCGGCGATTATCGGATGCTGTTCTTCAACTCCGACGGCTCCATGGGGGAGATGTGCGGCAACGGCGCCCGCTGCATCTGCCGCTACGGCTACGAAAACGGCCTGGCCGGCGACGTGCAGCGGGTGGAGACCACCGCGGGCCTTGTCACCGGCTGGCGCATGGATCAGCGGCAGTATCGGGTGCGGCTCAACGACCCCTGCCATATCCGCCTGGACGGCAGGGCGGAGGTGGATGGCCGCACCTACGACTATGCCTATCTGGAGCTGGGCGACCCGGGCATTCCCCACGCGGCGGTGCCCATGGCGGGCTTGCGGGGCTGCGATCAGGCGGCGCTGTTCCATCTGGGCCGTCAGCTCCGGTACTACAAGGACTTTCCCAAGGGCGCCAACGTCAACTTTTACGAGCTCATCGGCCCAGACCACGTGTACGAGCGCACCTACGAGCGGGGCGTGGAGGACTTCACCTACGCCTGCGGCACCGGCACCGGCTCCGTGGTGACGGTGCTGACGCTGCTGGGCAAGGTGTCCGGCAAAAACGTACAGGTGGACATGACCGGCGGGCGGCTCGTCATCGACGTGGAGCGCGACGCTGCGGGCCGCGTTATCAACCTGTACCTCACCGGACCCACCAACGTCGTCTGCAAGGGGCAGATCACCGATGAGACGCTGCCGCCGGACAGCGGTACCGGATGTGGGCCGGATGCCGTACTGTCATAGCGCCAAAGCCGCCAAACGGCCGTACTTTTCTGCATATAAAAACAGGGCAGTTCGCAGAACTGCCCTGTTTTTGCGTTTTTTCAGCAGCTTTCCCTGTTCTGGGGATTGGGGATATTCACGGCGATGCCGTTGACCTCTACGCCCTCGTCGGCGGGGATGAGGATGTATTTCCGCCCATCGATGACTCGCGCCTCGATCATGGCGCTGTACTCCGGCGACACGGAGATCTTCACCTCCGGCGTAGTGATCTGAAACTTGCCGCTTTCCATCAGGTTCTTGGCGTCCAGCGCCGCGTCGTTGCCGTACTGGCGGCGGCACTCCTCCTGAAAGGCCTCGGCCTGCCGGACGGTAGCGCCGCTGCCCGCCAGCATGTCACCCACCTCGTGGAGCGTCAGCGTCAGGGGCTGGGGGTCGCGGCTCTCCTTGTGCTCCACGATGCGCTGGCGCAGCTGCTCGTGGACGGACTGCACCACATCGTAGCTGCAATCCTGCTGCAGCGTGTCGCCCAGCGCCGTACCGAAGGCGTTTTTCTGCTCCTCGGCGGACAGCGGCGGCGTCACGCGGAATACCGCGTCGATGACCTCCTGATGGATCTCAGCGGCGTTTTTGCTGTAAAACAGGGCGTTGTAGATGTTGGCGGCGCGGTCATCAAAGGCGGGAAACAGGAATCCCAGCTCCGGCGGCTGCGCGATGTGACCGGTGGACGCGCTGTGAAAGCCGCTGTTCTCATTGTTGTATTTCAGCTCCAGCGTCGGGGCTTTTACGGGGCAGATGCTGCACAGAAAGTATTGGAACACCGTGTCAGAGCCGTCGGAAAACGTCTCGTCGTCGCGGCCCTTATAGGGCACATCGTAGGTGTCGGCAGCCAGTAGGATGAGATAGTTGGTCTCGCCCATGTCCATGGCGTCGATGATGCGGCGGTACAGGGCCTCCCGGGCGTCCTTATCCTGCGCGCTGCTCTGCCGCACGGCCTGAAGCAGGCGGTGCTCGTCGCTGCCGGCCACCTGCGCCGTGGAAAATTCGATGTTGATGAGGTTTCGGCCCAGCCCGCCGGACAGGGCCTTTTTCAGCAGCCCCAGGTACATCTCCTGCTCCTCCTGGGACATGAGTCCCATGGATTCGTCGATATAGGCGATGATCTCGCGGCTGCTGTTGACGTAGCAGCCGTAGATATGGCTGATGGAATTTTTATCCAGCTTGAAGCGCCGGCGTATTTCGTTGAGCTCTTTCTGATTCATAGATGCCTCCTTACCATCAGTTGACAAGGGCAAACGCGGTTTTGACGGGCCGAAATGCGCCCATACAGCGTCAAGCCCCCTGGCAATCCACCAGTATTACCTGCGGGCTTTTTCTTGTCTGGACACATTTCTGCTCCGGCCAAACTGCTTCGCACCTGTCAGCGATGGTTTTTCGAGTGATTTTTGGTTTTTGAGACGCAGGCTTGCTGGCGCAAGCCAAGGCGAAAAGGGCAAAAAGCGCCGAAAAGGCGCGGTGACAGGCGTGTTTGCCCTTGTTAACTGATGGTACCGATGACGGGAGATATTGTACCACATCGCGGCGCGGCAGGCAACCGGCGGGAGATGTCTTTTTCACCCCACTCGAAATTCCGATCATGCCAAACAAAGGAGCGGCGGCGCGGCCGGCGGTGAACATACGGGAGAAGCGGGAGCTCCTCACCGTGGGAAAGAGGGGAGGCGGACAAGTGTATGTGCTGCCGCGTGTGACGTACATAAGAACAAAGACAGCCCCTTCGGCGCATGCCGGAGGGGCTGACTGATATTGGTGTCAGGCTTCGCGATAGCCCAGAGCGGCGGAGATCATGGCGGCGGTGGCGCAGACCTGCTCCACTGCGCTGCGGAACTCGTCGGAATGGGTGCTGCGGAACATGCCGATAACGCCCACGGTGTAGCGCACGGTACGGTCCACCGTGTAGACCGGCGCGGAGATGGACCGCAGGCCGATCTTGTACTCGCCGTTTTCAATGGCGAAGCCGTTGGTGCGGCAGGCGTCCACCTCCTGCAGCAGGGCGGATACGTCCGTGATGGTGTGTGGGGTGAACTGAGTCATGCTCTGGCGGCGCAGCAGCTTCTCTGCCTGGGCGCGGGGCATATGGGCCAGAAAGACCTTGCCCTGGGACGTACAGTAGATGGGCAGGCGGGCGCCGGCGTCCGACACGATGCGCAGCTTGTCCCGGGCTTCCACCTGGTCCAGGGTGATGACGCTGCCGCCCTCGCAGATGGAGAGCATCACCGATGCGCCGGCGCGCTGGGACAGATGCTCCATGTAGGGGCGGGCCACGCGGGAGATGTCCCACTTGCGCTCCACCTGGCGGCCGTACTCAAACAGGCGCAGGCCCAGGGCGTACTTGCCCTCCGGCGTCTGGGTGATGACATCATAGGCCCGCATGGTGGTCAGCAGGCCGAACACCGTGCTCTTGGGGTAGCCGGAGCACTCCGTCAGCTCCGCCAGGGTCAGGGGCTTTTCCGCCCGGCTCAGGGCCTGCAGCAGCTCCATGGCCTTGGCCACGGACAGTATGATGTTGCCGTCCACCACAATGCGTCACCTTCTTTCCCCTGTATCATAGCGCACGGCGGCGGGGGCTGTCAAGGCGGAAACGCGCTTGCCAGGGGTAAGGGAGCGTGGTATACTGCGGATACCTTTCCAGATAAGGAGAACGTACCATGGCGGAGATCATGATGGCCTTTGCACCCCTTGTGTTCCTGATCGTCTATGCCCTCAAGACCCGCAAAATGGCGGACGCCATGATATTGGCCACGCTGCTGGCCATGGTGCTGCTGCACCGGCAGCACTTTCTCACCGGCGCCATCGACGCGCTGTACGGTGCGCTGTCCAACTCGTCGTACCAGTTCGTGCTGTGCATCACCATCGGCTTCGGAGGCATGATTACCCTGTTTCAGGAGTCCGGCGCCCTCATGGGCTTCCGCGACCTGCTGCTGGCGGTGGGGGCGTTCCCCAAGGCGGGAGTGCTGAAGCGTGCCTACCGGCGGGTGGGGAGCGACGGTCCCGCGTTTGAGCGGGACGAGAAGGCGGAGAAGCTGGTGGACGTTGCCGACGTGGACGAGAGCCGCGCGTCCTCGGCGTGGAACGCCGTGGGGCCGCTGGCGTTTCTGCTGGTGGGCGGCCACGGTATTTGCCGTAGGCGGCTGCTGGGTGGTGATGACCATCGCCATCCCCGTGTTCGTGCCGCTGGCCCTGTCCATGGGCGTGACGGCGCCCGTCATCATCGCCGCCGTCATGAGCGGTATCGGTCTGGGATACAGCACCTGCTTCTACGCCGACGCAGTGTTTATGACCACAGCGGGCACCGGCGTGTCCAACATTACCATCATCAAGGCCACGCTGCCCTATGCCGCAGGCGCTGCGGCGGTGGCTGCGGCTGGGTTTCTGCTGTGCGGGATACTGGTGTGAGAGAGCCTGCGGGGCGCTTCCGGCGGGAAGCGCCCCTTCACATTCTTTATGAAACCTTAACTTGGCGGGCGGCGGGGGATATGCTATAATAAAACATCTTTACAAAAAGGAGGCATTGCACATCTATGGATACTGACGGCGGTGACTACCCCTATGACCACTTGAACTGCCATCTGTTTTTGCCTGCATATCTGCCCCGCGTCCTGCGGAGCGGACGTGCTTTTTTGCGCTTGTAGGGGCGCTTTTGCGGCGTAAAAACAGAGACGACAGAAAAGGAGTTACATAGCTTGTCAACAACAACCTGTATCATCATGATGGCGGTATGCCTGGCGCTGTCCGCCTATTTTTCGGCCACGGAGACGGCCTTTTCCTCCGCCAACACCACGCGCCTGCGGGCCATGGCGGAGAAGGGCAGCAGGAACGCGGCGCTGGCATGCCGCCTGCTGGAGAAGTACGACCGGCTGCTGTCCACCATCCTTATCGGCAACAATATCGTCAACATCGCCACTGCGTCCATCGGCACCGTGCTGTTCGTGCGGCACTACGGGGAGGCGGGAGCCACCATCTCCACCGTGGTGGTGACGGTGGTGGTGCTGATCTTCGGCGAGATCTCCCCCAAGAGCATCGCCAAGGACTGCGCGGAGAAATGCGCCGCGCTGTCGGCACCCATTCTGCAGGTGCTCATCTGGGTGCTGACGCCGCTGAACGCGATGTTCGCCCTGTGGAAGAAGCTGCTGAGCCGCGTGTTCCGGCTGAACGGCGACAGCAAAATGTCCCAAGAGGAGCTGCTGCTGTTGGTGGACGAGGTGCAGCAGGAGGGCAGTATCGACCGTGACGAGGGCGAGCTGCTGAAAAACGCCATCGGCTTTTCCGAGCAGACGGCGGAGGACATTCTCATCCATCGGGTGGATCTGACGGCGCTGCCCATCACCGCTGCGAAAGAGGAGGCGGCAGAGCTGTTCACCCGAACGAAATACTCCCGCCTGCTGGTGTATGAGGGGTCCATCGACCATATCCTGGGCACCATCCACCGCAAGGACTTCTACGTGGGCTGCGGCGTGACGGAGAAGCCGCTGGCGGACATCGTGGTGCCGCCGGTGTTTGCGCTGGAGAGCGAGCCCATCCGGCAGCTGCTGAAAAAGCTGCAGCAGGCCAAGACCCACGTGGCGGTGGTGCTGGACGAGTGCGGCGGCACCTGCGGCATCGTCACCATGGAGGACATTTTAGAGGAGCTGGTGGGCGAGATCTGGGACGAGCACGAGCAGGAGGAGACACCGGTGCGGCGGCTGGGGCCCGACAGCTGGGCCGTGGACGCGGGCATGGATCAGGAGGACTTCGCCGCGCAGTTCCACATCAAGACCGACTCGGAGATGGTGTCCGTCAGCGGCTGGGTCATGGAGCAGTTCGGACGGGTGCCGGAGCAGGGTGACAGCTTCGACTGCGGCGGCCTGCATGTGGAGGTCACGCAGGTGGAGAACCACCGCATCGGCGCGGTGCGCGTCACGGCGCCGGCCGGACAGGACGCGCCGCATCAGGCGGCGGGATAACAGAAAAAAGAGGAGCATGCGGGGCATGCTCCCTCTTTTTTTGCAGAGGCATCAAAAAATTCGTCAGAATGGCAAAAAATATTTGAGATTGGCGGAGCGGACGTGGTATACTGTGTTTGATAAGCGCTCTCGGAGCGCTCTGCGCCGCGGGAAGCGCGGCGGGCAGAAGGAGGACCTACCATGCGAAAGATCCAGTCCAGCCAGCAGGCATTGTTCCAATTCCGCGGTATCCCGCCGGTGGGGATGGCCATCTCCATGGCATTGCAGCATCTGGTGGCCATGGTCGTGGGGTGCGTGACACCGGCCATCATCATCGCCCACGCCGCGGGCCTGCCCCAGAGCCAGCGGGTGCTCCTCATCCAGGCGTCGCTGGTGATGTCCGCCGTCACCACGCTGCTGCAGCTTTTTCCCATCGGGGGACGGTTCGGCGCGGGACTGCCGGTGATCTTCGGCGTCAGCTTTGCGTATCTGCCCAGCATGCAGGCCATCGTCTCCGGCCACGGCGGGCTGTCCGCGGTGGCGGGGGCCATGATCGTGGGCGGCGTCATCGCCACGCTGGTGGGCATCTTCATCAAGCCCATCCACAGGCTGTTCCCGCCGGTCATCACCGGCACGGTGGTGTTCACCATCGGCCTTTCCCTGTACCCCACGGCCATCAACTACATGGCCGGCGGCACCGGCAATACCTACGCCTCCGTGGTGGAGGAGCGGGGCCTCACCGAGGCGCTGGTCTATGGCTCGTGGCAGAACTGGGCCGTCGCGGCGTTCACGCTGACGGTGGTGCTGGTGCTGACCAACCACGGAAAGGGCATCTGCAGGCTGGCATCCATTCTGCTGGGCATCCTGGCGGGTTACGCAGCGGCGTTCATCGCGGGGATGGTGGACCTGTCCGGCATCGGCGAGGCGGCATGGTTCTCCCTGCCGCAGCTGCTGCCCTTCGGCATCACGTTCGAGCCATCCGGCTGTATCGCGCTGGGGCTGCTGTTCGCCATCAATTCCATCCAGGCCATCGGCGACCTGACGGCCACCACGGTGGGCGGCATGGATCGCCAGCCCACGGACCGCGAATTGCAGGGCGGCATCGTGGCCTACGGCGTCAGCAATATCCTGACGGCGCTGCTGGGCGGTCTGCCCACGGCCACGTATTCCCAGAACGTGGGCATCGTGGCCACCAACAAGGTGGTGAACCGGTGGGTGTTCGCCCTCACCGGCGGATTCCTGCTGCTGGCGGGCGTGGTGCCCAAGTTCTCCGCCGTGCTGACCACCATCCCCCAGTGCGTGCTGGGCGGGGCCACGGTGGCGGTGTTCTCCACCATCGCCATGACTGGCATGAAGCTCATTGCGGCGGAGGGCATCACGGCGCGGAACACCACCATCGTGGGGCTGTCTGCGGCGCTGGGCGTGGGCATCTCCCAGGCCTCTGCGGCGCTGGAGCAGTTTCCTGAGGCTGTCACCACCATCTTCGGCAAGTCGCCGGTGGTCATTGCCACGCTGATGGCGGTGCTGTTGAATCTGGTGCTGCCGCGGGAGGAAAAATAACGAAAAAAGAGACGGCACAGCCGTCTCTTTTTTATGCGTCGGTGAGCTCCAGTACCACGGGGCAGTGGTCGCTGCCGGTGATCTCCGGCCAGATGTCGGCGTTTTTGACGCGAGGCATCAGACGCTGGGACACGATGAAGTAGTCGATGCGCCATCCGGCGTTGTTTTCCCGGGCGTGGAAGCGGTAGCTCCACCACGAATAGGCGCCGGTGCGGTCGGGGTACAGGGCGCGGAAGGTGTCCACAAAGCCGCTGGAGAGCAGACGGGTCATCTTGGCGCGCTCCTCGTCGGAGAAGCCGGGGTTCATCCGGTTGGATTTGGGATTCTTCAGGTCGATCTCCTGATGAGCCACGTTCAGGTCGCCGCAGTACACCACCGGCTTTTTGACGTCCAGCTCCAGGAGGTAGTCGCGGATGTCATCCTCCCAGGCCATGCGGTAGTCCAGACGGGCCAGCTGGTCCTTGGAGTTGGGGGTGTAGCAGCAGACCAGATAAAAGCTGTCGTACTCGGTGGTGATGACGCGTCCCTCGTGGCGGTGTACGTCATCCCCGAAGTCGTAGGTCACGGACAGGGGCTGGCGGCGTGTGAACACGGCGGTGCCGGAGTAGCCGGCTTTGTCAGCGCTGTTCCAGAAGCGGTAGTAGCCCTCCAGCGGGAAATCGGCCTGCTCCGGCCGCATTTTCGTCTCCTGCAGGCAGATGACATCGGCATCGGCCAGGGCGCAGAAGTCCAGAAAGCCCTTATTCAGGCAGGCCCGCAGGCCATTGACGTTCCATGAGATCAATCGCATGACGGAAGCTCCTTATCTTATCAGCCGGACGCAGGAGATGTCCGGCGGGAGGGCTGCGGCGAAGGTGTCGCCGTCGGACAGGCTGCCCACGATGCAGCCGTAGTGGGTGGGGACGGCAGCTTGCGGGCGGATGCAGGCGGCCAGCGCCGCCGCCTCCCGGGCCGTCATGGTGTAGGTGCCGCCCGCCGGCAGGAACGCCGCGTCGCACCGGACAGCCCGGGCCTCCGGCGTGTCGTCGGTGTCGCCGGCCACATAGAACCGCAGACCGTCCACTGTCACCACATAGCCCACCCAGTTGTTGGCGCGGGGGTGGAACTTTTTGTTCAGATTGTAGGCAGGCACCGTCTCGAAGGTCACGCCCCGCACTTCGTACCGCGCCCCGGGGCGCACCGGCATCAGCTGCCGGGCGGCGAGACCCGCATCCAGCGCTGCCTGTCGGCAGCTCTCCGGCAGCACCAGCACGGCATCCGGCTTCATGACGCGGCGGATGTCGTCGGGGGATAGGTGGTCGCTGTGGCTGTGGGTGACGAAGATGACATCGCCGTCGTGGGGTTCCGCCGCTACGCGGTAGGGGTCGAACCACAGCACCGTGTCGCCGCCGCAGCGGATGCTGCTGTGGCAGTTGATGGAAAAACGCGCAAGCTGATCCATAAAGCACCTCCTGAATGGCTTCTGGCACCATTGTAGCCTGCGGCGGAGCATCCGTCAACCGTTGCGGCGGGGAAAAAGAAACGGACGCTGTGCCGCGCCCGTCTCTTTTCAGGGGGATGTTACATGGCCACTGCCAGCTGACCGATGTCGGAACCGGCCTGCCAGCGGGCGCAATAGTCCTCGGTGCAGCGCTTGAAGCGGGTGAACAGCCGCTGGGCCCGCTCCTCGTCGCTGTATACCTTCCACAGGCCCGCGCACTTAAAGTCGCAGGCGCGGTGGTCGATGAAGCCCTGCACGTCCTCCGGCGGGTAGCTGAGAAACAGCCCCACCTCGTGGGGGAACTCACCACTTTCACGGAAGCGGCGGATGAGCTGGGCCACGCAGCGGCCGCAGCCGCCGCAGGCATAGCCCGCCTGGGTCAGGATGCGCTGGGCCAGACCGTCCTGCAGGTCGCGGTGCAGCACGGCGGGGCGGTAGAGGTACAGCAGCGCCTGCCCGTCCTTGAACCGGATGGGCAGCAGGCACAGGCCCTTGGGGACCAGCTGTCGGTTCAGCCGCCGCACATCCGTCAGCAGCGCCTCGCGGTCATCGCAGGGGCAGGGAAACAGACTGCCCGTTTTGATGCCCGCCAGCGTGGGCGCACCCTGCCTGATCAGGATCTCCTCTGACATACCGTTCCTCCTTTATCTCGCTGCATGCTGTTAGTGTGCCGCAGAATGTGTGACCCATACACAGTTAAGGTAATCTAACTGATGGGGTATGAAAAAACCTGCCGCGCAGGAAGTTAAATGACTTTAACTGCATTGTACCATAGCGCGCTGCGGCTGTCAAGCCCAGGATGGTCGGCAGATCTTTGCGCGGTATGGTCCGCACGTCCGGCGCAGGCAAAAGCGGGGCGCAGGGCGTAAAACGCGGCGCTGACCCACTTGCTGTCGCGGAACGCCTTCAGGAAGGCGGCGACGATGAGGATAACGATGACCGATGGCGTTATCAGACCCAGTGTGGCGATGAGCGCGCCGCCGACGCCGCCGGTGCTGAAGCCCACGTAGGTGGCCATGTTGACGCCGATGGGACCTGGGGTGGACTCGGACACGGCCAGCATGTCTGCCAACTGGGCGTGGGTGAACCAGCCGGTACGGTCAGACATATTCTGCAGGAACGGGAGGGTGGCCAGTCCGCCGCCCACGGCGAAGAGACCAGTCTTGAAAAACTCCCAGAAAAGATGGAGGTACAGCATTATTTCTCCCTCCTTATCAGATTTTGAATGACGATACCGCACAGAGCGGCGGCCGCCACAAAGATCACGGGGGACAGATCCGTCAGCAGCGAAGCCGCCAGCACCGCCGCAAAGATCAGGGCGGCGGGCCAGTCCTTGACGGAGCCCTTCAGCAGTTTCAGCGTGGCATTGAAGATCAGCACGCACACGCACGCGCGGATGCCGGAGAAGGCGTGCTGCACCCAGTCCAGATGGGAGAAGCTGTTAATGACGCCGGCCAGCACCGTGATAATGAGAAGGGAGGGGAACACGATGCCCAGCGTGGCCACGATGCCGCCCACGACGCCCCGCTGCTTCTGGCCCACGAAGGTGGCGGTATTGACGGCGATGATGCCCGGGGTACACTGGCCGATAGCGAAATAGTCCACCAGCTCCTCATCGGTGGCCCAGCCTTTGTTCTCTACCACCTCCCGCTGGAGGATGGGCAGCATGGCCATGCCGCCGCCGAATGTCATGACGCCCACCTTGGCGAAGGTGAGGAACAGTTCCCATAATAATTTCACAAGATCACCTCATTCAGAATATCCATAGAGTCCGCGGACCGATACCTCGCCGCCTCGCAGCGTCTCCTCCGAGCCGTCGTCATACCGTACCGTCAGGCCGTATTGCGGGTCGATCCCCTCCGCGACGGCGCCGCGAATCGCGCCGTCTCGTGTCAGGCGCACCCGCTGGCCGACGTTGACGCAGCGGGCGCAGTAGTCCTCCCGCCACAGGCTGGGGCAGGGGAGGGCGCTGTCGTGGAGCGCCGCCAGCTGCGCCGTCAGGGCCTGGGCCAGGGCGTCACGGGATACATCGCCCTTCAGCTCCATCCGCAGAGAGGTAGCGATGGCGGCTACGTCGGGGGAGAAATCGGCGGCGGTCTGGGAGACATTGACGCCGATGCCCACGATGACCCAGTCCGGCGTACCGTCGGGACGGAAGGCGGATTCCGTCAGGATGCCGCAGACCTTTTTGCCGCCCAGCAGCAGGTCGTTGGGCCATTTGATGCCGCAGTGCAGGCCGCAGACCTCCTCAATGGCGCGGCACACGGCCACTGCCGCCAGCGGCGTGACCATGGGCAGCGTGTCGGTGCGCAGGCCGGTGCGCCACAGGACGGACAGGTACAGGCCCAGCCCCGGGGGAGACTGGAAGCTGCGGCCCATGCGGCCGCGGCCCGCCGTCTGGCAGTCCGCTGTCACCACGGCATTGACGACGCCCTCCGCGGCCAGCCGCCTGCACTGGGTATTGGTGGAGTCCACCGCGTCGTAATGGTACACGGAAACGGCCATAGCACACCTCCTTATCCATGGTATAGTACCACGATTCGGCGCCGATGTAAATGGCGATACCCGCTGATGCCTGCCAGCAGCGGAGGCGACGGGCTTGTGAGATGTGACAAAGAAAAAGCGGGAATTTTGGCGGTTTCTTGGCAAAGAAATGTATTGCTTTTCGCCGGAGCGGCCCGTATAATAGGCGAGACGAACAGAGAGGAGGGACTGCCATGACCTGCAAGAATGTGACGAAGAAGCGGAAGGCGGCTCCTACTGTTTCCATTTTTAATTTTAATAGTGTTTCCTTTGACCGGTGATTTTTTCACCGGCCATTTTTTTGAGTTTGCAAGTAAGTGGAAATAAACGTAAGAAGAAAGAGAGGAACTGTCACATGAACAAAAAACTCGGACAAGATGCCATCTACGACGCTCGGGAGTTGGGCATCCCGCGGATGCTGCTGCTGGGCCTCCAGCACCTGTTCGCCATGTTCGGCGCCACGGTACTGGTCCCCATCCTGGTCAGCGGCTATGGCCTGCCCCTGTCCATCCAGACCACGCTGCTGTTTGCCGGTATCGGCACGCTGCTGTTCCACGTCTGCACCAAGTTTAAGGTACCCGCCTTCCTGGGCTCCTCCTTCGCCTTCCTGGGCGGCTTCCAGGCGGTA
>ENA-UERK01000545-UERK01000545.1-human-gut-metagenome-genome-assembly--contig:-NODE-545-length-31927-cov-11.772025_pt1 | contig 31927 bp, 24 predicted proteins | sample MGYA00242957_ERZ507957 | MGnify/ENA primary metagenome ERZ507957 (study PRJEB26167, sample SAMN06115538) | human gut metagenome | host: Homo sapiens | place: China:Heilongjiang | collected 2015-11-06...
GCTCATAGCTCAGGTGGTTAGAGCGCACGCCTGATAAGCGTGAGGTCGGTGGTTCGAGTCCACTTGAGCCCACCAAAATTTTATTGATACTGCGTTGTAGCAACTTGCGCGTACTTAAGTACAGCGCTGCGTTGCACGCCTTGTCTCAATAAAATTTAACTACCCCAAGAATTTGAGCAAAGCGCTGCGCAGCACTCCTCGTCTTGTTCAAATTTACTACCCAACGGGTTGAGCATAGTTGGCACGCAAAAGCTACAGCGCTGCGTTGCACGCCTTGTCTCAATAAAATTTACAACCCTTAACACAAAGCGGGAATTTGGAAGTCGGCTTTCAGTATTTAAGCAACTGTTTAAATATTGAAACCCGAATTTCAAAGCGAAATTCGGCCTTGTACCTTGAAAACTGAATAAAGAGAATATTTAAAGCAAGAATGATAGATGAGAGAAGAACAAAGTTCATACAGCGTTCCGTCTAAAATAGCTGTATGAAAGAAATAGGGTAAAAATATTTCAAAGAGTGAAGCTCAAATCACAATCAATTCTCGAAAAGAAACAGCAGGAAAGCAATAGGTTAAGCTGTAAAGGGCGCAGGGCGAATGCCTTGGCACTGGGAGCCGAAGAAGGACGCGGTTAACTGCGATAAGCCATGGGGAGCCGTAAGCAGGCGCAATATCCATGGATTTCCGAATGGGGCAACCCGACTGAGAGAAGCTCAGTCAGCGCATGGTGAATCAAATAGTCATGCGTGGGGAACCGCCTGAACTGAAACATCTAAGTAGGGCGAGGAAAAGACATCAACCGAGATTCCGTAAGTAGTGGCGAGCGAACGCGGAGGAGGCCAAACCTTTGGTAGAAATACCGAAGGGGTACGGACAGCAAAAGGTACGCTAACGTTTAGTCGAAGTGTGTGGGAAAGCACACCAAAGAGGGTGAGAGTCCCGTAGACGAAAAGCGGAAGCGACTGGCTGTATCCAGAGTACCGCCGGACACGTGAAACCCGGTGGGAAGACGGGGGGACCACCCTCCAAGCCTAAATACTACCCAGTGACCGATAGAGTAACAGTACTGTGAAGGAAAGGTGAAAAGGACCCCGGGAGGGGAGTGAAAAAGAACCTGAAACCTTGTGCCTACAAGCACATAGAGCACGTCAAGGTGTGATATGGTACCTATTGTAGAATGGTCCGGCGAGTGAATGTAACCAGCGAGGTTAAGGACTTCAGGTCCGGAGCCGAAGCGAGAGCGAGTCTGAACAGGGCGTCAAGTTGGTTGTATTCGACCCGAAACCGGGTGACCTACCCATGTCCAGGATGAAGTGGAGGTAAAACTCCATGGAGGTCCGAACACACGTCCGTTGAAATGGCCGGTGATGAGGTGTGGGTAGCGGAGAAATTCCAATCGAACCCGGATATAGCTGGTTCTCTCCGAAATAGCTTTAGGGCTAGCCTTGTTTTAGATTACCGGGGGTAAAGCACTGAATGAGCTAGGGGCTGAAAAGTTACTGAACTCTATCAAACTAAGAATACCGGATAATCGATGAACAGGAGTCAGACTATGGGAGATAAGTTTCATGGTCAAAAGGGAAAGAGCCCAGACCCACATTTAAGGTCCCTAAATACAGTTAAGTGGAAAAGGATGTGGGGTTGCCCAGACAACCAGGATGTTGGCTTAGAAGCAGCCACTCATTAAAAGAGTGCGTAATAGCTCACTGGTCGAGTGACCCTGCGCCGAAAATTTAACGGGGCTAAACTGTATACCGAAGGTTGGGATGCACGGTGTAAGCTGTGCGTGGTAGGAGAGCGTTCTTTAAGGGGTGAAGCAATAGCGGAAGCGGTTGTGGACTTTAAAGAAGTGAGAATGCCGGAATGAGTAGCGAGAATTATGTGAGAATCATAATGGCCGAAAGCCTCAGGTTTTTGAAGGAAGGTTCGTCCGCTTCAAGTTAGCCGGGAGCTAAGGCGAGGCCGAAAGGCGTAGCCGATGCACATACGGTAGACAATCCGTAGCCACCGAAGTATTTAAGATAAGGGACACTTGCAAAGGGTATGACCCGGGCGATGGTAGCCCCGGGCGTAAGGGAGCGATTTAATCGCGAAGCATACTTAGCGCAAGGCGAGAAAAGCTTATTGGTATATACCAGGTGCCCGTACCGCAAACCGACACAGGTAGGTAGGAGGAGAACTCTAAGGCCAACGGGAGAAGAGTTGTTAAGGAACTCGGCAAATTGACCCCGTAACTTCGGGAAAAGGGGTGCTCCGGAAACGGAGCCGCAGTGAATAGGCCCAGGCAACTGTTTATCAAAAACACAGGTCTCTGCTAAATCGAAAGATGAAGTATAGGGGCTGACGCCTGCCCGGTGCTGGAAGGTTAAGATGAGATGTGCAAGCATTGATTTGAAGCCCCAGTAAACGGCGGCCGTAACTATAACGGTCCTAAGGTAGCGAAATTCCTTGTCGGGTAAGTTCCGACCCGCACGAATGGCGTAATGATCTGGGCACTGTCTCAACAGCTCACCCGGCGAAATTGTAGTACCGGTGAAGATGCCGGTTACCCGCGACAAGACGGAAAGACCCCATGGAGCTTTACTGTAACCTGATATTGGGTTTCGATACTTTATGTACAGGATAGGTGGGAGGCAAAGAAGCATTGGCGTCAGCCGGTGTGGAGCCGCCCTTGGGATACCACCCTTAAAGTATTGGAATTCTAACCTGCAGCCGTGAATCCGGTTGGGGGACATTGTCAGGCGGGCAGTTTGACTGGGGCGGTCGCCTCCGAAAGAGTAACGGAGGCGCTCAAAGGTTCGCTCAGCATGGACGGAAACCATGCTTTTGAGTGTAAACGCAAAAGCGAGCCTAACTGCGAGACTGACGGGTCGAGCAGTAACGAAAGTTGGAGTTAGTGATCCGGCGGTATGTGAGTGGAAATGCCGTCGCTCAACGGATAAAAGCTACCCTGGGGATAACAGGCTGATCTCCCCCAAGAGTCCACATCGACGGGGAGGTTTGGCACCTCGATGTCGGCTCATCACATCCTGGGGCTGAATTCGGTCCCAAGGGTTCGGCTGTTCGCCGATTAAAGTGGTACGCGAGCTGGGTTCAGAACGTCGTGAGACAGTTCGGTCCCTATCTGTCGTGGGCGAAGGATATTTGAGAGGAGCTGTCCCTAGTACGAGAGGACCGGGATGGACGCACCTCTGGTGCACCGGTTGTTACGCCAGTGGCATAGCCGGGCAGCTAAGTGCGGGAAGGATAAACGCTGAAAGCATCTAAGCGTGAAGCCAACCTCAAGATAAGATATCCCACAGCTTAAAGCTGGTAAGGTCCCCGGAAGACTACCGGGTTGATAGGCCGCATGTGTAAGCGCTGCGAGGCGTTGAGCTAGGCGGTACTAATAGACCGAGGGCTTAACCTAAATTTATGTTTTCTTACTGTTACTTTTCCTTTCTCTTTATTCGGTTTTCAGGGTACAAACCTGAATAGTTGGTGTCGATAGCGATGAGGGTCCACCCGTTCCCATTCCGAACACGGAAGTTAAGCTCATCAGTGCCGAAAATACTTGGCGGGAAGCTGCCCGGAAAAATAGGGCGATGCCAACACTTACATTGAACCGGTTGGGGCCTTGCCTTAGCCGGTTTTGTTTTTCGGAAGCAAGGCGGCAAAGTTGCCGGTACAATTTCTCATAGGGCGTTAGCGTTGCGGGAATAAGTGCAAAGTCGCTGCACGAATCATAAATAAGAAATGCCGAACCGTGTTTAACGGTAGGGGCTACGGCTAAGCGCAGCTTAATCTATTAGTGTTTTGTTTTGCTTTAAACAATTTGCTTACTTTTAAATTTTGGTTTTGGTTTTGCTATTTTTAAATTTTAGGGGTGTTTTTATGAAAATAATTTCTTTTAACATTCGCTGTTCTAATGATGAAAACGGCAATTCAATAGCCGAGCGCGCTTTGCGCCTGAAAAAAATTTTGGCAAACTACCGGCCGGATGTTATTGGCTTTCAAGAGGCTACGCCCGTTTGGATGCCGCTGCTTGAAAACAATTACGCCGCCGATTACGAATTTTTTTACCATTACCGAGACACAACCGGCTGGGTAGAAACTCCGCCGATTTTGTGGAAACGAAGTTGCTTTAATTGTTTAGATAATGGCTATTTTTGGCTTTCCGATACACCGCACATTCCCTCAAAAGGGTGGGACGAAACCGGCTACAACCGTATTTGCCTTTGGGTAAAGCTGCAAGAGCGTGCCACCGGCAAGGTTTTTTACCATTTTAACACTCATTTTGGCTTTGGCGAAGCTTGCCAAACCAAAAGCGCCGAACTGCTGGCTAATACCGCGGAGGCTTTAGGGGGTAGCACCACCGTTGTAACGGGTGATTTTAACCTGCACACAACCGATTCGGCCTATAAAACGCTAACCGCCTATTTTACTGATGTTAACGCCGTTACCGCGAACGACTGGCAAACCACCTTTCACAATTACGGAAAAATTACTGCGGGCGAGCATATTGATTACTGCTTTTTAAAAAGCGGCGAGCTGGCGCCCCTGAATTCTAAAATTATCCGCGATACCGTAAACGGGCAATACCCCTCGGACCATTACGGCCTGCTTTCGGAATTTAGTTGGCGTTGATTTTGCTAAAAACATAAACAATAAAACAATTGGCCGCTGCAGGCGTTAAAACCTGCGGCGGCCTTAATTTTTGCCCGCCGTGCTAAGGGGCGGCGGGCAAAGCTGGGGTGCAAATTTTTAAATCTTTGTTACAATTAGGCTGGCGCTAAAAAAGCAACCGGCTAAATGGGCCGCTGCTTTGCCGGGTTCAGCCGTGTGCTACGGTTATACCGGTAAAAGTAAATTTCGCCGGCAACGGCTCCGGTTCGGCTAACCAAAACCTTGCCGGCCGAACCAAACCGGCCCGGCGCGCTATTTTTAGGCAATTTACAGCCTAACGGAGGTTTAAATTACATGAATAACTTTGGCTACATTCGGGTTTCCAGCACCGACCAAAACGAGGACCGTCAATTGGCCGCGCTGCATGCGTGCAAAATCCCAAAAAACAATTTGTACTTAGATAAGCTTTCGGGCAAGAGCTTTAACCGCCCGCAGTATAAGCGGCTTTTAAAGCGCCTGCGCCCAGGCGATACCCTTTATTTATTAAGCATTGATCGCCTGGGCCGCAATTACGAGGAGGTGCAGGAGCAGTGGCGCCTTTTAACCAAAGAAAAAGGGGTTGATATTTGCGTGCTGGATATGCCGCTGTTAGACACCCGACGGGATAAAGACCTGATGGGAACCTTTATTGCCGATTTGGTGCTGCAAATTCTTTCGTTTGTGGCGCAAAACGAGCGTGAAAACATTAAAAAACGGCAGGCACAGGGCATTGCCGCGGCAAAGGCCCGCGGGGTGCAGTTTGGCCGGCCCGGCCTGCCGGAGCCGGCAGATTTTGCCGAGCTGGTTGAAACCTGGGATAGCCGGTTGATTACCATTGACCAAATTACTGCCCGCTACGGTTTAAGCGAATCTACCTTTTACCGCCGCCTGCGCGCCTACCGAAAGGGCAAAAAATAAAAAGCCACTGTCAAAAGGTATACCTAATGACAGTCGCAATTTAACATTATAAGTATATCATGTTTCCCATTATTTTGCAAGGGATTTTCCATAATTTTCACAATTAATTGGTTCACACCGGTCGAATTGCAAATAAATTTCACAAAAAATTTTCGCAGTTCCTTACTGTCAAAAAGTATACCTTTTGACAGAATCAGAGGAGGTCATTTGGTGCAAATTGCAGAAGTTATTCAGTACGAGGGCAACAATTCAATATTTATTTGGAAACACCCCAGCGAGGATTTTAACAGCCTGACGCAATTAATTGTTCACGAAAGTCAAGAGGCAATCTTTTTTATGAACGGCCAGGCCTTAGACCTGTTTGGGCCGGGGCGTTATACCCTTGAAACGCAAAATATTCCCAAGCTTGGTAAGGCGTTAAACCGTGCCGTGGGCGATCGTTCCCCCTTTCACTGCGAGGTTTATTTTATTAACAAAACCGAGCAGATGTCTATTAAATGGGGCACCGACAGCAAGGTGCAGTACATAGAGCCTACCTACGGTTTTCCCATTTCAATTGGCGCAAGCGGCGAAATGGCTTTGCGGGTTGAAAATGGCCGCAAACTGCTGCTAAAGCTGGTTGGCACCGAGAATTTTTTGGGCCAGCAACAGCTGGTAGCCTTTTTTAGGGCATTTTTAATGACGCGGGTAAAAACCTACATTGCACAGGTAATGAAAACCAACAGCATTAATATTTTTGAAATTGATGAAAACCTGACCCTGTTTTCGCAAAGCATTAAAAAGCTGTTAGAGCCCGATTTTTTAGATTACGGTGTTTGCTTAGAGCGCTTTTTTGTTACCACGGTAGTAAAGCCGGACGGCGACCGCCAGTACGAAAAATTTAAAGAGCTGCACTTTCGGCAATACGCCGATATTGCCGAGGCCAAGCTGCGACAGCAAACCGAGCTGATAAACGCCGAGACCGAGGCGCAAAAGGTTGTAATAGATTCTAAAGCGCAGGCTACTAAGCGTGCGCAGGAGGGCTACACCTACGCGCAGGAGCGCGGGTTTGATGTTGCGCAGGATGTTGCAAGAAACGAGGCGGTTGGCCAGTTTACCAACATGGGGGTTGGGCTTGGCACCATGGCCGGCGTTGGCGGCGCGGTTGGCTCGGTTGTTGGCAATGCCGTTAGCGGCGCGCTAAACCCCGTCGGCGCGGCCGGGCAGCCCGCTGCGGCGCAGCCGGAAAATAATATGCAGGCTTTTAAAGAAAGGGTTGAAAAATTAGCGGTTATGAAAACTGCCGGCCTAATTAGCGACGAGGAATTTAACAGCCTAAAAGCGGAGCTGTTAAAGGGAATTATATAACCGGAGGGAACAAAATTGAAAAAGAATTTTAAGTTTTACGCTGCCTGCTGGGCAATTTTGCTTTTGCTTTTTAACGCTGTTTGTTTTGTAACACCAAGCTCTGCCGGCGGGTATTTAAAATTCGGCGGCGCCTTTTGGGTGGGGTACATTTTTGTAACTGCCGCCTTTGCGGGCCAGCTTGTTTGCGCGTACATAGCCTTTCAGGCGGCTAATTTAAAAAAGCTGTTTTACAATTTGCCGCTGGTAACGCTTAGCTACACGGGGTTGGTTTTAACCTTAATTTTGGGCGGGGCGGCAATGGTTATTCCCAACCTGCCGGGTTGGGCGGGCGCCCTTGTTTGCCTGCTGGTTTTGGGCTTTAACGCCATTGCAATTTTAAAAGCAAAAGCGGCCGCAGCGGCCGTTTCGGCGGTAGATGAAAAGGTTGGCCGACAAACCGGGCTGTTTAAAAGTTTAACCGCCGAGGCGGGGGCGCTGCAGCTTAGCGCCCAAAGCGAGCCCTGTAAAGTCGCCTGCCAAAAGGTGTACAATGCGCTACGATATTCCGACCCCGTTAGCAGCCCCGAGCTTTACGGGCAGGAGCAGCAAATTGCCGAAAAATTTGCAGGCTTTGCTGCCGCTTTAAATAACAGCGAAAAAGCCCCGGCCTTAGCCGAGGAGCTGGTAGCTTTAATTGAAGCCAGAAACTGCAAATGTAAATTGTTAAAGTGAAAAATTAGTTGATTTATGCAGTTTTGAAACAATAAGTAAAGTTAGTTGGGTGAGAATTGAATGGAGTCTTTAAAATGCAACCGTTGCGGCGGCACAATTGTGTGCAATAGTAAAACGCAAGAGATAATATGTGAAAGCTGCGGCACAAGGCAAACATTAAGGGAACTTCTTTCTGGTGAAAATCCGCTTATATTAAACTCAACTAAAAGTGATTTTAATAGATACATAGAAAGCTATTTTATTGCAGTTCAAAATATGCAATCGGCCAAAACCGCAAGCGATTATGACAACTTGGCTGACGAGTTTGAAAAAATATTAGGCATATTTAATTCTAAAGAATTGCAGTTAGAATGTAAAAATCGGGCAACAGAATTGAAAAGAATTGCCCTTGTAAGTGTAATTAACGCCAACATTAACAGTAACAATTATACTGAACTTCGAAAAGCTATTGCAGCACTAAAGGAAACTATTGGGTACAACATTACGGATAAAGAAAAGCTGAATTACGAAAAACAGCTGGCAGAAACAGAAAATAAGTACCAAGAGTGCATTGAAAAGGTAAAAAAGGCAAGTTTGAAAAAAGCAGCCCGAAAAAAAGCCTTTATTATTCTAATTGCAGTTGTTTTGTTTTTGGTATTTGCAGGTAAATCTTTTATTCAATATTGGTCTTATTCTGCGTCAAGAATACATATCTCTTTTCAACCAAAAACCTACACTTCAATTGAAAAAGAAAATGAGAATTATGTGTTTACATATAATGTTTCGCTTGAAAACAAAGGCATTAAAGATATTAGGAGCCTTGAGGTAACGGTGTCAATGGAGGACGAGGATAATATTATAGTTGAAACAAAAATGAGTTTTTATAACAACGAATTGCCGGTTGTGCGGGCTGGAAAAAGTGTGGTTTATGAGTGGCGCTTAACGGTTTCCTCTGCTGAAAAAGCTTTAATTTTGCATGAAAAGGCTGAACAACTTCAAACGCATTTTAAAATTACTGGTGCATCATACACAAATGGTGTATTTAAGAATTATTAATAGGAGGGTAAAATATGTTGCACAGTATTCGGGATGGATAGGAACTAATTGTTAATTGCAACCTTTAAACACAATAGGAGAATTGCTAGGGTGTTAGAAACTTTATGTCAATCCAAAAAATCGTTTAAAATTTGAACGATGTCCTTGGAGAGGGACAATAAAAAACTACTACTTAATTGTATGAGGAGTTAATTATCATGGCAAAAAAAATTGATTTTATCCAACCAATTAAAGATATTCCAAAATCTGTTAAAGGCTTTCCTAAAAAACTTATTCATATTTGGAAAGACCCTGTAAACAGTTCTAAAGAAGTCACGTCCCGTAAGAAAGAAATATTGCCTCTTTTATACTTATTTATAGGTGTTTTCTTGCTTATGATTATCTTAATTGCAGCAATCCCTGATGCGAAAAAAATACTTAGTGTTGTTGGGATGATTCCATTCTTGGGTGCAGTTGCTTGCATTTTTTCCCTCAGTGTTCTCAAAAAAGCTGCAGGTAAATTTGCAGATATTGAATGTACCAATTGTAAGAAAAGAATTGCTTTTGATGAAAACACTCGAATTAAAGTTGTTACTAAGACTTTTACTATTACTAAGGATGATAAGACAATTAAGAAAAATGACATTCCTGATAAGTCTACAATTTCTGCTATTGGTAGAGAGCGTGTTACTCTTGAAATTACCTGTAAATGTCAGGAGTGCGGCACAGAAAAAACCTTTACACATCGCTTTGTTACAATGGAATGTAACAAAACCGCAGCTATGGTTCCCTATGTTCAGTCGGGGGCAATGTTAGTTCAACTTGAGGCAGATGTTAGAAAAGCATACGATAAGGGTTATTGTAATGTCGGTGAAGTGCATCCTACCAAAGTTGAAATTAGTGTTTCAGGACAAACCACAAGTTCAAAAGTTACAGATAACGGCGTAAATATTACATATAACCGTTCTCCAGAATCCTTAGTAAAAGGGTACTTCGGTAATGAAATTCAAATGAAATAAAATCATTTGGATTATGGAATACTATGCACGGTTAGCTATTTTCTAAAGGATAAAAATCATGACAGTACTACAAGAGGAACTGGAACATTCTAAAAACAAATCTATATTTAAATGTGAGTACAGCGAGGAACATGGTATTACGATTGTGCAATTGTGCAAAGAAAATGTTGAAACTGCACTGGCAATACTTTATCAAAACAAGTCCTATAGTTATTCTAATACCTCATCAGGCGAAGCAACATCTTCGGCGTATTGGTTTAAGGAAATGAATAGGCAGCCTGAGCATAGTGCAGAATACAGAAAAGCTGTTGAAAATACGGTAAATTTTGTTGACAAAGAAAACGGCATCCATTTAAATGCCGATGGTGTAGGGCGAAAACAAATAGCGCAGCGCATAATTGATTATGGAAAAAACAATTTGTTTGCAGATTTAAAGCTGGGAAGTTATAAACCGTATTATGTGTTAGCTGAAAGAACTACTGGTGTTAAACGGGGGCGCCAAAACAAGTCGTTTGCAAGTAAATTTTGCCATTTTGCGTGCTTTCATTTATTTGAGAACAAGCCGGAACAAGACAACTACTGTATTTATGATTCTATTGTAAAAGGAGCTCTGCAGTATTATTTAGCCGGGGGCGAACACTACGATTTGGACGATTATGCACAATACAGCGAGGCCATTGACAGTATATTAGTTAAAAACGGCAATTGTATTAGCCGTCATGGTTTTGACCAATTAATATGGTATTATTACAAGTAAAATGAAAATTTAATCCGGTCAATATGTAGTGCCTAAAATTTGCAAAGCAAAACCACAGCCGCCATTTTTGGCGGCTGTGGTTTTTAACGTAGATATGGATATGCAATAAAGTAGTTTTTCAGCCCCCTATTTTGCGTAAAGCTTAGCCACCAGCACCTGGGCGGTACGGCGGGCAAAGCTGGGGCGCAAATTTTTAAATCTTTGTTACAATTAGGCTGGCGTTAAAAAAGCAACCGGCTAAATGGGCCGCTGCTTTGCCGGGTTCAGCCGTGTGCTACGGTTATACCGGTAAAAGTAAATTTCGCCGGCAACGGCTCCGGTTCGGCTAACCAAAACCTTGCCGGCCGAACCAAACCGGCCCGGCGCGCTATTTTTAGGCAATTTACAGCCTAACGGAGGTTTAAATTACATGAATAACTTTGGCTACATTCGGGTTTCCAGCACCGACCAAAACGAGGACCGTCAATTGGCCGCGCTGCACGCGTGCAAAATTCCAAAAAACAATTTGTACTTAGATAGGTAGCCAGCGAGAAGGCTCATTTTTTAACCCCCTAAACGAAAAAAGCCGCTGATTTCGTAGTGAAACCAGCGGCTTGATTTGCGGTGCGTTCAGCTGAAAATGGGCGAAAAAATAACGGTCACACAATCCTGACGGACTGTGTGACCGTATTTATATCAGTTGTTTTGCCTACGCTACTGCGTCAACTTTTTATTGGCGCTGTTCTTTAATAGCAGCCTGTGCGGCTGCCAAGCGGGCAATCGGCACGCGGAACGGCGAGCAGGATACATAATCCAAACCGATTTTGTGGCAGAACTCAACAGAGGACGGGTCGCCGCCGTGCTCACCGCAAATACCGCAGTGCATGGTGGGACGAACGCCTTTGCCCAGTTCAACAGCCATTTTCATCAGCTTGCCAACGCCAACCTGGTCTAACTTCGCAAACGGATCGTTCTCGTAGATCTTATTGTCGTAGTAAGAATTTAAGAACTTACCAGCATCGTCACGGCTAAAGCCAAAGGTCATTTGGGTTAAGTCGTTGGTGCCGAAGCAGAAGAACTCAGCCTCTTTGGCAATTTCGTCGGCGGTTAAAGCAGCGCGCGGAATTTCAATCATGGTGCCAACCTCATATTTCAGGTCAATACCGGCGGCCTCAATTTCGGCGTTAGCGGTTGCTACAACAGTGTTTTTAACAAATTTTAGCTCTTTAACTTCGCCAACCAACGGAATCATAATTTCGGGAACAAGGTTCCAATCCGGATGGGCCTTTTTAACATTAATGGCAGCGCGAATAATGGCCTTCGTTTGCATTTTTGCAATTTCGGGGTAGGTTACGGTCAAGCGGCAGCCACGGTGACCCATCATGGGGTTGAACTCGTGTAAAGAGGCAATAATGTTTTTAATTTGCTGAACGGTTTTGCCCTGAGCCTTGGCTAAAGCTTCAATGTCGGCCTCCTCGGTGGGAACAAATTCGTGCAGCGGAGGATCTAAGAACCGGATGGTTACCGGGCAGCCCTCTAAGGCCTCGTAAAGCTTTTCAAAGTCGCCCTGCTGATACGGCATGATCTTATCTAACGCGGCCTCGCGCTCCTCAACGGTGTCGGCACAAATCATCTCGCGGAATGCGGCAATTCTGTCGGCCTCGAAGAACATGTGCTCGGTGCGGCAAAGGCCAATGCCCTCGGCGCCCAGCTCGCGGGCTTTTTTCGCATCGGCCGGGGTATCGGCATTGGTGCGAACCTTTAAGGTGCGGTATTTGTCGGCCCAGGCCATAATGCGGCCGAATTCGCCGGCAATTTCAGCGTCTACGGTAGGAATAATGCCGTCGTAAATGTTACCGGTAGAACCGTCAATCGAAATGAAGTCGCCCTCATGGTAGGTTTTTCCGGCCAGTTCAAACTGCTTGTTTTCCTCGTCCATTTTAATGTCGCCGCAGCCGGAAACACAGCAGGTACCCATGCCGCGGGCAACAACGGCCGCATGAGAGGTCATACCGCCGCGAACGGTTAAAATACCCTGCGAGGCTTTCATACCGGTAATGTCCTCCGGAGAGGTTTCTAACCGAACTAAAACAACCTTTTCGCCCTTGGCGTTCCAAGTCTCGGCGTCATCGGCGGTAAATACAATTTTGCCGCAGGCAGCGCCCGGGGAAGCACCTAAGCCCTTACCGGCCGGAACGGCAGCTTTTAAGGCTTTGGCATCAAACTGCGGGTGCAGTAAGGTATCTAAGTTGCGGGGGTCAATCATGGCAACGGCCTCTTTTTCAGAGATCATGCCTTCATCTACTAAGTCACAGGCAATTTTTAAAGCAGCCTGGGCGGTTCTTTTACCGTTACGGGTCTGCAGCATAAACAGCTTGCCGTGCTCAACGGTAAACTCCATGTCCTGCATATCTCTGTAATGGTTCTCTAAGGTTTGGCAAACCTCGGTAAACTGCTTAAAGGCCTCGGGGAACTTTTGCTCCATTTCGGCAATCTTCATAGGAGTACGAACGCCGGCTACAACGTCTTCGCCCTGGGCGTTGGTTAAGAACTCACCGAACAGGCCCTTAGCGCCGGTGGCCGGGTCACGCGTGAAGGCAACGCCCGTACCGCAATCGTCACCCATGTTACCAAAGGCCATGGACTGTACGTTAACGGCAGTACCCCAGGAGTAGGGAATGTCGTTATCGCGGCGGTAAACATTGGCGCGAGGGTTGTCCCAAGAACGGAAAACGGCTTTAATAGCGCCCATTAACTGTTCTTTCGGGTCGGTCGGGAAGTCGGAGCCGATCTTGCTCTTGTATTCCTCTTTAAACTGGCGGGCCAGCTCTTTTAGGTCGTCAGCGTCCAGCTCAACATCCTGCGTAACGCCTTTTTTGGCTTTCATTTCGTCAATTAACTGCTCAAAGTATTTTTTACCAACCTCCATAACAACATCGGAGTACATTTGGATAAATCTTCTGTAGCAGTCCCAAGCCCAACGGGGGTTGTTAGATTTTTTGGCAATAACATCTACAACTTCCTCGTTCAAGCCAAGGTTTAAGATGGTGTCCATCATGCCGGGCATGGAAGCGCGGGCACCGGAACGAACGGAAACAAGAAGCGGATTTTCTAAATCGCCGAACTTTTTGCCGGTGATGTTTTCCATCTTCTCAATGTATTCCATGATTTGGGCCTGAATATCATCGTTGATCTTTTGGCCGTCCTCGTAATACTGGGTGCAGGCTTCGGTAGAAATGGTAAAGCCCTGCGGAACCGGCAGGCCCAGGCCTGTCATTTCGGCAAGGTTGGCACCTTTACCGCCGAGCAGCTCACGCATGGAAGCGTTGCCCTCTGAGAACAAATAAACATACTTGTGACTCATGGTTAATAAACCTCCTAAATTTTTGGCGAAAACGCCCTTTATAACTAAAGTATAGTTAGCAATTTATTGTACCATTTTTTGAAAGGGTTTTAAAGGCATTTTTTACAAAAAAAGCATTTTTATACAGTTTGATGTTTGAATAACTTTAAAACGCTGTTCTTTTGTGCAACTTGCCCTTGCATCTCCCGGGCTTCAAACAGCACAAAATCCCCGCCAATGCCGGGGTGCGGCATTGGCGAGGGTTTAAAGGGTTTTAATTAATCGTCCTTTTCCTCTGCGGCGTAAAGGTCAACCAATTTTTCAAGATGTTTGCGTTGGGCCTTGGAATTTTCCACAGCCTTGTCAAACAGCTTTTCGGCGCGCTCCGGGAAGGAACGGGTTAAAGAGGAGTAGCGGGCCTCACCCATAATAAATTCTTTATAATCGGTGGTGGCGGGCTTGCTGTCAATCGTTAGCGGGTTTTTGCCCTGCGCTTTATTCTCGGGGTTAAAGCGGAACATATTCCAGTAGCCGCAATCAACAGCTTTTTTCATTTCCTTCTGGCAGTTTACCATGCCGCCCTTAATGCTGTGCATTTCGCACGGGGCGTAACCAATAATTAAGGAAGGACCGTTGTAAGCCTCGGCCTCCTTCAATGCCTTTAGGGTTTGGTTCATATCGGCCCCCATGGCAATTTGGGCAACATAAATGTAGCCGTAGGACATGGCAATTTCGGCCAAGCTCTTTTTGGCAATTGCTTTACCGGCAGCGGCAAACTGTGCTACCTGGCCAATTTGCGAAGCCTTAGAGGCCTGACCGCCGGTGTTGGAGTAAACCTCGGTATCGAATACCATAATGTTTACATTGTTGCCGGAGGCTAAAACATGGTCTACGCCGCCAAAGCCAATATCGTAGGCCCAGCCGTCGCCGCCAAAGATCCAAACAGATTTTTTGGAGAGGTACTCTTTATTTTCGCAAATATCCTTGCAAAGGTCGCACTTTTCGGCGTTGGCAGAAATAGCGGAAACCAAAGCGTCGGCAGCGGCGCCGTTTGTTTTGCCGTCCTCATAAGTAGCCAAATAGTTTTCGGCAGCGGTTTTTACCTCGGCGGTAGCCTTGTCGGAAACAGCAATTTGCTCTACTTCGGCCTTTAAGCGCTCGCGAATGGCGTTTTGGCCAAGGTACATGCCAAGGCCGTGCTCGGCGTTATCCTCAAACAAGGAGTTGGCCCAAGCAGGACCGTGGCCGGCAGCGTCGGTGGTGTAGGGGGAGGTTGCAGCCGGGCCGCCCCAAATAGAGGAACAACCGGTGGCGTTGGAAACATACATTCTGTCGCCAAACAGCTGGGTAATTAAGCGGGCGTAAGAGGTTTCGGCACAACCTGCGCAGGAGCCGGAGAACTCTAACAACGGCTTTTTGTACTGGCTGCTGATAACGGTGGCGTCGGTAGCAACCTCGGGCTTTTCGGCAACCTTTTCTACGCAGTAATCAAACACTTCCTGCTGTGCGTCTTGCGATTCGCGGGCCACCATTTTTAAGGAGTTGGTGGGGCAAACGCCAATACATACGCCGCAGCCCATGCAGTCCATAGGAGATACTGCTAAGGTGTATTGATATTCGGTTTTAACAATGGGTTTAGGTGCTAGCTTGGTGGCAGCCGGAGCAGCCTCGGCCTCGGCCTTGGTTAGGGCAAAGGGGCGAATGGTTGCGTGCGGGCAAACAAACGCGCACTTGTTACATTTAGCGCAGGTTACGGGGTTCCACTCGGGAACGGTAACGGCAACGCCGCGTTTTTCGTAAGCGGAAGCGCCTTGCTCAAAGGTACCGTCGGCGTGGTCTACAAAGGCCGAAACCGGCAAAGAGTCGCCATCCATTTTGCCAACCGGCTTCATAATGGTGTCTACCATTTTAATCAGCTTGGCCGGGCCGTTTTCGGTAGCGGCAACCGGGGCGTCCTCAGCGGTAGCCCAATCGGCCGGAACCTCAATTTTCTTAAAGGCGGTGGCGCCAAGGTCAATGGCCTTCCAGTTCATTTCTACAATGTCTTTACCCTTTTTCATGTAAGAAATTTCAGCTTTTTCTTTCATGAATTTAATGGCGTCGTCAATAGGCAGAACCTTTGCCAAAGCAAAGAAAGCAGATTGCAGAATGGTGTTGGTGCGCTTGCCCATGCCAATTTCTACGGCAAGGTCAATGGCGTTAACGGTGTAAAGCTGAATGTTGTTTTTGGCAATGTAACGCTTGGCTTCAGCCGGCATGTGGGTGTTCAGCTCGTCGGCCGACCACTGGCAGTTAATTAAGAAAGTGCCGCCCGGCTTAACATCGTTAACCATTTTGTAGCCCTTAATAACGTAAGAGGGGTTGTGGCAGGCAACAAAATCGGCTTTGTTAATGTAGTAGGGGCTCTTAATGGGCTGATCGCCGAAACGCAGGTGCGAAACGGTAATACCGCCGGTTTTTTTAGAGTCGTACTGGAAGTAGGCTTGTACATACTTGTCGGTGTGGTCGCCAATAATTTTAATAGAGTTTTTGTTGGCGCCAACCGTACCGTCGCCGCCCAAGCCCCAGAATTTACATTCAATGGTGCCCTCGGCTGCAGTGTTCGGGGCAGCCTCCTCCGGCAGGGAAAGGTTGGTAACATCATCGGTAATACCAATGGTGAACTGGTGCTTCGGAGCGTCCTTAGCCAGCTCTTTGTAAACGGCAAATACGCTGGCGGGCGGAGTATCCTTAGAGCCTAAGCCGTAGCGGCCGCCAATAACGGTGTCAATCTTACGGCCGGTGGCAGCTAAAGCGGCTACGGTATCTAAGTACAGCGGCTCGCCCAATGCGCCCGGCTCTTTGGTGCGGTCTAACACCGCAATTTTTTTAACGGTTGCCGGAATGGCAGCGGCAAATTTTTCGGCCGAGAAGGGCCGGTACAGGCGAACCTTAACCAAACCAACCTTTTCGCCTTTAGCAGTTAAGTAATCAATAACCTCTTCGGCAACATCGCAAATGGAGCCCATGGCTACAATAACGCGCTCGGCGTCCGGCGCACCGTAGTAGTTAAAGAGCTTGTAGTCGGTCCCGATCTTTTCGTTTACTTTATCCATGTACTTTTCTACAATCTCGGGAATGGCGTCGTAGTATTTGTTGCAGGCCTCACGGTGCTGGAAGAAAATATCGCCGTTTTCGTGGGAGCCGCGCATTACCGGGCGCTCCGGGTTTAACGCGCGTTTGCGGAACGCTTCAACGGCGTCCATATTGCACATTTCTTTTAAATCGTCATAATCCCAAACCGCAATTTTTTGGATCTCGTGCGAGGTGCGGAAACCGTCAAAAAAGTTAATAAACGGTACGCGCCCTTCAATAGAGGCCAAGTGGGCAACGGCGCCCAGGTCCATAACCTCCTGCGGGTTGGTTTCGGCCAGCATGGCAAAACCGGTTTGGCGGCAGGCGTAAACGTCGGAGTGATCGCCAAAAATGTTTAACGCGTGCGAGGCAACGCAGCGTGCCGAAACGTGGAACACGCAGGGCAGCAGTTCGCCGGCGATTTTGTACATATTGGGGATCATTAGCAGTAAGCCCTGAGAGGCGGTGTAGGTGGTTGTTAACGCACCGGCGGCTAACGAGCCGTGTACGGTACCGGAGGCACCGGCCTCGGACTGCATTTCAACAACCTTTACCTTGGTGCCAAAAATGTTTTTAAGGCCTTTAGCAGACCACTGATCTACATAGTCGGCCATTGGGCTGGAAGGGGTGATGGGGTAAATACCGGCAACTTCGGTAAACGCGTAGGAAACGTGCGCAGCTGCGTTGTTACCATCCATCGTTTTCATTTTTCTTGCCATGAATGATTTTCCTCCTTAATTTATAAAGCTGAAGGCTCAGCTTATTTCAGATAGGTTGGCGGGTGTACCGCAAGCACAGTGCCTTTGGTCACAATAACCCATCTAACTACCATAACATATATAATACCATGAATTTGCCGCCGTGTAAATAGTTATTTTGCGGAAAAATAAAATTTTCGCGCGGTTTTTCGGCGGTTCGGCACATTGCGGCAAGCTGCCGAAAACAGTTTAAAAATCATTTACAGTTTAGAAATGTTTTTCGTAACATATTGTTGCAATGTTTTGTATAATAATAATCAGCGGCGGAAAACCACCGCATCTTAAAAATAAAAGGGGTGAAAGTTTTATGAATGAAAATTCTTGCGTTTTGGCATTGATCACTGCGCAAAGCAGCTGCGCAAGGATTATTAAAACCGCAAAGGAATACGCTGACCGCTTTGGCTGCGCGCTGGATGTTTTAACCGTTCAGCCCCTAAAGGCCGACGCCAAGCAGCGTTCTAAAGATATGCTTTGTTTAACGGCCCTTGCCAAAGAGCAAAAGGTAAATATTCGCATTGCTTACAGCAACAAGCCGGTTCACGCCATTGCGGCCGAGGTAAAGCAATCGGCCCCGGTTCATGTATTTATTGGCCAAAGCGGCGAAAAGGCAACGGTGAACGAGCACCTGTTTGCCCCGTTTGGGCTGCCGGTTTCGGTGGTTGGCACCAACGGCGTTATTTACACGCTGCCGGCCTTGGCCTTAGCGCAGGGTTGGGCTTAATTCAATTATTATTGCTATTATTATTGCTGATGTCCATGTTTTTTCATGTTTCTCTTCTTTATTCAAGGGTCGGTTGCGTTTTGCAGCCGGCTCTTGAATTTTTAACCGCCTAAATTGGCTGCCCAAATTAGCCGCTCAAATACACTGGTTTAATTAGCTGCAAAAATTAACCGCGGTTATAAAAGTAAAAGTCACCGCTTAAAACGGGCGGGGCAGGGCTGGGTTGCCCGTTTTAGCTGCGGCAGCAAGCGCCGAAAAAAATATTTTTAAAATTTTAAAAATAGGGCTTGACAAAGCAAATAAATTTGCTATAATAATAACAGTAACTATTACTGTTAAGGAGAAATTTACCGTGCAACGCTATTCCCGCCAGCGCGAGGCCATTTTGCAAAGCCTGCGCAGCGTAACCAGCCACCCAACTGCGGCGCAGCTGTGCAACATGGTTCGTCAAACGGTGCCGAACATTAGCTTAGGCACGGTGTACCGCAACCTTTCGGAGCTTACAGCCGCCGGCGAAATTTTGTGCTTTAAAACCAACGACGGCAGCGAGCATTACGACGGCAACGCTCTGCGGCACCCGCATTTGGTTTGCCGGCAGTGCCGCAGAATTTTAGACCTTACCGAGCAAAACGGTCAGGCGCTGCTGCAAAGCTACCAGGCAGGCTGCAACCACCAACTGCAGGATTATTTACTGATTTTTTACGGACTATGCGCCGACTGTAAAACCAAAACACAGCCCGGTTCATAAATAAATTTTTGGAGGATTTTTAAAATGAAAAAGTTTGTTTGTTTAGTATGTGGCTACACTTATACCGGCGACGCAGCGCCGGAGGAATGTCCGGTATGTCATGCGCCGGCCTCAAAATTTGTTGAGCAGAGCGGGGAGCAAAGCTGGGCCGCCGAGCACGTAATTGGCGTTGCCAAGGGCGTTGATAACCGCATTGTTGAGGGCCTGCGGGAGAATTTTAACGGCGAATGTACCGAGGTTGGCATGTACCTGGCAATGGCCCGTGCCGCCCACCGCGAGGGCTACCCCGAAATTGGCCTTTACTGGGAAAAGGCCGCGTTTGAAGAGGCTGAGCACGCCGCAAAATTTGCCGAAATGCTGGGCGAGGTTGTTTCGGCCAGCACCAAAGAGAATTTAAAAGCTCGTGTAGACGCCGAAAATGGCGCTACCAAAGGCAAAACCGAATTAGCTAAGCTGGCCAAAGAGCTGGGGCTGGACGCCATTCACGACACTGTGCATGAAATGGCCCGCGACGAAGCCCGCCACGGCAAGGCTTTTGAAGGACTTTTAAACCGTTATTTTAAATAAGCGTATTTAAAAACAACAGTTTTAATAAAACAGCGCCAAAGCGGTATGAGAATTTTCTCATACCGCTTTGGCTTTTGGCAATTTAGTTTTGATTTAGGCTTTAAAGTTGCTCTTGCGGGCAGGAACTCAAACCGCTGCTGTGCCGCAGTTTGCGTTTTAACGGTTGTAAGCCGGCGGGCAATGTGGCATACTGAAAACTGAAGAAAGATGGGCCTAATAAGGTAGGCGGTTCGTCCTCTCCAGTAAGGGGGGCGCTTTTTGCTCTCTGTGAAAGGGGGCGGTGCTGATAATTACATATAGTGAGTTGTTTTTACTTCTGACTTTAATTGTTTCTGTTATAGCACATGTTATTGATATAACAAAAAAGAAATAACCGCCCTGCTCCGTTAAGTTAGGCGATTATTTCTTAACCTAATTGGACAAACCGTTTATCGGGTTTGCCTTGTTTCATTACCGTTATAATATCTTTTAAATTTTTGTCAAGCACCTAAGGGGTGCTTTGTTTTTTTGCGGGGCGGCAAAGGCGGTTTAGCCAAAGGCTGCCGGGTTGCGCGCTACGCCAAAAAGGCTAAAGTTTGCTAAGTTAAAGCTTGCTTTTTAAACGGCGGCGTCGGGCTCAATTTCAGCCGAAATAAGGTTGTAGCCAAAGGCTGAGCCGCTGTTCTCAACAAAAACGGAGGAAACCGTTTTTGTGTAGGCGGTGCCGTCGTGGGGAGCCACCGTCATTTGCGAGGTAACCTCAAACCCGCCGTCAACCGCTTTTACGGTTAAAATTTTGTGCGTTAAACGGGCGTAGCCCTGCGGAATAACGGCAACATAGTTGTTGTTTACATTAAAGCCGGTAGCGGTAAGGTCTACCGTGCGGCCGTACATATTGGTTATAAAGCCTAAAAGCAAATCGCAGCTTAAAGCGTCATCCTCTACACGGTCGGCCAAGGCTACCATAGCGCCCTTTACCAGGACGGTGTCGTTCTCAAAATCGGTGCCAAAAAGCTGGTTGTTGTTTAACATTGTAGTAAAACGGGCTTTTTGGGCGGCGGTAACCGTTGCAGCAGGGGCGACGGCCGTTTTTTGCGAGTAAGAGGCACTGACGGAAACGGTTAAAGAAACAGCAATGACCAACAGCAGCCCTAATACAGAAAAAAGTTTTTTCACGGCGCAAACACTCCTCACTTACGGTATGTGTTTATTATATTCTATTTTTTCTAAAAAGTCTTTTCAATTCGTTTACAGTTCGATGTCAAATTGGTGACAAAAAATTACAAAATGACACCACTGTGCAAGGCCGGAATATCGCCGTAAAAAAAACTGGACTTTTTTGCAAAATTATAGTATAATATTTTTCAAAGTGTTGTCGGGGTTCGGCAACCGCTTATTTCAATCCTGCAAGGGGAGGAATTTAACCCAATGAAACTTTTTAAAAAACTGTTGGCAATGGGCCTGTGCGCCGCGCTGGTGCTTTCTATGGTCGGCTGCCACAAAAAAAATGAAACGGCCCTTACCATTGACGGCGTAAAAATTACATCGGCTTTGTACCTTTCGGCGTTGTTTGAGTGCGACACCGAAGCCCGCACCAAGGTAGATGAATCCAAGAAGTCGTCCAGCTCCAGCTCTTCCGCGGCGGCAACCTCGTCCGAAACCGATTATTTAGCGGAAAAAATTGACGGACAGGATTACTCTGACTATGTAAAAGCACAGGCTTTGCAGCGCTGCAAGGAGTATGCCTTTTACCAAAAAATGATTGACGGGGGCAAATTAAAGCTAACCGATGAGGAGATCTCGCAGGCTAACAGCACGGCCGATTATTACTGGAGTTATTACAGCAGCTACTACGAGCCCAACGGCGTTTCGAAAGAAACCTACAAAAAAGCGCTGCTTTACAGCTATTATTCCAACGCCTACTTTAAATCTATTTACGGGGCCGGCGGGGAAAAGGAAGTTGACAGCGCAACCATCTCTAAAACCTTAGACGAAAAATATGTTTTGGCGGATGTTTTAACCAAAACCTATGAGGACGGCGCAACCGACAGCACCAAGGCTGCCTTAAAAAAGACCTTTGAGGGCTATGTAACCCGGCTGAAAAAGGGTGAGGCCTTTAAAAAGATTTACGAAGAGGTAAACGGTGCCGTTACGGCCGACGCCAGCAAGGGCACCGAAAAACCGCAGGATTCGTTAGCGAAGACCTTAGGCGCCTCGGACACCAGCAACGCCAGCGAGGATTTTGACACCGTAAAGGCTATGAAGCTGGGCGATGTTAAGCTGGTTGAAAACACCTCCGGTCTTACCATTTATGTTCGAAAGGACATTTTGGCCGACAAATATTACCTAAACACCATGACCGACTCGGTGCTTTATTTACTAAAGCAGGAGGAGTTTGAAAAAACGGTAAAGGAAAAAACCGCCAACCTGAAGGTAGAGGAAAACGGCTTTGCCATGGGCCAGTTAAAGGTTAAGAATTTAGAGTATCCCTCGCAGCAGCAGGGCACAACCGACGCCGCCGCTACTACAACCACCGAGCAGTAAGTTAAGGGGCTTACAAAATGAACAAAACAGTTTTTGCAACAGGCAAGGCAAACTATGCAACCATTTTGCAAAATGCTGTATACAAGAACGCACTGGCCGGCGGGGGGCACCTTAACGCTCTCCGCCGGTTTGTACTATTCCGGCAGCGTAGAATTAAAAAGCAACGTTTGCCTTTGCTTAGAGCCCAAGCAGGTTTTAAGCAACCAGCCAAAGCCCTTTGAACCGGGCGGCTAAAAGTGTTTTTTGCGGGGGGTGTTTTACAAAAGCAACAAACAAAAAAGAGCCGTTATTTTGCCCTTTTAGGCGGGTTCGGCTGCGTGCGCCATGGTTAGGCCGGCAAGAGTGGACCCCGCCGGTTTACACCGGGATTATGCCAAACAGAGAAAGGTAGCTGTTTAGCCCGGCGGTAACAATAATAAGGTAGGCTACATAAATGCAAAGCATTAAAACGCCCTGCCAGCGGCAGAATTTTTTTTGAATAATGGTGGGAACGGTTGCCAGCAGCGAGACTAAAATGGCAACGGGAAAATCTAAGTAAATATTTTGGGCCGAAACCGGCAGCTGCCCGCCGTAAATAAAGGAACAGACGGCTAAAATTAAAGTGGTATCTATTACATTTGCGCCAATAACATTGCCTACCGACATAGCCGTTTGCTTTTTTACAATAGCGGTAATGGCGGTTACCAGCTCGGGCAGGGAGGTGCCAATAGCCACAATAGTTACGCCAATAATGGCCTGAGAAACGCCCCAGGAGGCCGCAATTTTGCTGCCGTTATCTACCAATAGCTGGGATCCGATTACAATGCCGGCCGCCCCGGCAACAACCCGAAAAAGGTTTAACAGCACCGACTTTTTATCGGTTGCCGGCTGTTCGGCTGCCTGCTCGGCTTTTCCGCCCTTGGCCGAGCGAATATTTTCAAAAATATAAAGCGCAAAAATAAGTAGCAGCGCCACCGCGCCAAAAATAGAAAAGGAACCCCCGCGAGAGAGCAAAAACAGCGCCACAACGGCCGCTACCAGCAGCAGGGCCTTGGGGGCAAACTCTTTTGTTTTTACAGCCAGCGGCATAAAAATAATGCTAATGGCTAAAATCATGGCGGTGTTGCAAATTACCGAGCCAATACCGTTGCCAATGGCCATGCCAACCTTATCCTGCGAGGCGGCAAGGTAGTTGCCAACGCCGCCGGTTAAAATTTGGTGCCCCTCAACGGCGGCAATGGTAGAAACAATAATTTCCGGCAGGGTGGTTGCAAGGCTAATAACGGTGGCCCCAATAATAAATTTGGGTATTTTGGTAACCTCCGCTACCCAAACGGCGCCGTCTACAAACCAGTCGCCCCCTTTTACAATCAACACAATTCCAATCGCAAATAGCAGGTACATTAAAACGGTTTCCATGTAGGTTCCTCCAAAAAATATTTTGCCGAAAATTCCAAAAAAGCAAAAACGGCAATAAAAAAGTGCATAGCATTGCAGCCATACACAAAATAAGTAGACAGCATGCGCCAAAAAAGCGCATGAGTCTTGTTAATTAAGGCATGCCAGGCTTTGCGGCCAGCGTGTTGACATACCGCGCTAAAAAAAAGCGCCAACTACTCCTTCATACCACCGTATTTTAACACGGCACGGGGTAAAAGTCAAGCGTAATTAGCAGTAAAGCCAAAATTTTTAAGGCTTAACCCCGTGGGCTTTAAAAGGGCGTTTGCCGCCTTTAAGCTACACTCGGTTTTGGCGGCGCTTTGCTTAGCAAAATCGGCCTGGGTAATTTTTGGGGTAGATTTAGAGTAAAAATCGGTAAAAGTAATTTGCTGTGCGGTAACGCCGCTGTTTTTATTTATTTCAAAGTGGGCGGCGGTGTTGCTCGGGGCGTGGCCGTTTACAGTGGTGTAATCGCCTACGCTGTAATAAACGCTGCAGCTGCCGGCGGCCGAAACAGTAAGGCTTAGGTTTTCAAAGGGCTGCTCGCTGTAATAAGCAATTTCAAACTCGTTGGGGTAGCGGTTGTCGTAGGTAATGCTGAATCCGCCAATTTCCCGTCCTAAATAATAGCCTTGGGAATTGCCGGTTTGATTGCCGTGTTTTTTAAGCCAAAGGCCTAAGGCCTTGTAAAGGTTGCCACTGGGGTTAATTTTGCCGCAGCGGCTGCAAAGGTCGTTGGCGTAAGCGTGCCCGGCGCTGCAGTTTGCAGCAACGCTTTGGGCCGAAGAAGGGCTGCCGGGTTGGCTTTTGGCTGGGGCGGAACTGCTTTTGGCGCGTGCCGTGGCGGAGCTGCTTTTGCCCGGGGCTTGCCCGGCGGGGCTGTTTTTACTTTGTGCCGGGTTGGCCAAGCTGTTAGCGGCTTTAGATTCGGCCGGCAAGCTACCGGTTAAACTTTCAACCTGGCTTGCCGCAGTGCCTCCGGGTTGGTTGGCACTTGCCGCAGCCGCTGCGGCAGAGCTTAGCTCGGTTGGGCTGCCGGCCGTATTTTGGCTGCAGCCGGCACACAAAACAGCTGCGCTGCAAAGCGCTAAGGCTAAGACCTTTTGAGCGGATTGTAAAAGCATAACTTCACCCTTAAAACAAAACAATAAATTGTAAAATGGTTTAAAAAAGTAAAAGCCGCCAAGGCGACTTTTTGGAGCAGGGTACGGGAGTCGAACCCGCCTCATCTGGTTGGGAACCAGAAGTACTACCGATATACTAACCCTGCATATATTTTTAAGTGCCTTAAAAGTATAACACAATTTTTGCCGTATTGCAAGTACAAAATTAAAGTTTTTAAAAATGAGCGTAAAAAAGCCCGCAGCGGTAAGGCGTGCCCAAAAAGTTCAACACTTTTAAATGGCGCAAATTGCTGCTGCGGAGTTTTAATTAGGCTTTTGTTGCCTGGCTGTTTGTTTTACCGGCTTAGGGGCGGCAAAGCGGTTGCCCGGTAAGCCGGTTAAGCTTTGGCCGCCCGGTTGGCGTGTTGGGCTAAAAAAGCTACGCGGTTGCGCGTTTTAAGCTTTACGGCCGGTGCCAAAACGGAGGAAAGGGGTAAAAACCGGCTCAAAACAGCTTTATTTGTGCTCGTTTAACCAAGCTTCGGCCTTGGCTTTAGAAACCGACTTAATATTTTCCTGCGGGTAGGCAGAGTCGCTGCCGCCGTTTACATAAAGAAAATACAAGCCGTTCGGCGTTTGGTACAAGGTCTCCTCAAAACCGGCCGGATCACCAAAAGTGCCTTGGGTGTAAGACTGGATCAAGGTAGCTGTTTCAGTGTCATACTCACGCTTGCAAATAACTTTTTTCATCAAAAACGCTCCTTTTGTAAAAATTAGCAAGGTATCGGTTCGGGTTTACCCCTGTTTGTCTAAGGTGGAAAACACACTCAATACCAAGGTTGCTCTTATTATCATAACAGAAAATCAGCCAAAATGCTATATACAAATAGTAGAAAAAGTTTAACAAATTGTTGAATGATTTGGTATAACTAAACAGTGGAGGCGGCACAAAAATAAAGATATTTCGCCCAGTTTCTTGACAAATTGTTAGGGAGTTGTTATACTTAAAACAGACGCTGTAAAAGCAATAAAACGGCACGCCGGTGATATTGGCAAAATTTTATTTTACCGCATTGGCAGCCGGCGGAGCCGGTTAATTTTCTGGCCCTTCGAACGCCCTTTTGCAGCCCAATTTGTTTTGAAACGGAGTGTTTTTTGTTATGTCTTTAAAAGAAAACTGGAAAGAAACAGGCGAAAGCCTTGGTAAGGCGTTTATCAGCCTGGGCAAAACCTTGGTTCGCACCGTTTGTGCCGGCGTAAAAAAAGCCGAGGCTTGGGCAAATGAGGACGCCCCGAAAGCCCAGCCGACCCCCAATGCGCAAAACCCGGCCGAACCGGCTAAAAAGGGCTCTGCCCAACAGGACAAGGCGCCCCAAGAGGAACCGACGAAGCAAAATTAAAAAAATAACACCACCCCGTTGCCAAGGCTTTTGGGGTGGCTTTTTGTAGGGGGGATTTTTTGCCGGCCGAAAATTACAACCTGCCGGGGTACATAACCGCCGTAATGCAGCGCTTGCAGGCAAACGGTTTTGAGGTTTATGTGGTGGGCGGCGCCGTGCGGGATTTATTACTGCACAAAACGCCGTTGGATTACGATTTAACCACCAACGCCCTGCCCGAACAGATGATAGAAATTTTTAACGACCGCAAGCTGGTGCTTACCGGCTTAAAGCATGGCACCGTAACGGTAATTGAGCAGCATTGCCCGGTTGAAATTACCACCTACCGGGTAGACGGCCGTTATACCGACAACCGCCACCCCGACAGCGTGCAGTTTACGCCGGACATTAAAAAAGATCTTGCCCGGCGAGATTTTACGGTTAACGCCATGTGCTACCAAAGCGGCACCGGCGTTTTAGACCCGTTTGGCGGCCGGCAGGATCTGGCTGCCGGCATTTTACGCACGGTAGGGGAGCCGGATCGCCGTTTTAAAGAGGACGCGCTGCGCATTTTGCGGGCGCTGCGCTTTGCCGCAACCCTGGGCTTTTGTTTGCAGCAGCAAACCGAAACCGCTGTGTTCAGCCAGGCCATTTTGCTGCGTGCCGTTTCGCGCGAGCGCATTTTGGCCGAGCTGAAAAAGTTGCTGCTGGGCAAATTTGCCGCGCCGGTTTTAACCAATTATTTATATGTGCTGCTGTGCGCCGAGCCGGCTTTGGCGGCGGTAATTGGCCGGGGGAGCGACCCGGTAAGCTTTTTAGAGGTTGACCGCTGCCCGGCGGTACTGCCGCTGCGTGTTGCCGCCTTTTTTGCCTGCTTAGGCCGGGCCAACCAAGACTTAAACGCCTTACCAAAACTGGAGACCGCTGACTTGGGCCGGCTTTGCAGGGACCCGAGCGAAAGCGACCTGCCCCTTTGCCAAAACGCGGCTGTGGCCATGCAGACCCTGCGGTTTGACTGCAAAACAACCCAAACGGTTTTAAATTTGCTGCGCCTGCTTTTTTTAAAAACGCCGCAGACCGAAAGTGATTATTACGCCCTGTGCGGCTTTTTTGGACCAAAGCTTACTGCCGACGCCTGCCGCTTAAAGGCAGCCTTTTACGGCAACACGGCCGAAATGCAGGCTTTTGAGGACGCCTGCAGCCGCTGCTTTGCCGGCTGCTGCACCGTGGCGCAGTTAAACGTTACCGGCGGGCAGCTTAAAGCCCTGGGCCTTTCGGGCAAAGCGGTTGGCCGGGCTTTAAACGGGCTGCTGCTTGCCGTGCAGCGGCAGCAATGCCCCAACGAGCAAGGGGCGCTGCTGCGCTTTGCTAACGAAAATTTTGTAGACCGACCTAAAGGGTAAAGCGCATAATCTCCCGTTGGTCTACATTGAAATTGGCGGGGCTGGCCGCTGTATGGCATTGTTGGCTTTAAGGCCAGCGAAGCTTAAACGCCAAACGGCTTTAACGGTTTTTTTATTCTCGCAGCCTTACGCAAAATTTTTTGCCGGCGTTTTGTTTTATAAATACGGTAAACAAAAAACAGAACCAATAAGTAAAAAACGCCGTTATTTTGCCCCTTTGGGTGGGCTGAATGGCATGTGCTGCGGCTTTATTGGCAAAACTAATTTTAAAAAACAAAAAGTCGGAGCGGAAGTTTAATATTCCGCTCCGGCTTTTAATTTTTGCCTAATGTAACTAAAAACGGCGTCCTCCCCCTGCTCGGCCAAAAGATTTAACATTTTTTCTAACTCGGCAGAGGTTTCGGGGTGAATAAAACGGGTGGCCTTGCCCCGCAAAAAATAGCTTAAAGGGTGCCCCGGGTTGTAGGCCTTGCCCTGGTAAATTTTGCTGGCGGCTAAGCGGTCGCAAAACATTTCGGCCACAAAGCAAAACGGCATTTTAACCGGGCTTACCTTTTTGGTTTTGGGGTTGTAGTCGGTCCAATACTCAAAATGGTGGCGGTTGCGCCCCTTGTGGTGCAGCCAGGCGGGGGAATAGCCCAGCTGCTCGCGCTCGGCCTCGTTCGGGCTGCGGGTGCCCTGGTAATTTTTTGCACCGGGCCAAAATTCGGTAGGGCTGTATTTAGAAAGGTCGTGCCGCAGGCCCTGCCAGCCAATGCCGGCCTTAAAGCAGTGGTAAATAACCAAATGGCGGTGCCGGGTAATGGTTTTAAAATGCTTTATTGAGTGCAAAGCGGTAACACCTCGCTTAAATTCAGGGTCTTGCCGTTTAAAACGGCGTGCTGCAGTTCGTTTTGCTCGTTATAGCAAAGCTTTAACGAAAAAAACGGCACGCGTTTTTCCAAAAGCTTTAAAAAAATAAGGTCGCCCACCCAAATGGGTAAATTTTTAAGCTCGGTTTTGGGCACCCATTTTAACTCGCCCTCGTTGCAGGGGTGCAGGGTGCCGGTAAAATGGTTGCACCAAAACAGGTGCATATACTCGGTGCCATACCGCGTTGAAACAAAGGTAACAATGCCGCGATATTCGGGGTTTTGCAGGGTCAGGCCGGTTTCCTCCAGCGTTTCGCGCAGGGCGCAATCCTCCGGGCTTTCGCCTTCCTCAAATTTTCCGCCAATGCCGATCCATTTATCCTTGTTTATATCCTGCTGCTTTTTTACCCGGTGCAGCATAAGGTAGCAGCCGTTTTGTTCTATGTGGCAAAGGGTGGTGTTTTTCATAAATACTCTCCGTCCTCGGTGTTTTGGGCCAAAACCAGCCGCGCAATCGCAATAACATCCTTGTAGCTTAAAATTTCGCTGCACCGGCGCCGCAAAGCGGCGGCATTTTTTAGCCCTTTTATGTACCAGGCGGTATGCTTGCGCGCCTCCAGCACGGCGTTGTGCGGGTCTTTGTATTGCATCATCAATTCCACCTGCCGCAGCATATCGCCCATTTTTTTGGTAAGCGGCGGTTCCGGCAGCGGGGTTTCGTGCTGCAGCAGGGCGTTAATTTGGCTAAAAAGCCAAGGCCGCCCCATGGCGCCCCGCCCTACCATAACAAGGTCGCAGCCGGTGCGCTCCAGCATGGCGGCGGCGTCGGCCGCGGTAGCAATATCGCCATTGGCAATTACCGGAATAGAAACTGCCTTTTTAACGGCGGCAATGGCCTGGTAGTTTATGCCGGGGGCGTACATTTGCTGGCGGGTGCGCCCGTGCACCGTAACGGCGGCCGCGCCGTTTTGCTCAGCAATTTTGGCCAGCGTTACGCAATTTTCGCTGCCCTCGTCCCACCCGGTTCGCATTTTTACGGTAACCGGCAGGCTTACGGCGTTTACAACGGCTTTAATAATTTCGCCGGCTTTTTTAGGGTTTTGCATTAAAGCGGAGCCCCCGCCGTTTTTAACAACCTTTGGGGCCGGGCAGCCCATGTTTAAATCTAAAAAATCGGGGTCAAAGCTTTCGGCAATGCGAGCCGCTTCGGCCATGGTTGCCGGGTCGGCGCCAAAAAGCTGAGTGCCCATGGGGCGCTGCGCCGTGCTGCAGCTTAGCAGCTGCTTAGATTTATTATCGCCCAAACTAACGCCCTTGGCGCTGGTTAGCTCCCCAACGCAAAAGGCGGCCCCGTAGGCCATGCACATTTCCCGCATGGCGCGGTCGGCAACCCCGGCCATAGGCGCCAGCGCCGCAAAGCCGTGTATTTCAAGGTCCTTTATTTTCAAGGCTACACATCCCATCGTCATGCAATCAATTGGTTATTAAAGCCGGGTTCAGCTGGCGGGTTCGGCTGCCGGCGCCATGGTTAAGAGTCATCGGCAATGGCAGCCTGCATAAGTTCGGCGTTGTAATCAAATAAATCGTCTCTGCGGTTTTCGTAATCAAACAGCAGGTTGTACTGCACCTTTTCGTAATTGCTTAGCAGGGTAGAATACTCGCTTTGCTCATGGTGTAGGTAATAGTTTCCGTTTTTATCAATATACCCTACATTATCTATTACCGGAATTTGCTTATAAAGGTTGTAAAGGTAGGTTTGGTAGCTGCTCATTGGCAGGCCGGCAACGCTGGCTACCAGGGTAGAAAGGTAGTTTACGCTAATTTTTTCCACATAGGTGCTGCCAATGTTGTAGTTTGCCCAAATAACAAAGGGTGTTACATAGTGCTTTTGCTCCTCCTCTACCGTTAAATCGTCTACGCTTTTACCCATAACATCTTCAATAAATTCGGTTTCAATGCCGGGCTGGTGGTCGCCAAACATACAAATAACGGTAGGCTCGTCTACGGTAGAAAAATATTCTATCAACTCTTTAAACGCATCGTCGCTCTTTTTAATCAGCGAAAGGTAGGCGTTGGTTTTTGGGTATTCCCCGCCCGGGGAGGTAACATAAACATCCTGCTGAAAGTTAGAGCAGGTGGTGGTGTAGCCGCCGTGATTTTGCATGGTAATGTTAAACGCAAAATACGGCTTGGTGGGATTGCTGTTTTTATAGTTGTTTATCATGGCGCGGTAATCGTAAGAATCGCTAATGTATTGGCGGATCATCATGCCCTGGTCGGGGTATTTTTCTTCGATCATTTGGTTTAAATATTCAACATCATACCCGCTGCTTTGGTACTCCCGCATAATAGACATAGGCACAAACGCCCCTAAGGAGTGAAAATTGCTAAACCCAAAAAGGTCGTACACCGTGGTGCGGTTCCAGCCGCTGCCGTAGTAGGGGTGAATGGCGCGGGTGGTGTAGCCCTGGTTGGTAACGGTAGAAACCAAAGAGGGCATGGCGTATTTTACATAGCTCATATACGCGTTGCTGCCGGACGGCAAAAACGAGGTGGAGCAGCCGGTTAAAAATTCAAATTCGGTGTTCGAGGTACCGGCCCCGTTTACGGGAACATACAAATTGCCCTTAACCGTGTTTTCGGTTAGGCTGTTGTAAAACGGCATATAATCCTGATTTGTGGTAAAATCGCCCAAAACCTTTAAATCGCTGAACGATTCGTTCATAATGCAAATAATATTTGGGGTGGTAGAGCTTTCTGTGTAAGTTGGAACCTGCTCAGCAGTGCCGTTTTTTACAATGCCTTCTACCTCATTAGCGTTGTAGCCCGAGGGTTTGCCGTAGTAAAGGTATTTGGTATTTAACATAAAGTTTGGAAAAAAACCGGTGTTGTGGTATCCGCGGTTTTGGTTCCAAAAATCCGGCGCAATGCCCTGGGCGGCAAAAAAATCGGTTAAAAAGTAAACCAGCGCAACAATTACAAACAAGGCTCCGCAAACCGTGCGGCCAACGGCCTTGCGCAGGGTGTTGCGCTCTACCTTGGCAGGCGTTGGCAGCCGGCTGCCCAAAATTAGCACAAACGCCAATAAAATAAACGAAATTGCCATTTGCCCCGTAATGCGAAATTCGTAGGTAGAAACAACATTTTGCGCGGTGGTAATGCCACTAAAGTCTGACGGTACAAACACCGTACCGCGAAAGGTGTACAAAAAGTGGTTGGCCAGGGCAAAGGGGTAAACCAGGGCGTTAAACAAAATTACCGTTACCCGGTAGCTGCCGCTGGCGGCGTAAAAGGCGCCGTAAAACAGGCCGTAAAAAATCCAGTTAAACAAAAAGGCCGAAACGCTAAGGTCGTAAACAAATTTGTTGTTCAGCGCCTCTACCATGGTAATAGAAACAACCGGTGTAAGGCAAAAAAGCACCGTTGCGCCAACGGCTTTAACCCTTTTGTTAAATTGCAGCCGCGCCGCGGTAAAAAGGCCCAACAGCAGGCAAAGCAGCAGGCTTAAAATGTAAAGTAAAATACCGTAGCTGGGGCTTATAGCAATAAACTGGTCGAGGTTTATTGCTACAATAACCAGCAGCACAGCGGTTAACATGCCGGCAAAAATA